>Ga0137389_10000127_pt1 | contig 40683 bp, 37 predicted proteins | sample 15con2h14BmetaG_FD_104645 | JGI IMG/M metagenome (GOLD analysis project Ga0137389, IMG submission 104645) | Vadose zone soil microbial communities from Angelo Coast Range Reserve, California, USA - 15con2h1.4B metaG | ecosystem: Environmental > Terrestrial > Soil > Vadose zone > Saprolite...
AACTTTTTAAGTGAATCTACCCTAGATTGAATAGCTTCATCTCGATATTCTATTGCTGATTTTAGTGCTTGTTCTGAATTAACATAAGAAGTAAAACCAAATTGTCGACTTTTTATTGGTATTTTTTAGGAAATACAGTCCCTTCCATTGTCCAGGCGGAGCCTCGCTACGCTTAAAAAAACCTATTGGCAACATGACGAAACTCTTCAGCATTTAAGTTTGAAGGTAACTTAAATTTACGTTTAACCTCTATTAACTTTTTTCTTACAGTTAGTAAATCAAAAGGGAGTAAAGTGTTGAAGTTTAGATGTTAAATTTACTTCGTTAATAATTAAATTAAAAATTGAAGACTGCGTAGCGCAGGGAGCAGCGAGAAATTTTTCTTTTTTTTTTTCTGATTTTATCTTTAAAGGATAGTTGTTTTACACTTATTCTCTACGTATAATCGATGAAATATTAATATTTATTTGCTAGTTGACTTATAAATTTAAAGCTTGTAACTGTTTAATTATAATACAGTACTTAAATTTTTAAGGTTTTCAAGCATAAAGTAGATTTTATACAAACCGCTGATATATTAAATTTGTTAGGAATTGATCTTAAAATTGCATAGAAAGGTAATAAGTCTTTAAAATAGTTATTTTATGCCTAATTTATTTTATATTTTTATTGAAAGGACTATAATGTAATATATAATAAGTACTAAAATATTAATTGAAGCTTTATTTAAGTATATTCTAGCTACTCTATCTATTTGGTAAATTGTACAATTTGGGGCATACCGATTTACTAAAAACAAGGAAGTTGCATAGAAACTAATGATAAACTGCTATATAAAAGTATCTTGTTTACTATCATATTATTCCTAATTATAAGGTATATAGCCGGCACTAAAAAAAAGGTGCCAGCCCTCCCCTACGCATGGTCGGCCAGTGTTAATACTAACTAAAAATATTATCGTTTTATCATTTTTACTTGATTATACAAACATAAATCTTACATTATCGATAACTGATCGGAGTGCTTTGTCACCAATTATTGCACTCATAATATCTATACCTATTTGTATAGCTTTTTTTTTTACTCGAAAAAGTCTTTTAATTCCCTTAATTGATCGACTCTTAAATAGCAATGTAAATAAAGATGCATTTAGGTCATAAGATCACATATCTTTTGGACTATATATTTCGTTTTATTTTACGTACTTGTGTTTTAGTCTCTGAACAACCTTAAGGTTGTAGCTGATTATAAAGCTGTAACATTTTAACTTATTATAAATAAGTAGATTACAGTTTCTTAATATTTCAGCATATAACACAGTTTAAAAATGACACTTATTTAACAATATCATTCTGGAACTATTGATGCTGGTGTACTCATAGGATTAGCTTGAATATAATTATCACTATGTCCTAATAGATTTGGGTAATAAAATACAATTATAGATAAAGCAAGTAAAAATAAAAATATTGTTACAAGATCTTTAAATGTAAAATAAGGATGGATTGAATATCTATCACCATTAGATGAAATACCGTTTGGATTATTTGAACCATGAATATGAAGAGCAATCAAATGAGCCACTACTAATGCAGCTAATAAAAATGGTAATAAAAAATGTAAAGAGAAGAATCTATTTAGTGTTGCATTAGACACTGAAAATCCACCTCCATATTAAATCTTTCGCCATTAGGTTAACGTTAAATAAATAGAAACCACTCACTCCGTATTTTATTAGGTCAGACGGTCCATAGAATGGAACTAATAAAAACGATGCTAAACTAGGTAGAGAGCCAACTAGCACTATTAACCTTGGCTCCGCAGGAGCAGAAAAAAAAAGCTGGATGCTATAACTTTAGAAAAGGGACTAATGCAAAGCATCCGCGAAAGAAAAATATAGATTTTATCTTCTAATTAAATTAGTTTACCGTAAAATCGTTGAATAGTTTAAGTTCTACTGCTTATTACCTGATACATAAAGATTTTGACTTGCTAGATGTAAATTTCTGTCCTCGGCCCTTTTTTATATTAATTCAGGAAAAAATGGTAACTTGATAATTAGTAAGTACTTATATATAATTCAGGTGTTTAAGCATAAAGGTAATTTTTTTAATTGTCCAATGGTTATGTACTATATAATTTTAATTCAAACAATATAATTATATACCTTTTTAGTTACATAGGTGAGTCATTGAAATTTAAGGAACCATATCTGTTACTTTTTTTAAGATTACTAATTCAATTATTATACTGAATTAATTTATTACCTATTAAGGTATTACCTGGACAAGAAAAGAAATTTATAACAGTTTGAATATCTTTTTTAGATGACACTGAAAATTGAGAGTAATTGCTATCATTTGTTATTTTTCTAGTGGTGTTAAATAATATTCTAAAAGCCTCAAATAAATCAATGTGAGTACGTTGTTTTAATTGGAAACAAGCATCTAAATTAGATTTAATTAAAAATGATCCTTCAGATATGGAAAATCCGACAACTCAAAAAGTAAAAAAAGGTAAATTTAAATAACCTAGAGGAGAGTTAGGTAGCGAGAAAATAAATTTAGACTTAATTGTTTCGCTTAGTAAAGGTAAATCAGACATTTTAGTAAAACCTTGTTCCATTAAGAAAATAGCTTTAGCATATTGAGCTCTTCTATCATAAGTTAGAAAAAAAATTAGCTCCGCGTCCGTGATATATGAAGAGTGGAAAAAGTACTTGCTGCAGTTCTGTTTTATTGAAAATAAGACTTATAGTATCTTCGCCTTTAGGGTTTTTGTAAGGACCTACAATTCTACCTATACCTAATGTATCTTTGATTAATATTAGAAGTGGTAATTCCGTGTGTATTAATGTTATTAATAAAGAAATAGAAGCAAATTTTCGTAAAGAATCACTTGCCACTACTCTAATATAACCGTCACCATCTATTATTCCCGCTAATTTACCTAAGAAACTAATAGGAATGGCCAATAACCATTTAGTATCTTCACTTGTTGTAGGCTTTACTCCTCTAACTTTACTTCAATTTATTTTTCCGATAGACTCTAACCCTGCAAAGTAAATAAATTTAATTATACCAACTGAACAGCATATAAAAATACATAATTTTAAGGTTCAGATCAATTCTACTAAATCTTGTCCAAAAACTGGAATAGCACTTAATAAATTAGTAATTACGGTTGCACCTCAGAGACTCATTTGACCATAAGGTAACACATAACCCAAGAAACCAATAGCCATCATAAGGATTAAGATAATAACACCTATACTTCATACTAATACTCTTGGAGATTTATATGATCCATAGTATAATCCTCTACCTACATGAGCATAAACACAAATAAAAAAGAATGAAGCTACATTAGCATGTGTATATCTGACGATTCATCCATTAGAAACATCTCTCATTATATGCTCTACACTATTAAAGGCAAAATCTACATGTGGAACATAATGCATTGCTAAAAAAACTCCTGTAAGGATTTGTAAGATTAAACAAAGCCCTAGTAAAGAACCAAAATTTCATAAATATGAAATATTAGCAGGTTGAGGAGAATCAACTAAATAAGAATTAAAAAGTCTAAGTAAAACATTTGTTTTTAATATCCTCATTTAATCTATAAGTTATCTTTAATTTAGTATTTTATTTTATTCTAATTTTAAATATATTTTATTAATAAAACTCTCCCACCCTCCCCCTATTTGGAAGGGAGCGGAGCGCTACACAGTCGCCATTAATGGGAAAGGGAGGCGGAGCCTGGTCTGCATGGCAGATAAAAATTAATCTGTTTTTAAAACAGTATATAAATAAAATTGAAATATAATAGGTTAGTTTATTTATATTAACTAGACCTTGATTTAAACATCAAAAAAAATTATATAATAATTTAATCGTCTCTCCCCTGCTATTGCGTAGCGCATAGGGTGTTAATTATTTAATTCCTATTTTTACTCGAGGGCCTGGCCTGCGTAGCTGGGCAAGGGAGAGAATAAATTTAGTAATAGAATTAAAAATTTTAGCTCACCTATATAGGATGATTACAGAAATTTTATGTTTTTTTTAATAAATTTTCAATTTTTACACCTTTATACTTTTTAAAAAGAAAGTAAGAAGGTTATAAGTATAATATGAAAAAAACTGTAAAAAACAAAGCTAACCAATATTAATATAATGTTAACTGTATTCTAAAAATTGATATTTACTTTATTTAATTACTTAGTCTAAATAAAAGATTTATTTTTTTATTCTTTCATTCTATTTCCTAAATGTAATAAAAATAAAGTATTTTAATATTTTATATATTTTCAGTTAATCTAGGCTAAAGTAAAAATAGTAATGTATTTATAAATTATACTTTAAAACTAATATTTTTCAATTATTATTATTAGTTATTTTATTTTTTTCACACTGTAACTATTGTTAAATCAAAATTATATAATCAATTTTTTATTAGTCTTAATTTTATTGTTTCAATTTATTTATTTGTTCTATAAAATTTTTAATAAGCCCAAGAAGATTTGAACTTCTACAGATTTCTCATCAAGAAATTATTCTACCATTAAATTATAGGCTTTCTATATTAAACTAAATATAAGTTTAACTTTAATAAAAAATAAGAATAAAATTTTATATTTAAAATTTACCTTATTAAAAATACTCGCCCGCCCGTGCCTGCGGAGCCCTTAATGGGAAAGGGAGCGCAGCGCTTATATAAAACTGAACTACTTTTACTAATTATAGGATATTATTTTAACCCTAAAATAGGTTAAACTTATTTACATATTAATTTTATTAAATTTGATAATCTTATAAAAGATTAGGGGTTTAAATTTTTAATAGTCATAATGTTTAAAATTAGAAAATATCTCTAATTAATATTTTTATTAAATATTTTTAAACTTTAAAGTTTAATATTTATTATATTTAAGTAAATGTAAACTATTTACACTTTAAATTTTGGCTTTCTATTTGTTTGAAGGTTAATTAAAAAAGAGTAGAATTTATTTAATTTTTAATATTGAAATTTAATTTTATTATTTTTAGTTTAATTTTAATTAGGGTAAATTTTCTTTAAAATTTATTTTTTAGTACAAATAATTCTTTAATCACATATAGAAAATTTTAAGTCTAATAATGAAATGCATATATTTAAATAAGTATCGAAATTTAAAGATTTAAATTCGAGTCCCAGCTACTATGCGCTACGCAGTAGCAGGGGGCTAATATTATTTTAATTTATAAATGGTTGTTGTATGTATTTTATTTGTAATTAAGAGTATAATACTAAGAATGCTACCATTAAGGCAAACAATAAATTGGTTTATATCAAAAATAGGCAGCACTGCGTAGCAGGGGAGTGGAGCGTAGCGCTTGTGTAAAAAAAGTTGATTACTAAATTTTAGTAACTATTTTATATATTGTATAAAAAAGAATGGAGACGGAGCTAGCTAGCTAAAAAAATAAGAGCTAACAAAGCTAAAAAAAAAATACTTGCTTTCCAAAATTATTTAATAAATTTTACTTTATATTTTTCTTTTAAAAAGAGGAATAGTTTTATCTATATTGATATTTGATAAGTAATTAGTTTGATACCTTTGCAAAGAAGTATAATTACAATGTATTCTTTCAGCTGCTTTTCTAATTGAAGAAAATTGAGTAGTAATATTAGTTGTAATATTAGTAATTTCAACTAATGTTCCTGGTTTATTAGATTTAGTTCTATTAAGAGCAGCTATTCTCATTTTTTTCTTTAACTGCATCAGGTAAATTTTTACCATATCAAAAACTATTATAACCTTTTTTTAGATTCACTCAATTTTTGTCTAGTTTCAAGTGAATGTTGTGTTCCTTTTTTTAATTCGCTTAAAGCTTTCTTAGTTTCTTCACTGTGTTTTCAACCTCAAGAAGATCTAGCTTGTTGTAAAATATTATATTAAGGTTTAAGTTCTTTTATTGCATTGTTTTCTTAAAAATCTAATGCTAACCCTTATTTATCTTCATCTGCGATTATAAAATTTAAAATAGTTAAAGTCAAATTTTCCATACCATATTTATTAAATGCTCGTAAGATTGGAAAAGTAGAATTAGTTTTTAAATATCAGGGTTTACCATAATCTATAATTCTTATTCATAAGTCTTTAGCTTGACCTACGTTTTTTTTTACCATTTTTTTTAGTTAAACAATATATCCCAGAACGATTTTTAGTTTAAAGTTTAATAGAGTTCCATTCAGTAAGGGGGGTTATAATATTATATTTTTTTTAGTGTTAAAGTGTTGTATTTTATTTTCTATCCTTTATTAATTATGAGTATAAAACTAAGAAACTTACCATTAACGCGAACAATCCTGTTGCTTCAGCTAAAGCAAACCCAAGAATTGCAAAAGAAAATAATTGTCCTCTTAATTGAGGATTTCTAGCGGTAGATGCGATTAATGAAGAAAAGATACTTCCGATACCTATTCCGGCTCCGATTAATCCTGAACAAGAGATTCCTGCTCCAATATATTTTGCTGCTGCGATTGAATTCATATTTAAAAATTTTTTATTATTTTAAGATAGCGTCTAACATAGTTAATAATTTAAACTAACTACTCTTTTAGAAATTACAGCTAAATATAATAAATTAAATTTTACTTTTGCTTTTAAATTAAATGAAAACTTTGTATCATAATTAGGGTTAAACTACTCTTCCTCTCAGCCTGCTCTTGCTACGCTCCCTCCCTTTGGGAGGGAGAGCATAGCCATGCCCTCGTTATGCTGGCTAGAAGTATCAGGGCTTAAAAAAATAAATTTTTTGTATTGGTTGGCCTAAAAATAAAGATATTAATAATAAATATTAGTTAGATGCTCTATAAAATAAATTATTTATAAAAAAAAAATGAAAGAATAAAAATTGAAGTAGTTTAAAAATTTTTTTAATGGTGAAATTCTTTTTTTTTAAGATCCAAAGATAAGCGGGGGTTATATAAAGTTAAAAAAAAAAGAGAAATTAGTATAAAAATAAAGCAAACTTACATTTAATAAGGTGCAATATCAAAAGCTACTAAAATACTAGGAACTAAAATAATAAATGCTACGGCAACGGGTAGAAGATTTAACCAACATAAATCAATTAATTGGTCATATCTTAAACGTGGCAAAGTAGCTCTCATTCATACGAATAAAAAACAGAAAATGCAAGTTTTAAGACCTAAAATAATAGATTGAATATTTAAAACACTATCATTAACAAATATTTCTGGTATGTTATATCCACCTAAGAATAATATAGCTGAAATACAACTAAATAATACAATTGAACTATATTCTCCCAAGAAGAAAAAAACAAATGGAACAGCACTATGTTCCGTCATGAATCCTGAAACTAATTCAGATTCAGCTTCTTGAAGATCAAAAGGTGTTCTAGAAGTTTCAGCTAATACAGATATAAAATAAAATATGAAAACAGGAAGTAAAGGTATTATAAATCATATAGCCTGTTGACTTTCTATTATTTTTGTAAAATTAAATGTACCAGTTAATAAAATAATTATAAGAATAGCTGCACTTAAAATTAATTCATAACTAATCATAGCTGCACTTGATCTTAAAGAACCTAATAAAGAATATTTAGAATTTGAAGATCAACCTGAAAATAATATACCATATACACCTAAAGAAGATAATGCTACAGTATATAATATTCCCATTGAAAAATCTGTAATAGCTAAACCTTGACCAAAGGGAATTATTCCTCACATATGACTATAGGAATTTGGTTATCTATTTTTAATTTCTTACTTACAAAAAAGATGGAGTTAATATATTGTTATAAGGCAAAATGAAGGGTTATAAAATATAATTAAGATTCTAGTCCTAATTTATATAACATTGAATCTATAAAATGGGGTTTAACTAATTCAATTAAAGTAGGTAAAGAACTTTTATTTATTCTGATTCTGTAAGTTAAATCACCTTTACTATTTATTTTTTAGTTAATTAATCCACACGATAAATGAAATTTATTACTTAAAACACTTATTAGTAGCTGAACTTCTTGTAAAGTGTATGAATCAGTACATAAAATTATATTACCCTTAATTTTACTATAGGAACCATCATCCATGATTCAGAAAGCTAATCCTATTGCAGTTAAACTTTCATAAATGTTTAAAGGAACTATTTTTAGAAATCCATTCGACTCTATTTGTTTCACATAAAAATCAGAGAAAACTCAGTTAAATTGAGAATACTTCTCCCCAAAGGGGCGTAGAAAAAACAAATGAAGTAGAAGACTGTTGTGTTAAAGGATTTCATTTTCTAATTATTTCCTTAGGAGCAGTCTTAATATATAACTTAAAAATATGGTATAAATGATAACCGTATGCCTTATGTATAGCAGATATATGAACTCGTAATCTGGTGTTACCGTTGATACTTGTACGTTCAGCATGAAGATCACCTAACATTAAACCAACAATAACTTGTTTTAAGTAGTCACTTACATCTGGTGCTACAGGTGTTCTTGGACCTTTTTTACGTAAATCATTCGACGAAGAGGATAAATATCTATAACCAATAATTAAACCCAACCCAGTGTATGGCATGGTCATAACTATTAATGAAGAATGTAAAGTAAGATTTAAAAAATCGATAATTATTTCCTGCTAGTATGGACTATGTCTTATAAAGCATTTAATGCTAATTTACGTATAGTCTCTGAGGCTAAAGATTTGTTTAAGCCTGCTAGTATATATATTTTTATTTCTAGCATATAGTAATTTTTTAATTAAGCCAGGAATAATTAACCTAATAAACTGAATACTAAAGTAGACACAGGAGCCAAATAAAATAATACTTTATTAGCTTGTGAAGGTACAATTGTTTCTTTTAAAACTAGCTTTAAAGCATCACTGAATGGTTGAAGTACTCCAAAGTATCCGACAGTATTAGGCCCTACTCGTCTTTGCATAGTTGCAAGCTGTTTTCTTTCTATTATAGTCATAAAAGCTACTGCTAATAAAACAGGTAATAAAACAGATAATACGTCTATTAAACTAATTAATAAATTAGAAATATTTAACAAAAAATTATTGTTTATCATAGTTATTTAATTTTTATTTTTATTTTTATTTTTATTTAATTCATTTTTAACAAAAATTAAAGAAATATTAATTAATAGATATAAATGAAATACTGTATAGTCTTTTACTTAATTGACACAGTCTAGATAAAAAATCTAGAATTTTTGTAAACAAATTTTTTTCAAGGTATAACCATTATTTATTTAAAAAATATAATTAAATTTGCTATCAGTTTTCTGCACTTTTTTTATTATCTTATTCACAGCAAAACTAATCTGATGAAGGTCAATTCAACATTATTAAAATAATAATTTATAAGATTTTATAATTTTATTATCTTAAACTTAAATTATAATTGTATATGCGATATAAAAACAAGAGCAACCTTAATTAAACAATTATAATTATAATCTTATAATTAATTTTAATTAACTGAAGCGCGGCTCTGCGGCTCTCCTTTCTCCCTTTCCCATTAAGGGCTCCGCAGGCGGGCGGGAGAGCAATTAAGTTAATTTTACTTTATTACTCACTAAATAAAATAAATAGGAGTTTTATGACTAAAATTAATAAAATTAAGAATCAAAATAATTTGCCCTTTGGCCAGGGTGTGTAGCGCTCCGCCTCCCGCCATAAATGGAGGGAAGGTAAGCTGAGCAATAAAATTTAAATTCTATATTATATATTATATATATCTTATTATATATTTTATAACACTGTAACAATAGTTAAATATTTAGCTATTATTTAATTTTTTATTTAAGTTATATAAAATAAAATAAGAAAAAAAAAGAAATAAAATAGAAGATTTTTTGTAGTTAACAAATAATTTATTACGAATTATGTTTACACAAATATTTATTTTAGCGCGCTGGCCAAAGGGCAGGGGAGCCGCGTCCTTTTAATTATATGAATATTTTAATTTTTTAATGCCGCGCTCTTGCTCAATTAAATACAATTCCTTCCTTATTACCTTCCTTTTTTTAATAAATAAGAGGATAAGTACAGACTAAATTTAGTTAATTAAACCAGCTGAACCTTAACAAGTTTTAACTTATTTGACTATCTTTTTTTCTGGCTCCAAATCCTAATGTAGCGCTACGCAGGCGTTTAGTTTAGTTTAGTTTACTCTAAATTACTTTTAATTTACAGATTTTTATTATTCGTCTTTATATTGGTTTTCTATTAAATTAGTATTTAAACCAGGTATATCTTGTTTAATTGCATTTTCCAATGCTATGATGGTATTATGTTGTTCTAATATTTCTATTAATTCTTTTTTAATAGTTCTATTTTTAATAAGATCCAAAGTACTTTGATCTAGGAATGAATCATCCTGTGTTTCATTATTATTTAAGAAATCATTAAAAGTAAACTTTTTAGCTAAAATATTAATATTAGTATCTTCTTCAGCAACATCTGTATCGTCTAATTCGGTTATATTTTTAAATAATCGCTGCGCGCTTGTTTCAATAAAATCATTGGTCAATTATTAAAATTATAAATTGAAGAATATATTTGTAAAACTGAATTTTGTTCATTTTTTATTCAGTATCTTAATTTATGTAAAGAATCACAATTAAAAATTTTATTTGTTAATTTATCTCCATCAGTATATTTTAACATAAAATTACCAAATTTATATTGATAAATTAAATTATTAGTGCCATTATGATAACCTTTAAAGATAGGATTATCATGTAAATCAGGATATAAAAGTAATTTTCTATTTTCTTTAGTAAAAGGAATATTATGTATATTCTTAAATTCTTGTAATTTGTTGGTCTTTAAATATTCAAGACCTATAATATCTTCTTCTGTTTCAACATCTTCAATTAAAAATAATAAATTATTTATAAAATAAAAATTATTTAAACCACTTAAATCGTGTTTAATTTTAAAAATTTTTGAATCAATTTCAACTATCTTAAAATAAGAATTTTTACCATTTAAATATATTATTTTTCTGCGTAGCACTAATGCATTTTCTAATAGTAAATAAAGGATTTGAGGAATTTGTGATAAATATTTATTTGATTCAGAAGATTGCATCATACAATTTCCTATTAATCATTTAACATATTTATAAAAATCATCTAAATCTATAGATTTTTGTATAAATAAATTTTGGATTAAATTGTAATTAATTAAAAAACTTTGGTTGTTTATGTTATTAAAAATAAAAATATCTGTGCTATTATTTAATACAATATTATATATTTTTTTAAATTGTTAATATCTCCATAATATGGAACATATTTATTTAATTTTACTAATTCAATGTCAATTTCCTCTTGTTTAGAAATATAAGAACTTATATCTTTATTAATATTTGTTATATATGCTTCTAAATTAATAGTGAATCTTCAATTAGAAAATTTACTTTTTGATTCTGTATTATCAGCAAATTTAATTCCATTTTTATCTTGAGATATAGAAGTTTTATAACTAAATTCTAAATTATTAGAATTTGATGTACTTGTATTTGTTGTTGTTGTTATTATTGTTAAGCATTTATTTTTGCTATCTATTAAAATTCCGTCATTATCATTATAATTGCTATTTAGTGTTGGTCTACTACTACTACTGCTACTGCTATTGCTACTGATACTGCTATTGCTATTGCTATGCATTAAATTATTTAATTGATCTTGATTAGTATAAAAATGATTATGAGAATATTCAACATCAGGACTTACTGGACTTTCGGGACTTTCGAGACTTTCGGGACTTTTGGGACTTTCGGGACTTTCGGGAGTTACTAGACTTTCGGGTGTTTCTGGAGTTACTGTACTTAAAAGAGTTACTGGAGTTACAGGAGTTACTGGAATTACTGGATTAATTTTAGTAGGTAATAAATTATTACTAGTTGTTGTAGTTAAACTAGATTTAATATTATCACCTGTCTTTGTATGTACTGAATCATTATTGTTATATGTATTATTGCTATTAGAAAGTTGTTGATTAATATTTGTATTATTATTATTGTTACCTTCGTTAGAATTGTTACTACTTTCATTAAAATTTGTTGAATTTTTATTATTTGAATTATTGTTACTTGTAATTTTTTGTCCATCTTTTGATTCAAGATTACTTAAATCTTTTTCCACTGAAGAAGCACCTGTTTCACAATAAATTGTTTCAAATGGTAAAATAGAATTAAAAAATTTAAAAAAAATTCCATTATATATAGTATAAATATATAATATAAATAAAAAAATAAAGATATAAAAATACATTTTCCTGCAAATGTTAGCTTTTTACTTAAATTGTAATGTTCATATAACATTTTATATTTAATAAAATAAATAGTTATTATAATTATAATAATAAGAGAAAATAAATAAAAAAATTGAGAATTATAAAATTTAAAATTAAAAATAGAAGAGTAATTAACAAAAACTATAATAGATGTAACAACTAAATTATAAATATAATTTAAATAATATCCTACTTTCATAATTCTTAAATCCTTTTTTTTATAGTTCTTCTATATTTTCTTAAGTGAAATTTTTTTCACTAACTTAAAGCATGACTTGTATTTATTGTAGTTTTAAATACTAGTAAATAAGAAAAAAGAACAGATATAAATCCTATTAAAATTATTATATAACTACCAACATCACCTAAATTTGAAAAATCTAAATTTATTTTATTGTGATAATTTAAACGAATAATTATAGAACAAAAAAATACCTAATAATGAAAATAACAACAACTTTAAACCACCTTTTAATGGAGATTTGTTTAAACTAATAATATTAAAAATTAAATTTATATACCTTTCAAAAGATTGAGATAATATTTTCATATAATTTAGTGTGAATAGATTTTTGGTTCCTAAACTAAAAAAATTAGTATAAGTTTTTTTTAAATTATAATTTTAAAGAATATAATTAAATTAATCTAGGAAACAAACAATCTTTAAAATATATATACAAATAATTGAATTGTTTCACAAAGCCCTCCACCCCTTTAATGGAGGCGGAGCGCTACGCAGGCCATACACCTTTTAAAAATCCCATGCTACTGCGCTACGCCTGCTACGCAGGGGTGGGCTGGTAAGGAGAAATAATTAAAAATATTTTTAATAAAACTTTTTATATCACACTGTAACTACGATAATTTTATTTAAAATTTTTTTTTATATCACACTGTAACTATGATAATTTATTAATCAGATTTTATACTTTGTTTTTCACTTTATAATAGACAATTCTTTTTGTTAAGGCCTGCGTAGCGCTACGCAAAACTTGGTTTAAACTAAATAAAAAAATAAAACTGTAGAGTATATTTTTTTAATAATACAAGCGCTAGCTTTGTGCGCAGCGAGTAAATTTACTATTTAATTAAAGTTAAGTGTAGTGCCTACATAATTTATAATTTATAATTTATAATTTTGTCTGATTACAGAATTAAAAAAACAAAAGTATAAAAATCTGAGCTACTTTTATGAATTAAAGAAATATTATTTATTAGCCGCGTCCTTTTTATTAATCATAATCAATTTATAAGAACCTAATTTATTTAAAAAATATACTTATTTATAATTTAATATAAAAGAAGTGAATTTTTACAACTAATATTTTTTTTTACAACTAGTATTTTAATTATTTTTTATAAATTATATTTAAATAATTAACAAATTTTAATTGTTTTATCTTTAAATTATTTTAGATTGAATATTTTAAGTAAAAATCATATATTAATTTTCCTTTAATACCTAATTTTAATTAAAGAGTAGGTTAAGTTTACAGATGGTTCTGTAGTAGACCTGCAAAGTCTATCTTTAGTATGGTTCAATTCCATCTTAACCTTTAATTTTATAAATCTATCATTAAATAAAATGCTAAATTGTTTCATTTATTATACTAATTATAAAATAATTAAAACTAATATTGAAGACTTTTAAAAATTTAATTTTAAATTAATTCTTGTAGTTTAATTAGTAAAACAATACTCTTCTAAAGTATAATTTTTAGATTTACTTAAAAGTATCGATGATAATATTGATAACATTAAATTATAGTTTAAAGCCACTGCGTAGCAGGGGGAATAAAGATTTAAAGTTTACACTTATTTAATTATAAATATCAATTATTGTGCTACAATAGTGCTACGCAAAAGATGATTTATTATAAACGATTACTGATTAAATATAAAAATATTATTAATCTTCGTATTTATAAGAAAAAAAAAATGGTTAAACAAATTTTTCATTTTTAAAACGAGAATCATTTAAAAAAATTATTTAGAGTTCGATTCTCTAATCTATTATTATGTTTCCCTGATAGTATTTTTATTTTTATTTAAAAAATAAATATTACAGTATAATTTATTTTTCTCTGCTGTGATTAATTTAAAGGATTTTTTTTTACTGTCTACAATTATAATACGAGTAGAAGTATAATAATTTAAAGTTAAAACAGTTAGGCATTTAACTTTATTACATTTATCAAGGTATAAAAACTATTAGATTATTTTAGTAGTGCTCACTTCTTAATTAAATAAAGTCATAGTGTTAGACGCTATCCATTATTTTTTATAATATTAATCTTATGAATAAATCTAATAAAAATAAATTTATAACAACGCCTCCTGCTCTTGCTTCATACAATAATTTTACAAAATTCAACAAATATACAATTAATTAAAAATCATTATAGAGGTAAAGGAATTATATATGGAATACAAAATAATATTAATAATAAATATTATATTAGAAGTAATGCTTCAAGTTTCATGCCAATTATATATCACTTGTTGAGAAGTGATAGCAAACATTCTAATATTGTTTTATATAATTCTATTAAAAAATATGGTCTCCAAAATTTCACTCTCCATATTTTTAATGTTATTGAATTTTCAAAACATTTAACACCTTCGCCCTCCCTTAGGGAAGGAGAGCGAAGCGAGTATTTTAGTTTACAAATTAATTATCGGCCAAAGTGAAGAAAATAAACTAATACCTTTAATGATAGTCAACCCTCATTCAATACTATTACTGATGCAAGTTTAACTGTTAAAGTAGCACCAACTACTATTAGACTTAAATTGAAAGCTGGTAAAACCAAATTCCAGTTAGAGGCCTTTTATTTATTGACAAAAAGCAAGAAAAACTTTACCATTACCATACATAACCGTACATATATAATTTTAAATTAATTAAATCCTTTATAAATTATCTAAGTTACTAAAAATTTATAACATAATTACATATTTTATTATTTTCTGCATAGCCTAGTGGTTTTTTTTTTAATAAAGAGGAGAGCGCTCTCCCTGCTAATTGCGTAGCGCAGGGTGCAGAGTAGTTAAATTAAACATCTTAAAGGTTCTCATTAAGTATTAATAGAAAATTACTTTTATTTATATAATGAAGCTAACTAAGACAAAAAAAACATAACATCTCTTAAAAGAGTAATGTTAATTTTTTCTTTAAAAAAAAGTGCATTTCCGCGCTATGCAGAGCTAATAAATTAATATATCTATTTAAGTAAAAAATGGTTAATTCTCGTAGTTCAATTGGTAGAACAATACTCTTCTAAAGTATAATTTTTTTTGGGTTCGAGTCCCAACGAGAATGAAATAATAAATATTTTAAACTTTATTGTGCGCTGCGAAGCAACGTAGCGTAGGAAAAAAAGAAAATTTTAAGTCAAATATTATTTTAATATAATCAAAGATTTAAGATTATAGCAACTCTTTATCCTAAATTAGGTTACTGTAAAAATTTTTAAATTTATATTTTTTTAAGCCGCCGTGTTAAACATCTTAATAATACAAAAATTATTTATTAAATTGTTACAAATTAGTAAAAGTAGTTCAGTTTTTATACAAGCTGCTCCGCGCGGCTGCGAGTTTTAATTAAAATATTTAATAAGGTCAAATTTATAATTATTTTATTCAGTGTATAATGTATAATCTAAATTTTAAATATAAAATTTATTCTTTTATTTTTAATTTAAAGTTAAACTTATATTTAGTTTAATATAGAAAGCCTATAATTTAATGGTAGAATAATTTCTTAATGAGAAATCTGTAGAAGTTCAAATCTTCTTGGGTTTATTAAAAATTTTATAGAACAAATAAATAAATTGAAACAATAAAATTAAGACTAATAAAAAATTGATTATATAATTTTGATTTAACAATAGTTACAGTGTGAAAAAAAATAAAATAACTAATAATAATAATTGAAAAATATTAGTTTTAAAGTATAATTTATAAATATTATTATTATTTTATTTTAGCCTAGATCAACTTAAAAACTTTATAGAGAATTTAAAATAAACAATCGCTCTGCACCTAAGAAAAAAAATTTATTAATAATATTTAAATAAGTAAAATATTATTCTTAAACATACATTAAGGTATTTATACTTTTCTTAAATTAAATAAAGTTTTTTGTTAGCTTATTTTTTGATTATTATATAAAATATTTTAGTAAACTACAATTAGGAATATACTTATATTTACAAATATTGTAAATTATATTTTTATTCTTAAAGACAATAATCAAAAAAAGATGTTAAATTTTTATAAAATTTTTGATATTTTATCAAGGTCTAGTTTAGTACTAACCATTTATCTTCCTTTTTTTAAATCATACAATATTGTAATTACATTTTATAATTATCCATTTTTTATTCAGTAATCTAATATAAAGTTAGAATAATTAAAAATGGATTAAAAAAAGTAGAATGTAAGAAAAGTTTCAAAACCTTTAAAAGGCTGTAAATGAAACTTTACTTTATTAAACATAGTAAAATTTTAAAAAATGTGAATTAAACTAAAAATAAATTTAAATTATGTTATTTTTTATTGATGACTATATACTTATTAGATAATTACTTAATTTTTTTATTTTTTTAATTTTTAGTTATATATTAATAGGTCTTTTTTTAGACAGGAATTCTTATACTATAAAGGAAATATTTATTTTTTTTATACATTGTATATTCTTCTTTATACTATGTTATTTTTTATATATTTTTTATTTATATTTCTATTTATTTTTTGAAATTAAGACAATTTATTGTTGTTCTTCTTCTACGGATCCTGGAACAGTTAGTGCTACTGTTAATATTAATGTAAGTAAAGAAGGTGCTGAAGCTATAGCTTCAGGTCTTCAATCTACAGGTAGTCAAATTGGATTAGGGGCAGCTATTGGTGGTCTAGCTGCTGCTGCAAGTAAATCAATAGCAGGATCTGGATTACCACCAATTCATAAGGTTGGTTTAATTGGTGCAGCTGGAGTTCTAGGTGCTTTAGCTCATTCTGGTGCTACAGCCCTTAATCGTGGATTAAGTACTTCAATGACAAGTGTTAATTCTAGTAATAATGTATCAGCTACTTCAACTGCTTCTAGTAATACATCTTCACCACTGATTTCTTCATCCGAATTAGAGAAAAGTGTTGTAGCAAATTCACCCTTGGATCCTTCAATTTTCAATTTCTTACCTTGATCATTTGATTTTAATAATCCAATAGACGTTTTATTCTTTTCAATAATAATGATAAATATCATTATTTTTTTATTACTTATTGTACTTTCATTTTCATTGTTAAGTCGATACTTAATTAATTCTGACAAATTTAATTTATGATTAGATAGTTTTTTTTCACATCCTCATTTAATTAGATTTAATAAATTGGTTAAATTCTTAGTACAACTGTATGGAAATACAAATCTAACAAACATTATCTTTATAATGTTTATTCTTATATTTGCTTCTTTAGCAAGTATTTATTTATTAATTAATTTTTTTACTAATTTTGAGCAATTAGCAAAATTCTATTTAGAATTTATTAGTAATTAGCTCTACTTTTTTTTTTATTTATACCGTTTAACCCCCACCCCTTACCTTCATATAACTACATATTCGCCATTCAAAGCAAAACATAACTTACAAAATAAGTTAATATAATTAAAATTAAAGTTAAATAATTTATATAAATATTTTGTTATAAATCAAAAAAAAATACATTATAACAAAAATTGTAAATTCTAATAAAAGTAAAATTTTCTATTAATTAGAATTGTTAATAATAAAATGTAAATTTTTCTATTAATTATAATTATTAATAATGAAATGTTAATAAATAATGAAATTATCTCGTTTTAATGACAAAAAAAGTAATTAAACTAATATATTTTTAATTTAGTAAATCATTAAACTAAATAAAATAGAATTTAAATAATTTAATAAAATTATAGAAGCAATAGTTACAGTAATATACTAGCTAAATAGATTAAATTTTTTTATTTTTTACAATACTCGCCTTCGCCCTTAGGTTAGGGTGGGGAGGGCAGAGCGTAGCAGGAGAAAGGTGCGCTTGATTTTTTTTTAATCCGTAGTCACTAGTTCGTAGTCCGTAATCCGTAATCCGTAGTCAGTACACAGTATTCAGAAAGTGTAACGCATATAATTAGAAAAAAGAATCCCTTTTTCATTACTTTTCTAAATAAAACATGAGTTAAAATAAATTTTTTAAAAATAAAAGTGAAACTTATAAAATTTTAAACAAACTATATAAATCCTTTAAATTTAAAAGTGGTGGTAATTAATTAAAAAAAATAAATAACAATAAAAATTATTTTAAAGTTAAATTAAGGTAGAAGATTAAGCGAAATAGTGTAACGGTCGCACATCAGTCTCATGATCTGTTAGTTGGGGTTCAATTCCTCGTCTCGCTAAATTAATTATAATTAATAAAAATTAAATCTTATTACACTGAATTAATAACTTAAAAAATAAATTTAGAATCATTTCTTATTTATAAAGCTAATTATTAAAAAAGGTTCTATTATTTATGTAATATAATTACTAAAAATAGTTTAAACTTTTCTTTTTATTTCTAAATAAAATAATAAAGTTATATTCTTTATCTATTTCGTTATTCATTTAACTTACCAATAAAACCTAGTAAATCCATTTTTAATATTACATATTTTTAGCTCTCCGTAGGTGCGGAGCCGCGTCGATCTTGAAATATATTTTTTTAATAATGAAATAAAAGAAGTATAAAATTTAGTTACTAACTAAAAAATCAAAAAAGCTTTCTAAATTTTTTCATTGATTAATCAATATATGATTGAATATTAAAAAAAAACAGGTCCTTTAGTATAATGGTTAGTACAGCTACCCTTCACGTAGTCTATGTCAGTTCGATTCTGGTAAGGACCGATTAAAAATTAATTTAAAAATTTTTTTCTATTTTACTTTGCTTCTATTACTAATAAAAATAGAATGAAATAGTTTAGCACTTAATAAATAGAAAAAATTTTAATTTATTAAGAAAAGGAATAGTTTACATTGGTAAGTTAAAACGATTGCTAATTGTTAGGTATTAAAACCTTTAGGTGTTCGAGTCACCTCTATTCCGTATTTTTATTATTATTAGCTCTGCACCTACGGAGAGCGCGCTCACTTTTGTGATTTTTTTTTATTATTGAAAGAGTAGTACAATCTCTTAGTTATACTTATAATAAATCAACTAGTTAAGAGTTATAATTATAATAAATCAACTAGTTAAGAGTTTTACTTTTTTTAACCTATTCAATTAGTTTATAGATAAGTATTTAAAAATTTAAGATTGAAACTAAATCCAGTATAATTCCTAATTAATTAAAATTTTTTCTATAAAGAGTTTAAAGTAAAGTAAAAATACTAAAATTAACAAGTGAAAAATAAAAGGTGCGTGTAAATAAAAATAGTTTATAAAATACATATCTACGATTCCTATAATGAGAATGGTAAAATTTTTATTTTAAAATCTATAAATTATGTAAAATATTTCTAGTATTTCTAATATTTATAATTTTAGTTATATATGGAGACAAATTTCTAATTAACTTATTCAATTTTATCGATTTTAACGAAAAAATGAAGTTATTTAAAAACAAAAGTACAAATTTTATTAATAAATTTTTTTATAACTAAATTTTGCAGTATTGTACAATATTTAAATTTATATTAAAAAAAAAATACAAATCAAAATTATTAATTATTGGATCTTTTCTTAAAGTCGTATTAAGATTTAGATTATTACATAGGTTTAATATTAAATTTTATTTTTTTATATTAAAATATTTTAACGTTAAGAGATTTATAATTAGATAAGATTTATTAGATAAAAGAGCTGATAAGTGTATATTTGATGATACCTGTTCCTAATGAATTGGCTATATTCTACTAATGCCAAAGAAATAGGAACACTCTATCTAATTTTCTCAATATTTGCAGGTAAATTAATCATGCTTGCTTTAAATCTTGCTTTAAGCTGAAATTATTTTATAAAAATAATATACTTCAAATTGCAAATTGAAACAGTCCTGCCCTTAATCGGAGGGAGAAGAAGTTAAAAATTTTATTTTTTTTGGTCCTGTACATTTAGTATAATACATTAATAAAATCAGCCGTGTCAAATACACTCAGAGATTTTACGCAAGAATACTTGTATAATTTATTCTCTTCTAAACACCTTTTAAAGTTATTTTAAATGGTATTGACTCTTATCTTTTTAATTATAAAAATATTTTTAATAAATAGTCAAGTTCTAATTTTTTACAAAATTTTTGTTTGCACAAATTTTTAATTATGCATAGCTTTGATTTTATAATCCAATCTATTTTTTTCTTAAATATATGGTTTAACCCACTTCTTTACTAAATAAAAGTTTGTTATATAATTAGATAGTAGCTTAAGTTTAAGTTAATTAAGTAAAATTTCTTGTAATTTTCTTAACTCTTTCTTAGTTACACCATTTTTATAAACAAATAAATAAAAATTAACAAATAAAGGATTAGAACTATAAAATATAAAAGTATAAAATAAAATCCAAATAATTTTCTTAAAATTTAAAAATATATAAGAAATTAGATTGATGATTGGGACTGCTTTTTCAGTATTGATTAGATTAGAATTATCAGCTCCAGGAGTACAATTTTTAGGTGGAGATCATCAACTGTTTAATGTAATAATATCAGCCCATGCTTTTATTATGATCTTCTTTATGGTTTATAAAATCCAAGATAATTAGATATATCAATTTTTTAATTTATCAAAACTTTCATTGGATTCTAATAAATGGAATGCTCGTAAAGGTGTAAAGCCTACTCAATCTTCAAATGGTTAAAATAATAATTCTAACCCTAACTCTAATAAGGCTCCTTCATCTTCTATTGAAGAAGTGATATTAATGGAACAATATTTCTTAGATAAATACTTTAATCACGCTTTAAATTTAAATACAGATAATATAGCATCAGGATCAGGAAAAAGCTATCCTATGTCTGAAAAAGCTATTAATCGTTTACGTAAAGAAAGAGGTAAGTCATTTTTTGTTTATGATTTAACTACTGCTCCCCTTCGGGGACTCTACTGCATATATTTTATTCTAAAACATTTGCACAATTAAAAATGTATATCGATCATCGAACATTGAATGATTGTTTAATTAATGGAACACTTTATTTAGGTAGATTTGTATTAACCTTAGAAATTTTACCTGAAATGCACTCTAATCTTGATTCATTAATGCCATTAGAGGAACTTACAAGTTTAATAGACACTCTAAGAATAAAACATAGAATTGTTTTGCAATCTTCTAAAAAATCTTTTATAGCAATTAATATTAAAAATCCCTCTTCTCCTTTAGCAGGTGAATATAATAGTATTAATGAATTTGCCATAGCTGTTGACGGAGATAGAAGTACAATACGAGATTATATTAACGGAAATAAACCTTTGAATTCTTTATATAGAAATGAATGAAAATTTATTAGCTCTCCCTCCCTTTCCCACTTAGGGGCGGGCGGGGAGCCGCGTCCTAATAAAGATAATGAATAATTTAAAATTAACTGATATATTGGTTATAATTTTACTCTGCTCCGCAGAGTATCATTTGGCATAGCCTGTTAAATTAGAAATAATTTAATTAAATTCTACTTTTTGCTGGAAGATCCTAAAGAACCGAATAAATTTTATTATTATGAAAATTTTAAAACTTCGTATTATGATTATAATAAAAGTTTACCTAGTATTATTATATGAAATGGAAAATCAGCAAGAAATACATTTTATTTATTAAACAAAATAAAAGTTTTTTCAGAGACTATATGTAGATATCTTATAATTTTGTAAGATTAAAAAAGATAGTCCGATTCAAAATTGAAAAAATTTGGAGTGAATCGTATGCCCGGACTTGTTGGAGGTTTCGGAAATTATTTATTACCCGTTCAAGTGGGGGCTGCAGATATGGCATTTCCTCGATTAAACAATATCTCCTTCTGATTATTACCACCTTCACTAATTTTATTACTGCTTAGTTCATTAGTAGAGAATGGTGCTGGTACAGGATGAACAGTTTATCCTCCATTATCAAGTATACAATCACATTCTGGTGGTGCTGTTGATTTAGCGATCTTCAGTCTTCATCTTGCTGGAATATCATCTTTACTTGGTATATAATTGTGCCCTTACTTCTTTTTTAATAAAGAACATTGAATGCTTCTTAATGCTTATAATAATATTGTGTATTTAGATATTATTGTGATGTATATTTTTGTTATTTAATCGTAACAAGTACATTAATATAATATAAATCTAAATAATTGAGTTATATAAGCAAAAATTTTTTAAATTTTTCAGAGACTTTACGAAGCAGTAAATAATTAATTTACAAGAAAAAGTCCTATTAAAGACAGAAAATTATATCTTTACAAACATGAATTACTTAATTCCTGCTATCCCTATAATTAATAAATGGAATAAAGTAAATAAATCAATTTACCCTTATACTAATTGTACTGCTATAGTACTCTTTAATTCTAAATTAGACAGTACTTTAGGAATTCCTAGAATAACTAAATTTATTAGAGATTTAACTTATTTAAATTCTAGAAGTTTAGAAGTTTTAGTGGGAATACTATTAGGAGATGCTTATCTAAAATTAGGTAATAAAAATAATAATGTACGAATAGCCTTTAAACAGTCTATAATTAATTTTCCTTTTATGTGAGCAGTTTTTACTGAATTATCACATTTTTGTAGTTCAATACCTAGATTTGATAGAGCACATTTAAAATCAACAGGGAAAACTTATGGCCAATTAATTCTTGAAACTCGAGCATATCCTATAATGAATTTATTATATACATTGTTTATTCTAGATGGTAAGAAAGTAATTAAAGAAGAATTATTTTTTTATTTATCTCCCGCAGCTTTAGCTTTTTTAATAATGTAAGATGGTGTTTCAAATCAGTACGGATTAACTATTTGCACAGATGGTTATACATTGAAAGATGTTGTTCGCCTTATTAATATTCTTAAAATACGTTATGATTTAGATTGTAGTATTCATTATAGTAGAGGATTACCACGTATTTATATTAAAGCTAATTCAATGGATAAGTTGCGTAATCTAGTAAATCCTCATATTATTTCTTTTTCTGCATACAAATTACAAAAAGGTAAACGAAATCATCCTTTATAGTTTTTTTTCTTTGAATAGGCTATTAATTTTATAGTTACTGTAAACAACATGAGAACAAATGGTATGGGAATGCATAAATTGCCCTTGTTCGTATGAGCTATCTATGTAACAGCAATACTTTTATTGTTATCATTACCTGTACTAGCCGGTGCAATTTCAATGTTGATTACAGATAGAAATTTTTCAACAAGTTTTTATGACCCAGCTGGAGGAGGAGATCCTGTACTTTATCAGCATCTTTTTTGATTTTTCGGGCATCCAGAAGTGTATATTTTAATTATACCAGGATTCGGAATCGTTAGTCACATTGTGTCAACATTCTCAGGAAAATCAATTTTCGGTTATCTAGGAATGGTCTTAAAGGCCCTCTAATAAAATTAGAGCTATTTTACTCTATGCTAAAATATTTAAAATTTACTTTAGTATTATATTGTTAAATTGTATAATGAAAATTTAAAGTATAAAAAAATTTTAATTAGCAGGCTGATTGTCTTAGAGACTTCACGTAGAAAATTTTTAAAAATTAAGAAAAAGTCCGGCTCTAAAAACAAACAAAAATTTTTAGAGTAAGCTTTAATTTTTGTTTATTATTATTCATTATTTATTTAAGTTTTCATATGCTTTTAGCTGGAAATGCTGAAATTTTAATAAAATCATTAAATTTATTTATTAGAAATAAGGTAAAAAATTATAGCACTTGTGTTAATAAGGATAACAGCTTAAATCCTTATTGAGTTACTGGTTTTACAGATGCTGAAGGTTGCTTTTCAGTTATTATCAGTAAAAGATCAAACTTAAATTGAAGAGTTCAAGTAAGTTTTGAAATTAATTTGCATATTAAGGATATTGCAGTATTATATTTAATTAAAAATTTTTTTGGTGTAGGCTCAGTTAATTCTAGAGAAAATAGATCTAATTGTGTTTATCGTGTAACTAAAATTGAAGATTTAATTAAAGTTATCATTCCTCATTTTATAAAATATCCTTTACTAACTCAAAAATATGCTGATTTTTTTCTTTGATCTAAAGTAGTAAAATTAATGGATTTAAAACAACATTTAATTCCTTCAGGTTTTGATACTGTTCTTTCTTTTTATGCTTCTATAAATAAGGGTATGAGTCAACAAGTTTTAACTGCTTTCCCTAATATTAAAGGTGCAGTTAGAATTAATCCTATTTTACCCGATCTATTAAATCCTTATTGAGTTTCAGGATTTGTAGCTGGAGATGGAGGATTCTCCATAGGTATAAGAGCAATTACAGGTCAAATATATTTTAGATTTCATATTGCTCAACACTCACGTGACATTTTATTAATGAATAAATTCATTAATTTTTTTAATTGTGGTAAAGTACATATTCGAAGTAATATTAATAGATGTGACTTTTTAATACAAGATTTCAATAATATTTATAATATTATCATACCTCATTTTGATAAATATCCTCTTAAAAACATTAAACAATTAGATTATATTGATTTTAAAATTGCTGTTAATTTATTCAAGTCTAATGGTAAAAAAAGTACGGATATTATCAAACAAATTATATCTAATATGAATTCTAACCGTGAATATTAAAAAATAATTTAAACTTATCTAATATTTAATATTAAAAAAAAGTTAGAGCAGCTATGCAATGTTCTCAATTGGAATCCTAGGATTCTTAGTATGAAGCCACCATATGTTTTCTGTCGGACTTGATGCTTTATTAATTAATATTAATTTATACCCTTTTTTTATACATAGTATCGATGATTCTTCATTAATTGGTTTAGTTACTACAAACTTTTGTAACATTTTACCTTTTAACCATGGTAAAATTTTTAAATTTACAAGTGAAGAAATCAAACAAATTATATTCGGCTCATTGTTAGGTGATGGGAAATTAGAATTAGGTAAAAGAAGTTTGAATGCTAGATTTGGTTTTATTCAATCTATAAAATATGAAGATTATTTTTCATATTTATTTACTATTTTCTCTTTTCAGAATTTTTGTTCTTCTAATTTTCGTACTTATTCTTATTTAGATCAACGAACTGGTAATACTTACACTTCACTAAATTTCTGAACTAAATCTGTACCTATTTTTACTGAATTTTATAACCAATTTTATATTAATAAAGTAAAAATAGTACCTATTGATTTATCACTACTTACACCATTAGCATTAGCTCATTGAATTATGCAAGATGGTGCTAAAGGAACATCAGGTGGATTATATTTATGTACAGATTTTTTTAATCCAGAAGATACTAGAAGACTAGCTAACTTTTTATCTTAAAATTTACAGATTAAAGTAACCACTCCTAAAGCTCCAGGAAAAAATGGAACTTTAAGAATATATGTTACAGTTTCTAGTATGGATCGACTTAGATCATTAATATTAGATCACATGCATCCATCTATGCTATATAAATTAGGGCTTTAATATTTATTTTATCTGCGTCGTAAACTTTATTAATAAAGTTTAAAATTATTTATCTATTTGCGAGAAAAATTAATAATATAGCAATTACATCTTGTTACTTATTAATAACAATTTAAATTAAAATTTAAAAAATAATGTAAAAATATTGTTATTTGTATTTATTCGCAGGATTATAAATAAAAAATGTTTTAACTGAACAATTTTTATTATCCTCAGAGACTTTAAGAAAAAATCTTATTTATTTAGAAAAAGATAAAGTCCAAGTTAAAAATTGCTATTAAAAAAAAATACTTAATTTTTAACAATTGGTGGATACTAGAGCTTATTTTACAGCGGCAACTTCAATTAGTATGTTTGTTGCCAATTTTGATATTAAAAAATTAACTAATAAAACTAAACAAATACTGGCTAAAAAGTATCCTTATAATAACTGCACTGCAATTGTTCCAATTAATTTACCTTATAGTTTAAATTCTACTTTAGGATCAGGTAGAATCACTAATTATATTCGTAACATTACTCATATTCATTATTACCATCTATCAGTTTTAGTTGGAATTATCCTTACAGACGGTTGACTACAATTAGGTAAATCATCTTGGAATTCTAGATTTGGATTAAAACAAGGATTTGTTAATTTTGAATACATGTGACATGTTTATCAAATATTATCTCATTTTTGTCCTGCTGTTCCTTATACTACTAAAAATTTTATGAGAGGAAAACTTAATCACTCTCTTGAATTGCAAACAAGAACTTACCCATTCTTCACAAATTTACATTCTTTATTTTATAAAAATAATATAAAAACCTTACCAGCTCCAGAGATATTGTTTAATTTAATTACTCCTTTAACTCTAGCCCATATGATAATGTGCGATGGAGCAAGAAGAAATAAAAGTATTTTAATTTGTACAGACAATTTTACTATTTACGAAGTAGTTCAAATTAGGAATATTTTAAGAATTAAGTTCAGACTTGATTGTACAATGCATTTAGATAATGGTTACCCTAGAATTTATATTTTGAAAAGTTCTATGGCTACATTAGTTAATTTAGTTAATCCTTATATTATACCCTCTATGCAATATAAGCTTAAAGGTGTTAAAAAATAATTATTAATTATTAAAAACTATTTTTTAATTAGCAACACAACTTACAAAGTTACCTAATTAATTAGTAATAATTAACTTAAAACACCACTTAATGCAAAAAATATTCTATTTAATATTCTCTGTAATTTAGAGAATATTTAATTAATAATATAAAGTGATACATTTATAATTAAAGAATAAATTTGCAAAAGCTATCTAGGCTTTTCAGAGACTTCATGTGGTGATCAAAAAAAAAGGTAGTTATTAATTATAGCAAAAGTTTTTTGAAAAAGACAAAGTCCTAATTTCAATATTTAGTTTAAAAGTTTAATCTTAATTATTAATCCTATTTAGGGATTAAGGGATTAAATAATATTTTATAATTAAATAAAGAATCAATGAACAATGATAATTGCAGTTCCAACAGGTATAAAAATCTTTTCCTGAATTGCAACTCTATACGGTGGAAGTTTAAGATTTACTACACCATTAATCTTTACAATAGGATTTATTGCCCTATTTACAATAGGTGGGTTAACAGGAGTTATCTTGTCAAATGCTAGCCTTGATATCTCATTCCATGATACATATTCAGTGTTATGTTTAAATTAGGAAATATGCTGAGACTTCTTTTTAAATTATATTTTCTATGTTTTTTACTTATTTAAAATTTAAGCAAATAAAGATTATATAAATTTATATTATAAGATAATCAGCAGGTTGAAAATTATCAACTTCAGAGACTATACTCCTAGAATTTATTAAGATTTTTAATACTAATAAATTAAGATATAGTTCGATTTTTGTATGTAAATAATTGTAAAAAAAACATAGAAAAAGTTATTTACTGCTTAAATTAACATATTATGTCGTTGGCAATAATGAAAAAACTATATTTCATTTACAACTTTTATTTAATGGTGTTCCTCCGATATTGTTACCAAAATTAGTTTTACCTAAGTCATCTATTAACTTTGATGATGCCAGTTTGGCTGTTAAACATATTAAAGACTTTAAAGGTAAATCAGGTGTATATCTTTGAACGCATATATTAACAGGACGACAATATGTAGGTTCAAGTGCTGATTTATTTAAACGTTTACTCCGGAAGGGTGATTATTTTCAACGCAGCCAATTACAAATGCAGGCGAAAAACAGTAATTCTGTAATTTGTAAAGCAATATTAAAATACGGTTTATCTAAATTCAGTTTATCTATTCAAGAAACAAATAGCCCTGAATCTTTTTTAGAATTAGAACAATTATATTTAGATAAGTATTTATTAATATTCAATGTGCGTAGAAATGCTACACCTGCTCCTTATAATCCTAATGTTAAATTACGTAAATCTGTTTATATTTATGATTCATTTAAAAAAACTTTATTAGCTCAATTTTAAACTATTAATCAGTTTCAAAATTTATCTGGATTAAATGGTAGCCAAATTAAAATTTTTATTCTTTCAGAAAACAAATTATGAAGAAATACTTATTTTTTATCTTCTACTTTAATTTTAAATGCTGATAATTCATTGTCTAAAGTAGGGCCTTTTATTCCAGTAGAAGCAACTAGAGTAAAATATACCTATCCAATATTTGCTTATAAAGAAGGAAATAAAGAACCTTTAATTTTTGATAGTCAAGCTAAATGTATAAAAATGTTAGGAGGAGCACCTCAAACACTTAAAAAATGTTTAAAAAATGGTTCACTATACAAAGGATACAAAGTATCTAGAGTAGCTTTATCTGATCCATTTTAAGTACAAAATTTTTATTAAAGGTCGTATTAATGAATATAGGTTAAAAAGCTGCGACTCTTTATAAGAAATTATACTGATAAAAGGAAACTATATGCTGGAAATAATAAAATTATACTGATTTAAAAATATAATGATATAATATATATTAAAAAAAGTCAGTAATATTAAAAACCAGCAGGTATTTATTTACCTTAGAGACTGAATGTTTAATTCCTTTTATAAATTTAACAAGGAATAAGTGACAGTCCAATAATCTATAAATAATAATGTGCATACTATGTTACTATATTGCTATGTACTTTAAAATTTTAAGTTTGAGATTATTTTGAGCACACTTCCACTACGTATTGTCAATGGGTGCTGTATTTGCTTTGTTTGCTGCCTTTTATTTCTGGACTCCAAAAATAGTAGGTAAAACATATAGCGAATTCTTAGGAAAAATACATTTCTGAACATTGTTTGTTGGAGTTAATTTAACATTCTTCCCTCAACATTTCCTAGGTTTGGCCGGTAAAAAAATGCCCTTAAAAAAATTAAAATATTTAAATAAGAAATTTACTTTTTGCTAAAAATTTTGAATAAAATCTAATTACTCTAATAAAAATATATGTTTATATTTTACTGCTTTAAACCTCTTAATATTAAGTAAATATAAAATCTAGAGTTAAAACATTAGATTAAGAGTTTTAATACGGTTTATCTAACTCTTTCAATTAATTAATCAGCACTCTTATTTTATTAGAGTCAGAGACTATATGTGAACGCTTCGCAGTAATGATAAAGTCCGTTTGTTTACTTTTATCTACTAGAAATATTTTTTTTTAGAACTATATGATAACTAAGTAATTCAAAGGATGCCTCGAAGAATACCAGATTATCCCGATGCATTTAGTGGATGAAACTCAGTATCAAGTTTTGGTTCTATAATATCTGTAGTAGCAACCATATTATTTGGTTATATTATTTATGATATTTTTATTAACCAACCTAATTGCTCTAATAATCCTTGAGCAGTACCTTCTTTCTTTACATCAATTTCACAATTCAACGATGAAACAGAAACAGCTAATACTCTTGAATGATCATTACCAAGTCCTGTACCATTCCACGCATTTAAAATGTTACCAGTTCAATCTTAATTGATAATGTTTTAATTTATTTTTCTTTTTTTAATCTTATTTAACCCCCACTACATGCTCCTTTATAGTTACTAAAAGTTTATATATTTTTTTTATTAGTATATAATAAAGTTAAATATTTTTAATTGAAATTTTAAGGATAATTCACTTTTTTTTAGAATACTTTAATAAATAATTTATTTAAACTTTATACATTATATTAAATTTATCCTATTATTTTTATAAAAATGTTTATCAGCAATTTTATTTACATTTTCTTTTTTTTTTAATATTAAAAAAGATACCCTCTATATCTCATTATAAACCTTATTGAATATTAATTTTATTTCAATAAGTTTATTGTTTATCCTCCTACCCTTCTCCTAAAGCACGGACTACTTACAGAGGCACAGAGCAGAGATAGTTCTTGAATAAAATTATTTATAAGAGCCTTAAACCTATAAATTGTCTGACATTATGCCTCAACTAATACCATTTTATTTTTTAAACCAATTATCATTTTCTTTCTTAACGTTATTAGCATTAATTTATATTTTTTCTAAATATATTTTACCTTTATTTACATTTCAACAAGTTATAAGAATGTATATCACAAAATTAAGTAACAAATAATTTAACCCCCAGCCCAGCCCTGGCCAAAGGGCAGGGAGGCGGAGCCTGCGTTACGCAGTAGCAGGGAGCGGAGCCCTTTTTTTTTTCGGTGCCACTCTAATAGATAAGTCCTCATAAACTTTACTTTGGTAAACTTTTCTTTTTAATTTGTAAAGACTATAAGTACTTTAGGAGAAACAGCATTCCTTTATAAAAAAAAAAATTAAAAAAATAAAAAATTTTAATTCTCTCCTGGCCACCCTGGCCAGCCCTGCCGAAGGGCAGGGAGCGTAGCACTTAATAAATTGAATTAATATTAAAAATTTTAAGTTCTTCTAGGTTAAACCTCTAATTGATTTATAGCCTCCTATGTTTATTAATCAATTGGTTACTGCCTTTCGTCGTTACTACTATTTAAATTTGTAAATTTTTATATTAAATTTATACTGATATAAAAATATAAAGTTAACTAAAATTATAAGAGAGCAAGTTTATGCAGGCTATTAAACATTAAACACAAATAATTATGAAACATCTATTTATTGATTTACTAGCTTGAGGAACTATTTTTTCAAGTGTGTTAGTTATTGTATCCGTAAATCCAGTTATTGCAGTAATATTTTTAATTGCTGTTTTTTGTAATGCAGCAGGATTTTTAATATTATTAGGTGTAGGATTTATAGGAATTTCTTATATCATTTTATACGTTGGTGCTATTACTGTTTTATTTCTTTTTGTAATCATGATGTTCAATATTAAATTATCTGATATTGTGAATACTCAAGCACAAATTAATGCCAATATGTCATTTGTTCTTGCAATTACAGGATTATTTATTTATGAAATGAAATGAATTTTACCTTTTGCAGTTAATGATGTTTCTGGTTTACCTACTTTATTTTTACATCAAACTAATAAAATATTGTTAAATTCTAATACTACTATAATAAACAATGTTTTAAATACATTAAATCCTAATACAGCAGATACTTCATTTACTTCTTTCTTGCAAATTGAAAGTATTGGAGAAGGATTGTATACTTATGGAGCACCATTACTTATAAGTTGTAGTATGATATTATTATTAGCTATGATTGCCCCTATATTCATATCAGGTAAATTTAAAAAAGAAGTATAATCAAAGAAAAGAGTCTAAAAAAAAAATCTATTTAATCAACTTTACTTTAACTTTTTCTTTAAAAATGAACTAAACTTACTTATTCATTATTCATTATTTATTTAATTATTTCTTATTTATTATACATTATTATTATTTGATTAAAAATGTCAACAAGCCTGGCTCCGCCTCCCTACATGGGGGGGGGGAGGCTATTATAAGATTAAGTCTTATAGTTAAGCTACAAACCTAAATTATTTTAATTTATAAAATTTATCTTTCCATATTATTATACTATATTAATTATAGTTATATAAACATTCCCTATATATAAACTATTAAAAATTTTTTACTCTATAACTAAATTTAAAAATTTATTTACTTTTTTTTGTTAACTGAGCGACAAGAAAAAGAATAAGTATTAACTTATTGTTTCTTATAATAATAAATAAGTACACAATAAGTAAATAAAAAGCGTCACAATATTATTAACTTAAGTAAACTTAAAAAACTTATTTTTCCAATATTAAAATAAAAATAAGAAAATAAAACACAATAAGGATATATTGAATAAAATAAAGGTAAAATATAACCTAAGAAAGAAAACATATAATAAATACAATCCATGATAACGTCTCTTCTACTAGTACCTATTATAGGTTCTTTTATTTTAATAGCGATGGACGAAAATTCAAGAAGCAATCGTACAAAAATGAAACAAATAGCTATTACAACTTCATTAATTAATTTAATAATATCTATTTTTATGTGAATAAATTTTGATTCTAGTTCAACTCAATATCAATTTGTTTATGAATTTAATAAATTAAGTTTTTTTGATTTTAATTTAGGTGTTGATTCAATTTCACTATATTTTGTATTATTAACAACTTTCTTAACTCCAATAGCTTTATTATCTAATTATACAAACATAACTAAAAATTTAAAATATTTCTTAATAGCTATTTTATTATTAGAAACATTACAAATAGCTACTTTCGTAGCACTTGATTTATTATTATTTTACATTTTCTTTGAAAGTGTTTTACCTATATTATTTATCTTAATAATAGTTTTTGGATCAGGTAAAAATAAAACTAGATCTGCTATGTTATTATTTTTATATACTTTGCTAGGTAGTTTACCTATGTTACTTTCAATATTAAGTATTCAAAGTATAGTTGGATCAACTGATTTTTTATTAGTTTCTTTATTAGACATTAATTTGGATACTCAAAAATTATTATGATTAGGTTTTTTTATAGCTTTTTGTGTAAAAACTCCATTATGACCTTTAAGTCGATGATTACCTCTAGCACATAGTGATAGTCCACTTGCAGGATCAATACTATTGGCGGGTACAATACTTAAATTAGCTTCCTATGGTATGTTAAGAATTTTATTAACTTTTTTACCTGATGCTACAAATTATTTTAGTCCTATGGTGCAGACTATCGCAGTTATTTCAATTATTTATGCAAGTTTAGCTACAATAGTGCAACAAGATACTAAGACATTAATTGCTTATTCTTCAATAGGTCATATGTCAGTTGTAGTACTAGGTATTTTTTCTAATACAATTATAGGTATTGAAGGAGCTATTTTATTAGCAATTGCTCATGGTTTCGTTTCACCTGCATTATTTACTTGTGTAGGTGGTATCATTTATGACAGAACAGGAACTCGATTAATTAAATACATTAGAGGTCTAGTATTCTATATGCCAGTATTTACAATCTTATTCTTTTTATTTACTGTAGTTAATACAGGTATACCACTAACTTTAAATTTCTTAGGTGAACAATTAGCTTTAATTGGAATTTGGCAAGTGAATCCTTGAATTGCTGTATTAGGAGGAACAGGTATAGTTTTATCTGCCTGTTACTCAATTTATTTATATAATAGAATATCTTATGGTAGTTATTCTCCTCATCTTAAACCAATGAAAGATATATCACGAAGAGAATTTGCAATATTAATTTCTTTATTAATACCTACCGTATTATTAGGAATTTTCCCTAACATTATATTAGATACATTACACGTAGCCGTAACTCAATTATTGTATAATATAATATAAATATAACCCCCTACCGATACTGAAATTTTTAGGGTTAAAATTATAATAAATTATTTTTTTTTTATTATTTTTATTAAATCTACCTCTCCCTCCGCTTACCTCCCTCCCCTGCTACTTCGTAACGCCAGGGCAGGTAAAATTTTTAATTTATAACATTTAAGCCACCCATTTCTGCTACTGCGAAGCAGCGGAGACACTCTATTTAAATTTTTATAGGATAATTATCTTAAGCCACATAAAATTTTAATAAACCTTCATTAAAACTTGATTAGGTTCTTTACTAAGTTTTTTTTTAACTAGTTTAGAGTATTTATTTTTTTCAATAGTAATAAGTTAAAAGTAGTATATAACACAAAACACACTTGTTTTTAAAAGAGTGTCGTATAATTGGTTAATATCGGAATCTCCAAAATTCTTTATGGGTGTTCAAGTCACCTCGCTCTTGAAAATCTACTTTTTTTGTGTCTTATATCGCACTACTTCATTTATATTCTGTTTTTAATTGTTTAGTTTATATCTTACCTAATTATTTATTTATATTTTTTTTTTAATTCTTTCTAACATGCTTTTTAATCTTTTAATATTTTTTTTAGTAAAAGGTTAGATTTTAGATACTTGGAGTTAATTTTACTTAATATATAATATAGAGCAAAAGTCAGTTAAATTTTAGCTAATCAAAATAAATGAAAAATAAAATGTTAAATTAACTAACGGTTCTCGCTCCACAAAGTAGAAATACTTTTAAATTGTTTATATTTTTTATAATATAAATATTATAAATAAGAATTAAAAAAAATTTAAGAGCCCTTAGCTTAATAGGTAGAGTACCTAATTGTCAATTAGGGTTGTCCCAGTTCGAATCTGGAAGGGCTCGAAAAATATTATACTTATAAAAAACTGTTTAAATTTATTAAATAATAAAGCAGTAGATAATCAAAAGAAATTTTGCTTTTAAAAAATACGGATAATTTCTAAAACATTATTAGTAATAATAAATTGTAGATCTTCTTCTTAAATTCTTTATTATAACCTCCCTGCCCTTTGGCCAGGTTAGGGCCTTTAAATTGCATTTACATTTATGCAGAATCAATAGTAACATTTTTAAAGATTGTAAAATTTATTTTTAAAGTCTTATCTAAATAAATTTATAATACAAAAAGTAATACTATAGATCTAATTTTAACATATTATTTTTTTACTGCGCTGCTTCGCCCCTCCCCTGCCCTTTGGCCAGGGAGCGGAGCGCTTAATTTTTAAAATTAAATAAAGCCTCATAAACGCATACAATCTAATAAAGTTATAATTATTTAAAAACTTATTTTACAACAAGTCTACTTAATTATATTAAAGTTTTTATAATAAAATATAATAACTAAAAGAGTAGGATATAGCACATTCTATTATTATGCAACCAAGAGTAAAATCATAAAAAAAAGATTTTATAAATATTGAATATATACAAATAATACCAACACATTTTTAATTAATAATTTGACTTTATTTATTTTTATATAATAATTTTAACTATATTTTAAATAATAGAAATGAGTTATCCATTTGATCGATTCAGGTATTAGCCACAATTCAATAACACTTTACTAAATTATTATTTACTAATAATAACTATTAATTATAGTAGAGATTGACTTGGTGTTAAAAAAAAGGATTGGACTAGTTTAAGTTTAATTAATATCATTTTTACAATTATGAATAAAATTACATCAAATCAACTTCTTAATTCAATTAGATTAAGATTTCAATTTTTCCCTTCTCATTTAGTAGAAAGATCAATATGACCTATATTTCTTAGTTTTTCTTTATTTTCATTAGCAATATCAGCTGTACAATACATGCATGGTTATTCTACAGGTTTTATCTTATTACGAGCTAGTATCGTTTTAACAATCTTAGGAATGGGATTATGGTGGAAAGACGTAATCATAGAAGCAACCTTCTTGGGTAACCATACTAAAAAAGTTAAAGAAGGTATTTTACAAGGTTTTATTTTATTCGTTATAAGTGAAATTATGGTATTCTTAAGTGTGTTCTGAGCTTATGCACACTCAAGCTTATCACCTGCATTAGAAATAGGTGGGTGTTGGCCTCCTATAGGTATAACACCTTTAGATGCATTCGCAATACCTTTTATTAATACTTTATTATTATTATCAAGTGGTGAGAGCCATATAGAATTATTAGAAATAAATCTAATTTTAATGTCAAACTTAATCCCTATTCTTCCATTTAGTAAACCTAAAATAGGTGCAAAAAATAGAATAGGTTCTCATAATTTTAATATTCTTTCAATACTTATTTGTAGTTTATTAGGTGATAGTTATGCAGCTAAAGATCCAGGTCATAAGGGTACTAGTATTAGATTTTATTATGGATTAGTTAATATAGAATATGCTTTATTTATCCATTCTTTAATTTCAAATTTAGGATATTGTTATCCTGTTATTCCAAAAGTACAATATCGAAAAATAGAAAATAAATGAAATAATAGAACGAATAATTTTGTTCCAGCACTTAGTAACAATACAGTAAGAGGAATTATTAGATTTAATACATACTCTTTTTCAAGTTTTAATTGGATTCGTGAAACTTTTTATCCGAATGGTATAAAAATAGTTCTGCGTAGCACTATTGTAGAACAATATTTAACAGTACAAGGTCTTGCCATTTTAATAATGGATGATGGTTGTTATATTAATAATAGAGGAATTAGAATAGCTACACTTTCATACACTTATGAAGAAGTATTATTTTTATCTCAATTAATAACAGATAAATTTCATTTAAGAACTACAGTACAAAAAGGAAATTTAATTGAAAATACTTATCAAATTTATATAATGAAAGATTCACTTCCTCATTTAATTAATTTAATACAACCTTTTATGATTCCTTCAATGTTTTATAAACTAGGTCTTCCTAAAATTTAAATATACAAATTAAAAATAAATTTAACCCCACCCCCGAATTGGGGCCAGGGAGCGTAGCTCGTTACGTTGCTCTGCACCCTAAAAGGATTGGTAAAGCAGTTCTTGCTAAATAACCTAACCATTTATTTATTTTTAAAAACTTTTTTTTCTACAGTATTATTAAAAAATAAAAAATAAAGAACAAAAACTTACATTTATTATTAAAAATTAATTATGAGTATAAAAAGAAAGAAAGACATGTAAATTTAAGATTTCTAAATCTATAATCTTTGCTAAAATAAATTATATTATTACAGTATATTATTAATTTATTATATTTAAAATATAAAAAAAAGTAAAGGTTACACCTCAGAAAACGATTAATACTACAAATTTAATATTCGCTTTTTTTTAGAAAAATTTTTTATTGATTCTAATTTTTAAAGCTTAAGAAATATTATTAGTATCAAGATCGTCAGTTTATAAATAACTGCTACAGACTGGTTCTTCGGTGGGTTTTTAAATTTATATTTTTAAAAGCTTAATGCACAGTCGAAATATATGATTTTTTTTTTCATAACCAAAAATGCTGATATAGTTTTAACTTAGAATTATTTTAGTTATACGTATTTTCTTCATCGATAACGCTACGCGCTCTTATCCACCCTTCCCCTGTCACCGTGTACTTTAGGCGCTAACGCAGAGAAGGAGTCCTACCTTACGCACTCCTTAAAAATAATTGCTTATTTTTGCTTCGCACTTCGCAGTAAAGGAATCAAGGAAAGAAATAAAGAGAAAAATTAAAAAATATATTTGGCCTATATTACTTGAGGACACCATGCTCTTATTCAAAATAACAGAAAAGCAGTAATAACTGGTACTTTTTTCACAATTATTTTAGCTATTGTTTTTACTTATTTGCAATATGTCGAATACACTGAGTCTGGTTTTTCTTTTGCCGATTCAGTTTATGGTTCAGTATTCTATGCTACTACAGGTCTTCACGGTCTACATGTTCTAGTTGGAACATTGTTTATACTTGTTCAATATTTAAGAATTGTAAATTACCAAATAACAACAACTCATCACCTAGGACATGAATCAGCTATTTTATATTGACATTTTGTAGATGTTGTATGACTTTTATTATTCTGTGTTGTATATTACTGGGGTGGATCTACTCTGTAATAACAAGAATGTACAACAAAAATAATAGTTTTTAGCATTTTTTTTCTACTCCCCGGCCAAAGGGCAGTGAGAGGGCGGAGCCACACACTTTTTTTAAAGATTAAAGATGTCTATTTATAATAGTTTAATATAACTTCTTTATCTTTCTTTAACAAACCAAAATTTTTCTTTTTATAAACATTTATAAACAGTTCCCCAATGGAATAAAGCAAAAAAAAAAATGAATTTATCTTTACTCCTTTTTTTAATAGGTATTTTAGGTTTTATTATTAATAGAAAAAATATTATCCTAATGATTATTTCTATAGAAATTATGCTTCTTGCTATAACTCTATTAATATTGATTAGCTCATTTAGTTTTGATGATAATGTAGGACAAACATTTAGTGTTTATATTATATCAATTGCAGGAGCTGAATCTGTAGTAGGTCTTAGTATCCTTGTAGCCTATTATCGATCTTTTTCTTGGTCCTTTACTTTTCGAAAACTTTAAAAAACTATACTAAAAATTTTTACTATTATAGAAGCTTTTTTTCGATATGTATGCACGTTATTATTAGCTGGAATAGATTAATATTTTGTTCTACTCCTAGATCAGACTAAGATATTTAAGGATACATTTCTTTTTAAGTAATATTTTAGGGCTACGCAGCCCTTCCTCCCTCCCCTTCCCTCCTTGAGTCTGGGCTTAATTAATGTAAAATTTATAATATTAAACTTAATCTGTATAAGAGTCAAAAAGTTCAAATCATCAATATTTTTTATTTATGACTAAATCAGCTAACAAATATATAAATTATATTTGTTTCAGAGACTCCATATAACGCATATATTAATTATATGAAGATAAAGTCCGTCCTTTAATTTGAAGGAGTAAGAGAAAATATTATTACTGAAATTATTTATAGATATGAAAAGATATTATACTTGATCTAATATGCCAAAATCAGTTAGAGCTAAATTAAATATTTTAGCCATAGCTCGTACTATTCCTACAGGTTCTACTACACTAACCAAACTGACTCCGAATAACAATTGTAAATCAATAACAGTTTATGGGAGTAATTTAGGTTCCAATATTGGATTTAAACTTGATTCTAATACATTAAACAATATATTTATTTCACCTTTCATAATACAAGTATTAATTGGTATATTATTAGGTGATGGTAATATTAGAAAACCATACAAAAATGGTAACCCTCAAATTCAATATAATCAAGGTTTTGTTCATTTAAATCATATTTTAAATATTTTTTATATATTATCTCCAATACTTACTCATTTACCATCATTAGTTCAAAGACGTGATTTATCATTTTATTTACATCTTCATACTCGATGTTTAGCTTGTTTAATTCCTTTATATGATTTATTAATAGTTAATGGTAAAAAAAAAATACCAGATACTATTGGTCAATGATTAACTCCTGTAGGATTGGCTTTTTGAGCTATGGATGACGGTAGCTCTACACCTGAAGGCTTTTATCTTAATACTCATTCTTATTCTTATGAAGAACAATTAATATTACAAAAAGCTTTATTAGATAATTTTGGTATTATTTGTAATATACATAAACAAGGGATACACTATAAATTATATATTAGATCCCAGTCTATGACTACTTTCAGATCATTGGTATTACCTTACTTTTCACCTTCATTTTATTACAAATTGTTTCCATCTTCTAAGTGAAAAAAATAAGTTTGTTATTCATTTATCTTTGATTCTTTCCTTTCTCTCACACCCATGCCTGCGGAGCCCTTAATGGGAAAGGGAGCGTAGCAGGAGGACTCTGCATTAAACTTTGCACTAATTAGATTATGCTCTTCTCCTATAAGGTAGAAGAATACGAATAACGAAAGAATTAAAAAAAGGATAACTTAGGAATTTACCTCTCTTAAGAAATTGGTTAATTTTTTTTTGTAATATTTATTGTATGTAAGAGGAAATATTTTAATTACATCCTCATAATGTATCTATCAATTTTAATTTTTCCTCTATTAGGTTCAATAGCTGCAGGATTTTTAGGAAGAAAATTAGGTGTAACAGGTACACATATTATAACTTGTACATGTCTAATAATATCTTCTATTTTAGTAACATATGCTTTTTATGAAGTAGGTATATGTGGTAGTCCTGTTACAATTTATTTATTTAGTTGGGTAGATTCTGAAATTATGTCTATATCTTGAGAATTCTTGTTTGATCAATTAACAGTTTCTCTTTCATTAGCTGTTCTATATTGTTCTACATTAATTCACCTATATACTGTAGACTATTTATCTTCTGATCCTCATAACCAACGATTCTTTTCATATCTATCTTTATTTACTTTTTTTATGTTATTTTTAGTATCTGCTGGTAATTATTTTGTAATGTTTATTGGTTGAGTCTCAGCCCTTTAAAATTAATATCGCAAATCACTAAAAGCTGGAATTTATTTAAATTTCTAAATTTTAAAAATAAAATTATATTTGTGCATACAAAATAACATATGTCATTAAATTTATATTTCATACCTTGAGATTAGGTTATAATTGAAATATTTTCCTTATATTGAAAAAATATTGGAAAAATAAAAATAACCAGCTGCAAACGAAAATTATATTTTTCTCCCAGCCATTCTGGCGCTACGCTCTTTCCCATTAAGGGCGGGAGTGCTACGCTCCCTTTGTGTGCGTAGCAGGGAGGAGATAAAATGTTTGCTCCGAGGCTATACGTGATTTCTTAAATTAAATAAGTACAAGAAAGATAGAGCCCAGTTAAGTGAGACGTTAACTATTTTTTAAACTTAT
>Ga0137389_10000134_pt1 | contig 38991 bp, 20 predicted proteins | sample 15con2h14BmetaG_FD_104645 | JGI IMG/M metagenome (GOLD analysis project Ga0137389, IMG submission 104645) | Vadose zone soil microbial communities from Angelo Coast Range Reserve, California, USA - 15con2h1.4B metaG | ecosystem: Environmental > Terrestrial > Soil > Vadose zone > Saprolite...
CTTCGATGGCTTTCTGCTGGTCCCGAATCAGAAGATAGTAGCCGCCTCTGGTGCGGTATTTTTCACGCTCGGTCATGCGGTCGATGTGCGCCAAGGCCAGCCGGTAATTCTGTTCCGCCTCCCGCCGCCGCCCGAGGTTTGCTTCCATGGCTGCAAGGCCGGCAAAAGCGCGTCCGAAATTAGGGTCGAGTTGAGTAGCGTGCTGATATTCTTTAATAGCTTCGCCCCACTTGCCTTTTTGCTGGAGGTCCTGTGCAGCCGCGTAGCTGTGGGCAGCTTCGAGCGTCTCTGTGGTAAAGGTTTCTTGCGCGGAGAGCTTGACCGATTCCGGCGTCGTATCTCCCAACGCGCTACGAACATCCGCCGACAGTCTTCCTATGGACGAAAGCACATTCTTCTTGTCGGCCTGTGCCGACTTGTTGACGATGTCTTTGCCAGTGATGCCATCGATCGCCTTTACGCGAATGGAGTATTGCGCACCTTCTTTCGCGATCGAGCCGGCGACGATGACGTCGATGCCTTCCCGCGTGGCCACTAGCCGCGCGACTGATTCGTCCAGCGATTTCGCACCCGGACTCAATTGTGCCGCTAGTTTCCTTGCCGCACTTCGGTTGAAACTCCGAATGAAGGGCGCTCCCTCCAGTCCGATGATGAAAGCAGGCTCCAAGGTTTCGTTGAAGACTGAGTCGGCGGTCTGATTGGAAAAGTCGGCTACCAGAACCGACACGTCCCGGTGCTCGGTGGGCCGCACCGAAAACAGTTTGCTGCCAAAGATCAACCCTCCGGCCGCCAATAAGACGGCTGCTCCTGAGGCAATCCATGCGGTTTTCTTAGTGAGGGGTTCCTTGGGAGCAACGATAGCGCGAGTTCCGAGTCGCGTACCCGCCCATGTCTCCAGGTCGCTCAAAATCTCCTCGGCGCTCGCATAACGCTTTTCTTTCTCAATTTCCAGACAATGCACCGCGATATCATTCAGCGCCTTAGGAATTTCCGGGGCGAGCTCTATCGGCGGCCGAGCCGGTTCGATTGTGCGCTTATACAGGGTTTCGATCGGCGTGTCAGCTTTGTAAGGCAAGTCGCCCGTCAAAAGCTGGTAAAAGATAATTCCCAGAGAGAAGAGATCGCTTCGCGCGTCCAGCTTTTCTCCCTTAGCCTGTTCCGGTGACATATATGAAGGCGTTCCTAAAAGTGCCCCCGGCTGCGTCACGCTTCCCATCTCGATGCTGCGCGCAATGCCAAAGTCCATGACGACGACCCTATCATGCTCATCCACCATGATATTCTGCGGCTTCAAATCGCGATGGATGACGCCCTCCGTATGGGCTGCCTCAAGCGCGCGGCACACTTGAATGATGATTCCGGCGGCCTCCTTCGGCCCAAACTTGCCCTTTGCGCGAAGCAGACTGGCCAAGTTGCACCCCTCCACGTACTCCATGGTGATGAACTTAACGCCATCCGCTTCAGCCAGGTCGTATATCCTGCTGACATTTCTGTGCGTGACCTGCCGGGCGATGATCAGTTCTTGCTTGAATCGGTTGAGCACCTCCGCATTCTTGGCTAGCGCCGGCCGGATCACTTTCATGGCGACAATCCGGTCCAGTTCGCGGTCGCGAACCTTATAGACGGCACCCATGCCGCCTTCACCGAGTTGCTTTAGAATTACATAACGGCCTGCGACTACACTTCCAACTTGAAGCTCTCCCTCTGAGATAGGGGCCCTGCGCGTACCAGTGGCAGACTGCGAGGAGTTGCCGCTGGACACTCCCTCAGTGAGTGTCTGATCTGGTTCTCTATCGCTGAAAGCACCAGCAGTTGGTGAGCTGCCGCTGGACGCCCCCATCGGCAGCGGAGTATTACACTTCGCGCAGACTGTCAGATTCGACGGGTTGCTCAATCCGCACTGAGGGCATTCCATTGGTTTCCTTGCAGGGGGAACAGTCTGACGGACAATACACCACAGCCTATTGTGCTTTCAAACAGAATCGGCGGGAGAATCCGCCACGATGCGGAACAACAGAAGAGCGAATATGAGGGCGAAAATCAAAGCGAAGGAAGAGAATTGGTGGACGAGAGGGGATTCGAACCCCCGGCCTCCTCGTTGCGAACGATGCCTATCCTGAGCTAAGACGCGGTGCCGCAATCAGTTAGCTTTCGCTGCGGGGTCGTTAGATGGCTCACTTGGACTACGCCTCGACGATGGAAGGTATCACGGCCTTGTCGCTTCTATATTTCAAGTGGTACACCAGCTCACCCAATTGAGATCGTACCGTGTCGAACTCAGGATGACCGAATTCATTATGCCGTTTACTTATCGGTTTGATCTAACGGCAAAATCAATTGTTGATGACCAGGATGTAGGTTGACAGTCTTTCCTCTCCAGACCAATTCCCCCGCCATATTCGGGGGAAGATTAATCTCAGCACTCACTCCTGAGCTCTTGGAAATGTAATTCACCTCGACCATCCCCTTAGGAGTTGGTACGGCGCAGACTACATTGCGTAACAGGCCCAGATGAGGTTCGATACTGACGCTTGAGAATCCAGGCGTTTTCGGCCGAATTCCGGCGACGATAGTGAGAAAGTCAAAATTCGGATGCGCACTCCAGGCATGGGAATCTGACCTTGTTGGCTCGGGTTGCTCAGCCCATGTGGTAAGTCCTAAAGCAACCATGTCCCGCCACGGCTTAAGCAGACTCAGATACTGATCTCCCATTCCTGCGTGCTCGAGCGCGCGGGCTAGATAGAATCGGAAGTAGTAGGTGGCCTTAGTCATCTCCGGAACGGGTCCGGTTGAAGTAAAACCTGGGTCGCTCACCGAGAGGATCTTGGTGAGAACATCCTTTTGTTGTTCTCGCGGAATCACGTCGAGCCATACACCGAGAATATTCGGATGCTGGCTGTAGTGTTTTTGCGCAGGGGTGTCGGCGATCAGACCATTGGTATTATTCCAGCACCATTTGCGGATCGCATTTACCGCGCGACTTTCGGCTTCCCGGTAGCGTTGCGCTCGAGTCGAGTCTCCGAAGGTTGATTCCAGCTCCGCGCCGTAACGAAGCGCTTCAATATACTGAAGCGTGATGGAAGAAGATCCGCCCTCCGCATCCTCGGGCGGCATGCCGAAGGCGAAGTCTTTTCCCCAATCGATGAAGGGCCACCAGTTCAAGTGGCCTATGAGTCCGTCTGGTCTCTGCCTGTCGAGAAACCAGTCCAGCACGGTCCTTGTGCCGGGTATTTGTGCTTTAACAAATCCATCTTCACCGCGATACCGCCAGAAGTCATGCACCATTCCGATCCACAACAGGGAGAACGTGGGAATGATCTGCGTAACCGATGACGGATAGCGACTGCGGGTGATGCCGTCAGAGATTCGGGAATCATCAAAGGCTTGAATTGCTTGGCGAGCAAGGCGATCGTCGCCGGCAACGCTATACGAGATCAAAGCCTGGATACGCGTGTCGCCGATATACTGCATTCGCTCCCAATAGGGCGTATCCATATAGGTGTCATGCGCGTCGAGCCGAGCAGTCCGCCAGCCGATCTGCCAAATCTGACTTAGAGCCGGGTCATCCGATTGGAAACGGGCACGCTCTTCAAATGGGAAGGCCGTGAACCAGGAGCGGAGGTCTTCAATGCGAAGCGGCTGGTCAGCGGTGTTGACATCGAGCTGCAGATAGCGCCATGTACGCCAAGCCAGGGGCACAAAGGGACGCTTTTCGGAGCCGTCCGGCAGGAATTCATCGAAGATGCCCACGATGTGTTTGCCCGCGATTTCATTGCGATTGCCCTTCACTCCCTGGCTATCAACGAGCGCTTCTGCGTAGGTTAGACGAATCGTGCTCTTGGCGCCTCCGCTCACCGTCAGCTCCGGGTATGCGGTAGTCAAATGGGACTGATCCAGCAGCAGACTGACACTGGCATGGGCCGGAATTTCGAATCCGGCGCCCGGGAAGTTCGCCGGAGGCTCAACTCCAGAGGCGCGCACCACGCGTCCAACCGGTGTAAGTTCCATTTGCATGGCGGGAAGTGAATTCGGCATCAGTTGCCAGTTGTTGTTCTGCAGCACCGCTCCTCGCTCGGAGGCATTTCCAATCGGAGCGGCCTTCTCCCATTTGCCGCGCGAAGCTGCGTCGTTCCAGAACCAATCGAATAATGCGCCATCTATGCGCTCCGCCGGCTCCGCTACGTAGTAGAACCGCCGAACGTCCGGCGGGGTTGGCAGAGTTTGCACGCCCTTATCTTCTTCGACTTCCCAACTCGTATCAGTATCAGCGACACTTTGCTCCGATGAATCAGCTCGGAGCACAAATGCAGTTCGATCGCTGACCTGAGCCCCGGTTGAAACGCCTAAGCTCCATACCGTCGCAGCGATCTCATTACGACCCGAGCGCAGAAATGCCGACAGGTCGTACGTTTCATACTTCCAGTGCGCAAGATCGCTTCGTGCAGGGCCGCGCCCTACCTCGCGCTGGTTCACGCAGAGAATGAATTGGCTGTCGGCGCTGACGTGGACGACAAAATGCTCCGGAGCCCGCGGAATCTCGATCACTTTCCTGAAATGCAAAACGACAATATCCCGTTGGGGCGCGCTCGGTGAAGTGATCCATTGCGCCTTCCAAAGTCCTGCCCGAGCTTCGGGAGGGAGCTGAGCCAATGCGCTGGTCGCGTAAGTCAACGTCACAGTGAGAAAAGTGAACAGCAGGAATTTGGTTTTCATATCGTGAATTGTCCGTGCACAATCATTCTGCACAAAAGATGATCAAGCCCCTTGCGGTCTCTTGCGTAATGCATTCTTTGTCATTTCTCCGCGAACGGAGAAAGCCGGTGTAAAGCATGGACGAGCATTCAACTCCGAGCTTTCTCGCTATGAGGTCAGACTGTCCCACAATGCCCGTTCTTGCCCGAAGGGATCCTCTTCAACTTTGCATTGCGCATCGATCATCATCGTGGCGCGTTTTTGCAGCGTATAGGCCGGCCAAGAGGGTTGCCCCTTGGCGCCCGGGTGACCCGTCCTAGCGAACGTGGCCCACATTTCGCTCATGTTCAGCGCGGCTTTTTTGCGATCCGGGTCCGTGCCGATAAGCGACGGGCGCGTGGGATCCTTCGGCCCCTCTACATCGACGTTGTTAAACTTGTACCAAATCTCAGTTGCATGAGCGGCGCCAAGCCGATGGTTCGTATCGGGAACAATTAGATTGGATTCGTGGGTGAACATGTACATATACACAGGTGCCGATTTCTGTTCGAATTTCTTCTCGGCAATTTCAATGGAGCCGAGCCACATGGCGCGTGCGGTTGTAATCGCAATGTAGAGATCCGTCGGCGAAGCGCCGGGCCGGCTCTTGCGATAAGTTGACAAAATTTTCTCCGCATCCGCACCGAGCTCTTTGTCTAGGCGCGACTTCAGCCCATCATCGGTCAGGGAAAATATGTCGTTTGCCTTGCGTTCAAAGAAGAAGAACGCCATTTCGTCTTTGTTGGTTCCGACCATGAGTGGTTTATCTGTAGAAATTGCCGGCGCGCCAGGGTCAAAAGGATGATTCGGGAGGTAAGTCCCATCCACCACCGGACCAAATCCACCGGGGCGTGAGACTACCATACCCTTTCTCCCGCCGCTGAGCGTCAGATTTCCGGGGGCCCTCTTCGCCACTGCGGCCTGAACTTCCACCAGTTTTTCGGCGGGAACCTCTTTGAGCTTGGGAACTTCCTTGTCTGACAAGCCGAGTTCACTCAGAACCATCTTGGCGGTTTCTGTGGCCATGTCGCGAGGCGTCATGCGAACGCCAGGCCCACTCTCAATCGAGGCCTTGTTGAAATAATCCTTTGCTAGCGGTAGTGCGTAGACACAAGAAGTTTTTGCACCGCCCCCAGATTCACCAAAGACCATTACATTATGCGGATCGCCGCCAAACGCCTCGATATTTTCGCGTACCCACTTAAGCGCCGCAGTGATGTCCAGTATTCCTTGATTGCCGGAAGTGGCATATTCTTCGCCCGCAAGGTCAGCTAGGAATAGATATCCCAAGAGTCCCAGGCGGTGATTACTTGCCACGACGACAACATCGTATTGCCGGGCGACGTTGCTGCCATCCTGGTACCAGGTGCTTCCCGACCCCACGACGAAGCCACCGCCGTGGTTATAGAACATGACAGGGCGCCGACGCTGATCCACGGCGGGCGTCCAAATGTTAAGCACAAGGCAATTTTCGGAGGGAACTGGTTCGTCGACTCCGAAGGATGGCCGGTTCGGCTGAAAAGACGGTGGGCCAGGGGTGAGGGCGTCACGAACTCCAGTCCAGGGCACAAGTGGCGGCGGGGCCTTGAAACGGTTCTCTCCCGAGACCGGACCAGCGTAAGGAATGCCTTTGAACGTAATCAGATCTCCCTTGCGCGTACCACGTAGCCGTCCGTAAGCGGTCTTCACCTCGACAGCCTCTGCGGTTGCCGGCAGCCCCCAAGCAAGGCCACTGGCGCTACCTAACGAACTACTCGCGATGGCAGCCAGGGCCATTGAGCCCTTACTGAGAAACTTGCGACGATCGAGGAGTAATCTGTTTTCGTCACACGGCATTCGAAGGTCCCTATGCAGGTCCCGGAAATTTCGCGTCATGTTCCTCCGTCCTCTGTGGTTAGAAGATTCTCGATCGCAGAAATCGTCGGAGCGATTGCGCAGGACATGAAACCCAGTGCTGAGGATGCGCCCACACGGCGCTAGCTCCGTTATTTCGAATTAATGGGCGTCTGCACAAGTTCCGCATCAATGGTTAACGTGACTTCATTACCCACGATGCCCTGATAGCCGGTCATACCGAAATCGGTCCGGTTCACGGTTGCCGTAGCGGACACACCCATGTGTAGCCGGCCCTGTCCATCTTTGACAGGTTTCGAGGGGCCGTCGACATCGAGGGTCACGGGCTTTGTAATACCGCGGATCGTTAGCTCCCCGGTGATCTTCAACTTGTCGGTCCCGGCGGACTCAACTTTAGTTGATCGAAACGTCATGGTCGGATACTTCTGGACATCAAAGAAGTGATCGCTGCGTAAGTCGTTATCGCGCATTTCGACGCGGGAATCCACGGAAGCAGTTTCGATCGTCACCTCAAGGGAGTCGTTCTTAGAGTCTGCCGGGTCATATCGGGCAGTGCCGCTTAACTTTGTGAACATACCGCGAACAGTCGAGATTCCCATGTGTCTAACCGCAAACTGTGCGGATGAGTGGGCCGGATCCAGTTGCCATTGAGTTGACTGGGCTGCGGCTGGTGCACCAACCATGAGGGCGATCACTGCCAATAGAAAGATGGGTTTCAAGTTGGCTCCTTATCTGTCACTGATTGCTAATTAGCGTCAATCCCCGCAAGCGGTTGTTCGACTCCTTGCTCCGCAAGGCGAATTCGAGATTACGCCTCGAAATCCTTGAATGCTCGCGCGCGAGCGCTTCCGCCCGCGCACCTTCGCGATTCTCAATAGCCTCCACAATCGCGCGATGTTGCTCGGCTGCAATAAAGGTCGTGCTCTGTTCGAGGTCCGCAACGCCGAACACTAATGCTTCAGGCGCTGCGAAAGGGATCTTGCAAGCATGTTCTAGCTCCCGAAAAAGAGATGCACTCTTCGCAAGCTTCCACAATTCCCGGTGAAATCTCTTATTCGTCTCTAAGTACTGTGCGAATCCTTCAATGGTGATCGGAATCTCCATAGTCGCTTCCGAGGCGAGTCTCTTGACCTGCGCGAGCTCCTCGGCCGATTCAAGCCGTTCAGCTGCGAACCTGACGGCAGTGCCTTCCAAAACGCCGCGAATTTCGATTGCGTCCCGGATGTCAGCCAGGCCGAACGAACGCAGGCGGAATCCGCCGGAGGGAATCGCATCGAGCAGGCCCTCATTTGCCAACCGTTCGAGTGCGAGCCGAATGGGCGTGCGAGAGGCTTGGAGCAGTGAAACAAGTCCTAATTCGGTAAGCCGCTCGCCGGGCGAGAATTCACCGTTCAAGATCCGCTTTCGCAAAGCTAGGACTAGGCGTTCGGTCTGCTTGTCCGAGTTTGAAGCAGCTGTAGCCAACATTGCATGCAATGCTACAATGAGTGCCGCATATAATCAATAGGTTGCGAAGTAGCCTCTGCTAGATGTAGGGAAATTGCATGCAATGTCGCCCCATCCGCCAGAGTTACAGGGGTATTACTGGGAATTGCATCGCTATTAGACTTGAGGCGAGCTGAGGCACAGATTCGTACTTCATCGCGTAGATTCCCAATGAGATAGCTGTCTCGACATTCGCATCGCGATCGTCAATGAAGAGGGTTTGCGCTGGCTTCACGCGGAGAGCATCCAGGCACCTAAGAAAAATTAAGGGATCCGGCTTGATTAGACGTACTTCCGACGAAAAGATCAGGTGATCAAACAACTGCAACCATTCTGAATTCGAATGGATATGGGCGGAAAACCTCAGATGCAAGTTGGAGAGTAGAGCCGTTTTAAACCCGGCTACTCGCAGCGCTCGTGTCCAGGAGAGCAGAGGTTCTTCAAGGTGGCTCCATATTTCAATGTCCAACCGCAGTAACTTCTCGAGGGTATCGTCATCGAGATGAGTATTCGTGTCACTCGCAAAACGGCCCCAGTATTCCTTGCCATCGATATCGTCCTTGTCGTAAGCGCCGCGGTTCTTTTCGTAGAGTTGCCAAAAGGTGGGGTGATCAATACCGAAGATTTGGGCTATTCGGTCAATCTCTTCCAGCGAGGGCTGGCGGCAGAGAACCATGCCGTAGTCGAGAATGATGGCACGAACATCATTGCGTGTTGGATGCATCAGTCAGCGTTGGCCGAGACAGGAATTGTAACTTGGGTCGCACTCACCAATGTTTAGGAATGTTTAAGTACGAGGAATTCAGCGCTGAGACGGACGGACAGCCAAGGAGGCGCAGCGTACGTTCCACATCATCGCGCAAAATCTCGAGCGCGCGAGTAACTCCCGCCTTGCCAGCGGCGGCAAGACCAAAAGCGTAAGCACGTCCCAACAGAACGGCGCGAGCGCCAAAACAGATCGCCTTTACGATATCGCTGCCACGGCGAACACCGCCATCCATGAGGACTTCGGTTTGGCCGTTGACGGCAGCTACCACTTCTGGGAGCACTCTCAAGGTGGCTGGAGCTCCGTCCAGCTGACGCCCGCCGTGATTGGAGACAACAATCGCGGCTGCCCCTTCGTCGATGGCACGTTTGGCGTCGTCGGCAGTGAGCACACCTTTGACGACAATCGGCCCGGTCCAGATACGCTTGAGCCAGCGCATGTCTTCCCAGGTGACGACAGCCTGGGCAAGAGCAGCCGTGACGTCCATGAGGGACATCGGTCCTTTACCTGGAACAACGATGTTCTCTAGTTTTGGCACACCCCCATCGATAAGAAACGACACGAGCCATCGAGGGTGTGTAAACATCTGTGGCAGGAAAGGAACCTTGGAGAATATTGAACCGCGCAAGAGCTCCTGCATTCCGTTGCGCGGATCGCGTTCGCGCATTCCCGCCACGGGAGTGTCGATAGTCACGACCAGCGCCGAGAATCCAGCGCGACGAGCGCGATCAATGGCCCCTTCAGCAACCTCGCGTCCCCCTACGAGATAGAGTTGATACCAGACTGGTCCTCTTGAAGCGGCCCGGACATCTTCCAGTTTGTGACCAGAAATCGTGGATAGAGTATAGGCAAGGCCAGCCTCCTCCGCTGCGGTCGCCGCGGCCACTTCTCCGCCGGGATGCATCAATCTACTGTAACCAATGGGAGCTAGAATCGCGGGGAAGGCTAAATGGGCGGAGAGAACCCGAGTGCGGAGGTCGCATTCGGGAATCGCAACTGCTTGCCGAGGGCGAAAGGTGACGTCATCGAACACTCGGCAGTTTTCGCGCAGAGTGACTTCGCTCTCGGCGCCGCCATCAAGATAGTCGAAGACAACTTTAGGGAGGCGGCCATGCGCCAGACGGCGGAGGTCGTGGATATTAATGACCCGCGGAGAGGCCAATGAGCGTGGTGTGCTACGCACGGTGCCCCGGATTTCTTGTCGCGACACGGAGTTTCATGGGGGACCTAGTTCAGTGTGAAGATGCTGATTGCGTTGCCGTAGTGGCTTTGCCCATGTAATTGCCATAGCCCACAATCATCGTGGAGCCCACCAGCACCAAGAGACTCAGGGCAACGAGTAATTTCGTACGCGTGCCAGCGCCTTTCCATTCTTTAAGGGCAATTCCCCACAAAGTGCTGAAAATAATGATGCTGGCCATATGCAGAGTCCAGCTAGAAAACTTGAAACGGCCCATCTGAGTCTCACCCATGGTGTAGAAGAAGAACTGAAAGTACCAGGTTGTTCCCGCCAGAGCTGAAAAGAAGTAGTTCGGGAGCATCGGCGCTCTCGCTAGCGTGGTTTTGTCGGCAGAAATCGCGGCGGCTACTGCCATTTCCTCACCGGGAGCATCCGTGACCGATTCGAGGATGGGCTCGTTCCTTCGATCGGGCCCGCCCTCGCGGATTTTAGAGGAGAAATATTGATAACCAGTGCGGTTTCTGACATTGAGGATCAGACACCAAATAAAGTTTGTGGTGAATCCACCGAGTAGTACGACGATTAGTGCCGGAAGCCCCTGCCAAATTGGCGAGGTGCTGTACTTCACAGAAAGAGCTTTGATGGGATCGCCTGCCGCAAGGCCATAAGCGAAGCAGGCACTCATGATTCCGGAGAAGGTTGCGACCAAGAGGCCGCGTCTCAAATCAAACTCCTTGATGGAGGCGCGCTTCTGCTCCGCGGACATCTCCTTTTCTTTTGACATCCCTGCCGCTCCAGCAAAAATAATGCCGAGGAGACAGACGACGACGCCCACCAGTATGATCCGCCCTGAGGAGGTACCTAATACCTCGGACCTGAACTCGCCGCGGAAAATGGGTGGCATCAAGGTCCCGAAAACGGCGGTGTAACCGAGCGCGACCGCCATTCCGAGGGACATGCCGAGATAACGCATGGTGAGACCGAACGTGAGGCCGCCCAGGCCCCAAAGAGCCCCGAATGCGTAAGTCCAGAACAGGCTGCTGGTGGGTGTCTCACGAAGGACTTGAGCCACACTGCGCGTCATCACGAATGCCAAGAACCAAGGCGCAATTATCCAGCTGAAGAAACCACCGACTAACCAATAAGTTTCCCAAGACCAGGCTTTTACCTGACGGTAAGGAACGTAAAAGCTTGCGGACGCTAAGCCACCAAGCCAGTGTAGAAACACGCCCAAGGGGGGATTTGGTGCGAGCAAACGGCCCTCTCTGTTCTTGAGTCCAGCAGAGTAGATCCGTGCCTTCCCAGAAAACCAAGCATCGAAGACGGAGGCACGGCGACTCGGGACTGTAGAGCCTGAATGAAGACCTGTCAATACAAAACGAATGTCCGTATTGAAATCTACCGCTAGGGTATACTCCCAGAGAACAACTCGCGTTGAGGCGAAACAATATGACCAATGCGTTCCGCAGCCGATTGTACGTGATTCCCGTCTTGTCCAAGGCGCTCGACGTTCTGGAACTGATGCAGAAGGATAATACTCCGAGGACGCTCGAAGAAATCTATCAACGAACAAACATTTCCAAGACGACCGTCTATCGCATTCTAAAGACGCTTGTTCATCGCGGCTACCTGGCGCATTCCGAGAATGGGCTATATCGAGTGGTGTCCAGGCCAAGGAAAGTCCGGTTTGGCTTCGGAGGTGAATCATCCGAGATGCCTTTCTCGGAAGGAGTGAGAGAAAGCCTGCAAGCAGCGGCGAATTCGGCGGGAGTAGATTTGTTAGTTCTGGACAACCATTATGATGCGCAGACAGCAGTGCGAAATGCCGAGGAATTTGTCCAACAGCAGGTTGACTTGGTTATAGAATTTCAGATCGATCAACGAATCGCGCCGGCCATCGCCGACAAAATCAGTGCGGCAGGGATTCCATTGATCGCTGTAGACATTCCCCATCCACACGCCACTTACTTTGGCGTAGATAATTATCGAGTCGGATTTGAGGCCGGTCAGTATTTGGCCCATTTTGCCAAGAGCCGCTGGGGCGGGGAGGTGAGCCGAGTGCTTGGACTGGGGATCGAGGAAGCGGGGCCGCTGGTGCAAAGCCGGATCACCGGCGCATTCGCGGGTGTGCGCTCGCGGCTTCCCGGGATAAAGCAGGACGCTTACGTCTTGATGGACGGAGAAGGCTTGCGCGAGAAAAGCTGCCGACAAGTGCAAGACTTCCTTCGTAGGCATTCGAAAGAACGAGGGTTGTTGATCGCAGCAGCCACCGACACCAGCGGGCTTGGAGCGCTGCAGGCGGTGCGAGAAATGAAGAGAGAAAAAGACGTTGCGATTGTGGGTCAGGATTGCATCAATGAGGCGCTCGAAGAGATGAAGACTCCCGGCACACCCTACATTGCTTCCGTATCACATGAAGCGGGAAGCTATGGTCCGCGTTTGATTCAATTGGGACTGGGAATCCTAAACGGGCAAACCGTGCCGCCTTACAATTACATTGCGCACAAGCTAGTCACGGCGACGTCCATGTCAAAAAGAGCGCGGGCGGCAAGCTGAGTGTGGCTGGCGAAGTGGCACAAGGCGCAGGAGAATCCGGTCAGCCTGATACCACAGCCTCTGCGAAAGCGGACATCGTCAAGCCTGATGTCATTCCCCTATTGAAAGAATTAACCTATTGTAGTCTTTCTTCCTGGAGCGTATCGTCGAGACCGCTCCTGGTGGCCGAAACCGGAATTAATCGGGCAACTTGCTCGCACGGAAGCCGACGATGGTTTTTCCCATGAAATCCAAAGAGAAACTACGATACCTGGAAGATCGCTGGGATGATCAGATTGCGAAGGGCTTGGACTCCGCCGAATCGTTGCGGTACCGATCAAATCTTTTGGGTTCGGACTTGCGAATTACGAATTTCGGAGGGGGGAACACTAGCTCCAAAATCGAGGAGACGGACCCGCTCGATGGGAGTAAAGCAACCGTCTTATGGATTAAGGGGAGCGGCGGAGATATTGGAAGCATTCAAAGAAAAGGTTTCGCGACCTTATATCTCGATAAACTGCGTGCCGCGGAGAAGCGCTATCGCGGCGTGGAATTCGAAGACGAGATGGTGGAGATGTACCCGCTATGCGCGTTCGGTAACAATACGGTCGCAGCTTCGATTGACACGCCTTTGCACGGCTTTCTTCCGTTTGCCCATGTCGACCATCTGCACCCAGACTGGGGAATTGCGCTAGCCGCGGCGGCAAACGGGCGCGCAAAAATGGAGGAATTTAATGGGCGGTTTGAGCACCGCTTGATCTGGCTGCCCTGGCAACGGCCGGGATTCGAACTCGCTATGATGCTGCACGAAGCGGTTAGTGCCAGTCCGGGTTGTGACGGAGTTGTTTTGGGTGGACATGGGCTATTTACGTGGGGAGAGACACAGCGGGAGTGCTATTCGAACACTTTGACGGTAATCGATCAATTGGGCCAATTCATTGCACAGCACGTGGAAGAAAAGGGAAATGCTCTCTTCGGTGGCACGCTTTCAGCGACGCTTGAGAACCAGCGCGAACTGGCGATGGACATTTTCCCATTCATCCGAGGCCGGGTTTCCGCTCGGCAGCGCATGATCGGAAGTTTCAGCAGCAATGTGGAAGTGCTTCGATTTGTCAATTCACGGGACGCCCAGAAACTGGCGCATTTGGGAACCAGCTGTCCTGATCATTTCATTCGCACGAAAATTCGGCCGCTTTTCGTGGCATGGGAACCATCGAGCAAGCTCAGTGGTCTGCGCCAGAAGATCGATGAAGCGCTGAGGGGCTACAGGGAAGAGTACAGGCAGTATTACGATTCATTCGCGGCGCCCGATTCACCGAAGATGCGGGATACGAATCCCACGGTTGTGTTGATCCCTGGCATTGGCATGTTCAGTTTTGGCAAGAACAAAACGGAGGCGAGAATCACCGGTGAGTTCTATACGAACGCGATTGACGTCATGGAGGGAGCCACAGCGCTGGGGTCCGGGAAGGCGCCCGAGGAATTACCGCAGGCCGGGCCTGCTGCAAAAACGCAGGCCTTTACCGTTCACGCAAATTATGTGGCCCTGCCGCCATCTGAGGCGTTTCGAATCGAGTACTGGCAGTTGGAAGAAGCAAAAATCCGGCGGCAGCCGCCAGAGAAAGAACTGAGCAGGCGCGTGGTGGTCGTTGTGGGAGGCGGGAATGGCGTTGGCCAGGCCACTGCCTTGCAAGCGTCAAAACGAGGAGCGCACGTAGTGATTGCTGACCGCGATGCGGACGCGGCGAAGAAAACCACGGAGGAAGCGCAACAGATTGCAGGCAAGGAAGCGGCCACTGCTGTGTCCATCGATATCCGCGACCGTGAAGCGATCCGCAAGGCCTTCCGAGAAGTGGTTGCCACATATGGAGGGATAGACATCCTGATCAACACAGCGGCAATATTCCCGTCGTCTCCAGACGGCGTGATTCAGGATGGACAATGGGGCACGACGCTGGACATCAATGTCACCGCAAACCACCGATTGGCAGATGAACTTGCGCAGATTCTGCGCGAACAGAATCTGGACGGAAGCATTGTGTTGACGAGCTCCGCCAATGCTGTGGTGCCGAAGCGAGGTAGCGAAGCCTACGACGTGAGCAAAGCCGCGCTCAGCCATCTGGTGCGTGAACTGGCCATTTCGCTTGCGCCAAAGGTGAGAGTCAACGGAATCAGTCCAGCGACAGTGGTAAAGGGGTCGACGATGTTTCCGCGAGACCGCGTGATTGCCTCGCTCACGAAATATGACATCAAAGTTGACCTCCAGGCTACGGATGAACAACTGCGCGGAGTGTTGGCCGATTTTTACGCCAAGCGGACGCTCACGCATCAGCCCATTGACCCGGAAGACTGTGCGGCAGCGATTCTGTTTCTCGCAGGGCCGGAGTCCCGCTGCACGACAGGTCATCTGATACCTGTGGATGGTGGTCTTACAGAAGCTTTCCTGAGATAGCGTAAGTGTTCGCTTGAGGTTGGGCCGCGCGGCCCTAGAGATTGAGAGCAATCACGATGGAGACGTCGGGGAAAAGAGCGGCTCTTGTTGCGGTGGATTTGGGTGCACAGAGCTGTCGCGTATCGCTTTTAAGATGGAAACAAGGTCAACCACAAATTCATGTGATTCATCGTTTCCCCAATGCACCCATCGCCACGCAAGAAGGCCTTCGCTGGGATATCAGCCGGATTTTTGACGGAGTCAAGGACGGCCTGCGTTTTTGTGCGGAGGCAGCGCCCGAAGGAATTGCGTCGGTTGGCGTGGACGGATGGGCGGTAGACTATGTTCGTCTGGATGGGAACGGGGACGCAATTGCTGATCCTTTCTGCTACCGAGATGAGCGAACACAAGACGCGGAGAAAAAGGTACACGCGATTATCCCTCCGTCGCAGCTTTACTCTTTGACTGGTATTCAGTTGCTTGGGTTGAACACTCTCTATCAGCTTTACGCAGATAAACTGGCGGGCAGGAATTCGAGATTAGCGTGGCTCAACCTACCTGAGTATGTGACGTACCGTCTGGGCGGACAACGCGTCGCGGAATACACGAACGCCACACACACACAGCTCGTACGTTTAGGCACCAAGGAATGGTGCGAGGAGATATTTCAAGGGATCGGGTTGAGCCTATCGGCGGCGCCCAAAATCGTGCCAACTGGTTCAATCGTCGGTAGTATCAGCGAGGATCTCAGCAATCTCCCCGCCCTTCGCAACACTAAATTGATAGTTCCTGCATGCCATGACACGGCATCTGCGATCGCAGCGATTCGTGCCAGCGGGGAGGATTGGGGCTTCATCAGTTCTGGCACGTGGTCGCTCGTGGGAACCGTCCTCACGGCTCCTTGCGCCAGTGATGAAGCGCGAGGAATGAATTTTACAAACCTCGGCGGCGTGGGGAGATCCGTCTGCTTTCTGAAAAATGTGAACGGGATGTGGCTGCTGCGAGAATGCATGGATGAATGGGAAGAGCGCGGGACACCGGTTATATTGCCAGAATTGTTGCAAGAGTGCGAAGCTCTTCCCGCTCCCGGTTTTTTGATTGATGTTGACGACCCCCCGTTGGCACTCTCTGGGGACATGCTGGGAAAGATCAATGGACAACTCCGAAGGGTGGGGCACCCGACATTTTCAGGGGAAAAGCGTGATATTCCGCTTATCGCAAACATGATATTTCACAGCATGGCTCAACGATATGCAGAGGTGCTGGGATCGATTGCTGCGATTACCGGGAAGAATCTGAAGAGGCTGTTTATTGTCGGTGGGGGAAGCAAGAACTCTCTGTTGAATCGCCTGACGGCGGAGAGGACGGGGCTGGAGGTATTGCTTGGCTCGCCGGAGTCGACGACTTTGGGCAATTTCGCCATCCAGATGACGGTGCTGCAAGGAAGTTGGAATGAGACCACCGGCGCAGACGCCTCCGCAGTGGGGCGGTGGGCCGAGGAATTTGGCGAGCCCACTTTTGAAGAAGAGTGGAAGCGACAAACGGTGTGAAGAATTGCTTTGTTGCAAAGCGACATGATCAGGGGCACGGCTTGAGGTCACGATGAAAAACAAGCAGACGGAGACGGTTTGGAAGGCGCTCGACAATCTTCGAATAGAGTTACCCTCATGGGGCTTTGCGAACACCGGCACGCGATTTGGCAAGTTCATCCAGCTCGCTGCCGCCAGCACAATCGAAGAGAAATTTAGCGACGCCGCTCAAGTACATGCGGTGACTGGCGCCTGCCCGACTCTGGCACTGCACGTTCAGTGGGACCTCCCGAATGGGTTGCAAGACGCGGGCAAAGTAAAAGAGCTGGCAAAGAAACATGGTGTCAAGCCCGGTTCGATCAATCCGAACGTGTTTCAGGATCAGGAATACAAATATGGATCGGTTGGAAATCCAGACGCATCGATTCGCCGCAAAGCTCTAAACCATATTCTCGATTGCGTCAGAATCGCGGAAGCGCTCAATTGCCGCGACATCTCGCCCTGGTTTGCGGACGGATCCAATTACCCCGGGACGCAGAGCATTCGAAAGCGAATTGGCTATTTTGAAGAGGGACTGAAGGAAGTGCACGCGGCCCTCCGGCCTGGCCAAAGGCTTCTTGTGGAATACAAGCCTTTCGAGCCGGCGTTCTATCACACCGACATCGCGGACTGGGGCATGGCCTTGCTATTGGCCAAGGCTGCGGGTCCGCAGGCCTATGTACTCGTGGATACGGGTCATCACTATCAAGCGCAGAACGTCGAACAAATCGTCGCCTGGCTCCTGCATCACAACATGATTGGTGGGTTTCATTTCAATGACCGTCGCTATGCCGACGACGACCTTACGCTTGGTTCTATTGACCCCTATCAGGTATTCCGTATCTTTCACGAGATTCTTGCGTTCGAAGCAGAAAATGGCGCGGTATCAGATATCGCTTTCATGGTTGACCAGAGCCACAACCTCAAGGGAAAAATTGAAGCGATGATCCAGACGGTTTGCATCGCACAAGAGTTATATGCGAAGGCCGCCACCGTCGATCACGATCGGCTACCGGTGCTGCAGCAGAGCTGCTCACTTGTGGATGCGGAGGAATGTCTGAGAGGCGCGTTCTGGACGGATGTAAGGCCCAGCGTCGTTGAATGGCGTAAATCCAAGGGTTTACCCGAAGACCCTATGAACGCCTTTCGTGAAAGCGGCTATTTGGATCGAGTGATACGGGAGCGCCGAGACCGGCACTCGGGAAGTGCCGCTTCATACGCGTAGTCCAGTAACCTTCCAACAAAAGCGCCGATAGTTGCGTCTAGTTGCAATAGAGAAATCTCCGACTAATTTCAATAGGTAAACAAATTCATTTTTCTATTGACAGCATCCAAATTTGGCCAGTAGAGTGCGCGGCAGTGTTGGGGCAGCCAGGAGCCTTCGCAGGTGCTATAGCGGGGCGCCATGTTCAATAACGTCATTGCGGGTTTTCCATAAGTCGAGGCGGGGAGTACTGCTCGGTCGCGCGGCTCTCAAGATGGAAGCATGCTTGGTCGCGTCGCGGTGGCAAAGCATTAGGGGAAGTCGAACTTGGGGTGACTGCGAAGATGAATATCTGGAGGGGCGAAATGAAACTGCGAAGTCTTCTGCTGTGCGTATTGTTCATTATGGGAACGGCCGCCCAGGTCTATGGCCAAGGTGGTGGGGTCGGAACCATTTTAGGGACGATTACTGATAGCTCCGCCGCGGTTATCGCCAAGGCGAAAGTGACGGTAACGAACACAGCGACAAATATCAATCAGGTCATAGAATCGAATGACGATGGAAATTACACTGTGCCATACCTCCGGCCGGGCACCTACCGGATTACCGTCGAAGCTGCGGGATTCCAGAAAACAGTCGTGGACAACATCAATCTCGCGGTCGACCAAAACGTTCGCGTGGATGCCGTCATGAAGGCAGGCACTGTGACGGAGACGGTCACGGTGAACGCCAGCACCCTGGCATTGGATACGGACACGTCCGCAATTTCTCAGACGATAAGCAACACTCAGGTGGAAAACCTGCCCTTGCAGGATCGAAACTTCACACAGTTTCTGTTGCTGGGTGCAGGTGCTGTCGAGACCACCGGGGAACAGGGTAGCATGCGTGTAGGCAAGGGCAACGCCATCAGCATAAACGGCGCGCGACCAACGTCCAACAACTATACGCTGGATGGTTTGGTGAATACCGATACGGCTTTGAATACACCAGCTGTTATTCTGTCCATTGATGCAATGCAAGAGTTTAAAGAGCAAACCTCAACTTACTCAGCCGAGTACGGTTTCAGCGCCAATCAGGTCAACATCGTGAGCAAGAGTGGTGGCAACGATGTTCATGGGTCCCTATTTTGGTTTGGAAGAAATGATGCCCTCGACGCCCAGAGACCTTTTGCAGGGAAGAACTCCAAGTTGCGGCAAAATCAATTCGGTTTTGTTGCTAGCGGCCCGGCGTACCTGCCGAAGCTTTACAACGGACGTAACAAGACGTTTTGGCTCGCAAACTACGAAGGCTGGCGCACCACGTTGGGAACCACAGTGCAAGGTCTTGTCGGAGATCCCGCGCAATTATCCGGAGATTTTTCTGCGTCCGGGCTGCCCGCGTATGGCAGTGCTGCCTGCACGACCGCCCTGGCTTCAAACCTGCCTTGTATGCCGATCGACCCAACGACGGGGGCGCCTTTCCCCGGCAACAAGATTCCGTCAACCAGTTTCTCGCGCCTCGCGAAAACGTCACTCGCACAAAACATATTCCCGGCTCCGAACTGCACAACGTGCGGCGCAGCGGTAAACTTCAGGGAAGCTGTTAATGCTCCCACTTCACAGAATCAGCAAACTTATAAGCTCGATCAAGACCTAGGCCGCTATGGAAAGGTGTTCGGCCGCGGAACGGTTGCAAACTACACGAATGCTAACGCGGGGGGAACTATTTCGATACCGTTTGGTAACGGCAGCTTTGTTGAGAAGGAGACAAGCTGGACAGTGGGTCACACGATAAACATCGGAAGCCATCTGGTCAATCAGGCGCGCTACGGCCAGCTTGAGGCAACGGCAAACCAGTGCTCCCAAGCCGTGCCTCAGTCCGTGGTCGACGCGATTGCGTTCACTGGTGCTTTTCCGAATCTGTCCGATTGTGCCCGCTCGTACCCGGGAATCACTCTCAATCCAACTTCACGAGTCGGTGGCCCCGTCAATGACACCACTCTAAGTAACATACCCACGCGGGAGATTGCCGACTCACTGACGCTCATCCACGGCAAGCAGACCCTGACGATGGGGGTAGACTATCGTCACTGGATACAAAAGCGTAATCTCAACGCAGACTACCTTGGTGATTTCACATATCGCAACGATTTGATCAATCAGAATGGTAGCAGCAATGGCTTCATCCCCGGTCCCCAGAACGGGTGTCCCACACCTGCCTGCGGCACAGCCAATTCGATTGCCGATTTTCTGCTCGGCTACTACCAAAGTGTGGGTGTCTTCCTTCCGGGACCGTTCAGTAAGGCCGGTCAAATCGGAAATCTGAACCAGTACCACTTCACTTATTTTGCTCCGTTCGTGCAGGACGACTGGAAGGTGAGCAGCCGTCTGACGGTAAACCTGGGGCTTCGGTGGGACTTCCGCACCGTGCCCTTTGAGCAGAGCAACAAGATGGGGTGGCTGGACACGTCCAACCCCGATGGTGGCCTGTGTATCGCGGATCCATCGCTGGTGACCAAAGGGATTGCCCCGGCGGGAAGCATGTACCGATATTGCGGGCGGCACAATCCCGCCGACGGTTCGAAGAAGCCTTTCGCCCCGCGATTCGGCTTTGCTTATCGGCCTTTCGGCGGAGACAAAACGGTGATTCGAGGCGGTTACGGAATCTTCTTTGACTCTTCCGAAGGCCGCGAGATCGACGACTCCGGGGACATCTATCCTTACGCGGTGCGCGCAGCCGTTACACCCGCCACCCAACCGGTGGCCAGCGCGCCAAAACTGTCGGACCAAATCTTCATCGCCAACAACACCATCTCTCCGGTAACCCCGGCACAGAGCTCATTCATCGCCGTGATCATCTCGGAGAATCCAAAGAATCCTTACGTGCAACAGTGGACTCTCTCCGTGCAGCGCGAGATCTTCAAGAACACCACACTTGAGGTCAACTACCTTGGCAATAAGGGAACCCATCTTCTCACGCGGAACAACATCGCACAGGCTTTTGCGCCCGATCCAAACAACCTTACTCCAGTAGCCAGCCGGAGGCCCTACAAGAACTTTACAGGGGTCTATATCGACAGCGCGTGGCGGGGACGTGCCAACTATCAATCGGGCAACGTAAAACTGGAGCATCGCAGCACCTCGTTGACGTTCCAGGCCGCTTACACTTGGTCAAAGAGCCTAGATGACAAGTCCGCAGCAGCCGGGATTGGCGCTTCGGGCGGAGGATTCCAGGGCTTCATGGACAATCATCGTCCGGAGCTTGACTACGGGCTGTCGGATTTTGACGTGAAGAGTCATTTCGTCTCTAACTTTGTCTACGAATTGCCTGTTGGACGCGGCAAACGCCATCTCAGCAACGCGAATCGTGCAGCGGACGCCGTGATTGGCGGATGGCAACTCGGCGGTATTGTAACCCTGCAAAAGGGATTCCCATTCTCCATTAACGCCAACGACGCAAACTGTCTATTGGACACGCCTTTTTGCGTTAACCTAAATCGTGCCAACCTCGTTTCCGGGCAGAATCCAAACAGCGGATTCACCAGAAGCACCGCGGAGTGGTTTAACACCGCGGCTTTTGTCCAACCTGGTGCGGGAATCTATGGCACTACGCCTCGGAACTATCTGCGGGGACCAGGGTTCAACAATTGGGATATGTCCCTGGCCAAAAGTGTGGCCCTCACGGAACGGATGCACTTCCAGTTGCGTTTGGACGCATTCGATACGTTCAATCACCCACACTTCAATGGTCCTAACAGCTCGATCGGCACCCCGGGATTTGGTTCGATTAACTCCGCCCGACCCGGACGTATCCTTCAGCTTGGAGCGAAGTTCCAGTTTTAATCACCCCAACCACCCCGGGATTCGCCAGGCGGGAAGCGGCCTGGCGAATCTTTTTATTTGGGGTTAACATCACAAGAATGTTTCACATCGGAAAGCCGCTGCTGCACACTGCGATATTGTGCGCCTGTTTGATTGATTTTGCCCATGCCCAATCGGATGATGCGAACTCTCTTCAACGCTACACCGAACAAGGGCAGAAGGCGCTTGCCTCTGGGCGCTACGAGGAAGCCGAACGGGTCTTTGAAAAAATTCGTGAATTGGAACCAGGAATGGCGGAAGTCCACGCAAACCTGGGAGCGATTTATTTTCAAGAGAGGAAATTCGATAAGGCCATACCCGCCTTACGCCAAGCGATAAAGCTGAATCCCCACCTGGTTAAGTCCGTGACCCTCTTGGCAATTTCTCTATCGGAGTTGGGGCGGTATAGCGAAGCTCTGCCAGGGTTAGAGAAGGGCTTCCGCGGGTCTTCCGATTCCGAGGTGAAGCGAATGTGCGGTCTGCAGCTGGAGCGGGCATACACTGGCATGCAGCGTCACAACAAAGCCATGGAAGTAGCGATCGAATTAAATCGCCTCTATCCAGAAGACCCCGAGGTTCTCTACCACACCGGCAGACTGTTTGGAAACTTCGCGTTTCTGACGATGCAGACATTGGCCCAGGTGGCTCCTGGTTCGGTTTGGAGGCACCAAGCCGCTGCCGAGGCATTTGAAAGCCAGGGCTCTTATGACCTGGCGGTGCGCGAATACGGAACCGTCTTGGAGCTCGGCCCGGGGCGTCCGGGGATCCATTTCCGCTTGGGGCGTACCCTGTTGAAAAGGTCGCAGCAGGCTCACACAACGGAGGACACGAACGAGGCGGCGAAGGAATTCGAACGAGAGTTGGAGCTGGATCCAACCAATGCCAACGCCGCGTATGAGCTGGCAGACATGCATCGTGACGCGGGAGAGTTTGAAGAAGCAAGGCAACTCTTCGAGCAGGCGTTGAAATATTATCCAGACTTTGAGGACGCCCACCTGGGACTCGCCGCGGCATTCATTGCTCAACAGAGAATGCAGGATGCCCTGCCACATCTGAAAAAAGCGATCGCACTCAACGCCGATAACGAAGTGTCTTGGTACCGGCTCTCGCAAGCTCAGATGGCGCTGGGCAATACAGCCGAGCAGCAAAAAGCCTTTGCCGAGTTTCAGCGCCTAAGAACGCAAAAGTCGAGCCAGCAGGAGGCGGCAAGAGAACTTTTTTCGCGGTCAGAGGTCACCAAGCAGAAGCTGGACTCTACGGTGCCGCAGTGAGTATTCCGAATCTGGATGTGTGAAGGGAGTTGCGAAGCGCGGCGAAAGAGGTCCAGTTCTATTTCCATCCCGCATTGGGCACGATTCCCATGCCTTCCTTAATGGTAATAAGCCGATCCGCGGGGACCTCCGGGAGCGTTTGCCAAATACCGTATGGCCAGCGCACGCGGATTTCAGCCTTTATCGCGGAACCAAGACCAAAGTGAAGTCTAAAATCGTTGCAGGAGAGGAAGCTGGACTGGCTGAAGAGTTCCTGCGTTTGCATTACCTCGCCAACCTTAACGACCACGCGAGCGCCAATCGCACTCCGATTCGACTTCGTGCCGACGAGTTTTACCTTTAGCCAGTGATTGCCGGAGGTAACGTCATTCCGGAGCAGGGAGGGTGGCTCGTTTAGATTGACTATGAGAATATCCAGGTCTCCATCGTTGTCGAAGTCTCCGAAGGCACAGCCACGGCTAACATGAGGGTCAGCAATCGCTGGTCCGGCTTCCTCCAGAAGTTCCTCAAAACGTCCATTCCCGAGATTGCGGAAGAGAAGCCTTTGGCTCCGGAGGGGGTATTTGGCGAAGTGCTTCTCGAGTTCAGCGTAGACGTTGCCCGTCACAATGAAGAGGTCGGGCAACCCATTGTTATCGAGATCCACGATCCCTGCGCCCCAGCTCACAAATCGATTTTCGACACCGAGACCCGCTCGGCGGGTGGCGTCTTCAAAAGTAGCCTTACCGAGATTGTGGTAGAGATTGGAGGTGTCATCCATGAAATTCGTTTTCAGGATATCGAGACGCCCATCGAGATCATAGTCGCCAACGGCAGCTCCCATGCCTCCCTGTTCTTGGCCGTCCTCGCTGAAGGCGACGCCGCGGATTGCGCCCTCTTCCCTGAAAGTGCCATCATGATTATTCATGAACAACAAGCTGGGTGTTGAATCGCACGCCACAAAAATGTCAGGCCAGCCGTCGTCGTCGAAATCTGCCGCGATTGCCGTGAAGCCATAACTGGTTCTCACGGCCGCAACGCCTGACACTCCGCTGACGTCAGTGAAAGTGCCATCGCCGTTATTGCGGTATAGACAGTGCTGACCGTGGGGATATCCCCGGGGGCCACAAAACACCGGAGTAGAAGAATACTCGCAGTTCGCCGTCTGACCGGGTTTCGGAGCCTTTTCCAAGTCGAATTCAAGGTAGTTGGATACAAACAAATCCAGATGTCCGTCGCGATTGTAATCCACAAAAGTGCAGCCTGAACCCCACCGATGGGTCGATCCAGCGAGGCCAGCCGATTGGGTTACGTCTGAAAAGGTGCCATCGCCATTGTTACGGTAGAGGACGTTATGTCCCCAGTAGGTGACAAACAAATCTTCGAAACCGTCGTTGTTGTAGTCACCGACACACACTCCGCAGGCCCAGCCCGTTTTGAGCAACCCCGATTCCTTGGTGACGTCTGTGAATGTGCCGTCGCGGTTGTTCTTATATAGGCGATTGCTCGTACCTTCGGGAGTGTCCGACAAGCGAACTCCAGAGAGGACAAAAATGTCGAGCCAACCGTCGTTGTCGTAGTCCAGAAATGCGCAGCCGCAGCCTGTCACCTCGATGATGTAGTCTTTGCGGTCAACACCGCCGTAGACCGTGACGTGACGCAAACCAGCCCTTGCCGTGACGTCTTGTAATCGCGCGTCGAACGGCACTCCGGAAGATTTTCCTCGAGGCTGGACGGCTGCCTTGCGCGTGGCCACTCCCTGGCCAAAACACGCTGAGGCCGCTGTACCCAAAAATCCAGTCAGAAAAAGTCTTCGTGAAGTGTCCATGTTGGTTGCTTTGAAACCGCGTCCGTGCGAACAACTCATTGTGTGGAGATTGACTCGTTCTTGCAATACAAAAAATATTTGCCTATTGACAATCTAATGTTATGCTGCCGGTAGTACGCGAATCGTTCGCAGGCTGCCGGCCTGCGAGGAAACCGTGGTAACCCCGGTGTGAAATCAACTGCGAGAACAGCCCCAACATTTCTCGGTTCAGGGTCAATGCGGACAATCAATTTGTGCTCGCTGTCAATCCTCGGCTCGAAGGAGCAGACGCGACCAAACGAACTCACCCAGCAGCTGATCGAGTCGAGTGCCGAGCCGTAGAGGAAGAAAGGCGTGTCATCGAGAAGCAACTTCAGAGTGAAGAATACGGGAGATGGTGTCTTGAATCAAAACCAGACTCTACTAAAAGCTAGTTCGGCATTCCGTCGCGTTAGTCTATTTTTGGTGCTTGTCGCATTGCATCCGCAAGTGGGATTGGGGCAGGCAGCGGCTTCAAAACCAGTGCGACTCAAGTGTCATTCACTGGTGACTCCACTCGGAATCGATTCGAAAACACCAGTGCTTTCCTGGCAGCTTCAGGATGACCGGTATGGTGCGAGGCAGACCGCTTATGAAATTCAGGTCGCTACGAGTTCAGCACTTCTTGCCGCGAGAAAGCCCGATATGTGGGACAGCGGCCGCGTGGAATCCGACCAATCGGCAGGGGTAACCTACGCCGGTCCGGCACTGCTTCCGGAGAGGCGCTACTTTTGGCGAGTGAAAGTCTGGGACAAAGACGGAAAACCCTATCCTGTGAGTGACACGAGCTGGTGGGAGACGGGGCTGCTGGATGCCCAAGAATGGCGCGGCAAATGGATTGGAGGAGAAGAGCATGAGCACAAGCGCGTACGCGAGGCCGATGCGGCCTGGGTCACCAATCCCAAGGTAGAGAACTTCCAAGCTTCCGGTGACACGCAGCACGAATTCCGTTTTGCATTTGAAGTTTCCAAAACTGTAAAGAGAGCGGATCTCTTTGTGACCGGCGAGAACACCGCGGCAGCCTGGTTGAATGGGAAAAAAGTCTTGAGCGCCGACCCGCTGCCTCCGTGGGGACAAATGCCGTGGCTGCACTACGTGCAGAAAAACATCACTGGGGAAGTTAAATTGGGAAAAAACCTCCTCGGGATCGAAGTGACTCGCTATGCTCCCCGGAACCAGCGAGCTCAACCTGGCAACGGTCAGACGCCTATAAGCGCCACGGTGTACATCGAAATGACGGATGGCTCAGTCGAAACATTTGCAACAGGAAGGAAGGGTTGGAAGTCGGCGCTGAACGCGACGGGCGAATGGTTTACACCGCAGTTCGATGACAGTTCCTGGTGTGAGGCCGAGGCTTACGTTCCGCCGTCGTCAAATTTTGGTGTCACAAAACTAGGAAAGCCGTGGAACACGGGTCCCGTGGAAATCCTGCGTAAGAGTTTCCAGGTGGACAAGCCGGCCAAATCGGTGCGTCTCTATGCGACGGCATTAGGCGCGTACCAGTTTCACCTCAATGGCAAGACGGTCGGTGATCAAATTCTTGCTCCCGGCTGGATGGATTTCCGCCAACACGTTGCGTATCAGGTTTACGACGTCACAGGCGATATCGCGAGCGGGAAGAACGCTATCGCTGCGTATCTCGCACCGGGCTGGTATACCACGCCGCTTCAGTGGTTCGGGCAGGGTTATAACTACGGAACGACGCCCCCCGCCCTGAAGGCGCAATTGCGAATCGAGCACTCCGATGGGACCGTCGAATGGGTTGTCACCGACGAGTCCTGGAGAGCTGACCTCTCTCCCATCTTGTTTGCGGAGATTTATGATGGCGAAACTTATGATGCCCGCCGCGTGCAACCGGGATGGGATGCTGCGCCGTTTAATGATTCGCACTGGGAGGTGGCCCAGGAAATCCATCCGCTAGAGCCGGAAATCGTCTCGCAATATTTCCAGCCAATCCGCCAGCAGAAAGTCCTCACTGCGAAGACCATCACCAACCCAAAGCCCGGCGTCTTTATTTTTGATTTTGGCCAGAATCTCAGCGGGGTGCCTAGACTACGCGCGCAGGCTCCAGCAGGCACGGATATCCAGTTGCGATTCGCCGAAGTTTTGAACCCTGATGGGACAATGTATGTGGAGAACCTACGCACGGCAAAAGCCACCGACCACTTCATCACCGCCGGCAAAGGGATCGAAGAGTATCAGCCTGGGTTCACATTTCATGGGTTCCGCTATGTTGAAGTCCTGGGCTACTCAGGGAAGCCAACGCCCGAGTCGTTGAAGGCAGTCGCTTTTCACACCGACGCTCCTTTCACCATGCAGTTGCACACCGGAAGTTCGATGGTGAATCAGCTTTGGAGCAACATCCTTTGGGGACAGCGATCGAATTTTGTCGGTGTGCCAACGGATTGCCCGCAGCGCGATGAACGACTGGGCTGGACCGCCGACGCACAGGTTTTCTGGCGCGCGGCGTCCTACAACATGGATCTGACGGCCTTCTCCCGAAAATTCGGAATTGACCTGCTTGGTACACAAGTGGGCTCGGACATGTACGGCATTTTTGCTCCCGGCACGATCCAGCCGCATCCCGGTTTTGGCGCCGGATGGAGCGATGCCGGCGTTGTCATTCCTTGGACTTCATGGATTCAGAACGGCGACAAATCGATCATCGAACAAAACTGGCGCGGCATGGAAAAATACCTCGCCGCCATTGAGAGCGCCAACCCGGACTACCTTTGGAAGAAGAACTACGGGATCCCCTTTGGTGACTGGCTGTCGCCGGAGGGTCCGACGCCCGAGGATATTGTTGCCACCGCCTATTGGGCCTATGACGTGACCCTGATGAAGCAGATGGCACGAGCACTCGGCAAGGATGCGGATGAGAAAAAATACGGTGACGTCTTCGAGAGGATTAGAGACTCCTTTAATAAAGCTTACGTGCGGCCAGACGGATTTGTCGGTGGTGTGCCGCCACCACCCGTTTTCGCTTCGGGCACCGCTACGAAACTCAGCGATAAGCCGGTGGATACGCAGACCGGATATGTCCTCGCACTGAAGATGAATCTCTTGCCGGATTCCCTACGTGACGCTGCCGCTCAGAAGTTGGTGGATAAAATCGCGGCGAATCACTGGCGCTTGGGAACGGGTTTTCTCGGCACTCCCTACTTGCTGGAGGCGCTTGCCGATACTGGTCACACCGATGTTGCGTATCGTTTGTTGTTGAGCACCGAGTACCCATCCTGGGGATACCTCATAGGCCACGGCGCGACCACCATGTGGGAACGCTGGAACGGCGACCAGATGCGCGGCGACCCCAGCATGAATTCCTACAACCACTACGCTTACGGGGCAGTGGCGGACTGGATCTACCGTTATTCCGCCGGCATAGATACCAGCGTATCAGATCCCGGCTTTCACACCATTTATCTCCATCCGAATTTCGACTCGCAGTTGGGCAGCCTGGAGCTTGAATATCAGTCCCACTTTGGACCGATTCGATCCGCATGGTCGGCCAACGGCACTCAATCGGAGTGGAAGGTCACTCTCCCGCCCAACACCAAAGGAGTCTTGCCGATTTCATCCGAGATGGTCAGCCGCTGGACTCTCGATGGCAACCCGATTGTGCGGAATTCTAAAGTGAAGCCAATCGGCAAGCAAGGGGCGAAAGAAGTGTTTGAGGTTCCGGCAGGAACCTACACCTTTGTGGTCAAGTTACAGCCTTGAATGCGTTAGAAAAAAACTGGCGAAGCCATAAGAGGCGTAGACCCACAAGGTAACTCACTGCTGCCGAAGAACCACCCAGTTTTCAGAAAAGCAGAGCGAGGTGATTCATGCATAGGACTCGGAAAATTGTGAAACTGGGTTCGCTGCTTCTTATATTGACAGTTCTTCTGATGCTTCGCGCACATGGGCAGTCCTCCCGCGACGCACTTGAGAGCGGGTTCGTTGACCCTCCAGATAGCGCGAAACCCCGCGTCTGGTGGCACTGGATGAACGGGAACATAACCAAGGAAGGTATCAAGCTCGACCTCGAGTGGATGAAGCGCGTGGGAATCGGTGGTTTTCAGAATTTTGATGCCGCCTTAAACACACCAAAATTGGTGGACAAGCGTCTCGTTTACATGACGCCGGAATGGAAAGACGCGTTTCAATATACGACGAACCTTGCCGACCAACTCGGGTTGGAAGAGGCCATTGCGGGCTCGCCTGGTTGGAGCGAGTCCGGTGGTCCTTGGGTCAAGCCTTCCCACGGCATGAAAAAACTTGTCTGGAGCGAAACCTTCGTCCAGGGTGGCCAGCCTTTCTCAGGCAGGCTTCCCAGACCACCTTTCACCACCGGTCCTTATCAGAATATTCCGCTCTTTGACTTTCTCGCGATTATTAGCGGCGAAAAACCGCCGACCCCTCCAGAGTTTTATGCCGACACCGCAGTCATCGCGTATCCTGCGCCGGGTAGCGAGGTCCCGGATTCTAATCTGCAACCAAAAGTGACGAGCAGCGGTGGGAATATTGACGCTTCCGTACTGTCTGACGGCGACTTTGCGAAAACCACCGCATTGCCTAAGGCTCCAGTAGGCCAGCAGGCTTGGGTTCAATTCGAGTTTGCCAAGCCGCAGACAATCCGTGCGCTCACTTTTGCTCTTGGTGGCCCGGTCAATCCATTTCAAGACACCATGGGCGGGGCCCCACCGGGACCCGATTGGGAGGCAAGTGATGACGGTAATTCGTACCGCAAGGTCTCCACAATTCCTAACGATGGCGCTCAGGTCCACACAATTTCTTTTCCGGAAACAACCGCGCGCTTTTTTCGAGTGACTTTCACCACGCCACCTCCTCTTACGGGCCCCCCGTCAATGCAATTCGACGCCGATTTTGGCGATTTTAGTGTTCCGTCGTCCAAGAATTATGCGATCGCAGAAATGGCGCTCCACGCCGGAGCCCGCGTGAACCGTGTCGAAGAAAAAGCTGCATTCGCAACCTTAAGGGACCTCTACGCAGCACCCACCCCATACGTCCCAGCGTCAGACGCTATCCCAAGGAAGACGGTTGTAGATCTTACCTTGAAGATGCGTCCGGACGGTTCGCTGGATTGGACTCCACCCGCGGGCCGTTGGATCGTCATGCGCTTCGGCTATTCCTTGTTAGGCATCACCAACCATCCGGCGTCGCCGGAAGGAACTGGGCTCGAAGTGGACAAGCTAAATCCCGACTATGTCCGGGAGTACATGAACACATATCTTGATAACTACAAAGGTGCTGTCGGTCCCCTTATGGGCAAGCGCGGATTGCAATATGTCATCAACGATAGCTGGGAAGCTGGCACGCAGAATTGGACCGACAACCTCATCGCGGAGTTCACCAAACGTCGTGGCTACGATCCACGACCTTGGATGCCCGTTCTGGCGGGGCGCGTGATCGAAAGTTCGGAATCCAGCGATCGTTTCCTTTGGGATTTCCGCCAGACGCTCTCAGACATGCTCGCCGAGTACCACTACGACCTGATCACTGCGATTCTGAAAGAGCGAGGAATGGGGCACTACGGTGAATCGCACGAAGAGGGCCGGGCGTTCATCGGTGATGGTATGCAGGTGAAGCGCAGCAACACCGTCCCCATGTCTGCTACCTGGACACAATCTCCCGGCGTGAACAAGGAGCTATACGGGTACAATGCCGACGTTCGGGAATCCGCATCAGTCGCCCACCTTTACGGTCAGAATCTTGTCGCAGCAGAGTCACTCACAGCCTCCTCGGGCGCCTGGGCTTGGTCGCCGGCCACACTCAAACCCACTGCTGACAAGGAATTGGCCATGGGCCTGAACCGCTTCGTCATTCATACCTCGGTTCACCAGCCATTACTCGACAAAAAACCGGGTCTCGCACTCGGCCCCTTCGGTCAGTGGTTCACACGTAACGAAACATGGGCGGAGCAAGCCAAACCTTGGGTGACCTACCTTGCGCGCAACAGCTATCTCTTGCAGCAGGGGCGTTTCGTCGCTGATATCGTTTACTTTTATGGAGAAGATTCCAACCTAACTGCCTTATTCGGCGCGAAGAGTCCTGAAATCCCTGCTGGTTACAACTTTGACTACATCAACGCTGACGCACTCGTGCATGTACTCACCGTCGAAAAGGGCGAACTGGCAACCGCCAGCGGCATGAGATACCGCGTTCTCGCCCTCGATCCTTTCACTCAGCACATGTCTCTCCCGGTTTTACGCAAGATTCGTGATTTGGTGGAGGCCGGGGCGGTTGTTTGTGGTCCAAGGCCGATAGCGACCCCCAGTTTGAGCGACAATCCAAAGGAGTTCCAGAGCATCGTGGATCAACTCTGGGGTCCGTCTGGTTTAGGAAACAATGTCGGCAAAGGGAAGGTATACGGCAACCGGAAGTTAGGTGACGTTCTTGCTGGCTTGAATGTCACGCCGGATTTTGAGTACACCAAGCCAAACCCAGACACCCAGTTGCTCTTCGTCCACCGGAAGCTCGCCGACGCGGACCTCTATTATGTGGACAATCGCAACGATCGTTCCGAGGAACTGGAGACGACCTTTCGCATTGATGGCAGAGAAGCGGAGCTTTGGCATGCGGACACCGGCAAGATTGAGCCCGCCAGCTACAAAGCCGCGAACGTAGGTACTACGGTGCCGTTACATTTGGCGCCCTGGGAGACCGTGTTTGTCGTTTTCCGGCATCCGTCAAACGCTGCTTCTCGCGCGCTTCCTAGAGTTGTTGAGAACTTGGTCGGCACAATCGAAGGCCCATGGGATCTGAGTTTTCAGCCAGACCGCGGAGCCCCCCCAAAAATCCCCTTGGAGAAACTTGTTCCTTGGCAAGAGAGCAAGGACGAGGGCGTCAAGTATTTCGGTGGCACTGGAACCTATACAAAGACGATTCAGGCGACATCCGATTGGTTCAAGCCAGGTGCCGAACTATGGATCGATCTCGGAGAAGTCAAGAATCTTGCCGAAGTTTCGGTAAACGGCAAACCTCTCGGCATCGTTTGGAAGACGCCCTACAGGGTGGATGCCACTTCCGCATTGCACCATGGCTCCAATACCCTCGAAATCAAGGTTACTAATGGATGGGCGAATCGCATCATAGGCGATCGCCAGCCAAACGCCGCCAAGACCTACACCTTCACTTCGCCAAAGTTCTATAAGGCGAATGCGCCCCTACAGCCTTCTGGCCTTCTTGGCCCGGTTCAAGTGATCCAATCTATTCGCGAAGCGAAGGTCATGAAATAGCGCGGGCTACAAGTTCAGCTACCATGCTTAGGCAGACTAATCTGGGAATTGACCAACAAAATGCAGTTTATTCTGGACGCTGCTTTGGAGGGGGCCGGTCACTTAAGGTAAAACACTTCCTTCATCATTGCGAACTCTTCTCCGGGCTTTAGGCCCGGTACAGGCTCGAAGATCTTGGCCATCTCTTGCTGCCATGCAAGGTTGGTTGGGTCATTATCGAGCACGCGCCACGCGCCTTCAAAATCATCAACCTGCATGACCAGGAACAAATCCTGCTCTCTCCGGAAGATGGAATACTCGGAAATACCAACTTCTTTCAATTTGGACAGCAACGCAGGCCACACATTCCGGTGGGCGGCATCATATTCCTCCTCCTTGCCGGCCCTTATTCGTAATCGAAACGCGACTCTGGGCAACAGTACCTCCCTGATTTTCTAAACCAATCGAATCGGTTAACGCATTTTTCGGTCACAAGATGATGCTGACCAGAAAACATTGTTAAGGGAAAGTAAGAATTCCGACGGAAAAACCGTGGGTCATCAACTTGTCCGAAGCTAACTTGGTAGAAGCAGGAGGTTGAAGTCCCGTTGTAACGTCTACATAGTCGAAGCGACAGCCAGCAGCCCCCGCAATAGATAGATCCAAATTCCGATCCCGCTTGTTCACCAGAAGCATCTTGCGCTTGCCTGCTTTTGTAACAACTGCAAGGCCTGTGAGGTACGCATTGTCAACCGCGATCTCCACAATCTTGTCGCCGGGGCCAAAGTGGTCGTGCAAGAGCTTCAATACCCACATACGGGCGTTCGGCTTTCCGTTATGCCAGTCCACCATGGATACGCTGGGGAACTGTGTGGGATAGCCGACCAGTTGCGATTCTCCCGCTACGTCAATACCCAACCGTGTAAGTTCCGCAAAAATGTAAGCATACTCGGCACCAGCAAGATTCCAGTACGAATCAGGGATGGGTTTTGTGACATGATTTGGATCGACTTGTGCAATGTCATCGGCCGAAATGATCCCAATTTCATTAATCATGGTGCCTGTTCGGGGTGAGAGTCGCTTGCGAATCGTCTCGATATAACGGACCGTGTTGAGGAAGCCTTCGGCGTGCGCAAAAACCGTATGTTGCTGAATGTCTAGCGTTTCATCGGTCGTAGGCACCGCGTAGAAATGGTAGGAAATATAGTCCAGTGGGGTGTCGGACTCGTGGTTCTTGCTGTTCAAAAAGTATTCAAAGAAGTCTGGATTCTGGCCCGGCATGGCAAGGGATACCCCTACAAATTTTAGCTCTGGCTGAACTTTTTTCATGGCCGTCCCGATCGCATCGTACAGCCGCGTGTACGTTTGCGGTGTCATGCGATGCTCGAAGTCCACTTCATTGAGAACTTCCCAGTAGGGAATCGAGTAGTGATAACCGGACTCGTGCCACTTTCCGTACTCGTCCGTAAATCCACCTTTGGTGTACCACGACAAGAGTCGCGCATAGTAATCCGCAACTTCCTGGAATGTGAGGTCTCGCAACTCTGTCCCCTGTTCGTAGTCCCATACCGCCTTATTCGGATCATCCGGATACGCGATGGGTTTGTCGGTCTTGTACATCCATTGAGGGATGGTACTGAAGTTGAGAACGACGGAATGCCCCTTGGTTGCCTCCAAGAAATCAATTGTCATCGGATCGATAAGTGAGAAATCCCAGGACGTCTTACCATCTTTCGGAGGCTCTAACTCGGCTACACCGAGCCGCGGATATGGAAGCCAAGGAACGTAACGCACGAAGTCAGCCCCGAGATCATGTAGTGCTTGGAACGCGTTGTCGTGCACTGGGGTTCCCCGGCGAAGCGGTGGATTTACGACCACCTGTAACGTGGGAGTTGTCCTGGATTCTTGTACTATCTTGTCCCAGTGGGCCGCAATTTGGACGGGAGCATCTTGTGCTAGGGACAGTCCTGCGGCGGCGAGCATTAGTGAAGGAACACGCAGTAACCGAAATAAATCAGAACGCTTCATGAGATGCTCCCTCCGAGAACGCATCAGCGAACGCGCCAAGGTGCCAGGTGCCCGCGAGGCATAAATTAAGCTAGTTGCGGTCTTCTTTCAATAGGTAAATATTTCTTGTTATAGAATCGAACCGCGGTTCTCCGCCGCTTACCGCCATCTCATCACAGGGGAGTGCATGTAAACATGAGCGAGAACTCCAGGGTCCACGAATTCACTGTAGGGCTCTTCGGAATTGGGCTGGACACGTACTGGCCTCAATTTGAGGGACTGCAGCAGCGCTTGACGGGATACACTCAACAGCTGGCCGACCGCTTAGAAAAGACAGGCGCCCGGGTTATCAATCTAGGTTTGGTGGATTCTCCCGAAAAGGCCGAGGCCGCGGGCCATTCGTTCAGGCGGCACGATGTCGATCTGATCTTTCTATATGTCACGACATACGCTTTGTCGTCCACTGTCCTTCCGGTTGTAAGACGGGCGAAAGTGCCCGTGATCCTCCTTAATCTTTCGCCCTCCGCGGCAATTGATTACAAGTCCTTCAATCAAATGGGTGACCGAACCAGAATGACCGGCGAATGGCTGGCTTATTGTCAGGCTTGTCCCATGCCTGAAATCGCCAATGTATTTCGTCGCTGCCGGATCCCTTTTTTCCAGGTCACCGGAATCCTTGAGAACGACCCATTCGCGTTGAATGAGATTTCCTCATGGATAGAGGCGGGCCGAGTCGCCCACACGATGGAACACAACCGCCTCGGAGTGATGGGTCATTATTACGGAGGAATGCTTGACATCTATTCTGACTTGACTCAACAGTGCGCTTATTTTGGGGGCCACATCGAAATGCTCGAGGTGGACGAACTAGCAGACTTGCGCCGAAGAGTCTCCAGCGGGGAGGTCAGCAGTCGAGTCGAGTATTTTCGGGACACATTCGACGTTCAACCAGACTGTCTATCCGTCGAATTGGAACGCGCGGCGCGCACCTCCGTGGCACTGGATCGTCTGGTCGAAATCCACAAGCTGGGATCCCTCGCCTACTACTACAAGGGCATGGAAAACTCTGAAAACGAGGACACCATCAGTTCCATCATCCTAGGTACTAGCCTGCTTACGGCGCGAGGCATTCCGGTGGCCGGCGAATGCGAAGTCAAGAACGCTCAAGCCATGAAGATCATGGATTGCTTCGGAGTGGGTGGTTCCTTCACGGAGTACTATGCGGTTGATTTCGACGACGATGTCATTTTGATGGGACACGATGGACCGGGTCACATCGCTATTGCCCAAAGCAAGACCAAGGTGCGCCCGTTGAGTGTCTACCACGGCAAGGTCGGCCATGGGCTCTCTGTTGAGATGTCCGTCAAGCATGGCCCCGTCACGCTGCTCTCGGTTGTTCAAACGGCTGATGGACAGCTCAAGTTACTTGCTGCCGAGGGCATCTCCGAGCCCGGCCCGATTCTCGAAATTGGCAACACCAATAGCCGCTATCGCTTCTCCATGGGAGCGAAAAATTTCATGAACGCCTGGAATGCTGAGGGCCCAGCCCACCATTGCGCGATCGGCATCGGTCACATCTCTAGCAAGTTGGGCAAGCTTGGTCAATTGCTGGGAATGGAATGCACTGTCATCCGCTGAGTTCGTGCGGATGACTATCAACTAAGTAGAAGTCGCGCTAGGCAAGGCGAAGGAACACCCGCACATCATCATTATCAGCGACGGACGGAGCCTCCGATGACGCTTCTTGTCATGCACTCTTATATCGATTAGTTCATAAAACAGTGTGACAGTTGTCCGCGACTGTGTTCGAGGATGAGGTATCAAAGTATTGCAATCTCAAATTTGAGCCGTGCATTACAGTGTTGTAACCGGGACCAGTGCCCTGTATGCACGTTAGCAAAAAGTTTCGTCGGCCAAGTGCGGAGACGATCTCATCTTTTGGCGAACAACGCGGTTGCATCTGAGCTGTGCGACTGAGTACAATTAAATATAATAGAGCGGGCGTCGTACAATGGCAGTACGGGAGCTTCCCAAGCTTCCTCTAGCAAACCCTAAATCGCTGGAACGGCGGCACTTATCCACGACAAAGCGGCCCTCAATTGGAAAATGATGGAAAATGGAACCGGCTCTAGCCTATTCGGTTGGGTCTTAGGCTAACTACTTCGTGGCTAACGACTTGACCAAGGAGCCGGGGGCGCAGAACAAGCAGTGAGTCGACAGCACACGTCCTAACTGGCGAGTTGACAGTAGATCGGACTTCACCCCAAGCACGTATATGATCGGCTGTCGTCGGCACGTTGAAACAGAGTCCCCAGACAGAGAGACCAAGCCCCCGACACGAGTCTCAGGGATCCAGGGGTCTGAAACTCTTGCCCTTCAATATGGAGCCACTACAACGGTCTTGAAAACCGTCGTTTTTGGACGCTAATGCCTGTGCGAAATTCGAGTTAACGCTGCGCAACTGACTCATGAGTTGGTCATCTCTCGCGAAATCTCCTTCTGTCCGAGCGCTGTTAGCGTGAACGCCGAAACAGTCTACTCGGGTCGTCGCGAGGCCGGGCCGGGATGACATCAACCGGGAAAATGGGTCTCAGTCCCTTATGTGAGTACGAACCTCACTCCAACCCAGGTTTAACGATCAGACGCAAGCAACTGACCGATTGGAGTCAAAACGTAGTAACGCCTTGGGGATTTTCGAAGGGCAACTCGACAAAAATTGTGCGAAAACCCAACGTTTTCGTCGAGAAGGCAATCGGAAGGATGCCGAGCATTCGGTTGCCGACCGAAGGGTACGAAATATGTGCGCCTTCTGCAACGACTGATAGGCAATTCACACTATACCCCAGGACACCCCAGCGAATGGGCCTCCTGAAAAGGGCAGGTGGTTCCGGTACTTCCTAGCGCCCAGACTCAGAGCCAGCACGATCGAGTTCGGCAACTTACCGTAAGAAATCAGGCCTGGCGATGTTCAGCGTTCGACTTTTCGGCAGACTCTCGGTGCAGAGCAGCGGCCGACAATTGGATCAACTTCCGACTGGAAAACCGGTTGAGCTTTTTTGTTATCTGCTATTGCGACGAGAACGCCCTCACTCGCGTGAGGTGCTGGCGTCGTTGTTATGGGGAGATTGCACGACCTCGCAGTCCAAGAAGTACCTTCGGCAAGCTTTGTGGCAAATGAAGGAAATAGTTGGATGCCAATCGCAGACTACCCCGGTGCTATTGATAGATCGGGAGTCCGTCCGCTTCAACGCGCGAAGCGATGTCTGGCTAGACGTCGCGGCCTTTGAGGATGCCTGCCTGCAACTCCAAGACATACCTCGTTCCGAGGTGACTAACGCGCAAGCTGAAGTTCTTAAAGCCGCCGTCGCGCTCTATCGCGGCGACTTGTTGGAAGGGTGGTACCACGATTGGTGTCTCTTTGAAAGAGAGCGGCTGCAGAATCTGTACCTTCTGATCCTAGACAAGCTGATTGCGTATTGCGAGGACCACGGGCAAAACGAAGCAGGCCTGGAATTTGGCGAACGCATTCTGCGCGTCGACCGGGCTCATGAACGTACTTACCAACAGATGATGCGTTTACACCATCTGGCGGGGGACCGAGCTGGGGCTTTGCGCGTGTACCAGCGCTGTGCAGCCGCGTTACAGGAAGAACTAAGCGTAACGCCCGGGCGTCAAACAATGCAAATACTCGAGCAGATTCGAGGGGACTGCGTCCTGCAGTCGCACCCGGTTACCTCGAAGAAAGAACATTCGGAGAGGGAGGGAGGTGAACCTGCCCGCACCTCCACCCTGGCGTACCTGCGGCAACTTCGTTCTGTGTTGCACGACGCACAGAGTCGCATTGAAAAAGAATTGCAAGCGATGGACCACGTTGTGCGCCTAGAGCTCCCCATCCATGCTAAGCGCCGCTTCAACAAAGAATAGGCCGCTCCCGCCGCTCCCCATCGGGAAACGGCACCATGCCGGGAGTTTTTCTTTCAGGAGCGCATTTTTAGACGCACGAGAGACGTTCTAGCAGATGAACCTGTGATCTCCTTCACCCGGTTGTCTTGGACCATTTTATCGATACCCTAGCATTGCGACGGCAATCATTCATCGTCAGGATCTGGTTGGACGGAGTCGCCGGGGCAGCTGGCGATACCCCCTGGCGTGGCAGCATCACTCATGTGCCGAGTGGAGATCACAAATACGTGAAAGATCTAGATGGAATTACTTCATTTATAGCTCAATACCTGAAGAAAAGGGGCGCGCGTGAGAGGGTCCAGCCTAAGCTGTTCGCTTGGCTGCACTGGCCGCATCGGGATAGGTAAGGAATGGAGCAAGCGGTATAAAGTGCGACGGCAGCAAGCCAAGTTATGTCCTCCGGGTGCTGAACCGATTTGCTGTCAACCCGTCCGACAATATCAGATTATGGCTCATCAAAACGCATCTGCCGTACTCCGTTTTGGCAGCAGGCAGCCCGAGGTTCTGGAAAATTTTCAACAATTCTTCCTGTTAGACGGTTTGGCAGACGCCTGCGAGACGCCGCTGCGGACGCACTGATATTTAGATGGTCCTCGCACGAGGAAGCTGTATGAAGCACCATTTCGTACTCCAGCTCGAGCGACAGCTTGCGGACGACCTGAAAGTTCCGGACTGGGTAAGTTTCATTAATGACAAGTCCGTGGTGAGGGAACACCTGATCCCTGCGATTGATCGTTTGATGGATGATCTGGGCCTCAAGTTCTGGGTGACGCGGGAATACCGGCCCTCCGGCGACGAGTGGAGCGATGAGGAAAGGCTCCACGGCCTGAATCGTACTTATCGCCTAATACTCCAACAAGACTATCAACTTCCCACTAGCCTAATCGAGCGAATCCGGTTGATACCGTCGGTGCAGAATGCGCGCGAACTCGAGATCGGCGAAGTGGCGCTACCGCATCATCAACTAGCTGAACAAACGTCCATCCCTGAGCGCCCTGCCGACCTGATTTACCTTCCTTATGCGAAGGCATTCACCCGCGGAGCGCCCGGGATCAATGTTGCAGTCTTGGATACGGGCGTCAATCTCAACCACAAGGAACTCGAGGGGAAAA
>Ga0137389_10000155_pt1 | contig 36471 bp, 29 predicted proteins | sample 15con2h14BmetaG_FD_104645 | JGI IMG/M metagenome (GOLD analysis project Ga0137389, IMG submission 104645) | Vadose zone soil microbial communities from Angelo Coast Range Reserve, California, USA - 15con2h1.4B metaG | ecosystem: Environmental > Terrestrial > Soil > Vadose zone > Saprolite...
AGCGCTGCCACTGCTGGAAGCGGCGATGACAAGTCTGATAGGGAGGATAACGACGGGGCAGATCGTGCCAAGGAGCGCCGGTGCGCAAAACCCAAAAGACACCGTGCAACACCGCTCGCGTATCTTGCCACGGCCGGCCTCGCCGATCGTCCCGGCGTTTCGGACGAAACAGTGGTTCGAGCACCGCCCACTGGGCATCGGTGAGGTCCATGCTCTTGATTTACGTCATTCACCATCAGTTTCAACCGCTCAGTGCGTTGAAAGTGTTTATGAGATAACTTCTAATATCCTGAATCTACCCGTGGCAGAATGACGCTTTCGATGAATCATATGGCTTAAAATGCGATGCTTGACTATCCGGCCACCAGCGACTTGCCTGTTCAGCGGCTTTTCGCGGGGTGTAGAAGGACGTGCCCTATGGCGCTTGATTCTTCTGCCGCAATCGGCTCGAATTCAGCAGTTCATTCCTGAATCTTGTCTTTTTTGCTCCGGCGCATAGAACCTATGCCAACATTTACTTATGGAGGTTACCTCTAGTGGTACTGGTCGTGATAGCTTTATCCTTCTGGAATGCCCTGGTCGCGATTTTAGGCACGATTCCCACACACTCTCTTCGCAATTCCCAGGAAAGCCACCGTGTTCTACCATCGTCGCTCGGCTGGTATCAGATGCTGAAGACCCAGGCCCTTCCTTTGTGTCTAGCTGATCCTTCGATTCGAGGAGTCGCGGGCTGTTCAGTCAACAACTGTGCCCAAAATGCCTGTGCCCTGCGCCTGACAAGCAGATCCTCGTCGCTGGTAGTTTGTCTTGCCGACGCGAAATTCTCCCACGATGCTCGATCGATTCAGAGTATTCAAACTTTGCGCCCCGCGAAGAGGGCAGTGAGTAGAAGCAGCCCGACTTCGATCTCTGGCGTGGTTACGCCAGAGCAGGATTTCCAAGCCCGATGCCGTGCGCCTGGTGTTGTTAAGTGTGTGGGATGGGACGATCCTTCCGATTTCATTCCAGCTTCCGGCGGCAAGGGCTATGCGGACGGCCTCTATCCCGCGTCCGATGGGACCTACCAAGGAACTATGGACAGTGCCGTAAAGACTTCGGGAGCAGGCTCGCTTAGGTTTACAATTCGACCCAACGCCAGGGCAAACTGGACGGGATATTGGCGGGCCAACTTCGGGCCCCTAGATGATCTGACGAAGTTCGGCCCTCACACGACGCTTTATCTTCAGTTCCGGTTCCGGCTCGACCCGGAGATGCTGAATTTTGACTGGAGCAAAGTTGGCGACACTGGCTGGAAGATGTTCATTGCATACGGTCCTATTCCCGGCCCGAGCTGCACGGGCGCGCAATTCGTTCAAGAAAACAGCTATCAGTGGAACATCGCCACCGGCTACACGTCTTGCGGCTCACCTGCACTCTACACGAATCATGGAAAGCCGCCGATGTTCATCGAGCAGGGTGACTATAATTGTCCGTATCGTAGTAGCGTGCCGTTTGTGAAGAACCTCAACTGCTTCGCTTTTCTGGCAAACACCTGGATGACTGAATACTGGGTCGTGGAGATTGGTGATTTCGGCCAGCCGAATACCCACTTCACAGCTTATATAGCTACTGAGGGCCAACCACTCAAGAGATTCATTGACCTGCCGAACTTTACTTTTAATGCCGGCGCGAATGCAGGTGATGCCTTGGAAACGATTTTGCTTGGGCCCTATATGAGTGGGGCGAATGGCACCAAGATTAGCCCCACGGCTTACATGTGGTTTGACGAGCTGATCATTTCGACGAAGCCGATTGCTGCCCCAAGTGTTAGACCGGAGGGCAGGTGAAGATTGTCGCAAGGGACAAATGTCAAAAAGAAAAAAAAGCTACGAGTGGGCGGCACACTTCAGTCAACAGCCTGCTAATTGGCTTTTGAACTTAGACATATCTAAACCCAATACACTCGATTTATCGCCTGTACCGCTTTCCGTAGCACGGGGACGATCGTGCCCATGTTCGGAACCGCAGTTTCCTGTCTTCGAAGCGAGGACGAGTCTATCTCAGAAAAACCCACGACCCGAAAGCGGTCCGCGTGTTCCCTCAGGAATCGACACAGCCCCTCAAATCTCCGCAGAACAAGCCTGTCTGGTCTTAGTCTGCGGAACTGAACGTCTGCCACTTTGAGGAGACTAAAGGAATGAGCAATGAAAGTCACAGCATTTAAGCCGATGCGATCGGCCTGTTCGAGAACGCTTTTCATCTCCCAAAGACTAACTGCGTTAATGTTTAATTGTTTAAGACCGTGCCAACACCACGCCCCAGTCACAAAGTTCGTGACGGGAATCTCCCAGAGGGCGCCGTGTTGCCAAGGTGCATTGATTGCCCCTTGGGAATCCAAGCGACACGCGACGCGAGCGTAAGCCGCGTTGAAGCTGCTGTCGAAGCGTATCCCCACCTCCTCGAGTACATCCAGCGTACTCATGTCCGCGCCAAAATTACCGGCGCGGAAGGCCAGCGGGGTCTTGCCTACCATTTCTCGAAACAGGGATATTCCTCTTCGAAGCAGTTCCAACTGGGCTTGGGGGGGCAAGGAGCCGATCATGTCTTTCTCAGCCGGCACTTGTTCTAGGGCCAGCTGGCCATCCTTGACCATACGGTAGTAATAGTGAACCGGATGGAGATGCAACTGGGCATCGTGGCCGCGCTTTACGATCTGGGCATAAGCTTCCGCCAATTCGGTTTGCAAACCGTTCAAACCGGCAAGGACTTCGATGAAGAAAATCCCGCGGAGATCGTGCTCTTCAAGGATGTCCATGATGCGCGGTATACCGTAATATTCAGAGCCGATTTTCCCGAGGACCGCGCGCTCCGGGTTCACGGGTTTGTTACATGGGTTTTCCCACGCACCTCCCAAAGAACATTCGGTGTCGATAGTCAGGAATACTTGGACCATGTCCATTCCTTTTCGAGCAACGTCTGTTGTCCAATGAAACGATCATTTGCCACAGCGCGCTGGCGATTCGCTGACATCTTAAATGATCCTAGCTGCAATTCTAATGGGTTCCGAGATGATCCGGATAATCCAACACGCGGACTGGCGAACGAAAATCGAAGTTGTCCGCGAATGAGATTCTTTGATCCCACAATATTCCACGCGGGATGGCGCTGCGGATAGGCCAAGGCCGCACGAGTTTAGCTCGGATGCAACCTGGCAGCCACCTGCTTCCTGCGTCGTGCCAGGATAAACCATGCAAAAATCAGAGCCAGTTCGAGCGCTGCCGCTCCGTAGATCACCATGAGTGGGGGTTCTTCGACAAATACAGGGCGACCGATTTCGTCGGCTCTTCCGCCAAGAATGCCATCCAGGACCCAATAAGCGGACTTCAAAATGAACGACTTGTTCCAATTGATCGTGCGTGCATTGCTGTAGATGTAGTCATTGAATTCGTAAAACTCCAAGCGGGCGGCGCCGGGCCGCAACCCTTTGGCTCTCAATTCTTCGATTCGGTGGGTAAGGATACTGGGATCTTGACGGAGTTCACGAATTCCATAATATCCACCCTGCAACTTGGGAAACCAGATTCCGAAGAGGGGGTCTACCACCATGTTGCCCGATTCAACGTGGGCTTCGACGACGGCGTGCTTGGACTCACCTTCTGTATTATAAAGCGCCCACTTCGACGCGCGGATATTGCGGAGCCGCAGCAATGCAATTACGAGTCTGGAGCGATCGCCACAATCTCCGCCATTTTCGATTATCTGCCAGGGCGTCGGCCGCAGGAAGCGGAAGAAGGGCAAGAGAAAATAGCCGTCGTTTCCATCACCCGATTTATCCCTGAGCGAAAGGACAAGTGCTTTCACCTGCTCAGAAGGAGGCAAGCGCGGATCCGCAAGGTTGCCCACATATGCAACAAGAGCGCGCTGCTCGCGCAGATAGTAGGCCAAAGACAACGTCTGAAGGCCTAGCAAGAGAACTAAAATCGTTACGAATAACCGTCGCTGTCGGATCACGTCAGTTTCTCCCAGACACCGGGCTCAATGCACTCAAGTCCCAGTTTACTCCGACTCCACTCTGTGGCTGCACAACGAAGCCCGTTCCTATATCCAGGACAACAAAAATGTCTACGGGCAGGAAGCGTAGCAATCCCCATGGCAAAGCGCCATCTTCTAGATCATAAAAAGAGGCCGAAGAGTCAGCGAGTTGCGACATGGCTAACTCCCACCTCACTCCAACTGGCTCGGTCAATCCTATCGAGATAGACCCGCTGCCACAGTTCGAGCATCACCAGTGCGAGCAAATGATCCGTGTGATCCGCGCGCTCAGCGGCGTGGTCGGAAATCAGCCGCTGAATTGCCGGCCAGTGGAAGAGTCCGCGGCAACGAATCTGATCCTCGGAAAGAAGTTCCGAAACCATGGGCTGGAGATCCTTGCGAAGCCATGCGCCGATCGGAGCGCCAAACCCGCGCTTCTTTCGCTCCAGGATTTTGCGGGGCAGCCAGGGCGCTACCGCTTTCTTCATTAAATACTTCATGGTGAAGCCGCGGACCTTGAATGACGAAGGCATGCGGGCCATCAGTTCAACCAATTCGTAATCCACCAGCGGTGCGCGGCACTCAATCGACGCGGCCATGCTCATGCGATCGGTCATAGCCAATAAATCGTCCGGCAGGGACGTCTTCAGATCCGCGTAGAGAATGCGGTTGAGGCTGTCCGGGTCAGTGCAGCGGGTAAAGGACTCTTGCAAGGCAGCCGCAGCCAGATTTGAGATGCCGGAATCCGCCGCGGTTCCGCGCTGAAGCAATTCGTGCTGCACCTGCGGAGCGAAAAGCGTGACATAGCCCATGTAGCGCAAGGCGGGCCCAAGCTCGGCTGATTTCACAAATGCCGCGGCATATCGCGCGTAGTCTTTCCAGGCAGAATGGCGGTCCTGCGGGATCCGATCGAGCAGCGCCGGAAGCCATTGTCTTCGCACGGGGCCGGGAATGAGACTGTAATAGCGCATCAGACTGTTGCCGAGGTAACGGCGGTAGCCACCGAAAAGCTCGTCGCCACCAACGCCTGACAGAATCACCGTGACGCTTTCGCGCGCGAGTTTCGAAACGAGATAGGTGGTGAGGCACGCGGAGTCGGCGACCGGCTCATCAAGATGCCAGACGAGCTTGGGCAGGAGTTCGCTGACAGCGGGCCGCACAACAATCTCGTGATGGTCGGTGCCGAACGCCTTAGAGACCACGCTCGCGTAGGGAAGCTCATTGTAGTAGCTGTGTTCTCCCTGATATCCGATCGAGTAGGTCTTCACGGGCCGGCCGGTCAATCCCGCCATGACCGCGACGATAGTGCTTGAATCCAGCCCGCCGCTTAGGAACGCACCGAGCGGCACGTCACTGACCAATTGCATCCGAACAGTCTCTTGAATCTTCTCGCGAATCCGTTCGATCCATTCTTCTTCGCTGTGTTTTTCCGTCTGCCTGAAAGGCACATCCCAGTATTCGTGCAATTCGATGCGGCCTTTTTCGGCAACAAGATAGTGACCAGCCGGCAGTTTTTCCATTCCCTCCAGTAAGCACAACGGCGTTGGCACGTAACCGAGCGCGAGATACTCCTCGAGGGCGACGTGATTCAACCGTCGCGGAACACCCTCAACCTGAAGGATCGATTTCAATTCCGATGCAAAGAGGAGCCGCCCTGGTTCGCGGCGGATATAAAGCGGCTTTTCGCCAATGCGGTCACGTCCGAGGACCAATCGTTCGCGCTTCTCATCCCAGATCGCCAGGCCAAACATTCCGCGGAGGCGCTTGAAAAACTCGAGGCCCTCTTCTTCGTAGAGGTGGACGATCACTTCGGTGTCGGAACGGGTGCGGAAGGTATGGCCCTTCGCTTCCAACTCGTCCCGGAGCGATTGGAAGTTGTATATCTCGCCGTTAAGAACGATCCAAATGCTCTCGTCTTCGTTGCTAATGGGCTGGTGGCCGCCGGAAACGTCAATGATGGAAAGCCGGCGCATGCCCAGCCCGACACCGCGGCCGCGGTATTGTCCGAAGTCATCCGGACCACGATGGATGATGACGCCGCCCATGGCAGCGAGAATGGAGTCAGCGGGCTGCTCTGGCCGGTCGAAATTCAGGATGCCGTAGATTCCGCACATAGCTGGTCAAGCGTCTCAATTCTTTTCTTTTCGAACCACAAATAAACCGCTACTTTGCAACCGCTTCGATCCGCGCCTTTTCCTCGTCGTGTCCCGCGTTCTTAAGGTCATCAAGGACTCTTGCCAACTGGCCTGCTTGACCTTCTCGCGTATAGCGTTGAATTTTTTCCTTGTCGGGCACAGGATGAGTGCCAACGCGCAAGGCATCTATAAACGACGATAATCCTTCATAAATCTCGTCTTCGGAGGCGATATTCACGATGGTCGCTCCCCCAACTTCGCGCAGAAGTGTCGCCGTATCGCCCGCATGAGTCGTCAACGCAAGAATCGGTTTGCCGATTCGAAGGTACTCATAAGCTTTAGCTGGAATCTGCATGTCACAGTCCGCAGCCTGGAACAGCAACAAGCCATCGGCCTCTGCGCATTCTTGCAACGCCTGCCTGTAAGGCATGTGGGGTTCCAAAGTAATCAAGTCCTCGATATCCCTTTCGGTTAGGAGCCTGCGGTACAAATCTTCCGATCCTGGAGCACGAAAGACGATTTGAACTCTGTCTGCGCTGAGCCGCCCCATCTTCTTGAGCCGCCCGACGGCGCTAAACATGGGCCTCGGATCGCGTTCAACGGGATAGATCAGTCCGGAATGGACCAGCCGAATTCGGCGGCCCGCCGGAACAGGACCGATAGCAGAGAGTTCCAAGTGACGAAAATCCGCTTCGTCATAGCCATTCGATATCAGGACGCACATTTCCGGCTTGAGGAATTCCGGATAGCGCTCGAGGTAGATTCGGCGAGTAGACTCTGCCGTAAAAATCACCCGCGAAACGCGGCGCATGCAGGCTCGCTCGACTTTGTTCCACACTCCGCGTACCAAACGATCGTTGCCGCAATCGTCCTGGCCCATAGGATCGCGAAGATCCAGCACCCAGGGCAGTCCCGTGAAACGTTGCAACCAAAGCCCGATGACGGCCGCCGACATGATTGGAAACGTTGAGTAGAGAACGTCTATCTTGCGTTCGCGAACCGCGCGCAGTCCGGTCGGGACGCCCCCGAACACCCAGCTCACCCAACGATCCGGCAGGGCCATATATCTTAAGTAGCGGCCACCAATGCCCATGTGCTTTTTCGTGTCCATGGCAAAGGAACGGATGACGGGCACACCCTTCGGGATGGAATTCAGGCTCTTTTCGTCAATTTTTTCATACGCGCGGGGATGCGGAGTGAGCACCGCAGGGCGCCAGCCGAATTGCGGCAGATATCGACAATACTTCAACGAACGCAGCAACCCGCTGCTACCCGCTTGGGGCGGAAAGTGATACGCGATAATCAAAACATTTCCCAAGTGACCTTTCTCACTATACCCGGTGACGGCAACACCTTTAAAGTGGCTGCATGCCGTCGTGTGCGCGTCTATTCACCGTTCGATCCTCGCGTGTTGCCCTCCATCAACCCAAATCTCCGCCGGCAAAGGATGGCTGAGGAACCCAACGGGGCTCGCCGATGGGCCGTAAGCGCCGGACTGAAAAATTCCGACAAGGTCTCCGATTACCGCGCGCGGTAGGACGATTCCGCGCGCAAGAGTGTCCAGGGGCGTGCAGAGAGGCCCAACAATATCCACGTGGTCAGCTACGGGCGCCTTCAGCTTGTTCACCAGCGCGATTGGATAGTTGCGCTTAATGGTCTGGCCCAGATTACCGGAAGCCGCCAAATGATGGTTCATCCCGCCATCGACGATCAGGAACTTCTTGCCGCGTGAAATTTTGATGTCGCTGATGCGTGTCAGATAGACACCTGCTTCGCCGGCGAGAAATCGGCCCGGTTCTACGAGGAACTGCGTGCCCTCGAAGCAGCGATCACTATCCACTTCCTCGCAAAGCGTCACCAGCCCTTTTCGCAAACACTCAAGATTCAATTCCTGCTCGTGCGCGAAATACGGTATCCCCAGCCCCCCGCCGAAATCCAGCGTGCGGAGTGGCCGGCCCAGTTGCTTCACAACTCGCCGGGCGAGCTCCAGCCCGTGGCGATATTGATTCTGCAAAACCGCCGAATCCAGAATCTGCGTTCCCGCGAATAGGTGGATTCCGCACAGTTCGAGTTGCGGCTCGGCAAGAACCGTGTCCAACACAAGATCCAGAATTTCTTCGTCCATGCCGAATGGCGCCGGACGGCCACCCATGCGCATGGCCCCGCCTTCGGCTTCGGCCGCCGGATTGATGCGAACGGCAACGCGCGCGCGGCGGCCAAGCCGGCCGCAAATCGCCGCGATGCGCTTGGCTTCGGTCAGCGACTCGATGTGAATCTCACCAATGCCACGGGAAAGCACCAGTTCGAGCTCCGCCTCGGACTTCCCCGGACCAGCAAACACTATGCGTTCCGGCATGCAGCCTGCGTCCAGCGCTTTTTGAAACTCGCCGGCTGAAGCGATTTCGATGCCGCATCCGCGGCTCAGGAAATGCTTCACGACGGCAGAGGCCGGGTTGGCTTTGATGGAATAGTAGATCGCGAATCGCTCCGGCAGCGCAGAACGGAGTGCATCGTATTTCCGATCAAGTACGGCTCGATCATAAATGAAGATAGGCGTTCCATAGGTTTCCGTAAGTTGAGCGACGGATAAATCACCGATGACCAGCGACTCCCCGGACTTTGGAAAGTAATTTGCCGTCAACGATGCCGCCAAATCGGCCATCACAGTCCTTCGCGGCGTCGCAACGCCGGGTAGTCCACTTTTCCGCTGGAGGTCTTTGGCAATTCGTTCAACACCTCGAATGTTTTCGGAACCATGTAGCGGGGCATTTTTTCGGCGCAGTACGCAAGCATCGCGTCGATGTCCAGGGCATTGCCGTCTTTGGCCACCACGAATGCCTTGATGGTTTGCCCGAGAGTGTCATCCGGGATGCCGATCACTGCTGCACCGCGTAATTTTCCGCTTTGAAAGAGTACCTCTTCCACTTCGGTGGGGCTGATGCGAAATCCACTGGACTTGATCATGGTGTCGCGCCGGCCGATAAAGTACAGAAAACCGTCCTCGTCCATTTTTACAAGATCGCCCGAATAGCAAACCTTTTCGCAGTCGCCTAGTTCCGGCGGCAGCAGGGGATTTGGCCGAAGCGCACGTGCCGTGTCTTCCGGCCGGTTCCAGTAGCCCAGCGAAACCGTTGGCCCGCGATGAACGAGTTCGCCTGGCTCTCCCGGTTTGCAAAATTGCCCCCGCTCGTTGAGCACGAGAATCTCCGTGTCTGGAATGGCTTTGCCCATCGAAGTCGGCCGGCGATCGAGTTCCTCGGGCGGAAGATATGTCGAACGGAAAGCCTCGGTGAGTCCGTACATCAGAAATGCTTTTGTTGAGGGAAGAACTTCCCGCAACACTTTGAGCACCGCCTGCGGCATCGCGCCGCCAGTATTCGTGATATAGCGCAAGTGTGGCAGCGGTTGCTTGGCGAGCGTGGAATTGGGCTGTGCCAGCAGGCTCCACAGCGTAGGCACGCCGGCAAGCCCGGTGATCTTTTCCTTGAGCAGGACCTGCACGATTTCACGCGCAAAAACAAAATTGATGAGCACGCAGGTGCCGCCCTGTTCGAACGCGGTCATCAATTGATTCATTCCCGCGTCGAAACTGAAAGGCAGAACCGCGAGGATGCGCTCGCCCTCGGTGATACCGAGATAAGTGGAGACGATCCGGCTGCCGGCGACGACGTTCGCATGACTCAGCATCACGCCTTTCGGCTTACCGGTCGAACCTGAGGTGTAAAGGATGGCTGCTAAATCCTTTTCGATACTGGTCTCTCGCCAATCTGCAGGGAGAGTCTGTGCGCAAAACTCCTCGAAACGATGAACCGCGAGCTGCGCCGTCGCTTCTCCTGGACCGACCACCACGAGAAACTCGAGAGAAGGAATTTGTGGGAGCACTTCGGCAAGCGAAGCGAGCTTCGCTGCCGTGGTAATTAGACCCTTCATCCCGCAGTCGCGAGCGATGTGCATTACCTGCTCGCGGTGCAGAAGTGAGTTAATCGGAACGTAGACTGCCTCTGCCCGCGAAATGCCGAAAATGGAAATGGCCTGGGGGATGGAAGCTTCCAGATAGATGCCCATTCTGTCGCCGCGGCGCAATCCGGCGTCTCTCAATCCAGCGGCGAGGCCGTTCACGCGGCGAGCGACTTCGCCGTAACTCAGACGCTCCCCTTCGTGTACAAGAGCTTCTTTATCCGGCCAACGTCGGGTGCTCTCACGCAATAGATGCCAGACCAGAAAGTCCATGGCGACTTTTCGAAAACCCTTTCTCCGTTGATTCAGCGATTTCTGTTTTTGCGGGCTGTTCCTTGATTTGCCGCCCTGGAATGGCTTCGCCAACGCCATGGCCGCGCGTTTCACGGTGCGCCGCCGTGAAGCCCGCGGGCACCACGCCGATTATTTGAACTTCGGTCTTTGCCAGTGGAAGACTCATTCACTCTTTCCGTTCTTTGTCAGAACGAACGCGGAGAGAGCGCCGACAGTTTGAAAATTTTCCGGCAGGAGTTCATCATCGTTGAGGACCATCGAGAATTCGGTCTCCAGAAAACTCACCACATCCAGAATTCCAAGGGAATCCAGGATTCCCTTCTCAAGCAGGGCCGTGTCTTTCCCGATTCCAGCCTTCCGCGCCAGCGGGAATTTTTCCACGAGAAAGGCCTGAATTCTCTGTTCGATTGAGCTTGTTGTGGTCTGATCCATTCCTTTTCCTCGACGCTAACTTTCCCTGTCTCCGTGAGTTAGATACCAATGATCCAAACCTTGATCGCCTTTGCGATTCACTGCCCAAGGCAAGGTGAGCAACATGACGGGAGCTGACTCCCGCGGTTGGAATCCGCAATCTTCAAGAATCTCCCTGTCAGTGTGCGAGTGGAGAACCGGAGCGCTCAGCGTGTTGACACCACAGCGCCGCATGATTGCAGTCGTCTCAACGAGCAGTGCTTTACTAACCTGGTCTTCTTCCGCGAAAAGATCGACTACCGTAGCATCCTCACCCGCCCAATGATAAATCAGATAGCCGCAGAGGCTGCCGCCCTTCCGAGCCGTCAGTAGCTGATAGCGTCGTTGTGGGTGCCTCATGAATCGCCAATTCAGATAATCAGCGGAGCGGTTCGCGCATGTTCCCATCCGGGGGGCCCACTGGCGGAATGCATGGGTAAACTCTTCTCCGCACGGACCCGTCTCTTCCGCAATCGTCCAATCGCTGGATCGACCCAGGCGGGCATCACGCAAACGCAACGTGGCATTCGCAGCGGCAGCTAAAGCGCGCCCGGCCGCTCCGTTAGGGATGCGCTTCTGGATCTGGCGGTCCGCTCGCAACGGCTTGGCAAATCGGATCGATGATTCCTGAGGTTCGATTCGAAGTCTCTTGTAGATAGCCAGCATCGACGTACTCGGAAAATCAAAAACAAATCCCGCGCCTTCCCTGGAGAGATCCTCAAGGGAGCGTCTGTGCAGAGCTAGAGCCGGGCCAAGACTGCGATAATCCGGATGGATACAAAAATCGCCCAGCACGTAGCCCCGCAATTCTTCTCCGCAACAGCGAATCCGCCGGGGAAATGCAGCCGCAATTCCGACGATCCTGCCGGTCGCAGCCTCGCAGGCCACCCACGCCCGCGCCATCCCTGCGGGGTTCTTACAGTACAACCACTCGAAACGGACGTCAGTGGCATCCGGTGAAAGATAAGTAGACAAGAATGCCGTGAGGGCCGCTCTCTCCCCATTGACTTCCGCGGGACGAACTAGGTTGGCCATTCGTGGGACGCTTCGATTTAGTTCCACTGTCACGCAGATTTGAACATCATAAAATGCAGAGTTCCTAGCCTTTGCTCCAAATGTTGGAAAGCTTGTAGCATGACACCTATCCCGACGCGAAGCTAGGCTCGCCCAGATGGGGAGCACGCTGCCTGCCAAAGGGAGTTATGTCTATATGTTATTCTCGGAATTATACTTAATAAAACTTTGCTGCAAAGGGCAGTTCGGCGCCCGCGGGTACGGGGCATCGACGAGTGGAGAGGGTTAGCTTCCGGGCGCCTCCGGTGGCGAATTTCCCACGACCTCCAAGCTAAACCCTTCAAATTCAGTCGAAAGAGTCGATGCGGTTTTCGCTCGGATACCAACACTGGGCGGGAACAAGTATTTCCCATGTGAGTAAGTCGTTTCCCTGGAAAAGAAACTAACGGACCGTGATGGAGCACGTCCAAGATTCGTTGGCTTCTCTAGGTTATTGAAAATAAATATAGTTAAAGAAGTCTAAGTTCGCGACATGTTGCATGCACCTTTGGATGGTGAGTTGCCTTCTCCGACGGCGAGGACGGTGGCTCAGTGTGCCATCGGAGAGTCGATCCTTTCATTTTAGGGCTCAGAACCAATAAATACTCAATTCCGTGAATTTGTTGCTACTCGCATAGCTCCCCGAAAGAACCCATGCTGAAGATCGGTGGCCAAAGGATTCCGATGACGACCAAGGTGCTGGTCGTCGGCGACGCGTGCCTGATCTCGCTCGGTCTCTGCCTGGCGATCCTGATTCGCTTACACGACTTCCACTCGGCGTTGAACTATCTCCGTCTCCCCGATATGCCCTTCCGTTTCGGCATAGTGCTGGCAACCTGCGGGATCTCTCTTTATTACAACGATCTCTACGCCTCGCGCGTGGTGAATCGGCGCAGTGAGTTGTTTATTTATCTATTCCAGGCCGTGGGAACCGCCTGGGTCATCCTCGCGATTCTATATTATCTGATCCCGGACCACAGCCTGGGGCGGGGAATTGCCGTCCTATCCGCCCCCACCATTCTGCTGTTCTTGCTAAGTTGGCGCCTGATGTTGCTTGAAACCAATTTTCTCTTTCCGAGACAGCAGCGTGTGCTTGTCGTAGGCACGGGCCCCCTCGGAATTTCTTTGGTTCGTGAAATTCTCCACCGGCCCGAGCTCCACCTTAAAGTTGTGGGCTTTCTCGACGAGAATGGAGAGAACATTGGCAAGTCTTTGGTCAATCCCGGCATCATCGGCGCGGCCAGAGATCTTGAGGAGATTACGGCCCGCGAAAAGATCGATCGCATCGTGCTTTCGCTCAAAGAGCGGCGCGGCCAGACACCTTTAAGAGAACTCTTGCACCTGAAGTTCGCTGGCGTAGCAGTGGAAGATGCTCATTCGATGAGCGAACAGATCGATGGGAAAATTCGTTTGGAGCATTTGTCGCCAAGCTGGATGATACTTTCGGAAGGTTTTCGCAAGTCCTCACTTTTGCTCGCCGCCAAACGCATGTTGGATGTTCTGGTCTCCCTGCTTCTTCTGATTCTTATGCTGCCAATCATGGGAATTGTGGCGCTGGCGATTTGGCTGGAGTCTGGCAGTCCAATACTCTTCCGGCAGGAGCGCATTGGATTGGGCGGACGCCCGTTCCAAATCCTGAAGTTTCGATCAATGAATCACGATGCCGAGGAGCATGGTCCGAAGTGGGCAGCGGATGACGATCGGCGCGTCACGCGCGTTGGGGGCATCATCCGCAAACTGCGCCTGGATGAGCTTCCACAGGCCGTGAACGTGCTGCGGGGCGAGATGAGTTTTGTGGGGCCACGTCCTGAGCGGGCGATCTTCTGCCGCATGCTCGAGACTGAAACCCCATTTTACGCCTTGCGCTATTCGGTTCGTCCGGGAATTACCGGCTGGGCCCAAGTCAAGTATCAATACGGGGCCAGCATTGAAGAGGCAAAAACGAAGCTTGAGTATGATCTCTTCTACATCAAACATCTTTCTTTGACCCTGGATCTGGCCATTCTCTTTGAGACCGCGAAAGTTGTGTTGTGGCAGCGCGGTGCGAAATAGGGACAGCGAGCTGCGATGCTACTGGATTTCGGAGGAGGGCCTCAGTAAGCTTTGTAGACTCAAGAGGATGACGCTTCAGAGACAGCGGCGGCGGGTCACAGACACTCTACTGCTTTCGATTTGGGTTATTGGATACTACGTGCTGATTCGGACCTTTGCGGCATTGCAGCGCTTCGAGCGGCTCCTAACTGGTTCCAAACGGGAGGGCACTAATGAGGCACCGCGGACTTGAGTGGGGCGATTCGAGACCGGCAGATTTCTGGCTCTTAGAAACGTGGGAGATGTCCTTTCGAGGTCGTGGAGATGAGTTCATAATCCGGGAAAGTGGTTTCCTGTGGCGTTAGAAGTACCCTGCGACTATCCCCTAAACTCCTTCGTTTCAACAGATTCCAGGAAACGATGTTTGGCTGGAGCATTGCTCTTGATCTTACTTACTGCGGAACGGAGGTAGCGATTGCATTCTCGGCGTCTTCTCGGGGGAGTGGCGGTTTCTGTCCTGTTTAGCTTCCCAGTTTCAGTGCTGGTGGCGGGGCCGTCTGGAAATCTTTCTTCAGCTTATCAACAATCGTGGCAGTCAGGCGGGAGCCCAACTCCCGCGGCTGACAAGAATGCCAAGGACAGAGACGAAAAACAGCCCGCGGACAAGAGCGGAAAGCTGGAATCTCCACCAACATCGGCGCTGACTCCCGAGCAGAGACTGACGTATACGATCGGAGTGGAAGACGAACTTCAGATTTCCGTATGGCGCGAGCCGGAACTCTCGACGACGGTTGTTGTCCGCCCGGATGGAATGATCACTCTGGCGCTGATAAATGACGTTAAGGCGGTTGGGCTGAAGACCGAGGAATTGCAGAACATCCTGATGGACAAGCTGAAAAATTTTGTGAACGAACCGCAAGTCACCGTCATCGTTCGCTCCATTCACAGCCGGAAAGTGTATCTGGTGGGGGAAGTCGTACATCAGGGATCGTTTCCCATCAATGGGGATATGACCGCTCTGGAGTTGCTAGCCGCGGCCGGAGGACTCGGACCTTTCGCAAAAGCTGACTCCATTTATATTCTCCGCGAACAGAATGGGAAAAAGATACGCATCCCATTTCACTATAAAAAGGCGGTCGCGGGGAAGAGCGAAAACGTAACCCTCCAGCCAGGCGACGTGGTTGTGGTTCCTTAATTGTGTTTTGACTTAGCCAAATTCTTCGAGGTGAGTGAGAAACATGCAGTACAAGAAATATCTTCGCAAAGGCAACTGGCAGATTTTCTCCTTATTGCTTGCGGCCCTTTTCCTGCCGAATTTGGGATCAGCTCAGGACGCCAGTCAAGACGCAGGAAATCAGAAACCTACCGCGCAGGGCGCTCCAAAGGATTCGGACAACAAGGATGCCGCACCCGCAAGTCCTTATGCCTTGGCCTGGGCGGATTCGTATATCCGGCAAATCGGAACTTCCGGAGTCCTCGCTGGAAAGCGTGAAGGTATTGGTTGGGGCAGCCTGTACATCCCCTCCGCCGGAGTCAGCGGAATTGTAGACCAACTTGAGAGCACGAGCACAGCGCCCGGCACCACGTTTTCGGAAGCGGTTCTCCAGACTACTGTTGTCTACGATCACAGAATCGGCACCAGCCGGCTTGCTTTGCAATACCATCCCAACATAGCCATCGCCGAAGGGCAGGTTGTTAGCAATTTTTCAAATCAAAATACACGTTTGGACTGGCTGATTTACACCCGCCCACGATGGAACGTGAGATTCGGCGATGGTTTTCGGTACGACTACACCCAGCAGTCTATTGGTTTGTCGTATTTCGACGTGAACACCGCCACGTCGGGAGTGACGACCAACAATTTCCTCGATGGTCCCAGTCGCTTGCTCACAAATAGCGCCTCCTTGTCCATCGCCTACGCTTTGTCGAGGCGGGCATCGATCGTAATCACTCCGGACTATACTTTTTCCGAGTCTGGGATGGGTGCCACCCTGGCCCGGGGTTCTTCCTATAGCGGCACGGTGAATTGGAAGTACCGCACTAGCGAGCGGCAGACAGTCGGTGTCCAATATTTAGGCCAGCTTCTCCATGAGGCCGGGCGGGGGATCTCCACTTCGACGACTGGCGCATCCACGGACACGATCTTTGACACCATCGCCGGCACTGCGGAGCGCCAGTTGAGCGGGACTTTTTTCGCGGGGGTTGCACTAGGCATTACAACTTCTTCGTTGGCTCAGAACACGAGACAGTGGTCTTTTTACGGAACTTTCGAATTGTTGAAGCAGTTGGGGCGATCATCCCTGGGCCTCAAATACTCCCGAGGAGACACACTCTCGTACGGCTTGATCGCCAATCAATATGCGGACCGCGTTGACGTCACGTATCAGCGCCAACTTGGCAGGAGGCTCAATTGGTCTGCCGGGGGCGGCTATTTGCGGCAGGTTCAGTTTGGAGGATTCTCAGGTTGGTACGCAACATCCGATGCGCAATTCTTGCTGGCACCCAGGGCCGGCCTTTTTGCAGTTTTCGATTACAATCGCAAGAATCAGGCGGCAAATACGCATAACCTGTTCATCGGCAACCGAAGTACTTATTCATTCGGAATCCGCTGGCAGCCTGATCGCGTAGCTCACTAAAAAATTCGCTTGATCTCTGCGAACAGAGGCTTTTGAAATCGAGTCCCACGGCGTCTGCTCAATTCGCAAGGCCCTTCATTGAGTACGAGGAGCTAACTCATTCTTTATCAGTAGATTTAACGCTCGAATGGAACACCGCGAGATATATGGGAAATGGGTTTCCCTCGAGCTCGGGTTCTTGTTTGATCTACGAGCCGATAGACATGCCTCTGTCCTGCAAATTGATGAAAATAAGCCGCTTAGGTTTTTACTGAGATGAAGTTCCGAATCGAATCTCTGGCAGATAGCTTGCTAGTGAAGTGGTGTCGGAGATTTTTTGACCGAGCGCCCAGCGACCTGGAGGGAAATCTTTGAACGAGCAACCGGCTCTTAGCGCATCCGGCGATGCAGGGATTAACGCGCAGATTCGAGAGTACTTAGACCTGGTTCGCCGCCGCAAACTGTGGATTATCCTGCTAACTCTGGGGATATCCCTTAGCATTACTGTGGTTGCCCTGCGTCTCCCTAGTATCTACCGGGCAGAAACGGTCATCCTGGTTGACCCTCAAAAGGTGCCGGACAGCGTTGTACCCACGAGCGTGAGTGGCACCGTAGCTGACCGCCTCTCCACGATTCGCCAGGAAGTCATGTCCCCAACGCAACTCGGCTTGCTGACCAAGGAAATGAATCTCTTTCCCGGATTGCGAGACAAGGTGTCCGAACAGGAACTCGTTTCCCGCATGCAGAAGTCGACAACCATCGAAGTGGTGGACTCCGGCGGGCAGCGGCTCAGCGCGTTTCGCATCGCTTTCACAGACACGGATCGGAATCAAGTGGCGCCCGTCGCCAATCGGCTCGCATCCTTGTTCATCGAGCGAAACCTCAAGGCCCGCCAGCAGCACTTCAACGGAACGTCACAATTCCTCGAAACCGAGTTGGAGGAAACGAAGCATCAACTCGAACAGAAAGAACACCTTTTGCAGGACGTCAAGAGCCGCTACATCATGGATCTGCCAGAGTCCAAGCAGTACCACCTGGAAGCCATGAACTCACTCCGGGATCAGTTGCGGAACAGCCAGGATCAGGTAAACCGCGATCGCCAGAGCAAAATCTACATCCAATCCATGGCCGGAATGTCAACGCAGACGATCGATCTCGATCAGGAAGGCAGCGCCTCCAAATCTCCCAACCAGGCGCAGCTGCAGAAGTTGGAAATGCAGTTAAAGGACATGCAGGTTCGCTACGGGCCAGATTATCCGGATGTTCGCAAACTCCGCAGTGACATCGATCAGTTGAAAGCCAAGGTGGAAAGCGAGAAAAGCGGATCAGACGCTCCGGACCTGCAATTGAGTGCCCAGACCCATCAGGCGCGCAATCCAGTCGTGGAAGCCGAAGTAAACAAACTCGACCAGGACATCGAGGACCAAATCAAGGTCCAGGCCGAGCTCGAAAAGCAAATCCAATACCACGTTGGCAAGCTGCAGCAAGTTCCGGTGTTCGAACAACAAATCGCCGGCTTGATGCGCGATTACGACACGCTGCGGAACCACTATAATCAGCTCCAGGCCAAGAAGCTGGACGCGGTAATGGCCGGCGAGCTGGAAACGCATCAAGCGGGAGAACGCTTCGAGGTTTTGGACGCCGCCGTTGCACCCGACGGGCCTGCGGGACCAAAGCGCGGAATGATGATGGTTGGTGGCTTGTTTTTTGGGCTGCTGTGTGGAGTGGGAGTGGCTTTCCTTGTCGAGATCAGCGATGAATCTGTGAGGCACGAGAGGGAAGCGGCGCAAATCTTCGGTAAGCCAGTGCTTGCCGGAATTCCAAAGATCACGAGCGACAAGGAACACGCTTGGGTCCTTTGGCGGATCGCGAGCTTGACGGCCGGTACCGCCATCGCAGCCGTCGCATTCGGCCTGGTGATTTCGCGGTTCGTCTCGTAACGGGCAAATGTACACCACCTACTATAACCTTCGCGAAGAGCCTTTTCGCCTCACGTCGGATCCGAGGTTCTTCCACCTCGCAGAACCGCATGCGGCTGCGCTGGCCACGCTGGTCGAAGCCGTCATGCGCCGCAAGGGCTTTGTCTTGATGACCGGACCGATCGGGACAGGCAAAACCACGGTTGTTCACACGGCCCTGCAGATCCTCACGGAGAGAGCCGCGACCAATCACCCCATCTCTTCGGCATTCATTCTCAACCCCACTCTCAGCCGCGAGGAATTCCTGGAAATGCTCCTCTCCGAATTTGAGGTTCCCTGCACGTCAACGAGTAAGGCGGCGCGTCTTTCCGCTCTTCAGCGCATGCTCCTGGAGACACAAAGAAAAGGTGGCACATCGCTCTTGCTGGTGGACGAGGCGCATTTACTGACCCCCGAGCTCCTCGAAGAGATTCGCTTGTTGAGCAACGCGGATACATACCAGGAAAAATTGTTGCAGATCGTTTTGTGCGGCCAACCGGAACTGCTCGGCCTGCTTCGCAAGCCCGAATTGCGTGCCCTCCGCCAGCGCGTCGCAAGCAGTTGCTCTCTGCGGCCGCTGAGTTTGCCCGAGGTCCGCGCCTACATTGCCGAGCGGTTGCATTCCGCCGGCTTCCGCGGCACGGCTTCTCCCTTTCCGATCCAGGTGCTTGAAGAGATTGTCCAGCTTACCGAAGGCGTCCCGCGCCTTGTGAACTTGCTCTGCGACGCATGCCTGGCTATTGGATGCAGGGCACACCGGCACGTCATCGATCTGGTTATCGTAAGAGAGGCAGCAACCGAGCTTGGGTTGAACGAGACCCACGTTGAGCCGGAGATTGAAGTAAAGAGTCTTGTTTCCGGGACCGGAACGGGCGGGAAAGAAGTAGCGGGTGATGCGGTCATCGGGTCAGCGCTTGACCTGCTGATTCATGCCATGAAGAAGCGCCGTGCGCTTGTGCCCGAGGTAAATGAAGTCCACCCCGAGATGAGCATCAAGGAACAGGTCGCGGTGGCCGTGAACGCTGTGCACGAAAAAGATCCTGCCGGTGACAAGGTCATCGAATCGGCCGTCGACGTTTTGGTTCAAGCGATGAAGCAGCGCCGCACTTCCACCGTGGAGTTATAAATGAGCAAATTTTTCAATGAAACGCAGAAGGCGAATCAATGGGCGCAGCAGAAACTGGTGAACCAGGACGTGGACGTCAAGGAAATGCTGGAATCGCTTAAGCAGGGCTCAGCTTCCGGCATACCGTTGGCAGACACGCGTCTCAGCCAATGCCGCCAAGTACACGTCGGAAATGGGAACACGTCACGCTTGGTGTTAAATCAGGGCGATGCGTCTCGAGCAGCATTGGAGGCGTACCGCGGATTGCGCACGAGACTTATGCGCGCCCAGGCAAAGACCGGCCTCAAGTCCATCGCCATCACCAGCTCACTGCCTGGCGAAGGCAAGACCCTGACAACCATGAATCTGGGTTTGTGTTACGCGCAGCTCCCTCAGCAACGTGTGCTGGTGATTGATGCTGATCTTCGGACCTGCGGGCTTACAGCCATGCTCGACCATCCAAGCACACCTGGATTGGCGGAAGTTCTGGCGGGTGAAATTACGCCGGACGAGGCCATCGTGGCGACCAATCAAAAGAATTTGTTCGTTTTACCCGCCGGGACGGTCTTGTCGTCTCCGCCGGAACTTTTCACTGGCACGCGCTGGCAGGAATTCATGGGGCGATGCGGCGAACTCTTCAAAGTCATTCTAATCGACACGCCGCCGATTCTCCCCTTGGCCGATTTCGAGTTGATCAGCGCGGCCTGCGATGGGGTCGTGATGGTCGTGCGGGCGCACCACGGGCAGCGCGAAGCGCTGCAGAAGACCGCAGGTGCAGTCGATTCAAAGAAATTGCTTGGCGTGGTGTTTAACGCAACCGACATGGGTGGGAAGGACTACTACGGATATGGCTATAGTTCCGGCAAGAGCTGAGGCCAATTTCCCGCAAAGGCCCCATTCTTCGCGGCTAAATTGTGAAAACACTCCAATGCGGCATCACCTGGATTGGACAGTTTGAGGCGATGCGATGTATCCAAACTTAAAACTGCAACTTTTTCGAAGCGCGGTTCGGCAAAATTTTCTAGCTCGTGAGCTCGGTATTGACGAGAGCATCTTGAGCAAAATCATTCACGGCTATCGCGAGCCCTCGCTGGAACAGCGACAAAAGCTTTCGGGCTATCTCGGTGTGGAAGAATCCTGGTTATTTGAAAAGTACGAGATTGCTTCGCCGGCCCGCGCGCCGAGCAATCATGCTTCTTCTGACGGAATGAAAGATGACATCACTTAGCCTTCAGAGGCCCGATTCCCCGATTGCTTGTCCTCCGGCCTCTTCTGCGCCGGTAATGGTGCGCCCGCTTGAGAGTCAGGATGCAGAGCGTCGCGCTGGATTCCATGACCGGAACAGAGCGCGCTTGAATAGCCGGTAACCGGTCCGCACGGGAGACTGGTTCGGATTCTCACAAGATGCAGACCCAAGCTGAAATGGATCGCAATCTCGCCTCGCACGCTGTCCCCACCGTGTCGGCTCTTGAGCATGCCAGTCGCTTGCGTGTTCTGCATGTCATCAGCTATATGGGCCGCGGCGGCGCGGAGATGGGTATTTTGAAACTGATCGCGGGGCTCGGCGAAGAGTTTGAACAACGGATCTGCACCACCCGGGGGTTCGATGCAGACTTTGTGCGATCTTCCTTTTCCGAGGGAAAAATGTATGTTGCTGGAAGCTCCGACCTCAAGTTGCAATTCCCGCTTTTCCGGCTCGTCCGCATCATGCGCCAATACCGTCCTCACATCGTGCACACGCGCAATTGGGGAGCGATCGAAGCCGTAGCGGCTGCAAAACTTGCCGGCGTTCCTGTGGTCGTTCATAGCGAGCACGGATATGAAGTCGACATGTTCGCAGGCCTGCCAATGCGCCGCCGCCTGTTCCGTCGCGCGGCATATGCCATGACGGACGCAATTTTCGCAGTCACTCGGGAGTTGCGCGATTTTCATGCACGCCAGGCGTGGATCCGGCCGGAGCTCATGGGCGTGATGTACAACGGCGTGGATACCCAGCGTTTTGCACCGTGCAAGGAAACGCGCGCCGCAATGCGCAAAGAATTGGGTTTGCCCGAAGAATCTTTTGTGGTTGGCACGGTGGGACGATTGGTGTCGATCAAGGATCACCAGACGCTGATGAAAGCGGCCGCGCTGCTCCTCGGAAGCGGGATCGATGTGCGCGTTCTTCTGGTTGGGTCGGGACCCGAGCGCGAAAAACTCCAGAGCCTTGCCACGGATGCTCTCGAAGGCCGAGTCAGTTTTGCCGGCGATTCCAAACGAGTCCTCGGGATGCTCAACGCCATGGACGTTTTCGTTCTTCCCTCCCTCAATGAGGGGATGTCGAATACTCTGTTGGAAGCCATGGCCTGCGGCTTGCCCGTTCTCGCGACAAATGTCGGCGGCAATCCGGAAATCATCGAAAACAACATCAATGGCTGTTTGTTCGCACCGGGTGACATCGAACGGCTTGCGAACAAGCTGAAACTCCTCGCGCGCGATCCACCCCTCATTCACCAGTTGGGCACCGCCGCCAGGAACCGGGCTATCGAGTCTTTCAGCTTGAGCCGCATGCTGGAGACATACCGCAGTTTTTATCTCCATCTCGCTGCACGCCGCCAGGTTGCGGCCGCAAGGACGGATACCGCACATGTGCGGAATTAGCGGCATCTTCGAATATGAGCGCCGCGAGGCGTTCCCTCAGGAAGTCGTCCACCGCATGAACGAGACCATCGTCCATCGCGGCCCGGATGACGAGGGCATCTATTGCGGCGAAGGCGTTGGCTTTGGGTTCCGCAGACTCAGCATCATCGACCTGGCCGGCGGCCATCAACCCATCTCCAACGAAGACGGCCGGCTCTGGGTCATGTTGAACGGGGAAATCTACAACTACCCCGAACTGCGGCGTGAACTTGAAGGCCGCGGCCATCACTTTGCCACGCACTCTGATACCGAGACGATTGTTCACCTTTACGAGGAATACGGCGAGGACTGCTTTCGCAGGCTCCGCGGCATGTTTGCCATCGCCCTCTGGGACTCGCAAGAGAGAAAGCTCCTGCTCGCGCGAGACCGTGTGGGCAAAAAGCCGCTGTTCTACGCCACGGACTCCAAACGCATCATTTTCGGCTCCGAGCTGAAGGTATTGCTCGCCGCCGACGGGATGTCCCGCGAGATCGATCGGGAAGCGCTGTGCGACTATTTTTCGTGCGGTTATGTTCCGGCGCCGAAAACCATCTATCGCGCGGCCCGCAAAGTTCGGCCGGGGCATTATTTGGTGGCGTCCAAGGGCAACGTTCGCGAAGTCTGCTATTGGGATCTCTCCTTCGCCGAAGTGGAAAATCGCACCGAGGATGAATGGTGCGAATTGCTGCGCCATGAATTGTGCGAAGCAACCCGTGTGCGCCTGATGAGCGACGTGCCGCTGGGCGCCTTCCTGAGCGGCGGCATCGATTCCTCCGCGGTTGTCGGCACCATGAGCCGCCTCATGAAGCGGCCCGTCACCACCTACTCGATCGGATTCGAGGAAAAAGAATTCAACGAGGCCGGGTACGCACGGGAAGTCGCGAAGCTCTTCCATTCCGAGCATCACGAAGAAATGGTGCGCCCCAGCGCGCTGGAAATCATGGACAAGCTGGTTTGGCACTATGACGAACCGTTCGCGGATTCCTCGGCGATTCCCACCTACTATGTTTCCAAGGTAGCCCGGCGGCACGTGACCGTCGCTCTGGGCGGTGACGGCGGCGACGAAAATCTCGCCGGTTATCGCCGCTACATGCTCGACTACTATGAAAATCGCCTGCGCGGCAAAGTGCCGCGCTTCGTCAGGTCCGCCGTCTTCGGCCCCCTGGGCCGCTGGTATCCCGCACTGGCCTGGGCGCCGCGCTTCGTTCGCGGCCGGGCCACGTTTCAAAGCCTCTCGCGCACGCCCCTGGAAGGCTATTTCAATTCGATTTCCTATTTCCGTCCCGACGAAAAACGGCGGCTCTTCACTCCCGAATTTCAGAAGAGCCTCGGAGATTACGACACTCTCGACGTTTTCCGCGAGCACTACAATCGCGCCGACACCGATGACCTCCTCTCGAAAATCCAGTACCTCGACGTCAAGACGTATCTGACCGACGACATCCTCGCCAAAGTCGATCGCGCCAGCATGGCCGTCTCGCTGGAAGTCCGCGCCCCGCTCCTCGACCACCAGTTGATGGAAAAAGTGGCGCGCATTCCCTCCTCGTTGAAACTGAATGGCGGCTCCGGAAAATATATTTTCAAGAAAGCCATGTCCTCCTTGCTTCCGGACGAAATTCTTCACCGCCGCAAGCAGGGCTTCGCCATCCCGCTCGGCCAGTGGTTCCGCCAGGAACTAAAGGAAATGACGGAAAAAACGCTCTTCGATTCGAACGACGGAATTCTGGATCCCGTTTTTCTTCGAAAGATCTGGAATCAGCATCAGTGCGGATACTATGACCGCTCGGCGCACCTTTGGTCGGTCTTGATGTTCCGCAAATGGAAAGAAACGTTTGCAGCCTAGAGAGACCAGATGAGCGGCATTTGCGGAATCTGCGAACCGGGCCGGACACTGAGTCCGGCGGGCATCAAAGCCATGCTCGCCGCTTTTGTTTTGCCCGAAGAATCCGCTCAGCAAGTGCCGGGCGCCGGTTCCGTTTCTCTCGCGGTGGGCCGTCGCTGGGATTTTCAGCAAGTCGCGAACATTCCCGGAATTCGCGTCGCCGCAGACGCCGAACTCTTGAATCGCCAGGAGCTTACCAGGCTTCTCAAAGGCGGCGACTTCGATCCCGCCAGCCTTACGCCGGCTGAATTGCTCGCGCATCTCTATCGCGAGCGTGGCGTTTCTTTCGTCGAACTCCTCGACGGCGTTTTTTCCTTCGCTCTTTGGGACGACGAGAATCGCCGCCTCGTCCTCGCCATCGATCGCCTCGGCGTCAACAGCCTCTATTGGCGCAAAGAGGGCGACCGCATCCTCTTTGCGTCGCGAGTTGGCGCCATTCGCAGCACGCAGGAAGCGCCGGCTGCCGTCGATCCCGCCGCGCTGGTGCAGTACATGCTTTTCAGTGCCGTTCCTGCGCCCATGGCGATTTACAAGGGAATCGAGAAACTCCGTCCCGGGTTTTGCCTGGTGTATGAAGCCGGCCGGATCCGCCACACTCGCTACTGGGATCTCGAATATCGCGAAAGCGAAAATCGCAACGTCGCTCACTGGGCGCGCGAAGTCCGCGAAGGCATGCGCTCTGCTGTCTATCATCATCTGACTGATCTCGCTCCAGAAAAGACCGGCGCCTACTTGAGCGGGGGCACCGACAGCAGCAGCGTCGTTGCCTTCATGAATGAGCGCCACTCTTCCGTCAACACCTACTCCATTTTTTTTGCCGAGGCGGTGTACAGCGAAATCGGTTTTGCCCGCGCAACGGCGGAGCACTTCCGTGCAAACCACCACGAACTCAGCCTGACTTCCCGCGATACCTACGACGCCATCCCCAAGATCATGGAGTATTACGACGAGCCCTTCGCGAATTCTTCCGCCATTGGGGCCTACCACTGCGCCCGCATGGCGCGCGAATCCGGCGTAACCACATTGCTTGCCGGTGACGGAGGCGACGAGCTCTTCGCCGGCAACGAGCGTTACGCCACCGACAAACGCTTCGCGCTCTATCAACATTTGCCTGCCTGGCTCCGCAAGGGTCTTATCGAACCAATCGCCTCATTGCTCCCGCAAAACGAGAACCGTCTCAGTCTGCCTCGGCGCTACGTCCGCAGAGCCAACATTCCTCTTCCGCGCCGCATTTTTTCCTACCATCTTCTCCTGAGTACTCCGCCGGAGGAAATTTTCGAGCCCGGTTTGCTGGAGAGCACTCCACCGGAATCCTGGCTGAACGTTGCCGACGAACACTTTCGTTCCGCGGTGGCGAACGACGATTTAAACCGCTTGCTTTATCTCGACGTCAAAATGACCCTTGCCGACAATGATCTTCGCAAAGTGCTCGGCACCGCCGAGATGGCCGGCGTGCGCGCACGGTTCCCGCTCCTCGATTACAAACTGGCTGAGCTTTCCGGGCGCGTCCCCGCGGCGCTGAAGATGCGGGGTTTTGAAAAGCGCTTCATCTTCAAGGAAGCCATGAGGGAAATTCTTCCGCACAACGTCCTTTACAAGAAAAAACATGGTTTTGGTGTCCCTGTCGCGCTATGGTTTCTCCAGGATCCGCGGCTGGAATCGCTCGTCTCCGACGTGCTCACCGATTCTCGCACCCGGCAACGAGGTTACTTCCGCCCCGCCTTCCTCGACCATCTTCTAAAGCTCCATCGCGGCAAGGACGCCCATTTCTACGGCGAAATTCTTTGGTACTTAGTGGCCTTGGAACTCTGGCATCGCCAGCACTTGGAGCGTTCTTTGGAGAGTGTTTGTGCGGATTGATCGCACTTCAACAGACGGGCTCCCCGCCCTCCGCCCCGAGAGCCAGAGTTGGGTGGATGCCTCCATCCCCCACAGGCCCCTCCTCGATTGGCGCGAACTCGTCATCAAGGGCATGCACTACACCGGGGCCTTGCATCTCGCCCGACGTCTCGCCAAGTCCCATGAGATTCATCCGGACTCTTCCTTTCCGTTTCCACGCTTCGAACGCGTCATGACTCCAAAATTCGTGATCCTCTGTTACCACGGGATTGGTGAGTCCGGAAATCCCCTGGGCGTTGCCCCCACTCGCCAGCTTTTCCAAGCGCAAATGCGCTTCCTCCGCGAGAATTACCGGGTCGTATCCCTCGACGAAGTTTGCCGCGAATTGCGCAGCGGCGCGAAATCCGAGCCCGGAGTCGCCATCACGTTTGACGACGGCTATCGCAGCTCCTACACTGTTGCCTTTCCGATTTTGCAGAAGTACCGCCTGCCTGCCACGATTTATGTGACGATCGAGTCCGTCGAGACAGGCCAGGTTGCCTGGTATGACCGCGTTTTCCTGGCCATGGCGGTGGCCCCCAGCGGCGCACTCCAGTTGGACTTCCAGAGCCCTTGTCGTTTCCAATTGAATTCCCCTGGGGATCGCTTGCGCGCGGCCCTCGAAGTGGTTGCCCTTCTGCGCACACTTCCCAATTCAGAGAGGCGCAAGTGGTGCGCCTTGCTGGAGAACAAGATTGGTCTTCCCCAAAACGCGCTTTCCAGCCGCGTTTTGACGTGGGAAGAGATTCACACCATGCACCAGGCGGGAATCGCCTTCGGCTCGCATACCCTTACTCATCCGGTGGTGAGCCAGTTGACGCCTCAAGAATTGGAGCAGGAGCTTGGCGCCTCCAAGTGCCATCTCGAGAAGAAACTGGGAATCCCCGTCCTTGATTTTGCTTTTCCCTTTGGCAAAGCATCCGATTGCAGCCCGCCGGCCCTCCAAATGCTCTCGCGCTGCGGATACCGTTCCGCCGTAACCACGGTTCCAGGCGTGAATGCCCCACAGGTTAATCCTTTCGAACTGCGCCGCTTGCAGGTCACCTCCGACGATTCGCTCGCTCGTTTTGCCTTCGATCTCGGCCGCGCGTTTCTGCGTGTCGAAGAGCTTCATGCAATAATCGTTCCGTCGGCCGGTTCTCCTGTCGCTCAAGAAGTTCCGAGCCCGGTCAGCATCGGCGGAGTGTTGGGGGACCCCGATGCGTGACGTAATTCTATTCATCATCATCGCGATCTCCATCCCCATCAGCTTTTTTCGGCCCTACTTCGGGATCTTGATATGGACCTGGATCGCTTTTTTCAATCCCCACCGCTTTACATGGGGCTTCATGTATAACTCTCCCCTGGCCGCGGCTGTCGCCGCTCCCACTCTCCTAGGTTGCCTTTTTACGTCCAAACTCAATCGCAACATCTTGAAGCTTGAGACCCTTGTCTTGGCTGGGTTGTGGGCCTGGTTTGCGATCACCTTCCTTCATGCGTTGCAAGTTCCACTATTTCAGGAGCATCTGGCAGATGCGAAGCTGGAATTACTGAGAGTCAGCAAGATACTGTTAATGACATTCGTAATGATACTATTAGTTAACTCATACCGCAAGTTCAAGTACCTGGTTGTGGTTACGGCAGCGTGTTTTGGGGTCCTCGCCATGAGGGGCACCATATTCGGATTGCGTACCGGAGGGGAATCTCGGGTGTTTGGCCCGCATGATTCTTTCTTGACTGACAACAATGCATTTGCATTGGCTATTAACATGGCACTTCCAATGTTTCTCTTTCTTGCCCGCGATGAGAAAAGGCGCAGTTACCGTTGGTTGTTATACCTCGCATTCGTCTTCGGCGTCATTTCTGTTGTATTAACCTATTCGCGTGGCGGTCTGCTTGGCTTGGTGGCCGTACTTCTAGCTATTACCCTTAAGTCTAATTACAAACTCGTTAGCAGCTTCTTCGTGGCTTTGGCTTGCGTCGGCGTCTTTGCCTTCGCCCCGCCACAATGGATGGACCGCATGACCGGCCTGGCTCGCGGCGAAGTGGACAGGTCCGGCCATCAGCGCCTTGTCTCTTGGGGAACCTCCTGGAATTTTGCCATGGACTATCCGATCACGGGTGGTTCCTTCAATGCACTTCCAAACGTGCAGTTATTCCAGCGCTACCAGCCCGAACCGCTGCCTGGAGGCTTCCTGTCTTCCGGCCCTCACAGCATCTACTTCCAAATGCTGGAAGAGCAGGGTTTTGTAGGGCTCACCCTTTATCTGTTTCTCGTGGGCAGTTGTTGGGCGAGTCTGCTCAGTCTGCGCCGCCGCTCCGGACGTTCGCCTTTGAGCCAGTGGATCGTTCCCTATACTCATATGATCGAAGTCTCTCTTTTGGGCTTTTTGGTGAGCGGCGCATTTTTGGGTTTTGCGAACTTTGATCTTTTCTATCAGTTGGTGGCCATGGTGATCATACTCAAGGTCATCTATGAGAAGGAGATGCGGCCCGCCCTCCCGGTTCATTCAGAACAAACTGAATCGGTCGAGGACATGGGGGATACCCTCTTGACTCAAGTTGCTACGGAATAAAGCGCAATGCAGAATTGATTTGGAGAAGTCTCAAATTTGGAGTGCAACATGTTGGAGATGGTAAGACTTCTGGCGGAGCATATTAGCCGATGGTGCATGCGGGCGTCGCTTGTCCTGATCTTGTTCAATGTGACAGCGAGGACTACTCGTGCGCAAGGTTGGTCTTGGAGTTTTGAAAAGGTCGACTCGGGCGCAAAATTCACGTCCCTGGCCGTAGATACTCGCGGGGGTGTGCATGTTAGCTACACGGACAATTCCTCCCACGTCGTCAAGTATGCATTTCGTTCTGGGGAGTCGTCGCGCTGGTATACCATGGTAATTGAAGAGAAGCTAGGGGAGGCGACGACGCGGATCGCTCTCGATTTCGACAGCAACCCTCACATCTGCTATCCGGACAGGACCAGTCTCAAATATGCCTACTGGAACGGAAAACGCTGGGTAAATCAGGAGATTTCCCCGGGAGGTGCCAAAGAATACACCTGTTCCTTGGCCATCTCATCGGAGGGCACACCTTACGTCTCGTGGTATCAGGTGCGCTCCTCGAACGGCGCCAGCTACCAGCATATCCGTACGGCAGTGTTACAGGACGGGGCCTGGCTCGCGCGCACGCTCGATTTTGACGGAGAGGCCGGCAAGTGGAACTCCACGGTCGTGGACAACCAAGGAAGGCCATTCGTCAGCTACAGTATTTTTCCCACTGGTGAACTCAAAGTTGCCCAATTTAACGGCAAAGAATGGGAAGTCAGTTTCATTGACTCTATAGTGAAAGATTCTTCGAAAGTGATCCGCGGCATGGGCAATTGCCTTCGTGCGGATGCGCACGGAACACTTCACGTCAGCTACTTCAGCGATAAGGAACTTCGTTACGCCGTGCAGCAGGGCGGCCGATGGTTGGTCCAGAAGGTGGACGACATCTCCTCCCCCGGAAGCTGGGCCGGATATTTGAGCAGTCTCGGTTTCGACCTCGCGGGCAATCCGCATATTAGTTATGACGATGGAGGCGCACTAAAACACGCTTACTGGGACGGAACAAGATGGCACGTTCAAATCGTCGCCTCCGGCGGAAGGGGCGCTTATCGTTACAGTTCCCTCGGAGTGGGGCCGGACGACACAATTTACGTCAGTTACCGCGATTCACAAGATGGTTCGTTGAAAGTCGCAGTGGGCCGCTCGGCAGATAACGCTCGTTATGCGGCAGCGCCGGTAGCGTTCCCAAACAAGAATTAAGCCTGGACGCGCGCACGGGACTTCGGATCAGGTGAAAGATGGAATTTCAGTTTGAAATTGTGTTCTGGTTCTGCGCCGCGTTGCTGGCGTACGTCTATATCGGCTATCCCCTGCTTGTCGGAATTCTCGCGAAGCTTTTTCCTCAGCCAGCGGAGTCTCCAGATAGAGAGGAGCCGTCCGTCTCGATTATCATCTCCGCGTATAACGAAGCGCCAGTGATCGCTGCCAAGATTGAGAATTCACTCGCTCTTGAATTCCCAGCGGATCGTTTGGAGGTCATTGTCATCTCCGATTGTTCCGATGACGGGACCGATGAAATCGTTAGGAGCTGTGCAGGCCTGGGCGTGCGGCTGGTTCGTCAGAATCAAAGACTTGGAAAGAGCGCGGCGTTGAACTACGCCGTTCCACAGGCTCGTGGGAACATACTGGTTTTTTCTGATGCCAACGCGCTTTACCAGCCTGATGCCATACGCCATCTCGTCCGCCACTTTTCGAATCCTAAAGTCGGCTACGTTGTTGGGAACGCCCGGTATTACAAGAAGAGCATTGAGTCTGCTTCCGCGGAATCAGAGGGGCTCTACTGGAAGCTCGAAACGTACTTGAAAAAGAAGGAAGCTGCCTTTGAGTCCGTCGTCGGGGGGGATGGCGCCATCTACGCAATCCGAAAAGAACTTTTTTCACCACTTCGTTCGACCGATATCAACGATTTCATGAACCCCCTTCAGATCGTGGATCGCGGTTACCGCGGGCTTTTCGAGCCGGCTGCGATCAGCTTCGAAGATACCGCCGAAAGCTTTGAAAAGGAATATCGCCGCAAGGTGCGCATCGTGAGCCGAAGCTTCAACGCCCTGCGTCGCGTACCCGGTGTACTCAATCCGTTTCGCAATCCGCGGCATTGGTTCCTGCTCATTTCCCACAAGCCACTGCGCTGGCTGGCACCGTTTTTTCTTTTGATTTTTTTCACCGCCTCACTTTTTCTGTGGCGGCTTTCGCTCTATCGCGCCGCACTCCTCTTGCAGTTGGTTTTCTATGCTTGGGCAATCGCTGCGTGGCTGATTCCGGGCAGCAGGTCCGTGTGGAGGCCGATGTCGCTCGCGTATTATTTCTGTCTGGTGAATATGGCGTCGCTCATCGGATGCATCATGTGTTTCCGTGGGAAGCTCTCCGCCACGTGGACGCCGCCGCGCCAAAGCCTCCAAAGCAAGGATTGACGGACCTTATGAATGTCTCAATTTGTAGGGATTCGAGAGAAGCGCCACGCTGGGATGAATTTGTCAACGCTCATCCTGCGGCCAGCTATTGCCATCTGTGGAACTGGAGGCAAGTGATCCAGAAGAGTTTTGGTTGGCAAACCTCTTATCTCCTAGCTGAAGAAAGCGGGGTTGTCCATGGGGTGCTGCCGCTTGTAGTACAGAAGAGCTGGATCTTTGGCAGCTTCGTCTCGTCAATGCCATTTCTCAACGCCGGAGGCATCCTCGCGAATTCGGCCGAAACTGAACGCCTTCTTCTTGATGAAGCAGTCCGGGTCACCGGGGGGGCGAAGGCCAGGCACCTCGAACTGCGCCACCGGACAGATCATGGTCTCGGTCTCCCCGTGCGCACGAACAAGGTGACGGTTGTTCTGCCGTTAGATCAAAATACGGACAGAATGTGGAAGCTGCTCGGCACAAAAATCCGGACAAAGGTTCGCAAATCCCAGGGCTTCGGTATGGTCGCAGAATTCGGCGGCGAGAGTCTTTTGAGCGATTTCTATTCTGTCTGGTCTGAAAACATGCGCGACCTCGGAACTCCCGCCTATAGCCCCGCGTTCTTCCGCGAGATTGTCGCGGCGTTTCCCCAAAACACGCATCTGTGTGTGGTCCGCCACGAGGGGCGGTCCATTGCCGTTTCCTTTTTGATCGGCTTTCGTGACCGCGTGGAAGCGGTCTGGAGTTCGTCAATCCGCGAAACTTTGAATCTGAAACCCAATTTGTTTCTGTATTGGAATTTGTTCTGCTTCGCAGCGCAGCAAGGTTATCGCCTCTTTGATTTCGGCCGCTCGACGATTGGTTCGGGTACGCATAACTTTAAGCTGCAGTGGGGAGGGCAGACCGTGCCGCTGCACTGGGACTACTGGCTCGCGAATGGCGGCGAACTGCCGCAGATCAATCCTTCGAATCCAAAGTATGAATTGGCGATCCGCATGTGGCAGAAATTACCGCTTTCGTTTACTCGATTGCTCGGTCCGCGGATTGCCCGTTGCCTTCCGTGAACGGTTATGTCCTCTGCCTTTGCAGGCAATTCTTGCGAATATGCTTTCGCTGGCGGGCCATGGGAGTCGCGAGCAGGATTGGGAGAATATCATTGCTCGCCTTCCATTTCTGTGTCCTCAATCTGGACTCTCTGATTGGCTGGGCCATTTATTTGCGGGAATCTATGCGCCCAGTCGGTGCCGCAGCATGGCGTCCAGAACCAAACCTGGGTTTTGATAATATTGGAGGAATGAAAATTGAAGTGGTTACAACAAAAAGATAGCTGCGGAATTATCTCGTCGCGGCCTCAAGAAACTCGATGAACGTGGAAGGTTTGCGAGAAACCGCCGAGCAAGAACACGTACGGCCCCTCCGGGTAATGCATGTGCTAGACCATTCCTGGCCGGTGCATACGGGCTACAGCATTCGCAGCCTTCATCTGATCGCCGCGCAGTACCGGCTGGGTCTCCGTCCGCAGGCGCTGACCGGTCCGCTCCAGATTGTTGATGATCCAGATGCCGCGGAAACAGTCGTCGAAAATATCGTCTATCGCCGGACGCCGTTCGGCGGCAAGTTTTCCGAGTGGGCCATTTCCCGGCGGTGGGCAGGCCTGCGCGAAACCGCGATTGTGCGGCTGATTCGAAACAGAATTCTAGAGGTGGCGAAGAATGAACCCGTCGACTTGATCCACGCGCATTCTCCCGCGCTTTGCGGCCTGGGCGCCCTGCAAGCCGCCCGCTCGAAAGGCATTCCCTTCGTGTACGAATTGCGCGCGTTCTGGGAAGACGCCGCCGTAGACCAAAACAAAACCAGCACGCGCTCGCTGCGCTATCGCTTGAGCCAGAAGCTCGAGGACTACGTCGTACATCGCGCCGACGCGGTTGTGGGAATTTCACAACCGATCCTCGACGAGCTCAAAAAGAGAAAAACGGACCCCACAAAACTTTTTCATGTTCCGAATGGCGTCGACACGGAGAAATTCTCCCCCGTTTCCCGCGATGACAAGCTGGCCGCGAAACTAGGACTCGGCAGCGAACCGGTCCTGGGTTTCATCGGATCGCTCTATCGCTGGGAAGGCGTGGCGTGGCTGGTCGGTGCCGTCGCGGAGCTTCGCCGCCGCGGAACAGCCTGCAAATTGCTGATCGTCGGCGACGGCGAAGAAATGCCCGCGGTCCGCGAAACGGTGCGCGATTTGAACGCGGGAGAATTCATCCAAATTTTGGGAAGGGTGCCGCACGACGAAATCGAGCGCTATTACTCCGTGGCAGACGTGCTCGTCTATCCGCGGCACAGCATTCGCTTAACGGAACTGGTCACGCCGCTGAAGCCGCTGGAAGCGATGGCGCTGGGAAAAGCAATACTCGGAAGCGACGTGGGAGGGATTCGCGAACTGGTGAAACCGGAAAAGACCGGCGTGCTGTATCGCGCTGATAATGTTGAAGACTTCTGCAAGCAGGCCAAGCGGCTCCTGTCGCAAACTAGTTTGCAACGCAAACTAGGCCAGGAAGCCCGGGAATTCATTTTGCGCGAAAAAGACTGGAAAGTTCTGGCCCAGCGCTACATAAACATTTACGATTTCGCGATTCGCAATCGCTGATGCTCCAATTCCTATTCGAGTGGCTGGCCCGCGCGGATTCTCCCGCACGCGCGGATGCCATTTTTGTTCTCGCCGGCCGCAAAAGCCGCAAAGTTTTCGCAATCCAGCTTTTCGATCAGGGAATGGCGCCGCGTCTCTTGTTCAGCGTCGGCCGGTTCGAGATTCGCCGCTTTCCGGAATTGGGGTTGCCTCAGACCATCGATTTGCTGCAGATGGCGCGGAGCATCCCACCGCCACAACGCCACTTCTTTGTTCTGTTCGAAAATCAGCAATTCACGGCGGAGCGCATTCGCGTGAGGATGCTTGGCACACTGAGCGAAATCGAAGCGCTCGCGGATTCGCTCGGCACGCATCCCCAGTTGTCGTCTTTGTTAGTCGTCAGCAGTGGCGCACATCTGCGCCGGCTTCGCATTTGTTGCCGTGCGCTGTTGCCACGAAATGTGAAAACCAGTTTTCTCGCTGCCCCTGAAGAAAACGCTGCGGCGAATCAACGGAATTGGTGGAATAACGCTTCAACAAGGAAGATGGTTTTTACCGAATTGGTCAAGATCATTTGCTACGAAGTTTTTCTGCCGTTCTGGAAATTGGCTAGGCCCTGGAAATCGAAGACCAGTTCAACTATCCCACCGAGCTGATTCCGGAGATTCGCTCTCGCGATGGTCCCGCTTTCGATTTGAGAAAAGCTTCGACCTCGGCCGCAACCGTATCCCAAGTGCGCGAACGCGAGCGTCGCGCAATTTCCTCCCGGTTCCATGCTTTGGTAAGCGCTTGTTCCAGACCCGCTGCGATGCAATCGACATTGCGTTCGACCAAAATGCCGAGTTCGGGAGAGGTGATAATCTCCGGAATTCCTCCAATGCGTGCCGCCAAGACCGGCGTGCCGCACGCGAGCGCTTCCGAAACGACATTAGGCCATCCTTCGCGCGAGCTCATCAGGCAACTCAGATCGGCCGCGCTGAACCACATACTGAGTTCTTCATTTGGCTGGTTACCGGGCAGAAAAACATTTTGCTGCAATTGTTTCTCGCGAACGAGTTCTTCGAGCTTCGCGCGGTAAACACCTTCGCCGAGCACGTACAACCGCAGCTTCGGGACCCGCTCCGTCAGTTTCGCGACGGCCGCGATGAGCAGGTGATGTCCTTTGGATTCGATCAGTGAGCCGATGGAAACGAGGATGGCGCCTTCCTCCGGAAGTCCCAACCGTTTGCGAGCTGAATTTGCATCGAGCGGATGAAAGCGCCCGGTATCCACGCCATTGGCAATCACCTGAATTTTAGTTTCGGGAATTCCGAGAGCAATCATTTTGTTCTTTAAGTCCGCGGAGACGGCGATGGCGCCGGCGGCGTTCGTCAAAGTCCATCGCAACATGGGGCGAATGAGTCGAAACGACGAATAAAGATTGATGTCCGTGCCGCGCGCGGAAACAATCACCGGCAGGGTTAAAGTCTTGCCCAGACGGACGGCGGCGAATCCATCGGGATAGACGAAGTGAGCATCGATGCAATCAAATGTTTTTTCGCGGTGCAGGCGCCGCCCGAGAGGCAGAGATGACAAGTACATCAGCATTCCGTGAACGGGCATGCTGATTCCCGGCAGCAGCGGATACCGGGGATAGTGGATGCGCACGCCGTCGATTTCTTCTTCGCGCGGGATCTGGCCGAATTGACTCCAGCGCGGGACGGGCAGCCAGGATGGAAAATAAGGAACCGGCGCGATGACTTCCACGGAATTGCCGGGGCGGCGCGCGAGGTGCTTTGCTCGTTGATGAATGAAAATTCCCTGGAGAGGATTGACCTTGTTGGGATAAAGAGCTGTGAACGTCAGGATTCGCAAGCGCAATCCATCAAGACTAGATTTGCTCCCAGGTGATTGCAATGCCAGCACATCTGAAACTCGCTCCGATTGATGAGCGCTGAAGCGAGATTTCGTTTTCGCGCCGCACTGGCGAGACTAGCATACTCAGGCGGTGCGTTAAAAAGCCATCCCAAGAGATGTTTCTGGCGGATGGCGAGATTTGCACGCAGGTGGCATGAATCTCAATTCACAAGACTCTGTGTGTACAATTGTGGACGCGGCTGCTTCCCGATTCTTTGAGAAGGTGAATGAAAAACGCTCTCACGGTTGACCTCGAGGACTATTTTCACGTCAGCGCGTACGCGGGCAAGGTGCGCCTGGAAGATTGGGATTCGTATCCGAGCCGGGTCGCGGAGAACACCGACCGGCTGCTGGGGCTGCTGGCGGAGCACAACTGCCTGGCAACGCTTTTTGTTCTCGGCTGGGTGGCAGAGAAAAAACCGGAGGTAGTCGCGCGTGTCGCCGCCGCGGGACACGAAATCGCGTGCCACAGCTTGCTGCACCGGCGGATCTTCGATCTCACACCACAGGAATTCCGGGAAGATACGCGCCGCGCGAAGGCGGTCATCGAAGATGCCACGGGAAAACAGGTAGTGGGTTATCGAGCTCCGAGCTTTTCCGTCATAAAGAAATCATTGTGGGCGCTGGAGATTCTTGCCGAAGAAGGATTTCAATATGATTCGAGTATTTTTCCGGTAGAACATCCCTCTTATGGAATTCCCGACGCGCCGCGAACGCCGTATTGGATCCAGACGGCGAGCGGGCGAATCCTGGAATTTCCCATGCCGACTCTGTCCATTGGATCGATGAGGTCGCCGATCGGCGGCGGAGCTTACTTGCGGCTTCTGCCGTACAGGTACACGCGGTGGTCAATCCGGCACCTGAATGAACACGAGAATTTTCCCGTTTGCGTCTACATTCACCCCTGGGAACTGGATGCGGCGCAGCCGAAGATGGGCGGGAGCCTTTCGGCGCGCACG
>Ga0137389_10000181_pt1 | contig 33687 bp, 66 predicted proteins | sample 15con2h14BmetaG_FD_104645 | JGI IMG/M metagenome (GOLD analysis project Ga0137389, IMG submission 104645) | Vadose zone soil microbial communities from Angelo Coast Range Reserve, California, USA - 15con2h1.4B metaG | ecosystem: Environmental > Terrestrial > Soil > Vadose zone > Saprolite...
CCTGGCAACGTCGCCGATACGGCGCGCGAGCTGCTCCGATCGGCCCTCGATTCCCCAGCGATGGCCTCGGCACTCGTCACCGAAACCAGACGCCGCGCGTACCGGCAAGTCCGCAACGACATGATCAAACGCTGGCAGCAGGCGGCGTTTTTGATCAAACAAGAGTTCGAGCGATCCTTGACGACCTTCAACGATTCGGAGCTTGACATACATTTTGATCAATTCGGGGAGAGGGAGACCGGAACGTGAAAGTGATCAACGCATACGACGGGAATGTCGTGAAGCGTGGCGACATCTTCAAGGTGCCGGGCGACCCCCGCGGCGAGCTGTGGATCCTCGAAGAGATAGGCCCGGTGATTACGATCAACGGCAAGCTCGGCGCACTGCCCGGCGTCAATCTCGTTGCATCGCTGGAGAGTGATCCAGGTATCGTCGAAGTGATCCAAGCACCCGTCTACGGACTGATCTTCAAGACGGCGGTGATCCCCACATGAGCAAGATGGGTGAGGCCATGCAGGAAGGAATGGAGGCGACCGTCGGCGCGATGGCTCCGATCTTCGCTGCGCAGATGATACAAGCCTCCGCGGAGAGCATCCGTGCTTTCCTCCAGGCGGCGGAGTCGGCCAGGAATCTCGGCTATATGGAACTGTGCGTGGAGCTGATCGAACGAGCTAGTAAGTTGTTGGCTCGACCGGTGACGCCATGAGCAAACTCTCGGAGCAGGAGTTTCACGTCCAGCACGTCGATCGCGATCTCGCGACCGGCGACAAGGTCGAGCCCGAGCAACAGCCGGTCGACAAGATCGCCCCGCTTCCGGTCTCCGTCGATTGGGCACGGCCGAACTTCGAGAATCCCGGCCCGCCGATCAAACTCGGTCACGTCACGGACAAGTACAATGCGACGATTGCCGTCGAGATGTCGGCCGGCGACGTCGCCAAGGGCTTCCTGACGAATTGCCTGAACTGCCGCTCGTTCGATCCGGATGGCTTCCAGAAATATCTCCGGGCGGCGGAAGCCCGCAACGATCGTGAGGCCCTCGCCGAAATTCAGCGGGCCAAGGGCGCCATGATCAACTTCGGCGTAGTCACCGGGAAGACCGCCAAAGAACTTGATCTAAACGCGGAGGCTGCTCTAAGATCCCTTGGACAATGCCGCGCGTGGTCGGATCAACTCGGGATGTTCCAGGCGACGCATCCGGCGGCTACCTGCGAGCTGTTCGCCGATCGGACTGCGCCGAACGATGGGACCCGCGCATCTACACAGAAGTATGATCGGACGCTGCGCGCTGCTCAGGGAAGGAAACCCTGAATGGGACAGATCTCCGGACCGACGTTGTACCTCTTCTTCCAGGCGGGTTGCGATCACTGCGCCGCCGCAAAGAGGTTCCTCGGACCGTTCCGGGAGGCGCGGCCCAACCTTCTGTTCGTCGAGCTGGACGTCTCGAAGTTCCCCTGGGAGATCGCGAAATACACTCCAAAGATGACGCCCGCGTATCTGCTTACGATCAACCGCACGGCCGTCTGGAATCACGAGGGCGTCTTGAATGAACAAGGACTCAAGAAGATCGATGTCGAGATCGCCCGCTGGTCAACCTGAGAGGAAAAATGGAATCGCAGCTAGCATGGAGCACTTTGATCTTTACCTCTCTGATCGCCTTCGGAATCTGGTACATCCTCGGGCGGTCGAAGATCACGCAAGCAGCTCGTGAGGCGGTCTACGGGGTAGATCTACATCGTGCTAGTTCACTTCATCGACCGAGGTTCTTCCGAATCCGGCGCTGGCTAGTCGAGCTGATCGAATGCCCCGGATGCACGGGCGTCTGGATCGGAATGATACTCGGTGGCGTGCTATTCAAGCTACCTTGGACGTTGTGGATCATCGGTGGCTTGTATCTCTGCTCTACCAATCTGATCCTATTCCACCTGACAGGGCTCGATCGACCGGAGTGATCCAATGCCCAATCTTTGTCCGTTCAAGTTCGTCCAGCTCGGTCGCGGCCAGATCGTCGCCTTGCATGAGCATCGCCTGAAGGTCGAGGACATGGACTCAATCACATGCTCCGGCGAGGACTGCATGCTGTTCATCGGAACCTCGAAGGGTCCTGACGGCAGACTCCTCGGGATTTGCGGGATCACGCATGGCGCCGTCCAGACGACTTATGCGGTCGACTTCCTCCGCTCGCTGTTCAATCGCCTCGGCGCTATATCCGCCATCGGCTTGAAGGGTCTGCGTCTGGCGCTCGCGGCCCTGCCTGGAAGCGAATTGCATGACGACATCGATCGGCTGATCGCTCAACTGTCGCCGGCCGGCGCCCCGCCCCCACCGCGGGGAACGGAGTCGATGCCATCGACAGGAATGCCGCCAGCTCCGGTGCCCAAGTCGAACTGACAGGAGATCCTCAAAATGGAACTCACGCAGAAAGAGACGCTCGCCGCGATCCAGAACGAGGTCAACTCGAAGGGAGACCGGCTCCGCGTCCGCGTCATGCGCAAGAAGGCCGGTGGCGGGCTCGATGCCGTTGCCATTTTCGAGGACGCCAAGATCGAGCACATCATTACGCCCGAGACGTGGCTGGGGACGCTGGCCGGCGGCGGGTCGTACTTCCTCGGCATCTTCCACATGGACGAGCCGGCCAAGCAGATTGGCGGGATGATCGAGCATGGAGTAGATGGCCCACTCGGATCGCCGAACTGGAACGTGATCAACTCGGTCGCGTGGTCCGGCCCGACGTCCCTCTTCTGGCCTGATCCGAAGGCGCCGCTGGCCACTCCGACCAACGGCAAGGATCAGCACGTCGGCAGCCGCACTCCTCGCCGGTTCGGAGAAGAGACGACGTCGGACAACCCGCTCCTCGCCGGCCTGGAGCGGAACAGCCAGCGCGAGCGCGAGCTGATCGAGAAGAAAGCGCAGCTCGACCTCGATGTGTTGCGTCGCCAGATGGAAGACGAGAGGCGCCAGCTCGAAGCGCGGCTCGTGGACCTGACCTCGAAGATCTCCAGTCAGAAATCGGATCCGCTGGAGTCGATCAAGGGGCTGGCCGGTCCCATCATGCAGGGCGTTCAGATGATCTTCACGAGCTTTCAGGCTGCCCGCGACGAGCAGAACAAGCGTTTCGAGAAGTTGATCGAAACGATGATGGCGATGGTCAACAAGAAGGAGGATCCAGACACCCGCGAAAAGCAGTTGTTCGCGACCATGACCGACTCGGTCGGGAAGATGGCCTCCACGACGATGTCCTTGCTGGCGTCGGCCGCCGAACTTAGGGAGGCGACGGCCCCGGAGAACGCCGGGCCGACGGTGAGCGAGATCGTCATGGAGCTGGCCAAGTCGTTCGGCAAGTTCGCCGAGTCGACGACTGCTCGGCAAGCGCAGCTACCGGCCGGTCAGCCGGGCCAGCAGGGTCAGCGGCCTCCTCCGAACCCGACGCCGCAGACGCCTGCGAAACCCATAGTCGTCCGGACGCCGGAATCCTCGCTCGATCGTCTGGAGCTGATGGTCAAGCAGCGGGTGATTCCGGAGGAGATCGCTGTGGCGTTCTTCGAGGAGTTCGACGCCAATGCAGCGTTTGCCAAGCTGGTCACGGAGGTCCCCGACTCCGACACGACACAGAAGGCCCTGATCTCCATCTTCGGCCCGCGGCTGACGTCGTGGTATCAATCGAACCCCAACGATCATGGCGCCTATCTGCAACAAATCGGTGAAGCGATCGACGCGCTGGCGATCAAGAGCGGGCGGATGGCCACCCCGCCGCAAGCCGGCGCTCAGGCATAAGGAGAATCGAATGAGCTGGAGCATCTCTGCGAGTGGAACGAAAGCCGAAGTGATCGCCGCGGTGGAGAAGACGCAAGGCAGTCCGGGAGACGAGAACCTCTGCCAGTTCGAGGCGGTCAAGGCGTTCGTCCTCGGCGAGCTGCGGCGGTCGGATCCGGACTACAACGGCAAGCCGAGGAAGTTCTCGGTGAGTCTCTACGGCCACGCGGGCGACATTGTTCCGGGCGACCGGACCTTCGGTGGCGGCCTGAGCTGGTCTGCCGAGCCGGCCAAGGCGGCTTGACCAGTGAACGCGGAAGAGAACGATCTTGCAGCGTGTCGGCGGGCGGCCGAGCGGGTCGCACGGGAGATTGTATCGGACTGCGCGCACGTCGACGCTGACGCGGCCTGTGAAGCGCATATCCGCGCGGCGTTGGAGGTCTTCCTGCGCCGACTCGCTCTCCGGCTGCGGCAGGCCGGCATAACGAGGCAGCAATGGCCAGAGGCTTGACGTAGCGGCGTCCACTCGGTATATCGTCTTCCAGCTACTCCTGGCGGGGAGTAGGGCTTACCAGGGCGGTGCCGCAAGGGGCTCCGGTCGGCGATCGGGGCCTCTTGCTTTTTTGACATCTGATTACGTTGAGGCATACAGTGCTTCCGGATCAGATCGTAAACCTTCCGGGAGTGATCGAAAATGACCAAGATCGAGAAGATCGAGCATGGGACCGGCTCCTCGAAGTGGCCTTTCGTGGTCGTGCGGATGCCTCGCGGGCTGTTCGTGAAGATCAAGGCAATGGCCAAGGACGCGACCAGGGAAGGCAACGGCAAGGTGTCCCGCAGCGTCGTCGTGCTCCGTCTTCTAGAGCGCGGTCTCTACGAGGCTACCCGATCGCGAGCGACGATCAAGCGTCACGGTCGGCATCGGCCCAAGCCGGCGAAGGCTCGTCGTCCGACCAAGCTAGCCAAGAAGCCGACGATCAACGGGGCGCAGGCCAGCGTCCAGTGACGGCGAAGGAACGGCTCCGCTGGCTTTGGCGAGAATGGGGTCCGTTCATCTTCGGGCTGATCTATGGCGCGATCGTCGCGGCCGGCGTCGCCTACGCCATAGCGAACCGACACCGCTAGGTGAACTGGATCTCTCCGTTACGGACGAAGAAGTGAGCGCCGCAGCCTTCGCGATCGATTAGGATCGAGTCGGACTTGCCGGGCGGTGGTCCGAGCGTGAGCGTCTCGATCGTTTCGCCGATGCGCGCCCACCGACCGGGTCCTGGCTTCTCGTCCAGCCCGACCGGATCTCCCTCGCGTGGATTCACAAACCAGCAGAGGATCGAGTGAACACCGACGCTGCTGCCTTTATCCCGGAAGCACTTCGGGCAGAGCATCAGAACGCCGTGTTGGGCGGCTTGACCGGCCGGGCCTGTGTCCCAGCCGTCGGGCGTCCATTTGATGAACCGCGCTTCTAGCTCCGCTAGTCTCATGTGGTCTACTCAGAATACCACCGGATATTCCGGTAGTTGTCAAAGACTGGTATTATAATACCTAGCGTTCGCAAACCGGCGAACTTGCGCGTGACTCACAAACGTCCTAGTAACCTTCGGCTGATGGGCGGTCACGCCTACGGGCACTACGGACGACGCGGAGATCCTGGCCCCGATCCGGGGGACTGGTCCGAGCTGGACGTCAAAGATCAAGAAGAGGCACTCAAGGTTCTGGCCTCGCTGGTCGAGGAAGACTCGGGCGATCCACAGATACGTCAAGCGGCAATTCGGATCGTTGACTCGTGTGACGCTCGCGATGACGTCTGCGAACTGAGTGAGATCTTCAACGCCGTCAAGAGCGGATCAAAGAAGGTCTCCTGGCTGCGAGACGGTCTGAAGTACATGAGCGACCCGCGAGCGAAAGATTGGTTCCCGTCTCCGTCTCGCCTGATGAAGATGTGTCAGGACGGAGCGTGCGCCGAGGACTGCGACGGTCACGCCGTCTTGGTCGCCGCACTCGCGGCGTCTTTGGGATTCCGCGTCGGCCTACGCGCGTACGCCAAGCCCGGTCGACCCAAGGGCAACTACGAGCACATCTATGCCGTCGCGATGCTTCCCAAGGTCGACGACGGCTCCAAGCCAGAAGTATTCGCGCTCGATACGTCGGCCGACGCGGGAGTCAGCTACGCCGGCTGGGAACCCCCACGCGGCCAAGTACTCACGGCCTGGATGGAGTGATCCAATGCTGAAGCGCGACGGCGTCAAGGGATTTTCAGGTGGAGGATTCCTCCAGTTTCCTGAACTTCCGCGTGCCTCGGGATTCGGAAGATTTGGGACCTATCTCAAGCTGCCAACGCTCGCGTTCCCAGGCGACTTCAGCGGGTACCTCCGTACGCCGGATCTCACGTCCACCGCCTTCGGTCAGAGCTATCTCAAGCTCCCCACTTTGAGCAGACCGGAAGACTTCGGAGCCCTGTCCGAAAAGTATTTCCGGCCGCCTCCGACGTTGCAGATGGATGGCTATGGTCAGGACGCTCCGGGTGGCTATTTTGATCCACTCCTCGACCCGACCCCACCGCTGCCAGATGTGGGGACGTTGTACACGGATCAGCCCGGCTACACTTACGAGCCGTCGGCCGACTACACGACCACGGTCCAAGCACTACAGATCCAAGACGTCCCGGCGGGCGACACTGGCGGGTTCGACTGGAACGCCCTCGCGAACCGGCTAATCGCCGCCGGTCCCTCGGCGATCCTGCTCGCGGAGCGGTCCGGGATCATCAACATGCGGGAGGCCCAGACGCTCAACAACGCCGTTACCGGGCAGGGTCCGGCGCACCCGCCCAAGCCGCCTCCGCCGACGTCCGGTGTGGGAACGGTGGCCGTACTTGGCGTCGGCGCTCTTGTCGCCTTGAAGATGTTCTTATGAAGGTGATCGTCTACCGGGGTTACTCGGCACCGCCGCGGACGCGGCACAGGAGGAAGGGCATGCGTGGATCATTTCTGAGGTCCAAGGCCGCGAGAAGGAAGTGCGGGGCGGGGCGCTGGAAGCGTGGTCACAGCAGTTACCTGAAGTGCGCCCTCTCGGCGACGCGCAAGGGAAAGCACCACTACGGTCGGCACCGCAAGCACCGCAGGCGCAGCTACGGCCGGCACCACAGGCGGCACCACCGCAGGAAGCACTACTAAACCGTCCTGATCTGAGGAGCCCTCGTTCTACCTGAACGTCAAACTGATCCAAAAAGGAGATTCACATGGCACGTCGTCATCATCGCAGGTACCGGGGGCTCGTCGCAGCCAATCTGGGCGCCCTCGGTTTGAACAGATCAGTCGGCGCTTCAGACGTTGCGGTCGGAGTCGCGATCGGCGTCGTGGGAGCCGGAGCCGCGAGGTGGGTGGAGAACAGCGTGCTCCCGGCTTCTTGGAAAGCGTACCTGATGCAGCCGTCTGGCTTCTGGGCCTGGATCCACGCCAACATGGCCGCGGTCGGCGCAGCCTCTGCGGGCCTCCTCGCGTACTTCCTCGAAACCAAGGTCATGAAGCGGGGCGGGCGGCTGTTCGGCCACGGACGCGGTTACGGTCACGCCCTCGGAGCCGTCTCCGTCGGCGTCGGCATCGCCGGACTCGCGACCTTGCAGAACGCCGTGCCGGCCTTCCGTGGTCTCGTTCGCGTGAACTTCGGCGGCCAGCAGTACGGCTTTCTCGTGAAGGACGCCGACAGCGCCAGCTTCAAGGGACTGATCACGCGCGATCCCGGCGGCGGATCTCGTCACCTTCAGGGTCCGTCCAGCGAGTCGTCGAACTTGGCCGGTCTCTCCCGGTTCACCGCAGCACGCGCTCGGATGATGTCCTAGTCGGCTACGCCGACTGGAGAGGAGAAGTCAGGCGTAGTTTGACGTAGGCAAACGATCTTTTGATCCAAAAGGAGATTCACAATGTCACTCGTCGCACTCCAGAAGTTCGGGATCAGGTTCCCGGACTTTCGCACCCGCAGCTCGACGGCCGCCGAAGACCTGAGCGACTACCGGGCCGAGCACATCTATAGCGCGCTTGTGTTCGCGCACGGAGCCGGGTCGACGCTGTCGGCCTTCACCGTCCCGAGGTCGCAGGCCATTCCCGAGCTGAAGGGTTCGGGGATCACCGCGACCACGCAGCTCCATCAGACGATCTACTCCGAGTTGCACACGAACATCGTGCAGAGCGGTCAGCTCGGGTCGAGCGTCGGCGAGGCAGCGGTCATCGCGATTGGCATCTCGGTCGAGCAAGGCAACTACGCGGCCGGCGTCCTCAACACCTACGGGGCCGGACAGGTGGAGATGACGGAGCTGCTCTACAAGACCTTCTTCCAGCTCCGCATCGCGACCAAGCCCCAGATCATCGGCCCGACGCACTTCTTCCCTTGCCTCGGTGGAGCGTTCGGGACGTCGGTGGCCAACAACGCCTCGTTCCTGACCAACGGCGTGCCGGCGAGCCCCAAGCAGCTCGACTTCACGCCGCTGATGATCTCGCGTACGGACCCGCTCGAAGGCATCAGCGGAGCCGGCGCCGCGGCGACGCTGACCTTCTCCGTGACCACCGGAGTCGGGCAGCCCGTGCTCCTGTGGTACGGGCTCCAGGCGTTCGTCCGCGCGGACGTGCGCTAAACGTCCAGGCGTCCGGGCGCGGTTGCCAGCCGCGCCCAACGCCCGGACGCCTCGAATTTGCGACATGGGCGCGGCCGAAAGGCCGCTGCCGTGAGGTTCGTCAAGGGCTACAGAGGCGTCGACGGTTCCATCCAGCCGCGACTCGGCGTCCCGAGATATAGCGGCTATCAAGACCATGTGATCCGGGATCAGTTCTTCGATGACACCGGGGATCACTTCTCCGGCATCCCACCTCCGGAATACCGTGGTGATCCGATCCACTTGAGTGGCTCGGTGCTCGTGATCTCGGGTAGCCAGTCAGTCGTCAACCCGGACGCTCTCCGAAACACCCTGAACGTTCCGATCGAGGTCCACGAGATCAAAATCACGGCTGTTGCAGCGAGTCAGTTGGTCTTCTGTGAGGCCATCATCGCTCTGCGTCTTTCTCTCAAGACGTCCAAGAACGATGAAGGGATATTCCTCTCGCAGACGACGATTCCGATCGGTCTTCTGTCCGGTGCCACGCATGCCGAGAATCCGCTGGCCTCCGAGCTGGGATTCAACGGTCAGACGGTCAACTTCGCCAGCAATTCCTACACCAACATTACTGTCCGTCTGCCACGGCCGATCATCCTTCCGCCCGGAGCGTACATCGAGCCGGTGGTTCAGCATCTTGGTCAGGTTTCCAGCTCGGTCACGGTCCGCGTCAGCCTGAGTGGAAGGACGATGGGAAAAGGAGTCCGTCGGGAAGGACCGCTGACGGTTCCCTACTTCACTTTTTTCTCGACTACGCCGCAGCTCGGAGTCGCGTCGACCGCGCTGTCCACGGAAAAGGACTTGGTCAATCCGTTCAGCGACATCTTGCACGTTGAACGGTTGGTCGGACGGATCAGCATTTTCACGTCGGCGTTCGGAGGAATCACGACGCAGACGGCGTCGGAGAACGTCGAGGTATTCGGATTCGACGGCAACTCGGTCACTTCGCTTACGCTGAACCAGAACAGCACCGATTTGATCCAAGTGTCGATGTGGTCTTCCGACGGCTATCCGGTGATCGCCCCGTCCACGCCTTTCCGGCTTGCCTTCGACTATTTCACGCGGGAGTGGGCAGTAGACTTCGATCTCGATCCAGGGGGCTATTTGATCACCCAGATCGATTCGTTGGCCCCCTCTGCTCAGTACGGGGCGCCTGCCGATAACAAACCGATCTCTGTAGGAATCGGCCTTGTCGGCTGGCGGGAGATAGCGCCATGAGAGAATTTCCCGTCATCCTCTCGGACTCTGGCACGCTGAATGCGGGCAGCACGTTTACGCCCAATTCTGATCGGATGCAGAACATCTACCGGCAGCCGATCCAGATCGAGGAGATGCGCGTCCTGCTTTCGCTCCTGAACCCGGTGAATCCGCAGAACACCGGCCTCTTCTCGCTCGGCGCTTTGACCCGAGTCCGGATCGACGTGGGGCGAAAGCAGATCACGAACGGTTACGTTCCGCTTGGCGTCCTGGGACCGCGGGAGCAGCCAGCGATGACGCCGTGGTTCGTGAAATTCACGGCGGCTAACAATTCGGCCTTCTACGACTATTACAAATGGCGTCTGCCCACGCCGATGCCGCTGGACATTGGCACGCCGTTCCTTCCCACGTTCCAGTGGATCGCGCCGAACAACGCCATCGCCTCGACGCAGGGTGGAAACAACAACAGCTTGCTCGTGAACGTCTCTTTGGTCGGCCGCTCGATCGGTGGCGGCGTCATGCCGAAGTCGGCTCGGGTTCCGTACGTGTCAGCCTTCATACCCACTGCCGGCGAGACGCAGTCGAACGATCGTGACCTCCGAAACATCTTCTCGGACCGGCCGATCCTCGTGCAACGGATGTGCGCGAAGATCTTTACTCGTGGCTTTTCCAGCGGCGCCTTTGCCTTCAATGAAGCCTGGCACGATACGGATTCCATCGGTCAGCTCGCTGCGGAGACACTCAGTAGCGCTACCCCACAGGACATCGATGGAACGGCGGGTGCTCCGGCTCCGGGCCTGGTCTTCCGGGACGCCATCCAGCGCAAGTTCAAGCTGGAAGATCACAACGGCAACTGGATCGTCAAGGATTTCACGTCTTGGATGGCCGCTTTCGACAGCATCCGCATGGCTTGGACGTTCAACCGGGAGATTCCGTCTGACGAGAGCTGGGCATTGACCATGCAAGATCCGGCTTCCGCCCTTTACGTTCCAGTGGTCTCGATCGTCGGGTCCAGGGAGGAGAAGTTCTTATGGTAGGCATCGACCGATCCCAGACTCCGATTCTCCTGACCGGCTCGGGGACGGTCACGGCGGGAGCCCTGAGTTCGACTGAAGTCGGTTCGGACAGTTTCCGGAACCGTACTGGTGTGCCGATCTTCGTCGACGGCATCCGGTTCGTGGTCTCTGCTACTTCTGCTCGTGCGGCGGCGACTGCCAACCTGAGCAATAGCGGCGCAAGCGGACTCGTCCGCATAGCGCTGGAAGTCGGGAGACATCAGATCACGCGACCGGACATTCCAATCGGACTTTGCTGCCGGTGGTCCAATTTCTCGCGGGAGATCGCTCAAGATTGGATCAGGAATGCCAGCGCTGCCCAGATCGCTGGAGTAGGGGCCAACGCCGCTTTCAAGGCGGTGAACCCGCAAGCGTTCACGTGGCGGTTCGCCAAACCGCTCTACTTGCCCAATAGCCAGTCGCTTACGATCAAGATCAGATCGGATGGTATTGGAGCTGGCGATGGCGGCGGATGGACGGTCGAGACTTCCGTGTTCGGCCGTCGGTTCCCTGGCGATTACAAGCCACCCGACATAGTTCCGGTGCCCTACGCAACTTATTGGGCCGACTCTCTCCGATCACCCCCCTGGACTACGGCGGTGATTGCGGACTCTACCGCGGTGGATTTGATCAATCCGTTCCAGACGCCACTCTTCGTGAAGGAATTTCGAGGAAACCATCTGATCAGCTACGTGGCTGCGGTGTTCTATGACGGTCTCCGGCCGTTCGGTGGAAGCGCTGACTCGGCGAAACACCCGCAGACCATCGGTTTTGATCACGTCACTGTCCAGATGATCAACTCCGGAGTCCGGCCGGAGGACGCGGATCAGTCGACAAACAATTTCTTGGTTCGCGATTTTACGCCGTGGAACCATCTGTTCATGGCGACTTCGCAGGGCTGGATCGTGAACACCATGTTTTCGCCCTCTCAATGGGCGCACTTGAGGGTCAAGTACCTTGGTTCGCCGGTCGGAACCGTACCTGCCAACGTCCGGTTCTCGGCTGGCATGGTGGGATACCGAATGGTTTACTCGAAAGATCTGGAGATTCCGAACTAGGAGGAAAGGGTGCATTTTGTTCGCAGACCGCCGCAGGAAGATCATAGCAGGCAAGACGACGCTGGAGCTGGTCTCGGGGGGAGTCTGGAGACCGCTGAAGGGACGGCGTACGTCTCGGCCTCAAACATCCGTCTCGAACGGGGCACCATTTCCCGGCGGACCGGGCGTACTGTCAAGGCTCGTCCGTGTGCCTGCGACGGTAGAAGGAGGGCGAGGTAACGTGTGCCCGATCTGCCAGAAGAATAGCGCGACGGTGACGATCGGGATCGGCCCGATCCTGAGCCGTATTTGCGGCTCCTGCGCCGACGCTGGCGTCTCGGCGTTCAAGATCGCTCGTCTGATCCTGGGAGGTTGATCCAGATGGCTCGTCGGGCAGACTTCGAGGATGCAGTCAAGCTCGGGGCGGCGATCCCGCTGCGAAAGGTTTTCAACTTCCAGTCCTTCTTCAGCTCGACGTTGCTGGAGCAGGGAATTCTCGTAGCCAACCCGGCCGAGCCGCTGATCGCCTCGACGGTCGGCAACGATGGTGTCCAGCCCCTTGCTGGCGTAGGGTTTGCCTTGCATCCAGCATCGCAGACTGTAGTGGGCGTGTTGCCCCGGCTGGGAGGCTCGGCGTCGGTCGTTACGTTGAAGCCGGGGCAGGTCTACTATCCCGGGGTTCCGTTCGAGGGCTTCACCTGGGGGCTTCCGGTCGGATGGCTTGGCGGTGGCGCAGCGCTTCTCTATCTTCTCCGAGAGAAAGTTGCCGAGACCTTCTGGACCGGCGCGCCGGAAGTGATCTTCCACCGGGCTCGGTTCAAGACCTTCGCGATCACGGACAACCCGGCGGCCGGCGCGGCGGGGGCCAACGCGAACTGGCCGGTACGGTTCCCTTGGCCCAACGCCATTTCCGGTGTGCCGACGCCCGCTGTCCCTCAAACGCTCGGCCCGCAGATCGGGATGGTGCCGACTAAGTTCGTCCTGCGCCTGCGTCTCGCGACGCTGATCGCCGCAGCCAAACTGCGCCTGATCTGGAACCAGACGGAGGATTTCGATCTCCAGTCTGATGGCGTTACCTATGACGCCTTCTCGACCAGCGGATCTTTCGTCGAAGTGACGTTCGATCCGTTTGCTGCTTCTGGATTTCAGATCGGGGGCGTGGCCTCTGCGGAATTTCCCATACAGACCGTCGATGACAAGATTTCCAGGATCGGCGGCGATCCGGGGACTCTCTTTCTTGTCTCGATGGACGGGAACATCGCGACCGGCTCCCTCATAGACATCGTCCGTTACGGACTCGTAGGAGGTTGACGATCATGTGGTGGATCATCTACGGACTGGCGGGTTTCTTCCTCTACAAGAAACTCAGCAAGCCCTCGACGACACCGGCTCCGACCGAGCCAGTTGCGTCGGTCGACGTCACGGGCGGCTCCGCTTACACAGGATTTCTGATGCAAGACAACCTGAGTGGGGACAGTGCCCCCAGCGAGGAGCAGGAGGAGGAGTGACATGGCAGGCTTCCTTGCATACGCGGCGGGCGGAATCGGCGGCTTCCTGATCGGAGGTCCGGTTGGAGCGGCTCTTGGTTTAGGTGCGGTCAAACTCGTAGCCGGCAAGCCGGCGCCGACGCTAGTTCCGGCACCGGGATCTCCACAGCTCCCCGCCTCGGCTACGACGGTGACGGTGCCGACTGTCGAGGCGTCGATCGACGACTTCATCGACGACTTCGGTCCGATCCAGTCTCCTCCGCCCCCACGAGAAATCCCATGAGCCAGAAGACCAAGTTCGCCAAAGCAGCCAAGGCGTGCAGAGGGATCAGCTCCCGCAAGGCCCGCAATAGTTGCGTGGCCTCACATCTCCGCGGTCGGAGCTACGGCGGTCATGGTCACGCTCGACGCCACGGACGCGGATCGAAGGGCAAGCGCCGGAGGGCGTTTCACGGGATGACCAAGAAGGACTACATCGAGACCGCGAAGATCTTGCGGGGATCTGGATGCTCGCAGCTCGCCGACGACTTCGCCTCGATGTTCGCGCGCGACAACCCGCGGTTCGACCGCGAGCGGTTCAAGGCCGCTGTCCACGGGAGCTAGCATGGCCAAGCGACGGAAGGTCTCGGTGAGTTACGCGCATCGTCAAAGGACGATGAAGGTCCCATTACATGCCGTGATCGTTCGCAGGACTGGAACCTCGACAGACACGACCTTCGAGGCGTGTGTTCATGTCCGTGGCCGGGGCGCCACAGCCTCGCGGCGTGGACAGGGCCGCCTTGCAGTTGACACCTATGAGTGCGCTTACGGACCGGCGCCGCGCCGAGCGCTCGCCAAGGCACTCTCGAAGCTCGGCTCGACGTTGGTCAAGCGCAGCTCGGCGTTTCGCGGCTATCGCAGGCGGCGGAGGTAGCATGGCCAAGTACAAGAAAGCTCGATCGCTTACGATCAAGAAGCTCGGGCCGGGCGTTCACAATGGCCAGTGCGTTCGGATCACTTCGACGATGCATGGAGCCTTCCGCGAGGTGGAGAAGTACACGGTTGGTAGCGGCGGGACGTTCGAGCCGATCGAGTCCAAGGGCATCGGACTGAAGAATCGGACTTTCTCGGTCGACGTCTGCCCGGTCGGTGCCGGCATGCCGTCGATGCAGCTCATTCGGCCCGGACGTCGTGGGGGCATTCGAGCGGCTGAACGAGCGAAGGGCGGAATCCTGGCTTGCCAAGCCGCCGGTCAGGACTCGAAATGCCTGCGGTCGCGGTACGCGAGCCTGATTCTCTATCCGGGCGGAGCCGGATGGGCCAAGCGCAAGGGCATTCAGGTCTTCGGCAGGTACCACAGGCGGCGCAGGCGGCGGAGGTAAATCTTGCTCAGGCACGACGGCCAGCGTCTTCCGGTACTCTCCGGCTACAGTGATCCGGGTCCAGCCGAGGATCTAGCGGCTGCGGCCGGAGGCGCGTCGGCTGCCGCCAGCGACGTCTCGCATACCGACTGGCACTCGGTCAAGATCGGCTTGATCTCCGGCATCGCAATCTGGATCGTGACCAACGCCCTTGATCGCGTTTTCCTCAAAGGGAGGCGGCGATGAAGCCGTTCACAGTCTGGATCAACGGCCAGCCGCACGAGGCGTACTCGTTCGGCCAGGTATCGGATACGGACGTGGCTGGCGGAATCGCGGCCGTGATCGATCTGGTCAACCGGGCCGGCGCTGCGCTCGACGATGCGGTGTCTCGCATGGGCGTCTTCACCCTCAACAAGGACGACAAGAGGGCTCGCGTCGACGACTGGCACGTCACGGCCAACGAATTCGTGAACTTCTCCAGCCAGCTCGATCAATACCCGCAGCGCGTCGACGAGTGGAAGCGTTTGGGGTTGAAGATTTCGGGGACGGCGAACGATCTCGCGGCCTACATCGGCGACGATACGCTCTCCTCGGCCATCGGAGAGTTTATCGTCAACATGCCGGCCGCACTCGACGCGACGTACAAGGCAGTTCTCGCCAAGGCCAGCCAAGTCGCGACCGAAGTGGTACGGGCACTTGAGAAGCCAGCAGCGGAAGCCGCCAAAGGAACGGCCAAGATTATTCTGATCGTCGGCGGGGCTGCGGCACTGATGTTTTTCCTTTTGCGCAAGTCCGGCGTCCGCGGCGGCATCGGGCCGGTCCGGCTCGGAGGGATTCCGTCGGGTCGCCGGCTGATCCGCGGCTATGGAAGGAGATAGGCCATGCGACGACTTCTGATTGGATTGACGGTCCTTTTGATCACTCTCTCGGCTGACGCACAGCAACCGGTCAAAGTGACCAACCCTGGCCCTCCAGGGAGCAACACGGCGGAGACGATCGCCTGCAACGCGGGCGTTTCACCCTGCACGATCGGCGCCGCGGCGACCAACGTCCTGAACAACTCGACGTCCGGACGCAAGGGCTGCATCCTCCAGAACGTCAACGCGACCGACTTCTTCTGCAAGAAGGCGACGGCCGCCGGAAGCGCTGCTTCTACGACCAACATGGACTTTCTTCTCAAGGCAGCGTCGGCGGCTAACAAAGGCGACGGAGGGATCTATTCGTGTGATTCTGCCGGCGTCGTTTACACAGGACCGATCAACTGCACCGGAAGCGCTGGCGGCGGTACGCTCGTCGCCTCCGCTCAGAGGTAGCCCATGCGCCGATTCCTGATTCCGATTCTGATCTTAATCGCTGTCGCGGTAACTGTTCCCATAGTTGTCTGGGGCGATACGGTATTCGTTCCGCGCGCTCCAATCAATCTGGCGACGGCCGACGTCAACGGCGTCCTGCCGGTAGCCAATGGTGGGACCGCGTCTGCCACTGCTGGCTCAGGCGAGCACGACTTCAACGCCTACAACGCCGCCAACGTAGCCGCTACGACTGCTCTCAGCGAGACGACGGTCACGAATGCCTCGACCGCTACCACTGGCAGCAAGATCACGACCGACATCGCAGGAGTAGGTGCCGGCAACTTTGTCGCGATGCTCTGTACCGACGGAACTGCCTGCGCGGCCGGAAATCAGCGCGTGACTTGCACTCAAGCCTGCACTGCCGTAGCCGGTACGCGGACTGCCTGTACCGTGCAGAATGGTGGGACGATCGCAGCAGGAACAGTAGTCACTTGGAGTGTCACGACGGCCTGTGCCACGACTGATCCAGGGACAAACATCAACGCCCATATGACAACGCCTTGAAAGGATCAGATGGCCTTCGACGTCAAGCGCGCGCTGATCGGAGCCGGTCTGGGGACGGTCGCGGTCCCCGGCGTCGGCACCGTGATCGGCGGCGTTGTCGGTGGCCTGACCGGCGGCGGGCCTATCTCACGACTGGCTCCGCAGCCGACTGCGGCGGAAATTGCTGCTCGTCAAGCTGCGATCGATAAGGCTCGTCAAGCTGCGATCGATAAGGCAAACGCAGACGCAGCCGCGAAGGCACAGGCCGAACTTGCCCAGGCTTCCAGTACCCTCAACATCGTGCCGGGCGCCGGGACGGCCGTGAAGTTCCTTGCAAACCTAGCGTATTCCCTAGGGCTGGCGTCACCCATCTATCATTTCCCGGCAAATTTCGATCCGTACGACTGGATCGCGACGCACCATTTCGACGTACTGGCGCTCTCCGTATATGGCGTCCTCACCGCAAATCGCAAGGCCGGCGACCAAGGTCCGGGAATGGGTGAGGTCCATGGCCCACCCGAGACTCCGCTGCAAGGATACTGGCTCGACCACTCGCGGATCGGCACGCTCGGCCCTGGCGATCACACCGTCGACGAGCTGCGACCGCTGATGCCTCCGGCGCCGCCGCGTGGCTTCGGCGATCCGCTCCCCGTGCCGGGCGCTGCGACTTGGCAAGAAGTAGTACAGAACATCAACGAGTGGCCCCCACCACCGCTAGTGGATCGCAATACTGTTCCAGGGGCCGACTTCGCCCGCGAAACGATCGCGGAGGCGATCGACGGAGCGCGCCTGGCTGACTGGCATGCTGCCGGCGGTGGCTTGCCCGCAGCGCAGCGGCACCCCGAGCAGTTCTATGCGAAATATCCTGAACTGGCGCCCCCCACGCCTGACCAGGCAATCGCCGCTACTTTCGGCATAGGCGGACCCAATCAGCTTCCCCTCAATTGGGATCCGGGTAGCCAGCAGGACGAGTCCGCACGCAACGCCGGGCTCCAAACTTTTGCTCGCGCGCGCGACGCAGGATTGCATCTCACGCGGCTGCAAGCGTATTGGATCGATGTAGTGAAACCAGCGACGGATCAGGCCAGCGCAAATCCGGGTCTACTGCACCTGACGGGTTTCATGGCCAGCCTGATCGCGAAGGTGGTCACACCTACCAAAGCCCTCGAAATGTTCCATGCCGGTACGCCTGCGGCAACGCCTGCGGACGTATTCGCCTACGCGCTAGGCACTCCATTTCAGATCGGAACCGCTTATCTATCACCGGCTCCGCTGGCTGGTTTCTCCGGCCTTGAGGAAGAGGAAGAGGAAGAGGATGACTTCATTCCCGTCATTCTTGCCGATTTCTAGAACTTGAAGGAGGAAAGCATGGCACGTCACAAGAGACACAAGAGGCACCACCGGAGACACGTCCATCATCGCGTTCACAAGGGATGCAAGCGGGTGAGGGTCTCGTTCCGGGCTCGCGGCAAGCATCTGTCATTCATGGCCCGACGCGGTCCGTCCTGCGGTCCGCGGCGCTGGTCGGCGGGACAACTCCGCTGGCGCCGGCACTTCCGCAGCGTCGCACGGCGCTGCCCGAGGAGCTTCAAGGCACGAGCGAAGTGCGTTGCCTCCAAGCTCAAGTAGGGAGGACTGTGGCCTCGGAACTCATGGACGAGATGGTCAAAGCTCTCCCCCGCAAGGGGGGACCTCGGACTACGTTGGTCATCCTGGCCGCCGCGGTGGGCCTTGTCCTGTCCGGCGCGGCGGCTTATGGGGCCTTGACCCGCGAGCGTGAAGCTGCAATCGACAAGCGGATCCGACCGATCAAGATCCGCAGCTACGAGCAAGAGGCGGTCCTTGAGCACATTTTCGATCATATAGAATCGCAGCAGCCGTCTGAAAGACGTCACCGGCTCGAAGACGTCAAGCGCCTTGGAAGGGTCAAGCTCAGGGAAGACGAGAGTGGAGACGGTGAAGGAGGAGGAGATCCGTAGATGTCATTCGGCTGGAGGGCATGGGGAGCGGTCGTTGCCGGGCTTGGCCTGTTGGCATATCTGCGTCGCAAGGACGTCGGTCAAGCGGCGTCGGCAGTCGCCGAGGAGGCTGGTACCTTGATCGAAGACTTCAAGACTAAAGTGGGAATCCTTCCGGCGGCTGCCCAGCAGTATGCCGACGTGATTGAGCAAGTAGCCACGGAGTCAGGTGAGCGTCCTCAAGTCCTGACCGCGATCGGCTGGCGCGAGACGAGGTGGGGCACAAGCCCAGACCTAGACGTCCAGGGTCCTTCAGGAACCGGTGACTTCACCGCCAGGACCGGCCACTGGCTCAACACCCCGCGCGTCCAGACCGTCGACGGACCGGAATTCTTGCCGATCGGATGGTCTTCGCCCAAGGACAATTTCGGAGATCCGCTTCCCGGGCCGTACGCGATTCCAGACGACGGCCGAGGATGGGGCCGCGGTCTGATGCAGATCGATTTCCAGCGGGCGGAAACGATCAATTGGGAAGATCCGCTGACCAACGTCCGCGAGGCAGCCAAGGTTCTTGCCGAAAAACGCGCGTACATCTCCTCGCACGTAGCCGATCTCACTCCGGACGAGCTGGAGCGTGCGACCGTCGCGGCCTATAATCACGGTGAAGGCGGGTCCGTGAACAACCTACTCGCCGGACGTGACGTCGATTCCGGAACGACGGGCGGTAACTACTCCGCCGACGTCCTCTCCAACGCAGGAAGGTGGTCCTGATGGCCAGACGACGTAAGTATGGCCGAGACTACTACGTCTGCCGAACCTCTCCGCCGTACGGGTACGGGAAGCGGAAAGGAATCGCGGTCTCGAAGACGATCGATGGGCTCCCTGCTTATTGCCTGCACCCCATCCGTCGCGTGCTGGCAAATTCGGCGCGCGAGGCGAAACGCAAGGCATCTTTCAGCGGTCACAAGACGCCGAGGCGGGCCGGCTATACGCCGGAGACGGCTCAACGGCTCTATGAAGCGTTACGCAGCGGCCGGATCAGGAACATGCCCTGGATCCGGGTCTACCCTCGTCGCCGGAAGTACGCCCGGCACACGACTCGGAGGCGCTAGATGGCGATCAACGATCTGATCCGACCGTTCGCGCAGCGTATGACGATCGAGACGTCGATTACGCCGCCGATCGACGTCGACGATCCGTTTGGCCCGACGGAAGGGCCTGGAGCTGTCGCTCAGGGAAAGGCGGCCCTCGCCCTCCTGAAGCCGAAGATCACGCTGTACGGAGCTGGCGGCGATCCGATCATCTGGTCTCCGTACGGCGAACCGTCCATATTTGGGGTGGCCGGGGGCGCGATCTTCGGTGCCGGGATCTTGTTCTTAGCCGGCTACGGTGCGTACAAGCTCATTTTCGATCGGAAGAAGAAGAAGAAATAGATGGCCTACTCCCTCACCGTCGACATCTGCGAAGAGGACAGGCGTCCGATCGTCCGGCACGTCTTCTTCGGCAAATCGAGAAGGCGCGTCTCGGCTGTCTTGAGGGCGCATCGAAGGTCCGACAAGTTCCTGCGCGACTGCATGGACAAGGGCCGCTACGACGGCATCGCGTGCAGCGTCAAGGTAGGCAAGATCCGGAGAAAACGATGAAACGACGTCGAAGGCGGCACTACAGCGGAGTAGGCAAGAGCATCGGGATCGGGACCTTGATCGCAATCGGGGCGTTCGGGATCCTCCTCGTCGCGATCAGCTCGGCCAAGCGAGCGGACGAGCGGCTCCAAGCCGCCACGAGGTAACTGATGTCCAGGGTGACACCGAAACGGCCATTCGAGACGACGGATGGTCGTACGTTTGAAACCCTGGAAGCCGCAATCCAGCACGCCGACAAAATACGCGGGCGAGGTGAGACTGCGTTTCCGGAGTACATCTGGCGTCGTACCGGTCCCGGCAAGTCCGAGGCATACTACGTTCTCAATCCCGACGGTACTCAGGGTTTCAAGGGAGCTTCTATGCGGCGCTACGGCAGAGTGGATGTCACGCGGCACTACAAGCGGCGGCGGCTGATTTCGCCCAAGGCTTGCGACCGGCGATCCTTCCGTGTGAAGCGCGTCGGCCGTCACGGCAACTTTATCACGGTCTGCTGCCCGAAAGGTCAGTGGTCTCCCCGGCGCAAGCGCTGCAAGGTGGGAATGCGCGCTCAGTCCATTGCCAAGAAGCGCAGGCGGCGGTAGGGTTTCGAGTTCGAGGAGGCACCATGCGATTGATCAAGTCGATCGTCGTCGCGCTCGTGCTGCTCGCACCGCCGGCCGTCTTCGCTCAAGCCACGCCAGCTCCGACGCGGACCTTCGGCGGCTGCAACGGACCTGGGACGATCTGCTTTGGACCGTCGGCCTTGCTCTCGGTCACGGCGTACAATCTGACCAACGGTACCGTGGAGGCGAGCTTTAGCCCCGGTCTCGGCTATGGCGTGACGTTCTTCCAGAAGCAGTGGTACGCTACCGGCCTCGACGTCTTCGTGTCCATGAAGACCGGACCGTACAGCACCATCTCCTACTCGCTGATCGCCAAGTTCGCGAACTACCTGCGCATCGGCGTCGCACGCGAGGTGGTCGGCGGGAACAAGTCTTTTTACATACCGCTGGGGATTGGATCAGACATCCCCTGAAGGAGAGACGATGGACGCCAGCCAGCTCCACACCGTCGGCGATTACGTCGGTGCCGCCGTCGCGATCGCCTCGATCCTCTCGAATTTCGTCAAGCCGTGGACGATCGTGGGGAGGATCCTCCACTTCGTCGCGATCAACTGGAGGACCGGCAGCCTGACCGGCCCACAACCACCGATGCCGGGCGGCGGAGCCTAGTCCGTCAGGGCAGCGTCGAGCGTCTCGCGCATCCACTTGTTCACGAACGCGCTCACGCTGGTCCCCTGCCGGATGGCGAACGCCTGAAAATCACGCAGTAGCTTTTTCTGGACGTGAATCGTCGTCTGGACGGAGTCCCTTGGTACAGTCCGCTTGGGTCCGCGGCGCTCGGCCATGAGGGAACGCTATCAGACGAGCTTAGGTACTGCAATTTCTAGCTGGGACGGTGGCGCCGGGCGTGGCGCTTCGGAGCTTCCTCCAACAGAATCTCTTGCTCTTGACGTCGGAGGTGATCAATCTCCTCGGCTGCCTCACGTTCGCCGTTCCGCCTGGCGTGATCCGCCGCGGCGGCTAGGTCCCTGACCCTCTTCTCTTGCGCGAGCATGGACATATGTCCTCCACGCTGGCCGGGATATAGGATCAGATCGGGGGGAGGATCAAGAGCAGGATCCGAGGGGTGGAGCCCCAGCGGATCCTGCTCTCAGAACGGCTCGCTGTTAGGAGATCAGCGAGTGCTGCTGACCGACCTCGATGTCGAGGAGGGTCGCGGTCTGGGCCACTGGAATGGCAACGCTGATGATGTTGGTACCGAGGATGCCGATCTGAGGCCAGCCGGTCGCAGTGAGCGCCGTCTGATGCAGGAAGACACGAGCGAACAGGTTGGCCGGCGCGATGCCTAGGCTGTGGGTAAACGTGGTGAGGGCCGCCCCGACCACGCTAAACCCTTGGGTCAGCGTCCAGAATGCACCTCCGAAGGCGCTGGACAGCATCGACAGGAGAGGCGGGTGGAAGCCGGTCCGCTGGTAGCAATCGAGCAGTCCAGCGAAGACGGCGAGGAAGAAGAGAGAGAGCACTGCGAGGGTGAGCATGGGCAGATCTCCTTTGACGGATGGAAGCTCGCCTTCTAGGATAGATCAACCCGGCCGTGGCCACCGGAAAGTTGACACTTTCGGGTAGCTCACGGTACCGTCAGGGACCGATGCGGCGGACTCCCAAACTGGTCGAGGTCCACGCCCGCCTCTTTCCTGCCGACGTCGACGAGCTGAAGCGCATCGCCGCCGAGCGCGGAATCTCCTTGCAGATCGAGCTGCGTAGCCTTGTCCACAGGACCCTGAAGGGTGAGCACCGCGACGTCGTGGTACTGAAGGAACAACGTGACTGATCGATGCTGCCCAGAAGTTCTGGAATCTCTCTACCAGCGGGCGCTCAAGGCTGACGCCGCAGACCCGTCTTCGCCGTCGGACATCTGCGAGCATCTCCCACTCCTCCGGAAGCTGGCAGAGCGCTGTGAACACGTCACTGAGTTCGGTACCCGTCGGGCCAACGGATCCACGGTCGCTTTGCTCGCCGGGCAGCCGGAAACCTTCGTCACTTGGGACATCGATCCGCGAGCGATCATCAGCGCTGGTATCGTCGATCTATTGGATTGTGGCGTAGTCGACGGCGTATGGACCGGGCGCATCGGCCGCACCGAGTTCCAGCCACGGGTTGGGGATACGCTCAAGATTTTGATCGAGCCGACCGATCTCCTATTCATCGACAGCTTGCACACCTACAAACAGCTCTTTGCCGAGCTGATGCGGCACGCTGATCCGATCGAGCGCAAGATCCGCAAGTACCTCGTCTTCCATGACACTGCCACCTTCGGGATGCAGGGCGAGGACGGCTCCAAGCCCGGACTACGTTCGGCGATCTGGCATTTCCAGAAACAAACTCTTCCCCAATGGGGACTCAAGCGCGATCTTGATAACAACAACGGGCTCGTAGTGCTGGAGCGTGCGGATGTTGATCCACGTCCTGGCATCTGGCCCGACTTCTACAAGGAGGAAGCAAAATGAAGAAGCTACTCGTCGTTTTGGCCGTTCTGTCCGCGTTCTCAGCTCACGCGAATACGCATACGTTCACCGGTACTATCGACACTCCGCCGGTTGCAGTATGGGTCAATCCTACCGACGCCATCATCGCTCCGTTTGCGCTGTACGGCGGCCGGGTGTTCTACGTTGATCCAGCTACCAAGTACGTTTGGAGCATCGATACCAGCAGCTTGTCTTCCACGACACCTACGTTGGCCGCAATGGGCGGCATAACGCAGACATTCTACACCACGACGAATTGTACCGGCCAAGCCTACCTTGCGGTGCTGCCGACATCAGACTTTCTGAATTTCACGTATCCGATCTACCGAGACGGGCTAATATACGTGCCTGGAACGATGTCGAACGTGAACAATCAGATCCAGTCTACTTGGTACAGCGGGTGCGTTTCGCAGGCACCAATTCCGGCAACGTACTCGATGTACACACTCTTGGGACCAGTCACAGCGCCGACGTTGCCGAGTGGGCCATGGCATCTGGAAACGCGCTGATGGCCGATTCTCGACGCAGTTGAATCGGGAAGGCTGTGATTTACCTGCTCCGCTACGGCGTGCCGGCCTTGACCGCCGCCGTACTGATATTCGTGGTCATTCCAGCAATCTTTCGACGGGCCACGGCCCCCAAGAGGAAAGCAATGCACGACAAGCTGCTCGACATCATCATGCTCGTTCACGATCAGGCCGGCTGGGCGGACCTTGCTATCCGAGCCGTAGAGCGCTTCACGCAGAATCCCTATCGGCTGATCGTGGTCGACTCAGCTTCCGTCGAGCCCGCCACGCACCAGCTCTTCAAGGACGTAAAGGAGCGCGGTCACACCGTCATCCACTTGAAGGAGAACAAGTCCTTCTCCAATGGCGTGAACACAGGTGTCGCTGCCGGATCGAGCAAGTACATCTGTGTCCTGAACGACGACGCGATTGTCACCGAGGGGTGGGATTCTGCACTGCTGCAAGACGCGACACCCAAGCACGTCGGGATCGTAGGTGCATCGAGCAACTACGCTTCAGGACCACAGATGGATCCGACCTTCGTGGGCGAGCCGCCGTATCTCGTCTTCGTATGCGTGGCGCTGCGCCGCGAGGTCTGGGATCAGGTCGGTCCGATGGACGAGGAGACTTTCGACGGTTTTAGCTCCGAGGACATCGATTACGTGTGGCAGGTGCGCAAAGCCGGCTACAAGCTGGCCGTCTCACGAGGAGCCTTCGTGCTGCACGCAGGCTCGCGCACGCTAGCAGTCAAGGTCGGCGCGCACGGCGAAGGCGGCGTGCCGCTCACTGAGCTGCGGGCTCGTAATGACTCGAAGTACAATGCACGGCTGATCGACAAGTGGGGCAAGGAGTGGGTAGCGAAGTACCAGACTACGAAGAAGAAGATTTTGCTGGTCAGCTACCACCCCGAAGAATGGACTCGCGTCCGCTTCATGGATGACTTTTTCAAGCTGCGCACCAAGGCCCTGGGCGAGTATGATTTCATGCGCGTGACCCGAATGCCGATCGCCGCTGCTCGTAACGCCGTTGCTGATTACGCTCTCGATGGTGGGTTCGATTGGATCCTCCAGCTCGATGACGACGCCACCTTCCCACCGGATCTTCTTCAGCGGCTCTTCGCTCACGACAAGGATGTGGTCTGCGCCTTGGCCTACCAGCGCAAACCGCCGCATCTCACCTGCGCCTTCGAGCTGGGGCCGGACGGGATGATGGGCACGCCGATGGAGGGCATCGAACATACTGGACTGCGCCGGGTGGACATCTCCGGCTTCCATTGCTCGCTGATGCGAACTGAAGTGATCAAGCGGCTCCGCGAAGGGCTGAAGGAGACGGACGGTAGCGAAAAGGTGATCGTCCCCGGCACCCGTCACTACTACGGATGGTTTGCCAATACTGAGATCAAGGTCGGCGAGGACTTCGCTTTCTGTCTGAACCTCAAGAAGCTCGGCATCCAGATCCACGTCGATACGGAATTGATCAGCGGCCACATCGGCGACGCCATCGTTGTCGACGAGGCGTACAAGAAGGCGTTCAACGCGGGACGGGCACCCTAAAAGAAAAAAGGCCGGCACCTCGCGGCTGCCGGCCCCAAAAAGGTCTCTGCCATCGTATCTCCGTTCCGACCGGCGTATCTCCCATCCGTCCCCCCGACCTTTCATCGGTCCCTCCGACCACCGCTCCTCCGCGAGTTCTGACCGGCGGATCCTCTACCGTCCGCGCCATCATCCACTCGGCCGATCGTTCGCCCGCTCCATCGTCCCACCGACCGTACTCAGGCCGACACCTCACGGCCGTCGACCTTGGAAATCTGACCTATCCTGCTGCCGTCCCTGCGGGCCATCCTACCGGCCCGTTCGCCAGCGGTCCGTCCCCCTTCCCGTCGCACGCGCAGCCTAGCTCGCGCCCGGTCGCACTTCCGATCCGTCCTTCCACCGAACGAACGATCGGGTGGACTCCCGGTCCGTCCTTCCTCCCTGCCGGACTTCTTCCCGATCGACGCCCGATCTGTCGGGCCGCCCATTCCGGCAAACGAGCCGTCCGCTGAGCCCACCTCCCTTCCCCCCGACGTGCCTCACGCCTCTGCTTCTACTTCTTCATCGTCCTCCGCCTTGGACTCGCGGACGGAGAACGCTACTGCGCTTGGATCGATGCTGACGCCTGCCTCACCGAAGACGGCTTCCATGAACGCCTTGGTAGGCTTCTTCACCGAACCGAGATCCTCGAACTCGATCAGCTCGAACTTTCCGTAACGCCGCCCCTTTCCCGGAGAGATGCCGCGCCGCGGGTAGCGGCCTCCTGCTTTCCAGAGGTACTTGTACCCCTCGGACGAGCATCCGCCCTTGGTAGGCGCGACGAAAGTGCAGGTCAGCTCCTGACCGGGCATGACGGCTTCGAAGATCTTGGGCGCGGCTGATCCTCCGTGCTGCGGACTGACCGGTACTTGGAGCTGCATCGGCTCGGGTTTCGGGGTGAACTTGATCGGAGAGAAGCCGATGTACTCCGCCTTCGATTCTGGCAGGCCGGCGTAGCGGCTGGCGTTGGTCCGCCACCACGCGAGCAAGACGTCGGAGGGAATGACGTACTGCCCGGTTGCGGCGTCGATCTCGAAGATCGAGTCGAACTTCGGCGGAGGGGAAGACGACAACGGCGGCGCTGCGTCCTTTGCCGGGCGGCCCGGCTTTCTCGGCGGCGGTGGCTTGGGCTGATTGATGCCCCACCGCTTGCGAATGGCGTCGGTGAACGCGCACGAGATCTGACTGCCGAGGAGCGGATCGAGCGTGACGATCTTGACTCGGAAGGCGTGATAATCGTCGATGTCGTTCCCCCGACGCTTCTTGCGCTCTCCGCGTCCCTCCTTTTCGTCGAAGAATGCTTTCCATTCGCTGCGTCGGACGGTGTGAAGCAGAACCGGCAACAGATCGAGGATGTGCGCGTACTCGGGCGGTTGCTTCCAGATCAGATTCTTCATCGTATACGAGGTGACAGTCTGGTTCTGGGTATTGCGCTTGCTCCCCGTAGCGACGAAGCCTTGCTTCTGCGCCCCCTTGAGTGCCGCCTCCATCAAATGCGGATGGATCTCGCACTTGATCTTGTTCCGGCAGACTTCGAGAATCTCGTCGAGGGACGGATGCCCCAGCGTCTGTACTAGATAGACGCCGATGATTTTGATGTCGGTCGGATCGGTGATTTCGGTCGGGACATGACCGTTGGCCTCTTTTCCATTCTTTCGTGCTCTCATTTGTGCCTCCTGGCGGGTTTAACGATCAGTTTACGATCAAAACAGAGGCCGGCGACGTTGTAGGGACCTCCTAGGGCTGGGGAGGGGGGGTGGATCGTAAGGCCCCCAGGATGCCTAGACTGCCCCTCGCGTCGCCGGCCTCCGAACGTGTCCTAGCAGAGTTGATCCAAAACGTCAAGCGCGATCGAAGAAGCCGGCTGGGTCGCGTTCAGTCGAGGTGATTGCGATCGGCGGATGGCCTCTCGATCGCTGCGTCTCTACTTTGATCCAGCGGTCCCGACAGGCATCGGAGCAGTGAAATGCCACGGCCCGGCCGTCGGCCCAGATGGTCTTGATCGTCGCGGTCGAGCTGCACAAGCATCGCTTCAGCCTCATACGCCGTACTCCTTCAGGACCAGTTCGATGTCCCGCACCTTGGGCCAGCCAAAGCCGCGGTACAGCACCGCGAGCGCCTTGGCGAGCTGGCGGCGCTTGCGGGTCCTGACGGCGCGTGCCCGGCGATCCGCTTCAGCGTCGCTGATCGGCCTGGACCTTCGCTTAAGCTTCTTTTTTCGGTCCATATACCCTCGTGACTGCGTTGCCTCGTAACGGATCAATTTCGCGGATGTACTTGCTGAGCTGGTTCAAGTCCTTGTGGCCGCTCTGACGGGCAATCTCGATCGGACTGGCCCCGGCTGCGTCCGCGTCGGTAATGAATCCGGCCCGCAGGCTGTGCCCTGAAACGTCCAGCCGGAGTCCTGCGGCCTTGGCTGCCCGCTTGACCATGTTGGCGATGGTCTTGGTCTTTACCCGCGTAGGCCAGATCGCGCCGGACGGTCCGACTGCCTTGAACAGCGGGCCGGGTACGTCGCCGCGGACACGCAGCCACGTATGGAGTGCAGCAACCGGGCAGGGTCCGCTCGTTGCCGCCACGATGGCCTTCCACTCTCCCTCGCCGGCTTGATCGGTCTTGCTCCGGCGTAGGAGTAGCGAGCAGCCCCACTGCTCAGGGCGTACGTCGCTCAGATCAAGAGCGCGGATCTCCGACCGCCGGAAAGCTCCCGCGTGGCCAACGAGAAGGATCGCGGCTTCCAGCTTCCCACGTGTGCTGTTTAGATCAAGTGCAGCGACAGCTTTCCCGATGACGTCGAGGCGCATCGCAGCGACCCGGCGTTCCGGCCGCGTTCCGAGCTGGCGCCGGATGCCTTCGTAGGTGGTCTCCACCAAGACGTCCTTGGTCGGATCTTCGAGCTGGCGAAGCCGGTGCGCGAGCTTGATCGCTGCGTGACGATGCTCGATGGCCGAGAGGCCCAGGCCGAGCCCCTCGGGCCGGCTGGCGGCGCAGTTCGCGAGGAAGCCGGCTACGGTCGGGCTGGAAGCAGGTAGCTCGCTCAAGCCCCGCGCCTTGCACCATTGCTCGAATGCACGCCACGCAACGGCGTAGGCCCTCCGAGTAGCAGGCGCGTACGCGCCGTCGGCGAACGCGCGTACTTGATCAGCCACAGATGGAAAACGGATCAGATCGTCAGGCACGGTTGAGGGGGGAGCCTAGCTTCAAAGGGCTGATAAGACCAGGCTATCAGCCCTATTTTCGGGAATCATTGAGGATTTACCCTGCACTGATTACAGGCGATCACGATCCCCCTTCGGAAGCGCCAGCCGGCCTCCCGCAGGCGCGTGAGCGTGCCTCGATCGATCGCTCCGCACGAGGGGCAGCTCCACGTCTGGCAGCGGCGGGCGTGCAGTCGACGTTGACGCGCAGCCGATCCACGGCCTTGGAACGAGTGCCCGCAATGACGGCAGGCGTATCCGGGCTCCAGCTCCGGCCCGAGATCCCCGAGGGGAAGAGCAGACGGAGGAGCGGGCGGCGGCACGGGAGGCGGTGGCAGCGGAACTTGAACCGATCCGCTCAAGCTGGCCAGCTTGGCGATCGCTACTGCTCCAAGCCCGACGGCCAGTGCAGCCTTCAACCCGGAGGGATCGGATGGGGGCTCGACGATGGCGTCGATCTCTACGATCGGATCCGGCGGCGGTGTCGGAGCAGGCTCGATTCCCAACCGACCGAGGACCGCCGACTTCAGGTCTCGCAACGCGCCAGGCGTCTCGGGGATCCAGCTCCCGCCTCCCCCACCGCCGATTCCACTCACGCCCCGCGGCGTCGTATCTGGCACAGAGGGAGGCGGAGGAGGAGGAGGAGGAGGAGGAGGCGGTGGGGGAATCAGAAAGTCGGGCGTCCGTATGAATGAGTTCGCTCCGACGTTGATCGTCCACGTATTCGGCCGGACGTTGAGTTCGTTCCGCGTCCAGCCAATCTGTACGAACAGATACTCGCCGGACAATACGATCTGTCCTGGGTTGAAGGTGGCCGTCGCGGGCACTGCGACCCCATCGGATCCGGTAGCGACTAGCCCTGGGGTGATCTCCGTCGCGCCAGATCCGTCGGCGTTGGCGCTTTTCCAGACGCGGAAGTTGACTGCGGTCGTGTTGTTGCCAAGACCGGTCTCCGTCGTGACCAGCTTGAAGGTCCACGTCCCCGCAGGGATCGTCCGGCTGTACGCTATTTCAGATCGCCAGGAATCGCCCGCGCTGTTCGGCGGATTGACCGGCTCGTCCGAGACAGCGTTCGGAGTTGCACCGGCACCGTAGACTTGGAGGTCGCCGACATCGCCGAGCGTCGTGATCGATTCTGTGGTGGTAGTCGCCGCAGGAGCCGGCTGGACGCCGTCGGCGAGGGAACCGTTCGCGCCGGCTCCTGCCGCGACGTCCTTGAGATAAAAAGTCCTGGCCACCGGGTCTCCCCGGCCACTCCTGCGTTACTGCGCGCAGTAGCAGAGTTCGCGTCCGTCCACGACGACGCAGACCCACTGTGGGCAGTCGTCCGGCTGTGGTCCGAAGGATGGGACAGCGAGGAGAGCGGCGGCGAGCAGCACGACTAGTTTCTTCATTTGTGATCTCCTGTCCGTCAGTATAGATCACTTGACCAGCCGGCGAAAGACCTCCGCTGCGGCGAGGAGCCACAGGAGCGATTTGGGCTTGGTCTTTTCTTCAGCGGCGGCCTCGGGGACCGCGCCTTCCGGGAGAAACGGATTGATGTCGGCAGGAAGGAGATCAGCCTCCTCCGCTGCCTCTTGAGCACGCAACGCATCTCGCAGTCGACGCAGGGAGGCCGGCGTCTCGTAGACCGTCCCGGCCTGCGCCGCCGCAGCAGCTCCGCCGCCCCCACCACCCCCACCTCCTCCGGCGCCACCTTCGCCACCGACGCTACCGGCCGCAGCTCCCGATCCGCCTCCGCCGCCCCCCTGCCCAGCGATTATGATCACTGGAGTGCCGATGGGCGAGGGCGGCGGGCCAGTGCCGTTGATGAAGTTGAAGTCGGCTAGAACCGTAGTGGCGTTGAGCGCCGAATTGCTGACGCGAAGTTCGTCTAGGTCCCCATCTAGGTTTGGCGTAGCTGGATTGGGAGCGCCGTCCGAGGGGAAGTCGGCTCCGATGCACCATCCAGCGCCCGTGCCTCCGCTGGGTAAGGCGATGCCATTAACGGTTTGTTTGAGCAGTCCATTCACGTAGAAATCCAACGATGCCGTTGCGCCAGGGATTCTCTTCACTACGGTAAGAAGCGTGCGCGTGTCCCCAAATAAGGCAGTGCTGTCGATCAGGATCAAATTGCCGGCACCGTTGGCCCAAGCCATGCTGATCGTGTTGTTGCCCACTCCGTTTCGGAGCACTAATAGAAGCCCCTGGAAGTTCTGTGCCGCCACCAAGGTCGGGCCGCCGTAGCCCAGGATACCTGCGCGCGTTCCGATGCCCTGCGCTCCGGAGGGAGTGAAAAGCGCCTCGATCGTCCACTCTCCCTGCCACATCGCCAAGTCGCCCGCGGTGCCCGGAACCAAGGAGCCGGGGAGCGACTGCGAATAGCATCCAAGCTCGGCGAATCTGCGGGCGCGGGTCAGGAAACTTGGAACGATGGCCTCGTTCGCGCCTCCGTTCGGATCAAGGGCTAGGTTGATGCTGTGCGGTCCCACGTCGGCAATGGCAGTGCCTGCGGCCTCGTCCAAGTGCCAGAGCGCGTATGTGCTTGGGTCGACGTTGAAGGCAGGCATGGGCTGAATCCTCCCTCGGGGCTAGAGAATATCAGACAAAGCTCACTTGATCATCTCCGCGACTTCCTCCCTCGTGTAGCCGCCCACGTTGTCGGCGTAGAACCATTCGACCTGCCGTCGATCGAACTTGTCTAGGAAAAGGTAGGCGGAGGAGTCGATCCGCGTGTAGCTCATACGCAACGCTGGCCTAGACCAATTAACTGGCCATCTGGAGCTAGGAGCCAGATGCTCTGTGGCGAACCGCGCCGCGTCCGGTAGCGCACCGTGATTCTTGCCGTTGCTACCGATCCACTCCGCTTCTCCCATCAAATTACGCCGGAGCCACGACCACCATGCCCACAGCTCCATCGTCCGCAGTGCGTCGAGCTTCCCGCGGCGAGTGAGTGGCAACGGCCACAGCGGCGGGATCCAGGCGGCGATGCGGTCGATCCCTCGGATCCCAATCTCTTAGAAGCAGACCCCGCGGTGGGTAGATCAGATCGAAGGCAAAGTAAAACAAGACGACTACCGCCGCGCAGATCACGCGACCAATCATCGCTTCCTCCCTTTCAGCGGCTTGCAGTCACAGAATCCGTTGGCCTTGATATGCTCATGCGCAGCGTCGAGTTGATCCGAGAAGACGTTTAGCGAGGCGAGCTGCCTGTCAATCTCGGCGACCGTCCTAGGTTCCGGCCCCTCACGGGCCACAGCAAGCGCCTCCGAGTAGTACTTGCCGTCGTATCCGAGCTTGCAGACAGCACGCACGAGATGCTTGGCCTCCGCGATGGTGTCGACGGAGTACACCGGCAGGAACCCTTTCGGCACCGTCCGACCGACGGCGACCTGCACCGCTCACGAGATCTTGATCGGCCGCCCGAGCCTGGAGGAGAGCCTCATACGTTCCCCACTGCGATGTAGTCGTTCAGACGCGAAACGTATGCCGCCTTTGTCCGCCAGCATCGGCCACAGGAGAGGCACTTGATCTCCGAATAAGCTGATGGCGTCCTGTGGCTACCGTTGAACGTCGAGTGATTGCAGTTGCGCTGGAGAACCCGCCAGTTCAGGCCGCGGAAGATCGAGCTGCCTCGCATCATGCAGTTGCAGGAAGTTCCCCCGCTCATAGCATCGCCCTCCGGAATTCGTCGTGCAGCTCGCGCATGGCGGTCTCCAAGAACCGGGACGGCAGCCCGTCCGGCAGTCCATACGCCGCCTCGTACGACTCGGCCGCACGCCTGGCGAGCTGATCCCAATCGCCGATGTCGATCAGGTTGGCGCATGCCTCACAGGCGGCCCACGCGCCCTCGCTGACCGCCTGATGCGTGTCGGTGACGGCGATGTGTGAGAGATAGTCGACCGCCTTGAACGATCGGCCACCCTCCGGCCACGGACCGCCGCAGAAGTCACAGACCAGATCAGAAGCCATCGCTCACCTCCAGTGCCGGCACGGCCGGTGCGGGAGTCGCCGTGCGGGACTCCTCGGGCATCAGATCCAGACCTGCGGCCGGAACCGGGAGAGCCTCCACCGGCTTGCTCTCTTCCAGATCGAGGAAGGCGAACCGGGCCGATGCAATCGCGTCCAGCTTGCACTCGGCGACCACCGTGGCAGCCAGCTCGCCGGACTTCTCTACCCGCTTGACGATCGAGCGGGCGGCTTCACGGGCTTGCTCGATCGCGGCATTCACCTTGCCGGCCGCGTCGTCCGTGAGCATGCCCCCCAGCTTGCGGGCTCGGGTGGCGGCCTCGCGGATCGAGACAGGATCGGCTGCCGCGATTCCCCGTTCCATCGAAGAGAGAAGCTCCCGCACTTCGCCGTTGATCGCCCGCACGGCCTCCGCGTCGTCCTGCGCGATCCGGCCCTTCAGGACGTACACGGACACGCGGCTCCGAGCTGAACCCCGGTTGAAGTCGTCCGCCAGCCGGGTCGCCTCCACCATGGCAGCATCCAGCTCGGGCTCCTTCGAGGACGGGCAGAGCAGGCCGAAGTCCGAGGCAGAGCAGACGGCCGTGATCAGCGAGCGGCACTTTCCCCGCAGCTTGGTCGCCCGATCGAATTCCGCCGGGTCTTCGATCGTCCGGGTGGTCTCCCACCTGGCCATCTTCGAGCCGTCGTCCGTCGTGTGCTCCTGATCCAGATCGACGCGCTTGTAGTTGACGCCCCCATCCACGCGGGTCGCGAGCGCTACCAGAAGTCCAGGCTTCAGAGTCGACGTACGCATTTGATCCCTCCTCGGGGGCCTGTACGAGCGCCCCCCATTGGTTTCTTCAGCGGCATCCCTCATGGGATTGAAGCTCGGCAAGCGCAGCCTCGCAGACATTGCTGCGGTTGACCCACACCTTGCGGTCTTGGAAACACTCCATGCCCATGTCGTGGCATTCGTTTGACTCTCGCGCGACGGCACGAAGGGTTCCCGCGAATACCAGGAGAGCGCCGCCAAGGACCGCGACGATTGCCGCCAGGATGATCACTGCGATTTTCATTTTCCTTTCCTCCATGTTCACCGCCACTAATCGTGGCGGCCCCAGGTATGCCCGCCGTCATGTGAATGCTCGCCCGCCGCGATGGCTCTCGGGTCGACCTTGCGGCCGGCCAGGACTTCCGCCCGCGCGAGCTGCTTGCGCAGGGCCGGAGAATTCGCCGCCAGGAGCCGCCGGTACGCGCAGGCGTCCGTGATCCGGTTCCGGTCCGAGTTGCCCCAGCCACGGAAGGTCACGCCGCCTTGCGGACCGATCACTGCCTGGACGGAGCCGGACGCGAGTGCCGCTTCCAGCTTGGCGACGGCCTCTTGAACCGACGCCTTGCGTTGGGCCAGCGTTTCGTTCGGGAGCGTTCGGGTGTCGCAAGCCATTTTGGTCCCTCCTTAGAGATCCAGCGCCCTACCG
>Ga0137389_10000189_pt1 | contig 33105 bp, 34 predicted proteins | sample 15con2h14BmetaG_FD_104645 | JGI IMG/M metagenome (GOLD analysis project Ga0137389, IMG submission 104645) | Vadose zone soil microbial communities from Angelo Coast Range Reserve, California, USA - 15con2h1.4B metaG | ecosystem: Environmental > Terrestrial > Soil > Vadose zone > Saprolite...
GCAACTCTCGTTGGCTTTACCGGCGCCTATCCGTATGACGGACGAGAAGCGGTCCATTCTACAGCCCTCACAAAATCTGCTGCGGATTTCAACTGGAGTAGAAGATCTTCGCCGTTCTTAGCGGATGACGGGCCACTCTGAAGTAATCCCAAGGTAAGGTTTGCCGACAATACATCTGGGAACGGAGGCTGAATCCGTAGCCGCTGCTACGCCTAGTGCTTGATGCCGGCACCCTAGGCCAACCCTGCTTCTGCAATGTCCAAGGATGTGGGAGATCGGCGTGCATGGACTTGATCGCCGCACTTATCTGTTTATCTCCCAGGGCGAAGAGCCACCCAACGGCAGAGCGAGGCGAGTCACCGTTTCTACATTGGCCACCATGAGACGTGCGGCTTGTTCGCTGATGCATGACTGCCCTTATACTGATGTTTTCTGCCGACTCACCTAGAGTTACATAGGCGCGGGCGGGAGTTCCAATGCAGCCCACACGCAATCAGCCGTCTGGCGGCGGTATCGCTCCGTCACTGAGGCCTGAGAACAAGTCTTCCGCAAATCTCTTCTGGATCTGCTTAGTGCTTTGGGCGATTTCTTTCCTTCTGCCTGCAGCCCGCTATCAAGACTGGGGCCAGGAGAAGACTATGTTTGGGTGGGAAGCCGCATACACCGCGCTGATTTTGTTCTTCGTACCTGTAAAAGGGGCGTGGTTCGGTTTCGACCCGCATGTTTGGTCCGTGTTCGCGAACTTTTTCATGCTGTGGGCAGCGTTCCGGATCAAGCGGCTCAAGACGACGAACGGACGTAATTTCGCAATCGCATTCGCGATCGCAGCTTTCGTTCCAGTAGGGCTACTGTTCATCCCGGAGTCCTTAGATCTGGCCACAATACATTCGTTTGAGGCCGGGTTCGTACTGTGGGCCCTATCCATCGTTGCGGCATCGGTATTGTTCTCCTGGACTGTTTGGGGCAACGGAATGGCATTGCTGCCGAACTTCATTTTGGCAGCCATATTGTTCTTCGGTTTATTTATCTGGTCACCTTTTCTGCAGGGGCGGCATCACCGGGCCAAGCAGGAACGCGAACAGGCCGCGAAGCAGGCGGAGGTGCAGCAGCAACGAGACGCGCAAAATGCCGCCATCCGGGATGCAATCAGGGAGCGCGGCTTAATGGCATTTACCGAACCAATGACCGACACCGAAGAACAGGATCTCGAATTATATATTCTCAGTGCGAGCCAATTTACACCCGCTGAGTTAACGGAGGCCAGCGAACACTATAAGAACCCGAAAATCATGATCGCATTGGCGCAGAAACCAGACTGTCCGGTGGAGGCGCTGGAGATTCTTTACCAGCACACGATAAAGAAAGAGGAAGCGGGGTCTTCCGAGAAGGTAACTGCGCAGCAGATTTATTTCACGGTTGCGAAGAATCCAAATGCCAGCCCGGAGTCACTAATGAAAATGCTCCGCAGTGGGAGTCCTGCACAGCGCGCCGCCGCACTACGCAGTGAAAAGCTGCCGTTGAAACAGAAGATGGATTATCTGGAGAAAGGCTGCACGCTCACGGATGACTACGAAATGGCGGCGGTCGCCCGGGACGCAGATACATCCGTAGAAGTACTGGAATGTCTTTCGTCGAAACCAGGTGCTGCTGTAGGGTTGTCAATCAATCCACACACACCCACCAGCGTGCTCGAGCAAATGAGCCAATCGCCCGATTGGCGGATCGCCAATGAAGGAAAGATTGGGTTTGCGCAAAGGAAACGGCAAAGCAAATAGGGGGCAGTAGCTTTTCTTCCGCGATCGCGCCCGAGTCACGGGCAACTCTGAAGTAATGTGGCGCGTTCCTCGCGGCGATTTTGTGTACAGTTTGTGTACAAGAAGGCGGGTTTGAAGGGCCTGAAAATGGACCTAAGCAACGCAGAATCAACAACAGACTCTTGAGCTACAGGCCCAAATCGAAGAACAACTTTAAAATTCTAGCAGGCAGACGAGGCCCGGCACAACTGCAACCTCTGCGCCGCATGCTTGAGGCGAACAACTTAGTCTCTACTGCACAAAGCCGACGTTTGGCGCCGGGGTGCTGCCTTCCGGTGATTCCTTGATGTTGCCAAACTGCGCTTCATACCGCGCAAGATTCTCTCCCAACGCGCGCCAGATGCGTTTGGCGTGTCCCGGGCTGACGATCATGCTGTTCAGCAGTTTTCCTTGCGCGCCGTTCGGAAAGATATAGATAAAGTTCATGGTGAACTCTTCCAGATTGTGATGGATCATCACCAGGTTGCTGTATTGCCCCTGCAATTCTTTCTCGTCGGCTTTGATCTGCACCTGGCCCGGCACTGGCTGCTGTTGGTCCATTTCGATTCTCTCCCGGAATACCGTTCCGAAGTTACCACAAGCCCTGCGAGTTCGCTCAAGGGGCAGTCCCGCCTCGGACTCGCCACTGCATTTAACCGGTAGAGCAGGGAGTCCCATTGACAAGCGAAGGTATTAAGTGTAGTTTAGTATTGTTATTTAGCATAGTTAACGTCAGACATGGCACGAATGGTCCCGCCACAACTCGAAACGGAGCCGCCCATCACCGGCGAAACTTCCGAGCGATCCTTCCCGGCCGCAGAGACGCCCGTGAGGGCTGCGATGCCTTCCTTACCGGAATCGCACCGCACCATCCCTTTTTCTTCCGGGGCTTCCTGGTTTCGCAAGATTCTAGCGTTTGCCGGGCCGGGCTACCTGGTGGCCGTCGGTTACATGGACCCCGGCAACTGGGCCACGGACATTGGCGGGGGCTCGAAGTTCGGCTACACGTTGCTGAGCGTCATCCTCATCAGCAATCTAATGGCTATGTTTTTGCAGGCCCTCTCGGCGAAGCTCGGAATTGCCACCGGGCGTGACCTGGCTCAGGCATGCCGGGAACACTACTCTCGCCGAACGGGCGTGTTTCTCTGGGTGGTCTGCGAAATTGCTATTGCTGCCTGTGACCTTGCGGAGGTGCTGGGGTCGGCGGTCGCACTAAAGCTTCTCTTTGGCCTGCCGCTTCTGGCGGGCGTTCTCATCACTGCATTTGACGTTCTCATTGTCCTGGCACTGCAGGGCCGCGGGTTTCGATTGGTCGAAGCCTTTGTCGTCACGCTCATTGCATCGATCGCGGCTTGTTTCGCTTACGAAATCTTTTTCGCTCACCCACTTTGGCGCGAAGCCGCCATCGGCTTCATCCCTCGCGCGGAAATTCTCCGAAACAAGGAAATGCTCTACATTGCTATTGGCATTCTTGGTGCCACCGTGATGCCGCACAATCTCTATCTTCACTCCAGCATTGTGCAGACGCGCGCTTTCGGCTCCTCGGCACGGGACCGGCGAGAAGCAGTTCGTTACGCCATCTTCGATTCGACACTGGCCCTCGGCTTTGCGCTTTTCATCAATGCGGCGATTCTGGTTCTTGGCGCCGCGGCTTTCCACACGCGTGGCCTGCACAACGTCGCAGAAATCGCCGACGCCTATAAACTGCTTAGTCCCGTCCTCGGAGCGAGTCTCGCGAGCACGCTCTTTGCGTGCGCCCTACTTGCCTCCGGCCAGAACTCCACGCTCACTGGCACTCTGGCCGGACAGATTGTGATGGAAGGCTTTCTGGACATTCGGCTGAAGCCCTGGCTCCGCAGGCTGATCACCCGCTCGATCGCTATCATTCCGGCCGCGCTGGTCATTGGCTTTGCGGGTGAGAACAAAGTCACCTCGTTGCTCATCCTCAGCCAGGTGATTCTCAGCTTTCAGTTGCCTTTTGCCGTGATCCCCTTGATCCAATTTACAGGTGATCACGCCAAGATGGGTGAGTTCGCAAATTCGCGATTAACCACGGTCGTTGCCTGGATCGTCGCCGCTGCGATCCTCTTCTTCAACGCCGAGCTCGTCTGGCTCATCTTTCGCTCTGTCTGATGTCATTTTTGCGGATGAGCTTTTCTGCACTTTTTCTCTGTCTTTCGCTGCCACAGTGAATGTGCGAGAATTTTCTGGTCGCTATGTCCACTGACGCGCAGCCCAATCTCAACACTCGCAAGATTCTTTTCGCTTCGCTCCTGGCCCTGATTTGCATTGCGCTTGTTTACGCGGCATTCGAGAACAAGCCGTGGGTCGTTCCTGAGGAAGTCAAAAAACTCAAGAATCCTCTCCTGCCTTCGGGGTCCACTCTGAAGGCTGCCCGGGAGATTTATATGGATGAGTGCGCGCAATGTCACGGCGAACACGGCAAAGGCGATGGCCCAGAGGCCGCGATGCACGACCCGCCGCCCTCCGATATCACCGACGCCAGGCGCATGAACACCGTCACGGACGGCGAAATTTTTTATCAAATCAGCGAGGGAAGAAAGCCGATGCCTTCGTTCAAGAAACGGTTGACCGAGGATCAGCGATGGGGGCTTGTTCTCTTTGTCCGCTCTTTCGCCCAGCCGGCCGCCACTACGGAAGCGAAACCCGAGCCCCACAAAGACATAACCTCACCATCTAAAGAGTAATTATGTAGCGCTCTCAGCCTTCTCATTTTCAATCCGCACAGAATTCATCTCTTGCAAGAGAAAGCGGGCCCCAACTCGATCGGGGCCCGCTTTCTTTGCTTCGTGTCTCCGTGCGTGTAGGCCTATCTTTCTCTTTATGCCGTCGCTGCCTTCACTTGCGAGAGCGCGGCCGTAACTTCGTTCAAATCCGGCACCACCGGAATGTCGTAGTTCTTGAACCACGCCACTTTTCCCGCTTTGTTCACGATGGCAATAGCCCGGCCCGTGATGCCTTTGTCGGCTAGGTAGACGCCGTACTTATCACTGGCCGCTCCCCGCGGATGAAAATCAGCCAGCAGCGAATACTTGATCCCCATCTTCTCCGCGTAGGCCTTGTGGGACCACACGCTGTCGACGCTGACGCCAAGGACTTCCGCGTCCAGCGTTTCGAACGCCTTCATCTCATTAACGAAGCAGGCGTGCTCGTTGGTGCACGTTGGACTCCAGTCCAGCGGGTACCACACCAGTACCACGTTTTTCTTCCCTGCAAAATCCGAAAGCTTCACTTCCTTCTTTTCCTGATTCATGAGCGCAAAATCCGGCGCCGTTTGCCCCACCGCGATACTCATACTATTTCCTCCTGTGTCTCTCACATCTCACTCAGCATCTTACCCAATCCTTGCGTCCCGCACCAAGTTTCAGCTCCCTGGATTCCCGTTTGTCGCAGCTCCGTTGGCGCTCCGCATCTTGAGCTTGTTCGCCTCTCCTTCTTTAAATTCGTTCCTTCTTCTTGACCTCGGCAGTACACTCTGCGCAGGAGAGTTATATGAGCGCCGAAGCAACTGAGCGCGCTCCCATCATGCCCTTGCGCGAGCTGGTTCGTTTATACCTCTCAAGAGCTGGCAAATTTGGCGAGCCGGTTGCGCTTTCGGCCTTTGGCCTGACGAACGCGGAAACGGAACGCCACTTTTCCGGTTACGACGAGGACTATCACATCAGTCGTTTTTTCCGGTTCTCGGAGGCCGACGGCGAGAAATTCTCGATCAACGGAATACCCGCCACCCACCTCTCTCTCGACGCCGATATCGAAACCATCCTTTAATTTGGTCTACTCCCTCGTTGCTCATAAATTTCATTTGAAAAACTGCCAATTTTGACTACGCTACAGCCACTTCGGAGGTGACTCGATGTCTGGTTCCCCGAGCCTCGTGCCGGAATCGCGTCTTGGCGGCACTATGCGCCGTGACGCCTGGTGGATCGAGATTATCCTTGTTGTCGTTGTTCTCGCCGGTTTTGGCGTATATGCCACGCTGCGCGCCTTCGAAAATGCGTACTTTTCGTGGGGACCGTATCTCTCGCCTTTCTATTCGCCGCTCATCGATTCGCAGCATCACTGGTGGCCATTCTCTCCCGCGCTGCTCATTCTCGCTGGCCCCTTGGGTTTCCGAGCCACCTGCTACTATTACCGCAAGGCCTACTACCGCGCGTTTTTCCTTGATCCTCCCGCCTGCGCTGTCAATGAACTACCTCGTCGCAACTATCGCGGGGAAACCGCGTTTCCTTTCATCCTCCAGAACGTCCATCGCTATTTTTTCTATCTCGCGGTTCTGTTCATCATTTTTCTTTGGCGCGACGCCATCCACTCTTTCTTCTTCGACGGTCACTTCGGGTTAGGCATCGGCACACTCGTCCTCACCCTCAACGTCTCTCTCCTTTCGCTCTACACGTTTTCCTGTCATTCGCTCCGTCATCTTGCTGGCGGCAAGCTCGATTGCTTCTCTTGCGCGAACTTTGGCCGCTCGCGCTTCGCTGCCTGGCGCTTCTCTACTTTTCTGAACGAGCGCCACATGCTCTTCGCCTGGTGCAGCCTCATTTCAGTTGGTTTTGCGGATTTCTACGTGCGCATGGTGGCCAGTGGCGCGATCCGTGACCTGAGGCTTCTGTGACAGCCAACTACGAAACGCGTGAACACGACGTTTTGATCATCGGCGCGGGCGGCGCCGGATTGCGCGCCGCCATCGAAGCGCTCGCGCAAGGGGCTTCTGTCGGCGTGGTCTGCAAATCGCTTCTCGGTAAAGCCCACACAGTCATGGCCGAAGGAGGCATTGCCGCGGCCATGGCGAACGTCGACGCTGCCGACAACTGGAAAACGCATTTTCGCGACACTATGCGCGGTGGAAAATTTCTCAACGATTGGCGCATGGCCCAGCTTCACGCGCAGGAATCTCCCGACCGCGTGCACGAACTCGAGCAGTGGGGAGCGCTCTTCGACCGCACCGAAAACGGCGATATTCTGCAGCGCGCCTTTGGCGGCCACACCTTTAAGCGTCTCTGCCACGTCGGCGACCGTACCGGCCTCGAAATGATTCGCACGCTGCAGGATCGCGGCGTTCAGCAGGGCATCGACGTTTACATGGAGTGCACCGTCACGCGCCTCTTGACGGACGACGGGCGCGTTGCTGGCGCGTTTGCATACTGGCGCGAAACCGGCCGCTTCATCGTTTTCAAAGCCAAGTCCATCGTCATCGCCACCGGGGGCATTGGCAAAGCCTGGCGCGTCACTTCCAACTCTTGGGAGTACACCGGCGACGGGATGGCACTTGCATATGAGGCCGGCGCCGAGCTCATAGACATGGAATTCGTCCAGTTCCATCCTACCGGCATGGTCTGGCCACCAGGTGTGCAAGGCATCCTCGTCACCGAGGCAGTACGCGGCGAAGGCGGCATGCTACGCAACAGAGCTGGCGAGCGCTTTATGGAAAAATACGATCCTAAGCGCATGGAGCTATCAACGCGTGACGTGGTCGCTCGCTCCATTTATACCGAAGTCAAGGAAGGCCGCGGCACTGAACATGGCGGGGCATATCTTGACATTTCCCACAAGCCTGCCGAGTACGTGAAGAGAAAGCTCCCCAGCATGTACCACCAGTTTAAGGAACTCGCCGATGTCGACATTACCAAGGGACCGATGGAAGTTGGTCCCACCTGCCACTACATGATGGGCGGCATTCGCGTAGATGCGGAAACTGCACAGTCGACGGTTCCCGGTCTGTTTGCCGCGGGCGAAGCTGCTGCCGGACTTCACGGTGCGAATCGGCTCGGCGGCAACTCTCTCTCCGATCTCCTGGTCTTTGGCCGCCGCGCCGGGCTTGCCGCCGCCGAATATGCCAGGCGCGCCTCCCCTGCTCCCAACGATAGCGCGCAGATCGCCGAAGCCGAAAAGGAATTGGTCGCTCCCTTTTCCAACGCCGGCACGGAAAGCCCTTACGCCGTTCACCGCGATTTGCAGGAAGTGATGCAGAATCTTGTCGGGATTTATCGTACAAAAGATGACTTGGAAAGGGCGCTCGTCGAACTCGAAAAACTGAATGCGCGCGCTGCCAAGGCCAGCGTCGAGGGCTCGCGGCTCTTCAATCCCGGCTGGCACCTTTCTAATGACCTGAAGGCCATGCTTATCGTTTCCGAGGCGGTTACCCGCAGCGCTCTTGCGCGCACGGAAAGCCGTGGCGCCCACAGCCGCATCGACTATCCGAATGTCGATGCGATTTGGGAGAAGAAGCACAACATCATCGTCCGGCAAGCCGGCGGAATGAACCGCAGCGAATCGCGTGTTCAAGAAATGCCTGAGGAGTTGAAGCAGATATTGGCCGCCGATTAGGGAATTAGATGCCGGGACGTTTGTGATGAAGGGCGGCCGTTAAGAACGAGAAACGGAGATCAGCGATGGCCGAAGCAACCTTACGCGTTTTTCGCGGCGATTCGAACGGAGGGCAAACGGTTGACTATCGAGTCCCAGTCGCTCCGGGCATGGTTGTCCTCGATGCGCTTCACTACATCCAGGGCCACCTCGCTCCCGATCTCGCCGTTCGCTGGAATTGCAAAGCAGGGAAGTGCGGGTCGTGTTCCGCCGAAGTCAACGGGCGGCCCCGCCTGACCTGCAAAACGCGCGTGGATGATCTCCCGCAAGACCAGCCGATCACCGTCCTGCCAATGAGGTCCTTCCCCCGCATTAAAGACCTTGTCACCGACGTTTCCTGGAACTATCGTGTCAACCGCAAAATCCCTCCCTTCGAGCCCCGTAAGGGAGTGGAATGGAAAATCTCTCAGCTGGATGTGGACCGCGTCCAGGAGTTTCGCAAGTGCATCGAATGCTTTCTCTGCCAAGACGTTTGTCACGTTCTTCGCGAGCACGACAAGAAGGAACAGTTCGCCGGCCCGCGTTTCTTCGTTCGAATCGCCGGCCTCGAAATGCATCCGCTCGATGGACTCAACCGTGCAGGCTTGCTCAAAGATCAGCTTGGCTTAGGATATTGCAATATCACGAAGTGCTGCACGGAGGTTTGTCCCGAGGAGATTCGCATCACCGACAATGCCATTATCCCGCTCAAGGAGCGCGTAATAGATGAGTTCTACGATCCGTTGACAATGCTGTTCCGGAAGCTCCACGGGCAGCAGCGCAGCCATTAGTCTGTCTCTCGTAAGCTGAATGAGCTTGCCCGGCAAAACTTTTTGATAGTTGTGTTCACCAACGGGCCATGAAGCAGGAGGTTTTATGGAACACCAACTCAAGTCTATCTCCAAGGCCGGCATCCCCGAAGCCCTTGCCAAAGTCGAGCTCTACCGTTATCTCAACGAGCCCGAAGAGGCTGAATCCATCTGCCGGGATATCCTGGCCGTTGATCCCGGGCATCAGCTCGCTCGCCGCATGCTCGGGCTGGCCATCACCGATCAATTCATCGGCGTTGCCAGCGATCGCTATGCCGAGGTGCAGTCCATCTTCCAGGGGCTGCGTGATCCCTACGAGCAGTTTTACTACACCGGGTTATTGCACGAACGACATGCGAAAACCCAGCTCCTGGTCGGCTATGCTCCGCACACTCTCCTGCCGTTGGTGGAAGAAGCCATGCGCTGCTTTGCGGAGGCGGAAAAGATTCGGCCGGCCGGCAATGATGACAGCATTCTCCGTTGGAATCGTTGTGTCCGATTGCTGGAAAGCCGCCCGGACTTTCATTTCGAGCGCGGACCCGTCGCCTTTGATACCGAGGATATGCCGCCCATTAGCTCGCCCGCGCGCCGCGCCGGCGGCCATCACTGAAGCTACGGCGATTTTCTAGGCCGTGACTACATGCTGAAATCGCCGCGCCAGTTTTTCATGCTCTTCGCGAATTTGCCGAGGCAGGCGCTCGCCGAATTTTCCGAAAAACTGTTTTGAATTTTCCATCTCCGCTTCCCAATCTTCCGGATTGACCCGCAGCAGTTCGTTCAGGGCATCGTCTGAAATCTTCATTCCGTCCAATGTCAGCCCGTTCTTTGAGGGGACGTAGCCGATCGGAGTTTCTTGCGCGGCGCCGCGGCCTTCCACTCTCTCCAAAATCCACTTAAGTACGCGAACGTTCTCGCCATAACCGGGCCACAAGAACTTACCATCAGCGCCCTTGCGGAACCAGTTCACGTGAAAAATCTTCGGCGGCTTCGGAATTCTCTTCCCCATCTCCAGCCAGTGGCCGAAATAATCCGCCATGTTATAGCCGCAGAAGGGCAGCATGGCCATGGGGTCCCGGCGCGTGATGCCCACATCGCCGGTCGCCGCAGGGGTCGTCTCACTGGCCATCGTCGCGCCCACAAATACGCCGTGCTGCCAGTTAAACGATTCGTAGACCAGCGGCGCCACTCGCGCTCTTCGCCCGCCAAAAACAAACGCGGAAATCGGCACGCCTTCCGGAGCTTCCCACTTCGGAGAAATGCTGGGCGATTGGGCCGCGGGAACGGTATAGCGCGCGTTGGGATGCGCCGCAGCTCCCTTGGAGGGATCCCATGCCTCGCCCTTCCAGTTGATCAACCCCGCGGGCGCATCGCTGCCAATTCCTTCCCACCACGGCTCGCGATCGGCGGTCATGGCGACGTTTGTAAATAGCGTATTTTTGTGCAGCGCTCCCATCACGTTCTGATTGGTTTTCATCCCCGTACCCGGTGCCACTCCAAAAAATCCCGCTTCCGGATTGATGGCACGCAAATAGCCATCTTCCCCGATCTTCATCCAGGAGATGTCGTCGCCCACCGTCCATACGCGATAACCCTGGCTCTCCAACGTGGACACCATCATCGCCAGGTTCGTTTTCCCGCAAGCGCTTGGAAACGCCGCGCCCATGTATGTCACTTTGCCTCCCGGCGACTCCAGTCCCAGGATCAGCATGTGCTCGGCCATCCAACCCTGCTCGCGCGCCATCACGCTGGCTATCCGCAGCGCAAAGCATTTTTTCCCCAGCAGCGCGTTTCCGCCGTAGCCGGATCCGACGCTCCAGATCAATTTCTCTTGCGGGAAGTGCACAATGTACCGTCGCATGGGATCTAGGTCTCCGAGCGAATGCAGCCCGGGAGCAAACTCGCTCGAAGCACCCAGCCGCTCCATGGCCACCTTGCCCATCCGCGACATGATCCGCATGCTCGCCACCACGTAGGGGCTGTCCGTGACTTCCACGCCCACCTTGCTGATCGGCGAGCTCACCGGTCCCATCACGTACGGCACCACATACATGGTCCGGCCGCGCATCGCTCCATCCAGTAGCGCGCCCACCTTGTGTTTTGCCGCACCCGGGTCCATCCAGTTGTTCGTGGGTCCGGCATCTCCTCTATCCGGTGCGCAGATATAGGTCAGATGCTCGGTCCGGGCTACATCATTCGGGCTGCTTCGGTGCAGGTGGCAATTCGGATAGGTTTTCTCGTTGAGCGTGAAGGAATCCCCCGCGCGCAGCATCTCCGCGATCATCCGCTGGTACTCCGCTTCAGAACCGTCGCAATAGACAATGTGCTCCGGCCTTGTCAGCTTCGCAGCTTCATCGACCCAGATTTCCAGTGGAGTTGTCACTCTATTCTCTCCGGCAGCCCAATATTTCGGCGCTACATGATCCAAAGTGTGACGCTCCGGCTCTTTTCGGCGCCGTAAACACTCTGGAGGATGACCCCGCCACTTTGGGGTCGTTACGCGATTGGACTCGACCATGCCAACAGGCCCACGCAAAGGCGGGAACTTCCGGCCCGGCTGGCAGGCTCTTGTTTCTACCCGCCACAGTCTATGTTACCCCTCGCCGCCCACGCAAGTTGCGCCCTGCCGCAACACCTCTTCTGGGCCCCATCTTCCTAGTCCTTACCTCTCTACTTCCTTACTTCATTACTTCTCCCCTACTGTAAACTCGTCTCCATTGTCTCCCCACGCCGAATTCGACCGACTTCGAGTCATTCTTGTCGCACCGCGCAACCCTCTCAACATCGGCGCCGCTGCTCGCGCCATGAGCAACTTCGGCTTTTTCCATCTCCGTGTTGTGAACCCCTATGAACTGGCTTTTCGCGAGGCACGTTCTGCCGTTGGCGCCGCGCTGCTGCTTGCGCGTGCCGAGGAATTCGAGACGCTCGCCGATGCCGTCGAGGACTGCTCGCTTGTCGTCGGAACCACCGCCGTCGGCCAGCGTCAATTGCAGCACCCCGTCCGGAGACTCGATCAAGCTGCCCGCCTCCTCCGCAAGCATCTCACTGGGAGCCGCGTCGCCCTCCTGTTCGGTTCGGAGAAGCGCGGGCTTTCGAATGAAGACCTCAGCCACTGCCATTGGCTTCTGCGCATCCCCACCCGCGAAGAGCATGGTTCCATGAATCTCGGCCAGGCCGTAGCCGTCTGCCTGTACGAACTCGCGCGCGATCTCCAAGCCGTCGTGAAACCGGAGAAACATATCGCCGCGACCGCCGCCGACCTCGAGCGCCTCACCAATCTCTTGCTTGACGCACTGCGCTCCAGCGGTTATTTGAAATCGAGCCCCAGCGGTTCACAGAAGCGTCGCTCCGCAGCACCCGCCGAAGAAAAAATCCGCCGCCTTGTTCGTCGGCTGCATCTGTCCGCCGAAGATGCCGAACTCACCCTCGGCATCCTCCGCCAAATCCTCTGGAAATCCCGTCAAGACAACAAAATCCCACAATAGGGTCGTAACGCTGCGAAGTTGCAGAAACGTGGGCCCCGTGGAAGAATGCCTTCATGTCTACGATGAAAAAGTTTTACCTGCTTCAATTGATCCTCCTACTGCTTCTCTACACCGCTCACGTCAGCGCGCAAACCACCCGGCCTGAGGCAGAGAGAAAGCTGGCACACGACATTTACAAAGAATTTGTCGAAATCCAATCCGGTTTCACCACGGGCTCCACGACCCCCGTCGCTGAAGCTGCCGCGGCTCGCTTGCGCTCCGCAGGCTTCCCCGAATCCGATCTCCTCGTTGGCGGCGCGAATGCAAAGAAGGCCAATCTCGTCGTCCGTTATCACGGAACGGGCGCCCGCAAGCCGATTCTCCTTCTTGCCCACATTGATGTCGTAGAAGCCAAGCGCGAAGACTGGAGCATGGATCCCTTCCAGCTCATCGAGCGCGACGGCTTCTTCTATGGCCGCGGCACCGGCGACGACAAGGCCCAGGCGGCTATCTGGATCGCTAACTTGATCCAATACAAAAAGGAGGGCTTTACCCCGGACCGCGACATCATCGTGGCTCTCACCGCAGATGAGGAGGGTGGCGGCCCCTACAATGGCGTCGCTTGGCTCCTCAAGAATCACCGCGATCTCATTAATTCCGAGTTCGCCCTTAACGAAGGCGGCTGGGGCGAATCCGTCGGCGGCAAGAGAATATCCAACGATCTCCAGGTCAGCGAAAAATACGTCATCAATTTCCGATTCGAAGTGCGCAACAAGGGCGGCCACAGTTCCATGCCAGTCCGGGACAATGCTATCTATCATCTCGCCGGAGCCTTGCAGCGTCTCTCCGACTTCAGCTTTCCCCAGAAAACGAATGAGGTCACCGCTGCCTACTTCCAACAGATGGCGAAAATCGAAACCGGTCCCATGAAAGAAGATCTCGCCAACGCTGGCAAAGGTTCGCAGGAAGCAATGCGGCGGCTTGCGGCGGCTACTCCAGTTTGGAACGCCACTTTGCGCACTACGTGTGTGGCCACCCTCTTGGAGGGCGGGCACGCCATGAATGCGTTGCCGCAACTCGCAGCCGCCACGGTCAACTGCCGCGTCCTTCCCGAGGACTCTGTCGACTACGTGCAATCCACATTGCAGAAGGTCGTTGCGGACGACCAGGTCAGCGTAAAGATTCTCGGCGAGCCGGCTCCGGGGCCCGCTTCCGCGTTGAGGCCGGATGTTATGGCAGCCGTCAGCCGCGCCACCGATGCTCTTTGGCCAGGTGTGCCAGTCGTGCCCATCATGGTGATGGGCGCAACCGACGGGAAGGAACTTCGCATCGCGGGAATTCCGACCTATGGAGTCCAGGGCATTTTCTTCGATCGGGATGATATCCGATTCCACGGCCGCGATGAACGTTTGGGCGTCCAGTCTTTTTACGAAGGCCAGGCTTTTCTCTACGAACTGGTCAAATTGCTTTCGAAAACCGCGCCTGTCGCCCGGGCGCGTGGCCCGCACGAGAGAGTTTATTTGCCGTAGAAAAAGTAATCGGCCGTGTACGCCGTGCGCGTCTCTTGTCCCTCGTGCGCTGCGTCGCATCCCCCGGCTTGCGCTTTGCCGCCTTTGGTATTCAATCGCTGGATGTTCGTCACCTTCGCAAGAACACCTTCGCCGGAGTGCCCAGTCGCCACCAGCAAGAGCCACGGAACCGAGTCCGCGTCTGGCGAAGGCGCGCTGGTCATCATTTTTGCAGTCACCTGGCTGTGGTCGCTCCATTCCCACGTCGGCCCCGCGAAGTGCCGCCCCACCTTCTTGCCCGCTTTGTCAAAAAGCTCTGCATCCGGGCCTTTCAGAGCCCAGTTGTACGCATTGCCGTCATTCTTGCAGGTGTAGACCTGAAAACCCTTGGCATGTGCTTCAGCGGCGAGGGATTGTCCCTCCGGTTGTTTCAGTTGCGCCGGGACATCTTGCTCGGACGCTGAGACGCGAACCAGCGCAACGGCGAAAATCAAACCGAACAATGCCCAAAACGCCACCTCTCTTCTCTGAATCATTGGTGCCATCGAGGTTCTCCTCGTATTTCTTCGAAGCGCCGGAGTCAGCTACTCAGCGGCATCTCTGGCTCGCATTTTACCGCAAAACCGCAGATTGTTCAGATTACCGGCGAATCCTTTCGTCGTTGAACCCGCCCGCTGGCGGCGTTTTAAGACTTAGGAGCCTCTCCACATTCAGTTTTCCACTTACATCCTCGAACTTTCAGCGATGACCATCCCCGCGATTTCCTGTTACTAGTTGTGTCCCTTTTTGTACAGTTTTCGGGCGCGCGGCCTCAGAAAATGGTAAAGTCATGAGTGCCTATCAAGTTCTGCATACCGGGCACTCACGCAGAAAAACTAAGCAGATCGCCGGAGAGCACATGGAATTGACCGTAACGCAACAAGCGCGCCCCTGGGACCGGCCCTTCTGGAAGCCCGTTCATGGCAAAGAAGGCGTGTTCGCTTATCTTGTTCTTATCCACGTTCTTGCCGTGGTCGGACTGATTCTATTTCCTGTCCCGAACCTCAAGGTTGTCGGCATGACGTTACTCAGCATTGCCTTTGGGGGACTCGGCACTACCGTCTGCTATCACCGCATGCTTGCTCACAAAACTCTTAGAACCAACCGCTTCGTGGAACAATTCTTGATTTTTTGGGCGGTATTTAACGGCTCCGGTCATCCCGCAAGCTGGGTCGCCTATCATCGCCTCCACCACGCTGTTACCGACACGCCGGAAGACATCTCCAGTCCCAAGCAGGGTGGTTTCTGGTGGGCACATCTTCGTTGGCTCTATCAGACTCAGCCTGCGGACAAAAAACGCTGGGCGCCTGAGCTCACCGGTGGCATCTACAAGATCTGGGGCTGGGCTGAAACGCCGGTCATTGTCTTCTCGATCTGCATCGGCCTGATTCTGGGCTTCGGCTGGATGGGCTTTTTCTGGATGGGCGCGATCCGCCTGGTCTACTCGCTGCACATGCAGTGCCTGGTGAACAGCCTCACGCATCTCAACCATGTCGAAAAAGGTGATTCCAGCATGAACGTCTGGTGGCTTGGCCCGTTCCAATTGACCGCGTGGGGCGAGAACTGGCACGAGAACCACCACACGCACGCTGGTTCCGCGCGCCTTGGCCTCCGCTGGTATCAGACCGACATTGGCTGGTATTTCATCTGGATGCTCGAAGCCGTCGGCCTGGCCCACTCCGTCAAGCGTCCCCGCGCTTCGTAGTTAGTTGGGTGGCGCATCACTCCGCTTTCAAAATGTAGGAGCGAACTTTAGTTCGCCCTCCTCGACCCATGTACGCGCAAAAATTCAACGTCAAGGTCATGATTCGCGGCGAAACCCGCCCCTGCCCTCTCGAATGGCTCGATCAATTCTGCATGCGCAACTTCACCAACTCCGCCGATTTTGACGACACGCTCCCCGTCGCCGACGGTAAGGTGGAAGCCAGCTTCCGCCTCACTCCGGAACGTTTCGCAGAGGGCCTCGCCGCCTGGCTCACACAGCGCGGCAAAGGCGAAGGCCAGGCAGTGACAGTAGAAGTTACACGCGAATAAATTCTTAGGGTTTTCCGGCTTGGTGATCAAGTGCTAACGAATTCGCTTTAGGCCGCGGAATCGCGCTTTTCGCCGCGCAACACGGCGCGAATCTCCGGAAGCGCGGCCAGCGCCGCCGCTTCGCCGGCTGCCACCATCTCTGGCGTCTTGCTGAAATCGTCCCACACAAAAGATTTCACATCCGGTTCGATAATGACGTCTGCCTGCGTACGCCACGCCAGGTCGCCATGCCGCTGGATGATGTTGAAGGACCGGCTCAGTACGTCCGTAAACGTGCGCGGTTCTTCGATGTTGCCCGCTTCCAGGTAAACGGCGATGACCACGTCAGCGCCAAGAAGCAAGACGCCTTCGACCGGTACCGGCGCGGTCAGAAATCCGTCCACCAGCGTCCGCCCCTCCACTTGAATGGGCACAAAAAGCCCGGGGTAAGCGCAGGAGGCGCGTAACGGAGGCACGATGGGGCCATGGGAATAGTAAACGGATACGCCCGCATTGATATCCGTCGTGGCAATAGCCAGCGGCGTTCTCAATTCCTCGAATGTTTTTGCCGGTGTAAACCGCGTGAGATATTTTTCCATCCGCTGGTTGGTGGCTAGCCCGAGCCATGAGGGAGTCCAGCGGCCAAAATCAGCGAAGCTCGTGGTGGCGCCAACATTGGCCATTTCTTCCAGCGAGGCTCCCGCGCAGTATCCCACGGCGATCAGTGCGCCCACGCTCGTGCCGGCCACGCAATCGATGGGAATCCCAGCCTCGCGCAGAACCCGGAGCACACCGAGGTGCGCGATTCCACGCGCAAAGCCACCCGCAAGGGCCAGGCCGACCCGCGGGCGTTCCTTCGGTTCGCCCTGCTCGCCATACGCGAAAGCGCGAAACTTATCCTTTGCGCTCCGAAGCCAGCCAAGTGGTCCGGCGGCTTTATGTTCTTCGTTCATTTCTCTAGTTTAGTCCTATCGCTGAGGAACAGTCCGTCGTTTGACCCGCGCATGCCGGTTTTGTAACCTGTCCCTTCTCGCTAAACGGGCCTCGTAAATCCAGTAAAAAGGCGTGCCATGAATCGGCGCATTGAAAGGGCAGTGGTGTTGGGAGCAGGAACGATGGGCTCGCGGATCGCCGCGCATTTCGCGAACGCCGGGCTTCCGTGCACCTTGCTGGATATTGTCCCGCCGAATTTGCCCTCGGATGCGCCGGTGGGAGAGGGCAACAAAATCGTCCGCGCCGGATTGGACGCGGCGAAGAAATCGAAGCCCGCCGCGTTTTTTACCGCCGCACTTGCGGAAAAAATTGCCATCGGAAACTTCGACGATAATCTGGCGCGGTGTGAGGACGCCGATTGGATTATCGAAGTCGTCGCGGAGAATTTGGAAATCAAGCGGAAATTGCTCGCCCGCGTGGCCCAGTTCCGCAAGCCCGGCGCCATCGTAACCACAAACACGTCCGGCTTACCCGTGCACTTGATTACCGAAGGCATGAGCGAAGAATTCCAACAGCACTGGGCGGGGACGCATTTCTTCAATCCGCCTCGGTATCTGAAACTCGTTGAAGTGATCCCCGGACCGAAGACATCGCACGAAGTCGTGGAAACGTTAAGCGAGTTTTGCGATCGGCGATTGGGCAAAGGCGTGGTCGTAGCCAAAGACACGCCGAATTTCATCGCCAATCGCATCGGAACGTTTTCCATGCTGAATGCCCTGCGCCTGATGGGCACGCTGGGCATGACCGTGGAAGAAGTGGACGCCTGCACCGGCCCGGCAGTGGGCTGGCCGAAGTCGGCGACGTTCCGCACGGCCGATATTGTCGGTCTCGACGTGCTGGTGCACGTCGTGAAAAACATTTACGAAACCGCGCCCAAAGACGAGTCGCGAGAAATGTACAGAGTCCCAGCGCTGGTTGAGGAAATGGCCAAGCGCGGCTGGCTGGGCGACAAAACTGGCCAGGGTTTTTACAAAAAAGTGAAGGGCGAAGGCGAGAAAGAAATTTTGACGCTCGATGTGAACACCATGGAGTATCGCGCGCGGCAGAAACCAAGATTCGCTTCCCTCGAAATGGGCAAGGCGGTTGAGGATACGCGGGAACGACTGCGCGCGCTGGTGGGGCCCGTTCTGGAAGGGCAGAGAGGTGACAAAGCCCAGCAGTTTTTGTGGGGCGCGCTTTCCGAAATGTGTCTCTACGCGGCACGCCGCGTGCCGGAAATCTCCGACAACGTTGTCGACGTGGATCGCGCGCTGCGCTGGGGCTTTGCCTGGGAACTCGGGCCGTTCGAGATCATGGATGCGATCGGCGTGAAGGCATTTGCCGGACAAGTGCAGAAGGAAGGCCGTGGGCTTCCGCTGGTCATCGAGAAAGTACTGGCGAGCGGACGAAAGGGATTTTATGGATCGGAGAAAGGCACCACGACCGTTTTTGATATCGGCAGCGGCGCATCGAAAAAAGTCGAAGAGCCAAAGGGCGTCATCATCCTCAAGTCGCTGAAAGATGCTGGCCGCGAAATCGAGCGCAATTCCGGCGCAAGCCTCATCGATCTCGGCGACGGTATAGTGTGCTGCGAATTTCACGCCAAGATGAACGCCATCGGCGCGGACCTGATCGCCATGCTGCACAAGGGCTTAAAGCGGCTGGAAACCGATTTTGAGGCCATGGTCATCGCCAACCAGGCGGTGAATTTTTCTGTCGGCGCAAACCTGATGCTGGTTCTCGTAGGAGCCCAGGAGCAGGAGTGGGACGAATTGCACATGGCCGTGAAGCAATTCCAGAACATCAACCTGGCCATCAAATACGCCCCAAAGCCTGTGGTAGCGGCGCCGCAGGGTTTGGCGCTAGGTGGCGGCTGCGAAGTCAGCCTGCATGCCGCAAAGATTCAGGCCGCAGCGGAAGCCTACATCGGCTTGGTGGAAACCGGTGTTGGCCTAATTCCCGGCGGCGGCGGCACAAAAGAAATGCTGATTCGTGCCAACGAACACGCCAGCTGGACAAGCTCCAGCGCGTCATCTTCTCCGGATTCCGACCTCGACCTTTTCCACGCCCTTAAGCCTATCTTTGAAGCCATCGCCATGGCCAAGGTTGGCACAAGTGCTGAAGAATGCCGCGACCTGGGCTACCTGCGCCGCGAAGACGGCGTTTCCATGAACCGCGACCGCCTGGTCGCCGATGCGAAAGAAGCCGCGCTTTCGCTCGTGCGCGGCGGCTACAAGCCTCTCGCCGCAACCTGGCAGGAAGGCGCGCAGACCACCCAGATCAAAGTGCTCGGCGAACAGTTCCTCGCCGGCGCAAAACTCGCCATCCACATGATGTTCCGCGGCGGCTACGCCTCCGAGTACGACGCGCACGTCGGCCGCAAGCTTGCCAACATCTTAGCGGGGGGCGCGCTCACCTCCCCTCAAATGGTCAGCGAACAATACGTGCTCGATCTTGAGCGCGAAGCCTTCGTCTCTCTCTGCGGCGAAAAGAAAACCCAGGAGCGCATCGCTCACACGCTGAAAACCGGCAAGCCTTTGCGAAATTAAGAACATCCAACATTACGAGTCGTATAAAAACATATTGCAATAACGATTCCAGATGCGGTATTCTGCGGATTTCGCGGGAGGCGGAACGTGCAGAAGCTCTTGGCGCCGCGGGAAGCGGCGAATATTCTGGGCATTAGTTATCCCACCCTGAAGCAGTGGATCTATCACGGAAAGCTCAAGTCGGTGAAGACCCCCGGCGGCCACCACCGCGTGCCGGAAAGCGAGATCGACCGCCTGTTTCCAAGGAAATTGGAACGCGGCGACATCGAGTCCCGGCGCGGAAATCTGCGGAGGATCAGCGGACGAAACCAGCTGATCGGGCGCGTTGTAGCCATCAAATTCAGCGGCCTGCTTGCTCAAGTTACTCTGGCCATCGGAGAGCAGCACATTACTTCGATCATTACAGCCGACGCAGCAAAGGAGCTTCGATTGAAGCTCGGCGAGCGTGCCGCGGCGCTGATCAAATCAACCGAAGTGATGATCCTGAGAGTCTGACTCGTGAACCGTGGAACGACAATCTTTGGTAAGCGGTTCCGCGTCCTCCCACTCATTCTTTCCGTTTTCCTTGCCCCGCATGACGTGCGAGTGCAAGTAAGGGAAATCCGGATAGCGGCAGCGGCAGATTTGAAGTTTGCCATGGAGGAATTATCAGAGAATTTTGAGAAGCACACGGGAACGAAAGTAACAGTGACCTATGGATCGAGCGGAAACTTTTTCTCTCAAATGCAAAATGGAGCGCCTTTTGATCTTTTCTTTTCGGCGGACATTGAGTATCCGAGAAGGCTGGAAGCTGCGGGATTCGCTGAGCCGGGGACCCTGTATGAATACGCTGTTGGACGAATCGTGATTTGGACGCCGTCAGATGCAAAAGTGGATGTCACCAGGCAAGAGTGGAAAACCTTACTGGATACCGGCGTCGAGAAGATTGCCATCGCGAATCCCGAGCATGCGCCCTATGGGCGCGCAGCGGTAGCAGCGCTGCAAAAAGCGGGCGTCTACGAATTAGTGAAGAACAAGCTCGTTTATGGCGAGAATATTTCACAGGCGGCGCAGTTTGTACAATCAGGAAATGCGCAGGCTGGAATTATCGCGCTTTCTCTGGCTATTTCACCGGCGATGCGCGATGGGAAGCGCTGGGAGATTCCGGCGCAGATGCATCCCGCGCTTGAACAGGGAGCGATTGTTTTGAAAGGCGCCGTTAACAAAGACGCGGCGCAGGCGTTTCTGGAATTTGTGAAAAGTACGACCGGGCGGGCCATTCTGGCGAAGTATGGCTTCGAATTTCCAGACAAGACTAAGGAACCCAAAAAAGAATAACGCACAGACGCTGAGACGCGGAGGAACGCTGACAAGGGAAGCAACAAAGAGAACCAAGAAGCGGAGAAACGAATGGAATCATTGTGGTTGTCGATGAAATTGGCGGCGTGCGTAGCCGCGATATTGCTAGTGATCGGCATGCCAGTGGCATATTGGCTGGCGTATTCAAACTGGCGGTGGAAGTTCCTTCTCGAATCCGTGGTGGCTTTGCCCCTGGTGCTGCCGCCCACGGTCCTCGGATTTTACGCGCTCGTGGCCATGGGATCGCGCGGACCGCTCGGAAAACTGTGGATCGCCCTGTTCGGGCACGGGCTCGCCTTCACCTTTGGCGGGCTGATTCTTGCGTCAGTGCTTTATAGCTTTCCCTTTGCCGTGCAACCGCTGATTGTTTCTTTTGAGGGAGTCGATCGAAAATTACTGGATGCCTCAGCCGTCCTCGGTGCAGGCACTTTGTACACATTTTGGCGCATCATCCTTCCACTCTCTCTGCCCGGCGTCGTAACCGCCGTAGTATTGAGCTTCGCGCACACCCTTGGAGAATTCGGCGTCGTCTTGATGGTGGGCGGAAATCTGGCAGGTGTCACGCGGACGGTCTCGATCGACATTTACGATCGTGTGCAATCCCTCGAATACGGCGCCGCAAACCACATGGCTCTTGTTCTTCTGGTGATTTCTTTTGCCGTGTTGGCCGTTGTCTATGCGGTGAATCGCCGGGCGTGGACGCCGTGGGCGGCGAAGTAAACGCCGCGATGCTCGCCGCGCAAATCCGCAAAGAGCGCCGCACCGCCGGCGCCACTTCCTTCCTCCTTGATGTTTCCATCGAAGCCCCTTCCGGCATCACCATCCTGTTTGGACCTTCCGGAGCCGGCAAATCCACACTCCTGGATTGCATCGCGGGACTATCTCAGCCGGACGAAGGAAGAATCGCCGCTGGCGATGATGTTCTCTTCGATTCCGCGTCTCGAATAAACATCCCCGCTCCGAAGCGGCGAATCGCTTACGTCTTTCAGACTCTGGCACTCTTTCCCCATCTGAGCGCCGAAGAAAACGTTGCCTACGGTTTGCGCGATTTGCCGCAGGAAGACAGGCGAGAGCGAGTAGCAGCAATTCTCAAAGCTTTTGGCGTCCAGAATTTAAGGAGTCAAAAGCCCGGAAGGATTTCCGGAGGTGAAAAGCAGAGAATTGCGCTGGCCAGATCACTGGTCACCGAGCCGCGTGTGCTCCTGCTCGACGAACCCCTGACGGGATTAGATGCGGAACTGAAAGCGGCGATTGTGGACGACTTGCGTGCGTGGAATGCGGCCAAGGAAATCCCCATTTTGTATGTGACCCATAGCCGCGATGAAGTGGATGCTCTCGGCGAGCGCGTGATCGCACTAGAGAATGGGCGCGTCGTAAGCGCCGGCGCTCCCATGGACGTGCTGAACGCGCCGCGCCGCAAAAAGCTCGCGCAAGCCGCTGGATTCGAGAATCTCCTCAGTGCCACGGTGCTCGATCTTCGCGAGTCGGACGGCGTCATGCGCGTTCGTCTGGGCGACAGCCCTTGTGAGATCGAGGTGCCGCTCGGCTATGCCGTGCCCGGAACTCGCGTCCAGATTGCCGTTCGCGCCGGAGACATTTTGCTGGCTACCGAACGGCCGCGCGGATTGAGCGCCCGCAATGTCATGGAAGGGCGAATCATTTCGCTCGAGTTGCGCGGCACGATGGTCGTCGCTCGAGTCGATTGTGGCGTCGCATTTATTGTTCACATCACGCCCGGCGCAGCGCGCGCGCTGGAATTATCCGCGGGACACCGGGTCTGGCTGGTCTTAAAAACCCACTCGTGCCATCTGGTGGATTAAAAGTGAAGTCCTCGAACTGGAAAGCTCTTCAAGATTTCGGTTTCGCGCGTGGGGGCATGGCAGGCTTGCTCGCTGGGGGGACGGAGAATTTGATCTCATCAGCCTCAAGTGTGTTTCCCTTGGGCGTGGCATGGATCACCACGAGGTCACCGGCGGCGAGGTCGCCGGCTTTTGCCGGTTTGTCCTCATTGTTCGCTCTCGATAGAAATACGGTCGAAGCGCCAAATTTTACTTCCACGGACTTTCCGTCCGCAGTTTTTACAACCAATGAATCGACGTCAATTTTCTCAACCGCGCCTCTCACGTGAACCTTATTGCCGTGGGCGAACGCCGTGCCCGCAACAAGTACCAGCAATAAACCGGGCCAACATGTGCGAAGTTTCATGAAACTCTCCGGCTGGAATCAGAGGCTGTCAAGATCCAGCCTCATTCCTGCCTATGATCTTTTGATTCCGTTTTCCGTTGCGGCGCTGCTCCATTCAAGAAGTCATTTTCCTGCTGTTCTTCCTCCCGGTCGTCCGGCCCTTTCGGATTATACCGCTCCATTTCAATGCGTTCCTCCGCATTGAGATGAGGAAGGTGGCGGATGAAGTGAACCAGCTTCCAGCTGTCCTCGCTGCCTCCGTGCTCGCCTCCAGTCGAAAATGCCGGCATTCCCGTAAACCGCACGCCATTCTCGATGATCCAGAATAGCTCGCCGTCGCTAAGATTCTGCGTTTCCCGCAAACGCAGATCCGGAGGCTTGGGGTAGAGGCTATTGCCGATCATCGTCTGCCCGCTGCCGTCGTTGGCGTGACAGAAGGCGCAATGATCCGCGAAATGAAGCCGCGCGTCACGCAGCTCTTCCGCTGAAGCGAGTACGGGATTCTGGGCCAGCCGCGCATTCGAAGGGATCGCCATGCGACGCGCTTTGCGGGCGACCATCGCCTCGAAAGCGCTGGGCTTCGCGCGCGCGCTCAGTCCGTCATGCAGAAAGGAAGCAGCCACGCCAACAACCGCGCCGAGTAGCGCTACAGCGACGACAATCACGACAGTTCTGCGGTTCATGGCTCTTTCAGTATGTTAATGGATGAGGGCCAGAGCGGCCAGCAGCGAATCGTCTGGCCTCACGAAAGCTCTGCTTGGCGTGCCCTCGGACCCCGGGTAGCCCCGCGCCGAAAGGAAAACCGGCCGCGGATGTAACCCACCAGCCTTTTCCTCTGGTAGGATACAAAGGAAATGGCCACGCCCGCGATGAACGCAACCGGTTTAACGGCTCTCCAAGCTTGTCCCGCCGCGGTTCGCGAGATTCTCCAGGCCGCGTTGTGCGGCACAGAGCTGACGTTCGAACAAGGGCTCGTTCTGGCGGCCACCGAAGGCCAAGCACTGGAAGCGCTAGTGGCCGCCGCGGATGGCTTGCGGCGAGAAACCGTTGGCGACGCCATCACCTACGTCGTAAACCGCAACATCAATTTCACAAACGTTTGTTTTGTAGGATGCAGTTTCTGCGGTTTCGGACGCGGCCCCGGAGCACCCGACGCTTACTCACTCTCTTTCGAAGAAGTGGTCCGCCGCGCCCGCGAAGCCTGGGAACGTGGCGCCACGGAAGTCTGCGTTCAGGGCGGGCTGCCGCGCGACCTCGACGGATTTTTCTACCGCGATCTACTCCGCGCTATTAAGCATGCCATTCCCGAAATGCACGTGCACGCATTCTCGCCGATGGAAATTGATTATGGTGTGACGAAAACACGAATGCCCCTGCGCGACTATCTCCAAATGATGAAAGACGAAGGACTGGGCAGCATTCCCGGCACCGCGGCAGAGATTCTCGATGATCGCGTGCGCCAGGAACTGAGCCCCAACAAATTGCCGGCCGGACGATGGGTGGAAATCATCACCGCCGCGCACGAACTGGGCATCCCCACGACTTCGACCATGATGTACGGGCACGTCGAAGAGCCGGCTGATTGGGTGCGCCACATCCTTCTGTTGCGCACCATCCAAAGGCGCACTGGTGGATTTACCGAATTCGTCCCGCTTGGATTCATCCATGAGAACACACGGCTCTACCGTCACGGTAGAGCGAGGCCCGGCGCGAAACGGGATGAGCATCTCCGAGTGCATGCTCTTGCACGAGTTCTTCTGCATGGAGCGATCAAGAATTTGCAAGTCTCCTGGGTAAAGCTGGGTTTCGAAACATCGCTCGCGTGCCTGCAGGCTGGCGCAAACGATTTTAGCGGCACGCTCATGGAAGAAAGTATTTCCAAAGCCGCCGGCGCAACTTTCGGCGAATACGTATCACCGGAAGAGTTTCGCGCCAGGATTCGCTCGATTCGACGAATCCCGGCGGAACGGACCACCACCTACAAGATTCGGCGCATCTTTAATGAGCCGCAAAAGGACCCGCAGACAATGGTGGCGCAATTCCCAATCGTCCGAACGCCGAACCAGGTGACTTACCCGGAAGGCGCCTACTGAGCCATCTCCATGCGAGCACTCCTCTTACCGGTCAAGGATCTGATTAACGCGAAGAAGAGATTGATGGGTGTTCTGACTCCCGAGCAACGATTTGAGCTGGCTCAAGTCATGCTCGCCGACACCTTTTGCGCTGTCAGAGGGGTCCGCTGCGCGGAAAAGATTTTTGTCATCACAAATTACGAGCCCGCCATGCGCTTGGCCGACGAAAATCGCTGGGAGATTCTGCGCGAAGAACGGCAAATCTCCGAAAGCCATTCCGTGGACGCCGCTTCAAGAATCTGCGAACAAAGAGGGTTCACCGCATTACTCCGTCTGCCGCTCGATCTGCCCCTCATCCAATCGAGCGACATTGATGAACTCCTGGCGGCGGAATGCCATCCGCCGGCTTTGGTAATCGTGCCTTCCCGCGACGGCACTGGCACAAACGCCATGCTGCGGACCCCGCCCACTCTGTTTCCTTCGCATTTTGGCACCGGAAGTTTTGCCAAGCATCTTGCCGAAGCCGAAGCGGCCCATGCTGGTGTCATCATTCGCCGCAATCCTCGACTGGAGATGGATGTAGACGACCAAGCCGATTTGTGCGCTCTGCTCGAGCACGATTTGAGCGGCACAGAAACGGGTCGCTGGCTTCGCGCCAGCGGCTTTCAGTCGAAGTTCCTGCCAAAACTGCGCGCCGGAGCGGTCACCGCGCGATGAAGAAAAAACTCTACGCCAGTCTCGACGGAGCCGTGGCTGATATTCCCGATGGCGCGCGAATCATGTTCGGCGGTTTCGGAGGCGCGGGTTTTCCGAATAATTTGATTCAAGCCCTCGCGCGGAAAGGTACGAAAAATATCACCGCGATCAGCAACAATTGCGGCACGCGCGAAGGCGAACTTGGCCTCATGTTCAAAAACAATCAGATCAAGCACATGATCGCTTCTTTTCCTGGACCTCACTCCAATTATTTTCAGGACCGCTTCACCGCAGAAGAAGTAACTCTCGAACTCGTGCCCCAGGGCATTTTGTGCGAACGCATGCGCGCCGCTGCCGCTGGTCTCCAAGGTTTGTACACGACGGTGGGTGTGGGCACCGAAGTTGCCGAAGGAAAAGAAGAGCGTATCCTCGAAGGCAAACGTTGCATTCTGGAACTTCCGATTCACGCCGATTACGCCCTGATCAAAGCGCACACCGCCGACGAATTGGGAAATTTGACTTATCGCCTCGCCGCCAGAAATTTTAATCCCATCATGGCTATGGCTGCGACTACGACCATCGCCGAAGTTGAAGAAATTGTTCCGGTCGGCTCTATCCATCCTGAACATGTCATCACTCCCGCGATCTTTGTCCATCGCATGGTTCAAGCGAAAGGACTCCGTTATGCCGTGTAACGGCATTCAAAAAAGGGCCATCCCGGGTAACGGCCTCGAAAAAAAAGTCATGCCGAGTGACGCGATTCAGGAACGGGTAGTTCCCGCTAAGCCACGATTGACGCGTGAGCAGATTGCGCAACGTGCCGCATTCGAACTGCCGGACGGCGCTTATGTGAATCTCGGCTGGGGAATTCCCAATCTCATCGCCGACTATTTGCCGAAAGAAATCGCCGTTTATTTCCACAGCGAAAATGGAATTCTGGGAATGGGGCCGCGCGCCAAACCCGGTGAAGAAGATTTCGATCAGGTGGACGCCATGAAAATTCCTGTCACCCTGATTCCAGGTGCTTCCTTTTTTCATCAAGCCGACGCGCATCTGATGACCCGTGGCGGCCATATTGACGTCGCCGTTCTGGGTGGTTTTCAGGTTTCCGAGAAGGGCGACCTCGCCAACTGGAAAATTCCCGGTTCGCAAGGCTCCGGTGGCATCGGCGGCGCGATGGACATTGCCGCCGGCGCCAAGACATTGATCGTCTGCATGGAGCACACCACAAAAGATGGCGCCCCAAAAATCGTGAAGCAGTGCAGTTATCCGCTGACCGGTTTGGCGTGTGTGGATACCATCGTCACCGATCTTGCAGTCATCGACGTGAAACCGGAAGGCTTGATCCTGCGCGAAGTGGCGCGCGGCTGGACGCCGGAAGAAGTGCAAACATTGACCGGCGCAAAATTAATCGTGCGGCAGCGCGTTCCGGAGATGAGTTTCGTTTGATTTCATGAGGAGGCATTTATGAGGCAGGTAATTCCACAAAGCCACGCCGATTTGCTCGAGAAGCCGGCGTTCGGAAATCTCGGCACGCTGATGAAGGACGGAAGCCCGCAGGTTACGCCCGTGTGGGTAGACTACGACGGAAAATTCGTGCGCTTCAATTCGGCGAAGGGCCGCGTCAAAGACAAAAATATCCGGCGCGATCCCCGCGTTTCCATTTCGCTTCAGGATCCCGCGAATCCCTACCGCTATCTGGAAATTCGCGGCAAGGTCGTGGAAGTCACCGAGAACGGCGCTGACGACCACATCAACAAACTTTCGAAAAAATATCTCGGCAATCCCGTCTATCCTTTCCGCAAGCCCGGCGAAGTTCGCGTGACCTACAAAATCGAACCAGAAAAAGTCAGTTCCATGGGCTAGCCCTTCGACGACGGTCTCGGTTTCCAAAACCAGATTCCCTGGTCACCGGCTGACCGCGGAAAACTGATCATTCATAATTCACAAGCGCGCGGCGACACGGGCGGCGATGCGCTCCTCATTTGTCCGGAAGACGAATACGAGACTGTCCGTGAGCGGCACGCCGACACTGGGGACGGCTAACTGATAGGACCACTCGAAACGTTCCGGGAGTTCGGCGGCGAGCTCCCTGGCGTACGGAGTGATTCGTTCCACCCGGGCCTCGACTTCCCTGACGTCCTTCACCGGGCGCAGATCCACGCCGTGTTTCCAATAGAGCGAAAGTTGCAGATGACTCATCATCTCGCGGGTCAAGTAAGTGCGCGGCGCGATCTCGCGGAGGCCGGGCGCGCACGCTTGATCGTGAATGGCGAAGAATACATCGAGAGCTTGTGGAAACTGACTGACGACTTCCGTGCCGCGGCGGAACACTGTGCCGCTTCCATCGTCGATGCGTTTCAAATTGTTGAAAAAGTCGCCCGCATTCACTTCACCGGAAACGCGGAAGCATGCGCCATTGGGAAGCGCGCCATCGGTCACAAAAACTACGCCGCCGTCGTAATTCCAGACGGACTTGTCGCGCCGGGTCTGGCTGGTGGATGCACCGGGCGCGAGTAATAAGAACAGAAGAAGCGGCAAGCCAGCCGACTTGTGGTCCGGGACGCGCATATCGAATGGACTTGCGGAACTAATTTTTCTCCTTCTTCGGGGCGGCGAGCAGGAAAGAGAAGCCGTCAAGAGTGTGAATGGCTTTGCCTTCTCCGTCAGGTTTTACTGTTCCCTGACCGGATCGCACCGCTTGAATTGCGGCCACGAGTCTCGGAAGCACGGAAGGTTCGGCCACCGGTATGTTATGCGCGCCAAGCACCAGTTTCAATTCCGAGGAAAGCGCCGCAAGCCGTTTTACGGAATTCACGTAAGCGTCGAGATCGGTTTCCGGACGATAGAGCCAGATGGGCGCGGGATAATAGGTGTCGCCGGTAAAGAGCAGCCCGTTGGCGCGATCGAGAAGACAGATGGCGTCCGGCGTGTGGCCGGGCGTGGAAATCACTTCCAGCGTGCGGCCGCCGAGGTTGACCTTGAAGCCGTCGTGGATGGCGAGCGAAATTTTCCAGGGCTTTGTCGCGTACGTTTTTGGATTGAATCCCTTTGGCAAATCGCCGCAGACTTGATCGGGAGTAATTTCCGCCTGCGCATCTTCACGCGACCCTTTGGCATTTTTGCGCGTGAAATCGGTGTCCATGCCGTAGATGAAAGGAAATTGCCAGTTGCCGCCCACTTGGTCGTCGTGGGTGTGCGAGTTGAGCACCATCAGGGGACGCGACGTCAGGCGCGTCGTGACGCGGCGAATATCGCCGATGCCCATGCCGGTGTCAAAGAGCACGGCTTGCTTGTGGCCGACAATCAGATAGGAAATGACCTCTTCTGCTTGATGCGGCTCGTAGATGGCAAAAACTCCCGGTGCGACTTTGTAGACCTCGAACCACGGATCGTCGGGAAGGACCCGTTCGAGTGACTTGTATTCCGGGCGGGGAAGCGGGCGGCACCATTCTGGTTTTTGCGGTTGCGGCTGAGGTGCAAATCGAGCTGGCTGATCAGACCCAACGGAGGGAAAAAGATTTAACGCAGAGGACGCAGAGGAAGAGAAAGACCAAGAGGGCACAGCGGCAGGAACTGAGCGAGCAGGGATATGTCCTGCAGGCACAAAGGGGGCAGCCATCAGTAAAGAGGTCAGAAGAACGGGCACGATTTTCATTTTGGTGATGGCCCTACAAAGATGGATTTTGAGAGCATCATGTGGAAGCCTTTGTTGCCGTCGACGAGTTCGGTGATGTGGAGGTCGGCGGCGACGCTCGAAAGCATGTAGGCGTCGTCGCGGGAGAGGTGCTTTTCGGTCACCAGGAAATCGATCATCTCGCGGACGGCGAGCGTGGCGCAGGCATTCAGGTCGTCGTTGAGGCCCATGGTGATGTAGTGCGTGGGGGTTTCGGCGCGCGGCCACTTCAGGTGCATGTCCTTGCGCACGATGAATTGAAACGTGCCGATGAGGGAAGTTTCGAGCGCGGTGATGTCCACTTCGCCGTCGCCCTGACCGGCGTGGCCGTCGCCGACTTCAAAGAGCGCGCCGGGCGCGTGCACCGGAATGTAAAGGGTGGTGCCGGCGACGAGGTCCTTGTTATCCAGATTGCCCGCCATAATCCACGGCGGCGCGCTGTTGAAGCGGCCCGCGCTCTCGGGCGGCGCGTCGCCCATGCTGCCGAAAAAGGGATGCAGCGGAATCTCGATGCCCGGCGCGAATCTCGCCACCGTGCGCTTTTCATCCAGCGGAATGATTTTCATTTTCGCGTACGGAAAATCGTCGGGCAGATAGCCGCGGCCCGGGCCGAAAGCATTGTAGGCGTAAGGAATGGCAAGTTTTATCGCGAGAATTTTTACTTCCAGCACGTCGCCGATTTCCGCGCCTTCAATGTAGATCGGCCCAGTCAGAATGTGCCCGCCGGGACCCTTGTCCTTCACCTGATCGGTGATATCGCGCAGCGATTGCTCGACCTGATCCGGCGGCAAGCCCGCATCCTCCAGCCGCTTCGGACTGTTGGTGATCAGCGTCTGAATCTCCACCGTATCGCCCGACTTGACGCGCAACACTGGCGCCGCCTTCGCATCGTAGTAGCCCCACGCCACCGTCTTGGGCGTCGGCTTCAGCGTGTACGTCGCCTGCGCGTTCGCCTGCTGTTCCCACAATGAATGCGGCCAAAAAACAATTCCAACGGCCAGCCAAAGTACGCGACCACTCATAAGTCGAGCCAACCTTTCCAGCAAACTAGCTCGGGAACGCTAGTCCTCGATTCGGTCTTGCCACCGGCCAGGATCGTGGTTGTTGCTGTACCGCAGTAGCCCGATTCCGCATATCCAACGACAGTTTCGACGTGCTTCTTGCCGCGTGCGTCAGAGAACTCAAGGTTGACGTGAGACTCGGTCACCGGCTGCACGTAAACACGCGCACTAGCGCCCGCCGCAAGGTCAGGCAGATCGCGGTTCTTACCCCTGTTTCCGAGGCTCTCAACTGTCACGCTTACTTGTCGTACTGTTTCTCCACTGTCATTCCGGATAAGAACGGCTATCCCGCGCTGTTGGCGTACTAGCAGGCCAATCACATAAAGCAAAAGGATTCCAACTGCGATCAGAATGAGACGAGCTGCGCGAGAACGGAGCAAAGTTGTCATGGGTGGGTCATGTCCTCGGGCTTGACGAGGGCGTCGAATTCTTTGGGGGTGACGTAGCCGAGTTTGATGGCGGCTTCGCGGAGGCTAATGCGGGCGTGGTGGGCGGCTTTGGCGACCTGGGCGGCGTTGTCGTAGCCGATTTTGGGAACGAGGGCGGTAACGAGCATCACGGAATTGCGGACGTAGTAATCGATCTGCTCGCGGTTGGCTTCGATGCCGTAAACGCAGTGTTCGACGAAGCTGTTGCAGGCGTCGGCAAGGAGTTCGACGGAGTGGAGATAATTGAAAATGATTACGGGCTTGAAAACGTTGAGCTCGAAATTGCCTTGCGAGCCGGCGAAGCCGATGGCCGCGTCGTTGCCCATGACTTGCACGGCGACCATGGTGAGAGCTTCGGCCTGTGTGGGGTTCACCTTGCCCGGCATAATCGAAGAGCCGGGCTCGTTTTCGGGAAGGGTGAGTTCGCCGAGGCCGCAGCGTGGGCCGGAGGCGAGCCAGCGAATGTCATTGGCGATTTTCATGAGCGAGGCGGCAAGTGTTTTTAATGCGCCGGAGGCGAAAACGATTTCGTCGTGGGCGGAGAGCGCGGCGAATTTATTGGGATGCGAGCGGAAGGGGAGTCCGGTGAGCTCGGCGATTTTGCGAGCGGCGCGTTCGGCGAATTCGGGATGAGCGTTGAGGCCGGTGCCGACAGCGGTGCCGCCGATGGCGAGATCGTAGAGGCCGTCGAGAGCAACGGCGACGCGTCCGCCATCGCGGTCCAGAAGATTGACGTAGCCGGAAAATTCCTGGCCGAGCGTGAGTGGCGTGGCGTCCTGCAAATGCGTGCGGCCGATTTTTACGATGTCCGCGAATTCCTTGGCTTTGGCATCGAGCGCGTCGCGGAGAGTCTTGATGGCGGGGAGGAGACGGCGCGCGGTTTCCGTGGCGGCAGCGATGTGCATGGCGGCGGGAAAGGTGTCGTTGGAGGATTGCGACATGTTCACGTCGTCGTTCGGATGGATGGGCTTCTTGCTGCCCATTTCGCCGCCGGCAATTTCGATGGCGCGATTGGAGATGACTTCGTTGACGTTCATGTTGGTTTGCGTGCCGCTGCCGGTCTGCCAGACGCGAAGAGGGAAGTGCTCGTTGAGTTTTCCGTCGATGACTTCATCCGCGGCCTGGGTAATGAGGGCGGCTTTGTCGGCGGGGAGCTTGCCGAGATCCTGATTGACGAGCGCGGCGGCTTTTTTGAGGATGCCGAAGGCGCGAATGAGCTCGGGGGGCATGACATCCTTGCCGATGGCGAAGTGGATGAGCGAGCGGGCGGTCTGCGCGCCGTAGTAGCGGTCGCCTGGGACGTCGATCTTGCCCATGGAGTCGGACTCGGTGCGAGTCGGGATGGTCGGGGCGGATTGCGTGGCTTCAGACATGGAGGACTCCTTGAATGGCTGCTCCCCCGATTCTATCAGCAAGTGGCTGGTGACTCGTGGCGGGTGAGTGTTCGAGGAGGTGGACAGTCGACAGTTGAAAGTTGAAAGAAGAAATGCGGAGGGAAACGCCCATCCGCGAGGCAGGCCAGGGAGTGGTCGAAGAGGTCTTGTCTGAAGTTTGGAGCGAAGCTGAAGGAGTTACTCGGAAGGAATAGCTGGTCAACGATACCCTGGACCCCCCCTGTTTTTTGTAAGTGTTGCATCTAAAGGAGTTAGCCATGCGGTAAGTCTTTTGTTTGCAACATTTGCGGGGAGATCTATAAGTGTTGCAGCTAAAGGACTTACGCAAACTACCGGTTGACGAGAAAGTGACTTCGTGAGGCCCGAAAACTTTGAAGGAGTTAGAGGAACCGCCTGGCGGACGAGCATGATCGGGAGGGCACGGAGGATCGTGCCCAAGCTACGGCCCTAATTATAACACATTTATATAATTTGTCAAGTAATTACTAGTAAGTGATTTGGATTGTGCGGGTTAGCTCCGGTGTCTTCTCGGATCGACACGAGGGAAAGGAAAAAACTGCAAAGATTTGGGCGGGGCATCGCCCAGGTTGGTCGTGTCCGCCCGGAGTGCCACCACGAAGAGCGGTCCGACGGGCTTTGTTTAAATCAAAACGATACGATTGTAGCGCCGCGCGGTGCTAGAATCCGGTTGCGAATCGGCCTCCGGGAAACAAGGAGGATCCCCTTACAACTAGAGCGTTCTGGGTGAA
>Ga0137389_10000193_pt1 | contig 32487 bp, 29 predicted proteins | sample 15con2h14BmetaG_FD_104645 | JGI IMG/M metagenome (GOLD analysis project Ga0137389, IMG submission 104645) | Vadose zone soil microbial communities from Angelo Coast Range Reserve, California, USA - 15con2h1.4B metaG | ecosystem: Environmental > Terrestrial > Soil > Vadose zone > Saprolite...
AGCGGACCTCCCGAGTTGCCGGGATTGAGCGCGGCGTCGGTTTGAATGACGTTGTCGATCAGCCGCCCGCTCTTCGCGCGCATCGTACGACCGAGCGCGCTGACAACGCCGGCCGTGACGGTGCACTGGAATCCGTAGGGATTGCCGACCGCCACCACGACCTGCCCGGGCCGGATCGCGCTGGAATCGCCGAACGCACCCGCGGTCTGATTCGGAGCCGAGATCCGCACGACAGCGAGATCGGTGTGCGGATCGTCGCCCACCACCGTGGCGGTGTAGCGGGAGCCATCGAGCAGCGTGACGTCGACTTGTGACGCATCGCTGACGACATGGCTGTTGGTGAGAATGAATCCGTCCGGCGTGAAGAAGAATCCCGATCCACCGCCGCGAACCTCACCGCGTTTGCGCTGCTGTCGGATCTCGACATTGACTACTGAGGGAGTGATCCGGGCCGCGGCGGTGCTGACGGCGTGGGAGTAGGCGTCCAGAAGTTCAAGATCTGAGTCCATTGCGCTCAATACAACAAGCGCCTATTCCCGAAATCATCCCGTCTTGCGTTCGCGTGTCTTCCAGTCCTTCTCGATGTCCGCGAGGAAGCTCGCCAGATCGTCGGCGTGCTCCTCCTCCACCGCCAGAATCGACTCGAGCATGCGGCGCGTGGTGATGTCCTTTTCGGCGATGTAATGGATCATCTCGGTATAGGAATCGATCGCGACGCGTTCGGCGACCAGATCCTCCTTGATCATGTCGACGAGGGTGGTGCCTTCGACGTACTCCGAATGCGATCGCGTCAGAAGGCCCTCGGGACTGAAATTCGGCGCGCCGCCGAGTTGAATGATGCGCGCCGCGATCTGATCGGCGTGTCCCTGCTCGTCATTCGCATGCTGCAGGAACTCCTGCGCGATGGGATCGGAGTGGATCCCCTGCGCCATGAAGTAATGCCGCTTGTAGCGCAGAACGCAGACGATCTCCGTCGCCAGCGCCTCATTGAGAAGCCGAATCACCGTCTCCCGATCGGCCTGATACCCCTCGGTGACGGCTCCTTCTTCGATGTGCTTGCGCGCGCGGCTCCGGATCTCCTTGATGTCGGTGAGAAAAGGTTTGCTAGCCATGCGCGCCCTTATATCACCGCTCGCTGCCGAACGGTGTCGGCTCGCGATCGTAGACGCGGCCGCGCCATCGGACCTGTCTTCGCACGCCGGTAAACCAGATCGAACGCAGAAAAATGTAAAACCAGAAGCTCACCATGAGCGGATGCAGAAAAATCGCGTTGAGCAGCGGATAGCGGATCGAACGGAAGATCGCGATGCGCGTGATGCTGATCAGAATCACGGTCGCGATCGCAACCCAATCGCGAGCGAACGCGAGAACGTAGGGAAGAAGGTGCAGGATGACAATGAGCACGAGCAGCAGCATGCCGCCGGCGAAGTTGCGGCCGACCGCGAAGAACGCGTTCTTCGTGAACCCGTCGACGATCGCGCGTGCGCTGTCGTACATCCGTACCGTCAGCAGATCGTCGGCTCGAACCGCGCGCGTTGCGTAGCCATGTTTCCGCGCCAGGCGCGCCAGGCCGACATCATCGACAACCGCATCTTTCAACCGAGCGAAACCGCCGACGGCACCGAGGATCTCTTTACGAATCAGATTACCTGCGCCGCCCCCGATGGCGACTCCCAATCGCTTCGATCGGTTGGAATACCAGACCGGCATGCCCGAAAAGACGAAGAACCCGAGCATCGGCATCGCAACCTGTTCTGCGAATGTCGGCATCTCGAAATGCGGCAGAAGCGCGATCAGCCCTGATTCGCTACCCTCGAGATATGCAACAGCAGCCCGAATCGCGGGCGGTGCATAGATCAGATCGGCGTCTACAATCAGTAGAAGGTCGCCGCGCGCGCGCTCGGCTCCCTGTTGCAAGGCCCACGTTTTGCCGAGCCACCCTGCCGGCGTTTCCATGCCATCGATGACTCTCAGACGCCGATCGACGATGCTGCGAGCGATTTCGCCGGTGCCGTCGGTCGAGCGATCGTTGACCACGATGACCTCGAAGTTGTCATAGTCCTGGGCCAGAAACGCGCGCACGCTACGTTCGATGACGTGTGCCTCGTTGCGCGCGGGAATCACGATCGAGACCAGCGGCATGACGCGCGGTCGCGCGTCAGCGGTCAGTCGCGGAGTGAGGCGAAGGTTGACCAGGGTTTGGACGAACGCCAGCAGCCAGACCACCAGCGCAAAGACTGCGAGTGCGTGTAGCAACTGGGCGCGCTATGCCGGACCGATTCGCCGCTGCGCCTCGACCGCGTAGGGCGAGTCGGGGAATTCGGTCGTGATGCGGCGATACGCTTCCTTCGATTTCTGAACGTTCCCTTGTGTGGTGTAGGCGTGGGCCATCAGGACCAGCAGTGAATCGCCGGGCAGGATCGGATCGGTCTTGTTGACCTCGGTCTGCAGCTCGTTCGCGACCTGCGCCGCTTCCCCGTTCTCGATTCGAAGCTGATAGAGGCTGAACCGTGCTGAGCCGACCAACACGTGTTTCGGATGCTCGCTGATGAAGCCATTCAGAAGCTTCCGCGCTTCGGCGATGTCGCCGCGTCCCGCGTCGAGGCGTGCCAGATAGAGATTCCCGACATCGGCGGCATCCGTTCCGCCGTACTTTGCTTCCAGATCTTTGAATTGCTTTTCGGCGGCGGTGTTGCGCTCCGCTTCGGTTTTGTACTTGGCGCCCGGCGCCGCCTGCTGCTGCGTTCCGGCAGCTGGAAGAAGCGGAGACTCGATGGTGTCGATGGCGACTGCCAGCGCGTCCTGGGCCTTTTGCTCGCGCGTGCTTCGGTAGAAGAAGATGCCCCAGACGATGAGTATGGTCGCCGCGACGGCAAGCGTCACCATGAGGAGAAATCGCTGATTCTCTCGGGCTCGGCTCGACAGGGTGCCGATTTCGTCGACAAACCTGTCGTGTTTCAGTTCTCTGCGATGTTCGCGACGCATGCTCGAAGGACCTCCGGGTGAGGGTGCGAGACTCTAACTTAGGCATTAGGAACGGTCAATCCGTCACATCGATTCCTCGGTGGAACTGCTAACATTCACCCCACTGACGAGGCATTGACATTGCACCGCGTCGGGCGGGCTGAGCACGGCGGGGACAACCATGACATCGAAGGCGCTCCGGGCAATGATGGCGGCGTCGGTTCTGACGACGGCGGCGTTGTTCGCGAAGCCTTTTCCCGAGCTCGATCCTTCCGGCGGCACAATCCTCTGCTATCACATCGTCGAGTATCCCGCCGATCCCCGCATGGAGATCAGCCGCGACGCCTTCCAGCAGCAGATGCGTTACCTCTCCACCACCGGCTACACGGTCGTTCCTCTCCGCGACATCTACGAATACGCCACCGGCAAGCGTTCCACCCTGCCCAAGAACGCAATCGCAATCACGCTCGATGACGGCTGGCGCAGCGCGTACACGGAAGCGTTCCCCGAGCTCAAGAAACGGCATTTCCCGTTCACGCTCTTCATCTATCCCAAGATCATCGGAATGACGCCTTATGCGCTGACCTGGAAACAGGTAAAAGAGATGGCCGAGGCCGGAGCCGATATCGAGAGTCACTCGCTGTCGCATCCCTTTCTGACCAAGCGGCGGCACGAGACGTTCGACGCCAAGCAGTACGCCGACTGGCTGCAGAAAGAGCTGGTCAACAGCCGCCGCATCCTCGAGAAAGAGACAGGGCATCCGGTGCGGTTTCTTGCCTATCCCTACGGGGATTACGACCACTATCTGACCGCCGACGTCGCCAAAGCCGGCTATGACGGGGCGCTGACGTGCGACTACGGCCGAGTGAGCCGCGGGACGAATCCTTATCGGTTCAAGCGCGTCGTCATCGAAAAACAGATGGACTTCGCCACATTTCGCTACTACCTCGGCGCCCGTCCGCTGCCGCTGCAGGAGATGACGCCGCTGCCGGGCCAGTTGCTCGATCCGGGGCAGATGACGATTGCCGCGCACATTCCCGATTATCAGCGTCTCGATCCGAAGTCGGTCGGCATGGCGCTCCTCTCCATGGCCGGAACGCTTCCCTACTCCTACGACGCGAAAAACGGCTGGATCTCGCTGATGGTCAACGAAGGATTGCAGGGAACTTTGCAGCGCGCGCTAGTCTGGGCGACTGAGAAAAAATCGGGACGCCGCGTCGAAGCGACCTGGACATTCCGGCTGCCGGACGTCTTCGGCGATCCGGCTTTTTGTCCGGCCGTCGATCCGATCGTGATCGCACAACATCCTGCGCAGACCGGTGGTGCAGCGGGAGCGGCGAGCACTCCCCGCTCCGTCGCTGCACCTCGACTGCAAAATTAGCCTACCGATGCTTGGTCGGTGACTTTTCCGTCGCTTCCTTCTTTTTCTCGGCAGCTTCCTTCGCCGGCGTTTCGTGGTGGACATCGACGACCTCGCCGCTGATGGCGTCGACGGCGACCTCGGTCACTCCTGTCTGCCCGCTCTTCTTGATGTCGAACGAGTAGATCAGCTTCCCGTTTTCGCGCTCGAGCTCGGCGCTGGAGATTTTTCCCGGCGCTTTCTTGAGCGCGATGCTGCGCGCCTTCTTCATCGAGATCTTGGCTTCCTTCTGCAACTGCGCCTGTGTCTCGCCGAGCACCGGAGACGCGCAGACAGCGATCAGGAGCGAAAACAGAACAACCTGAAATTTCTTCATCTCAGCCTCTTTCTACTTCGGCAGTTTGATGGTTGGCTTCTCTGCTCGGGCCAAGTAAAGAATCGCCAGTTGCCGATGGTTGCCGCAAGATTCGCGCCTGTCGCGGTAGCGAGTTGATCGGTTCTCCGAACGGAGAACGGCCAACGAAAAAGGGCAGCCACGCGGGCTGCCCTTCCTCACTCCGAGTTGGAGCTGCTTACGGAAGCAGGAGACGGATCACGACCCGGCGGTTCTTGAGCCGCCCTTCGGCCGTGTTGTTGTCGCCGACCGGCTCGCGTGCGTCGCGACCTTCGATGGTGATGCGCGACGGATCGATGCCGTGACGGCTGACCAGGTAATCCTTCACCGCTTGCGCGCGCCGCACATCGAGATCGGCGTTTGCTCCGGTGTTTTCACGATTGTCGGTGTAGCCGATGACGATGGCCGTCGATGTCGGTTCCTGCTTCATGCGCAGGGCCACATCGTCGAGGATGGCTTTGGCGATGTTTGTGAGACGCGCCGATCCGATGTCGAAGTGGATCTCGTCCGTACGAATCTCTGTCGGCACGCGCGGCGGCGTGACCGGCGGCGCCTCAGGCGGAGGAACCGGAGCCGGCGCCGGTGCCGGCGGCGGGGGTGGCGGCACGGGGGCGGGGGCGGGCGGGGGTGGGGCGAGCCGCGCCATGTGCACCGGTGCGCACGAGAGCCCAACCAGACCGCCCAATCCGCAGTCCGAGAGGTCCGTGAAGCGGCATTGATCGTTGTCGTAGCTGAACTTTCCGACGTTCCAACGAACGCCGCCGTTCAATGCCCAGCCGCTGCCGCCGAACCAGTGACGCAGTCCGGTGACCAGGAAGATCGGTGCTTTCGGCTTGAAGTCCCCGCCGGTGTAGAACACCGAGTTGACTTCTGTGATCCAGTTCGTCGTTCTCCACCAGCCCTGCGGAATGTTGAGTCCACCGTCGAGACGAATCTCGTTGGGCAGATTGATATCCGACACAGCACCGGGCGGGAAGTTCGAGCGGCTGGCGTTTCTTTTTCCTACGATGGCGTACGACGCGGCAAGGTTTGCGATTCCGCCGGTCCAGTGGAATCCGACGCCATATTTTCCATTGCCGCTGCTGATGCCGCTGTTCTTTTTCCCAGTCGGTAGATCGGAGAAAACGGAAAGTGCCGCGCCCGATCCGCCGGAGCCCGCCGCGCCAAGACCGAACTTGGTGGCGAGATGGAGATCGCCGATGCCGCTGTCGGAGAAGCGTCCCTGATAGAACCAGCCGTTGATGAAGCCGGCGCGATCGCCACCCTGTCCGCGGAGCCTCTCGAACGGCATCTCACCGCTGACCTCCCAGCGATCGGTGAGGCCAAACGCGGCCGACGCGCTGAAGACGTCGCGGTCGTATCCGTAATCTTTGTAGGGACGCGCCGAGGGCGGCGTGAGACCTCGCGCCGGACCCGCGATCACGCGAAAATTCTGCGCGTAGATACCGAAGGAGAAGTCGCCGCGATGCAGCGTGTTAGCGGTCACCGTACTAAACAGACCGGTTTCCCCTGTCCAGGTCGGAGCAGCAATTCCGATCTGGTCCTCGCGCGTCATTGTTGTGCCCGTCCCGTACTGAGCGAACAGCGGGGGAACGAGCAGGATGCAAAGAAGGAACATTAGCCGATGACCCAGACGCAACAATTCACACCTCCTAAATCTCTCTGCACGGTTTCCGTCCGCATCGTATAATGCCCGCGCGCTTACAAATGGTGTGCCAAACGAGGCGCGCGATTTATGGTAAACGCTTCAACCCTCTGAGCTTACCATAGGTTGAGTCGAGGAGTATCAGACTGACATGCGTATGTTGCGTCGATTTTCCCCGCTCGTGGTAATTCTTGCCGCATCAACTCTTCTCGCACAGCAGCCTCCAACTCCAGTTCCACAACCCCCGCCCGCCCCGCAGCCAGCTCCGCAACCCGAGCCTCAACCCACCACGCCGCCCCCCGCACCTGCGCCCATCCCGCAGCCCGCGCCGGAACAGCCGCCACCTCCGCCGACGGCCCAGCCCGAGCCTCCGGTTCTGTCGCGAACAGCGGCCGGCGCGTACGAGCGGCGCGAAGCGCTCCCCTACCTCAACCTCTATCTTCCGGAAGGGCAGGCCAGCGTTCGCATTCGAAAGTTGATCAAGAACGTTCTGTTCGAGAGCCAGATCGACTACAAATTCGTCAACGGCGATATCAGCACGTTCCTCCGTTACAAGTACTACGCGCGTGACTACACCTACAAAATCGCGGTCTTCGACACCATCGGCTTCCCGAACATCGGATCGACATCGACGCAGGAATTTCAGCGCGTCCGGGGCGGACTTCTTCTCACCGAATTTCCGCGCGACTACAACCATCGCTATTTCTGGCTGGTTCAGGACGATCGCCTGACCTTCGGCGACGTGACGACTGTCGACAATCGAAAGAACAACGTCTATACCAAGATCGGGTACCAGTACGGCACGCAGTTCGATGAGCGTCTCAACTCGATCGTGGGCGAGTCGCGAGGCCGCATCATTCCGGTACTCACGGCGTTTCGCGAGCTTGGTCCGCAGAAACTCAGCGTCTCCGCTGCCATCACGCAGGCGGCGCGTCTTTCGACCGGCGACTACAAGTACACCAAGCTGGAGGCCGAAGCGCTTCGGCGCTGGGACCTCACGCCCACATCGTTCGTCGTCACGCGCGCGCACCTCGGCACTTTCCTCACCAAGTCGACGGTGCGCACCTGGTGCACCACCAATGTATTTCCGCGAGTATGCGGCACGGGGCCGACGCCGGCCGGAGCGGCACCTGTCTTGCCGATCGAGCGCTACAGCATTCCGGCGTACGAGATGATCGATATGGCCGGGCGCGATGCGCTGAAAGCAATCACGTCGCGGAATGCGTCCGCAGGCACGAACGAGGTCCACCTGACCAATGAGTATTTCGTTCCGATTTTTCGCAATCGCGACTACCGCACCTTCGTCATGCACTGGAACACGATGTACGGAATCGCATACCTCGGCGCGGGCCACGTCTCGATCGCCGGCAGCCACGGCAATGCCGTCGACGCCGGCCTCGGCACTGAAGCCAGCATGACCGTTCGCGATTTCGACGTTCTCTTCAGCGTGATCTACGCGCGGACGGTCAAGGCCGATGAAGGCCTGAAGGGCAGTAAGGTCCGCTTATCAATTCGGACGATCCGTTGACAGATCGGCTCGGACACTCCTGACGCCTTCGATCTGCCGCAAGAGATCGATCGCGATGTCCTTCTGCAACTCCTGATTCACTTTCCCGGCCACGGTGAGGACGCCGTGGTTTGAATCGACGCGCAGACGGCAGCCGTCCAACGAGCGATGCATGGCCAGCCTGCGCTCGGCCTGGCGCGCGATGGCGGCGTCGTCCGGCGGCGGCACGATTCGAATCAGATTCGCGATGCGCGTGTAGCCGAGGCTCTGGACGAGCACACCGGCGCGCTGAGCGACGGCGGCGTCCGATGTTCGTCCACGCAGAATGACGATTCCGCCAACCTCAACCGCCGACAGTCCATCCACCTCGACTTCGCTCTTCAGTTGCGGCGTCAGGTCGACTACGGCGGTCGAATCGGCAATTGCGGGTAGTGAAAAGAGACAGAGCGTCGCAACAGTTGCAGCGCCAAGAAGGGCCGTCCTGGTTGTCATGCTCCCGGATAGAGCAGGTGCCATGCCATTTGTGGTGTTTTTTCAAAAGTTCAGGCGGCACGGTAGACGCTGCTAACAACAGTCGGCTCCTCGGTGGACGCTCCATGCTCGTGGTGAAGATAGACCCGCCAGACGAGCACGATCAGCAGGCCGATCAGGGCCATCATTCCGACAACGGCAGTGATACGTCGCGCCATGCTGATGCCGGGAGCAACCGCCATGCCCTGTTGATTTGTAGAATCGCGTGCCATGAAAGCAATCGTAATTCGAGAGCACGGCGGCGTCGAGAGGCTGGAGCGGGCCGAGGTTCCCGATCCCGTCCCCCAACCGGACGAGGCGCTCGTCCGAGTCCGTGCCGTCGCGCTCAATCATCTCGATCTATGGGTCCGGCGCGGAGTGCCGGGCCATAAGTTTCATCTTCCGATCATTCCCGGAGCCGAGGTGGCAGGCGTGGTCGAGGAAGTGCGGGAAGGAACCGGCTGGAAGCGCGGCGACGCCGTGATCGTCGCGCCGGGGTACTCTTGCGGAGTCTGCATCGCTTGCCTCAGCGGAAACGATCCGCTCTGTTCGAGCGCCGGCATCTTCGGCGAAAACCGCAACGGCGGATGCGCCGAAAAGATCGCAGTTCCGATTCGCAATCTGATTCATAAACCGCCGTCGCTGTCGTTTGCGGAAGCGGCGGCGCTGCCACTCGACATGGTGACGGCCTGGCACATGCTGGTCGCGCGTGCGCAACTCCGCGCCGGCGAGACCGTGCTGGTGCAGGCGGGCGGATCGGGAGTCGGAAGCGCCGGAATTCAAATCGCCAAGCTGTTTGGGGCGACGGTGTACACGACCGTCGGCAGCGCTGAAAAAGCGAATCGCGCGAAACAGCTCGGCGCCGACGAAACCATTCTCTATCGCGAGACCGATTTCGTGGCCGCCGTTCGGGCGCTCACGAACAAGCGAGGCGTCGATGTCGTCTTCGAGCACATCGGCGGCGAAACCTTTGCGCAATCACTCCGGTGCCTTGCCAAGGGCGGGCGGCTGGTCACCTGCGGCGCCACCAGCGGCGGTGACGCGACCATCAACATTCGCCTGATTTTTTTCAAGTTGCTGTCGATTCTCGGCTCCACCATGGGTAGCCTCGCCGAGCTTCACGAGATCATGAAGCATGTCGAGGCGGGCAGATTGCGTCCGGTCGTCGACCGGGTTCTACCGCTTGGAGAGATCGCAGAGGCACATCGCGCGCTGGAGAACCGCGAGAGCTTCGGAAAAGTTGTGCTTGAAGTCTGAGGGTTGTCGGGTGGTCAGGTCGTGGGGTTGTCGACAACCCGATCACCAGACAACCTGACAACTTATAATTCACAAGTGCCCCGCATCCAGATTCTCTCTTCCGAGCTCGTGAATCAGATTGCAGCCGGAGAAGTGGTCGAGCGTCCGGCATCGGTGGTCAAGGAGCTGATCGAGAATGCCATCGACGCGGGCGCACGTTCGATCGAGGTCCTTCTCGAAAACGGCGGCAAAAAGCGGATCGAAGTCCGTGACGACGGCTCGGGGATGTCGCGCGACGATGCGCTGCTGGCGCTCGAGCGCCATGCCACTTCGAAGATCCGCGCCTTCGACGATCTGACGCGCGTGCGCACGCTCGGCTTTCGGGGCGAAGCGCTACCCTCGATCGCGAGCGTGTCGCGCTTCTCTCTCACGACCTTCGACGGCGCCACGCAGTGCGCCGTGGAGATCGAACGCGATCCGCTCACCGGCCAGGGCAGCGTCCGGCCGGCCGCGCACGACCGCGGCACGACGGTGGTGGTCCGCGAGCTGTTCGAGAATGTTCCGGCGCGGAGAAAATTTTTGCGAAGCGCGGAGTCGGAGTTCCGATCGATTGTCACCGTCGTCTCGTCCTACGCACTGCCGCTGCCATCGCTGGCATTCCGGCTGGTGCACAATGGTCGGCTGGTTCTCGATCTGCCGCCCGCCCCCGATACCTTGACCCGCATCATTCAAGTCCTGGGCACCGATTCCGAGGCCTACCTGTCGGAAATCGATGCGGCCCTGGAAGGGGCGCACGCGCTCGGCTACGTGACGCGGGGACTTCGCTTCGGCAGCCGCCGGAATCAATTCTTCTTCGTCAACGGACGCCTGGTCCGCGATCGCGTGCTCACCCACGCCGCCAACCGCGCGGCCGAGGCCTTCGATTTCGACGGGCATCCGGCCATCGTGCTTTTTCTCGAAGTCGAGCCGACTGCGGTCGACGTCAACGTCCATCCCGCCAAGACCGAGGTGCGCTTCCGCGACTCCGGATCGATCCATGTGGTCGTCGAGCACGGCATCCGGCGCGCGTTAGGCGGAGCGGAAGAGGGCAAGGAGTTGCTGCAACCCATCGTCGCGGACTCAGGACTCAGCACTCAGGACTCAGCACTTTTCCCGTCGCAGATCTACGATCGCCCCGCACCGCAATTCACGCCGCTCTTTCAAGGCCAGCCCATCGTGCAGCCGCCGGTCAGGAGCGCGCCTGCAACCGTGATCGAAGAGGCGCCGGCGCTGGGCGATCTGGCGGGACGCGTCATTGGACAATATCGAATGAGCTATGTCCTCATCGATACGCCCAACGGCCTTCGGCTGATCGATCAGCACGCGGCACACGAGCGCGTTCTCTACGATCGCTACATCGAGCGGATCGAGCGACACCAGCCGATGTCGCAACAGCTTCTGTCGCCGGTGCTCTTCGAGAGCGGCGCCGCCGAAAGTGCCGTGCTCGAGTCGCACAGCGAAGAGCTGCGCGCGGTCGGATTCGAGATCGAGCGTTTCTCCGGAAACGTGTTCGCAATTTCTTCCGTTCCGCCGGAGCTGGTGCGCAACGACCTCCAATCGTTTCTGCGCAAATTGATCGACGCCTCGCTGGAAGAGCGATCGCCGCACGTGACGCGGGTGCGCGAAAAAGTCTGCGCCTCGCTGGCCTGTCAGGCGGCCATCAAAGTCCACCGTCCACTCGGCGGAGATGAGATGGCGCAGCTGACGGCCGATCTTCTCGAATCGAGCAATCCCTTCGCATGCCCGCACGGCCGGCCGATCATCGTCGACATCAAGCATCCCGACATCGAACGCCACTTTCATCGCCGATGAAGTTTCGACAGACCGTCCCGATCGCCAAGCTCGGCGCGCGCGGCGAGCGTCGCGCGGCCTGGTTTTACCGGCTGCGCGGATTCTCGATCGTCGGCCGCAATCAGCGCATGCGAAGCGGCGAGATCGACCTCATCGTGCGACGCGGCAAGTTGCTGGTATTCGTCGAAGTCAAAACGCGACAGAGCCTGACCGCCGGGGAGGGATACCAAGCGGTCGATCGCGACAAACAACTCCAGCTCGTGCGTCTCGCGGATGAATACCTTGCCAGGCATCGACATGACGGCGAGGTGCGATACGACGTCGTGTCGCTTTACTGGACGGGCCTGCGCTTCGTGCTGCGTCACTTTCCCGACGCCTTCCGGCCGGTCAGCGACGCGCGGTACCCGTGGAGATGGACGATATGATTCGCCCTCATGCGAACCATCACGATTCTCGTTGCTGCATCCTCGCTGGTGTTTGTGTTTGCCCGCTCGCCGGAAGAGCGAACGATCACCGATCCCGCCAGCATCACCTCCGCGCGAAACGCTGAGGCCAGGCCCGTTCCGGTCGACGATCTTTTCTTCAGCCGCAACATCACCAATCCGGCATGGTCGCCCGACGGACGCGAAATCGTCTTCACCACGAATCTGACCGGGCGGATGAATCTGTGGAAAGTCGCATCGAGTGGCGGCTGGCCGCTGCAGCTGGCCGTATCCGACGATCGCCAGTTTTCCGAAGTGTGGTCGTCCGACGGAAAGTGGATCGCCTGGCAGCAGGATCGCGGCGGCAACGAGGCCTGGGACATTTACCTGATCGCTGCCAACGGCGGCCTGGCGATGAATCTCACCAGCACCTCCGACCTATCCGAAGCCGAGCCGCTGTTTTCGCCCGACTCGAAAACCGTCGTCATCAGCTTGAAGGCTGTCAAAGCTCCCGCGACCGATATCGCAGTCATCGACATCGCAACCCGAGCTGTTCGCAATCTGACCAATGAGAAAGCCGCCGATCGGTCCTGGTTTCCGGTCGCCTGGAGTCACGATGGCAGGTGGATCGTGGCGGGCCGACTGAATGCCGGCAGTACCATCGGCGAGATCTACACCATCGATGTCGCGACCGGTCAGATGACGAACCTGACGCCGAACAGCAAGGTCCGCATCACCGCCAGCTCGCTTTCGCCGGACGACCGGATTCTGCTGGTCACTTCCAACGAGAAGGGTGGCTACGACAACGTGGCGCTGCTCGATATCGCGTCGAGAAAGCTGCGTTGGGTCACGGATCTCAAATGGGAAGCCGATGCCGGCGATTTTTCGCCCGACGGAAAGTGGCTCACCTACTCCGTGAACGAAGACGGGCGCGATGACACCTACATCGCGAGCATCGCCGGCGGAGTGCCGAGGAAGCTGGCCATGCCGCCGGGCGTCACGACCGTGGTTGGACGGCCGAGCGCATTCAGCCCTCGCGGCGATCGGCTGCTGCTGCGGCATCAGAGCGGAACGCAGACAAACGACATCTGGATTTACGACGTGGCCGCCGACCGCGCCACGCAGCTCACCCATTCGACTGTCGCGAGTCTGGCCGCCACGCCGCTGCCGCCGTCGCAGATCGTGCACTACAAGAGCTTCGACGGGACCGTGATCAGCGCCATCCTCTGGCTTCCCTTCAATCTCGAGCGCAACGGAAAGAATCCCGGCATCGTGCTGCCGCACGGCGGACCGACGGGTCAGACCTTCGACACCTTCAATCGCAACGTCATCGCGCTGGTCTCGCGCGGCTACAGCGTGATCGCGCCGAACGTGCGCGGATCGACCGGCTACGGCCTCGCCTTTCAGAAAATGAATTTCCAGGACCTCGGCGGCGGCGATCTGCAGGATGAGGTTTACGCCGCAAAGTTTCTGGTCGCCACGGGCTACGTCGACCCGAAGAAAATCGGCATCACCGGCGGCTCGTACGGCGGATTCATGACGCTGATGGCCATCGGCAAGACAGCGGACATCTGGTCGGCGGCCGTCGAGCAGTACGGCATCGTCGACTGGTACACCATGCTGCAGCATGAAGACCCGCGGCTGCAGGAATATGAAAAGTCGCTGCTGGGCGATCCGGTCAAAGATCGCGCGATTTACGAAGCGGCGTCGCCGATCAGGTACTTGTCGAACGCCAAAGCGCCTCTGCTCGTGCTGCAGGGCGAGAACGACATCCGCGTTCCGAAGGAAGAGGCTGAGCAGGTTGTCTCGATCTACAAGAACGCCGGAAAAACGGTCGACGTCCATTACTACGCGGCGGAAGGCCACGGCTTCGCGAAGCGCGAGAACCAGATCGACGCCATCAAGCGGATGATCGACTGGTTCGACCGCTACTTGAAATGAAAAAAGCCGCCGGATGGCGGCCTGGAGTGGTGTCTTTGGAGCGGGCAACCGGACTCGAACCGGCGACATCGACCTTGGCAAGGTCGCACTCTACCAACTGAGTTATGCCCGCGTGTGAGCGAGCGCATAGGGTAAGTTCGCTGCTCGCGTGTGTCAAGTAACGACTCCCCTACGGCCGCTATTCCGAAAGGGATGAGGGCGGAGGGATGAGGGATGTGCTCCCGGCTTTCATCCCTCATCCCTCATCCCTCTGCCCTCTTTTTTCACGGCCGCTCCACCGTAATTCCGTACGCGTGGAGCTTGCGATACAGGTTCGAGCGCTCGACGCCCAGGGCGTCGGCGGTGCGGCTGACGTTGCCGGCAAACTCGCGCAGCGTGGAGAGGATGTACCGCTTTTCGAACGCGTCGCGCGCTTCCTTCAGGGTCAGACCGTCGGCGATTTCTGCAGGCGCCGCCCCACGCGCTCCAAGCTGGATGTCCTCGGCCTCGATGGTATCGCCGCGCAAGAGGATGGCCAGCCGCTCGATCACGTTGCGCAGCTCACGCACATTTCCCGGCCAGTGGTAGCCCTTGAGTTTGGTCGCTGCGCCACTGGACAGCCGCTTGCGCGGCGTTCCAGTCTCGGCGGCAAAACGCCGCAGAAAGTGTTCGGCCAGCAGCACCACGTCGTTTCCGCGCGCGCGCAGCGGCGGGACGGCGATCGGAATGACGTTGAGCCGATAGTAGAGGTCATCGCGAAACGTGCCGCGCGCGATTTCCGCTTCCAGGTCTTTGTTGGTCGCGGCGATCACACGGACATCGACGGTGATGGGCTGCTGGCCACCGACCTTTTGAAAGGTTTGCTCCTGCAGAACGCGCAACACCTTCGCCTGCGTGCGCAGGCTCATGTCGGCGACTTCATCGAGGAAGAGCGTGCCGCCGTCGGCCAGCTCGAATTTTCCTTTGCGCTCGTCGATCGCGCCCGTGAACGCCCCTTTGCGATGCCCGAAAAGCTCCGATTCGATGAGCTCCTCCGGGATGGCGGCGCAGTTGACGTCGACAAAGGCCTGATCGGCGCGATGCGACAGGCGATGCAGCGTGCGCGCGATGATTTCCTTTCCGCTGCCGTTCTCGCCGGTGATCAGCACACGGCTGTTGGAGGGAGCAGCGCTGCGGATGTGCTGCTCGAGCGCTTTCATCGGCTCGCTCTCCCCGATCAGCAGCTCCTCCGACACCTGCTGGCGCAGGTCCTTGACCTGATCGCGCAGCTTGCGGTCGGACAGGGCGTGATTGATGGTGAGCACCACCCGCTGGAGCGAGAGCGGCTTCTCCAGAAAATCGTAGGCGCCGAGGCGCGTGGCGCGCACGGCGGTGTCGATGTTGCCGTGGCCGGAGATCACGATCACCGGCGGCGCGCCGGCCGAGCGCAATCGCTCCAGCACCGTCATGCCGTCGACGCCCGGCAACCACAGATCGAGCACGATGAGATCGAACTCATCGCGCGCGAACTGCGCCAGCGCTTCCTCTCCCGAATCGCATCGCACCGTGCGGTGACCCTCATCCTCGAGGATCTTCGCGAGCGTGTTGCGAATTGATTGTTCGTCGTCGACGATGAGGATCTTGGCCATCAGCGATTACGCCGGAAGTTCGATCTCAAATCTGGTCCCTTTCGGATAGTTGTCGTGGACGGAGATGCGGCCATCGTGATCGTTCACGATGCGATGGACGATCGCGAGTCCGAGTCCCGTTCCGCGCCCTTTGGTCGAGAAGTAGGGCAGGAAAAGCTTTTCCTTGTCGGTGTCGGGGACGCCGCGGCCGGGGTCGGCGACCTCGATGACCACACGATGCGGCTCGCGCCGCGCGGTCACGCGAATCTCCCCCCGCTCGGTGGCGTCCACGGCGTTGTTGAGCAGGTTGCCGACGGCGCGGCGGATCTGTTCCGGGTCCATCAGCAGCTCGATTTCGGGATCGACGGAAACCGAGACCGTCACGCCCGGCTTGACGTCGCCGTAGAGGCTGGCGGCCTGCTGCAGGATCTCCGCGAGCTGGGCGTGGCGCAGATGGACGGCCGGCATGCGCGCGAATCGCGAGAACTCGTCGACCATCCGCTTGAGCTGCCGCACTTCCGAGACGATCGTCTTGGTGCCCTCGTCGATGGCCTGCTGGGCATCGTCTTCCTGATTCTGGAACTTCTTGGCGATGCGCTCGGCCGAGAGTTGAATGGGCGTCAGCGGATTCTTGATCTCGTGCGCGATGCGCCGGGCCGCTTCGTTCCACGCCGCCAGCTTCTGGGCCTGCACCAGCTGCGTCGAATCCTCCATCGCCAGCACCCACCCCTCCTCCCCGCCCCCGCTGAGCCGCGCCAGCGACAGCTCGAGATATCGGAGCTCGCCCGCGCGGATCAAGGTCACTTCACGCGTCCGCGATGCCCGCTCGGTGAGCTCCTGAATGGCCTGGTGGAGAACAGAAAGATCGCCGGTGAGGAATTCGTGGAGCGGGGTTCGGGCGTCGGGCTCGCCGATCTGCAGCATCTGGAGCGCCGCGCGATTGATGCTGAGCAGCTGAAAGTCCTCGCTGAACGCGATGATGCCCGCCGAAACACTCTCCAGCACCGTGGATAGATATCGATTGGTCTGGGTGAGCGCCTGGCGCTGCTGGTCGAGCTGCAGCGACATCTGATTGAACGACTCGATCAAGCGTCCGACTTCGTCGGTCGCGACGACATCGACGCGCGAGCCATATCCTCCCTCAGCCAGCCTGCCGGTCGCTTCCGCCAGCGCCTTGATCGGGACGGTGATGCGCCGCGATGCGTAGATCGAGAGCCATAGCGCAAAAAAAAGAATCGCGAGCGTGACCGCCAGGAAGAGGGAGGTCTGCGAGGCTTTCAATGTCGGCCGCTGCGCATCCAGGGCCTTGAAGTTGTTGTGCAGGATGATGCTCTCGTCGATGAGCCGATTCATCGTGGAGGGGATGAAGACCCCCGCCACAGCGGCGTAGGGGGTGTTTCCGATGTGCGCCGCGGCGCGAATCCATTTCCCGCTCGCGCCGATGTCGCGGCGCACCGCGCTGCCATGCTCGACCACGTCCTGGAAGAACTTGCTGGGCGGTTCGGAAATCTCCTGAATCGGCGCGCGGGGATTGGCGACCTCCTTCAGCATCGTGCCGTCGCGGTAGACGCCGGCCATGTCGATGGTGTGGAACTGCTGCACGCGGTTGAGGACCGCGTCGACGCGCGAGGGGTCGGTGGCACCTGGAGTGGCGGCGATTTCACGCGCGGCCGCCAGGGCATTGGCAGCCGCCTGATCCTGCGCCATCTCGGCAATGGCCGCGCCGTTCTGCAGAATCTTGCGAACGGGCATGTTGAACCAGCGGTCGATCGAAACGCGGAGCAGGTCGGTCGCGACGAAGAAAAGCACGCCCACTGGCACCAGCGACATCAGCATGTACGTGACGACCAGCTTGGTCCGGAACCGCGAACCGATGATCCCGCGCTGCCGCTCCAGCACCAGCTTGGCGACGCCGCGCAGCAGCACGAACCCGATTCCCAGGATCAAAAGCACATTGATGTTCGCGAGGACGAACAGAAGGACCTGGCTGGTGAGCGCCTCCGGCGACAGCTCCTTCGCTTTCTGAATCGCGTAGTAGATGAGACTCGTCGCGGTCAGAACGAGCAGCGGAACCGTCACGATGAAGCGCGGATCCTTGCGGTAGCGGTCGACGAATTGGCGCGGCTTCACGGCTTGGCCTCGGTGACGCGCACGTCGCGCCATCGCGTGGAGAAGGTCCACGGGATGAAGTACAGCGCCCATCCGCGCAGCAGATCCGCTTTCGCACGCAGGCGGAGTTTGTAGGGACGCCGATTGCCGACATCGAACAGATCCGGCTCATCGATCGTCGTCATCCGCTTTTCCAGCGCCTGCACATCGGTGAATGTTTCCGACCGCACCAGCTTGCGATCGCGCCGGTAGTTCATCAGATATTCGCGCGTGACGGAGTTGAAGGTCGCGATGATCTCGATGCGCGACCGACCGATCCCTTCGTCGAACCAGTTCGGCCGCGAGCGATAGATTTCGATGATGTACGTGAAGTTCGTCGGCACGCCGCTCTGCAGACCCTGGACGATCTCCGCCCGATCAAAAGCGTTCAGCAGATTGAAGTGCGCGCTGACCTTCCCGCTTGCACCGACTGCCGTGAGGTTGTCGATGTGCGGGTCGGCAGCGAAAGTGCCCGACGCGAGTAAATAGATGAGGATGAAGAGAGCCGAGGGGCGCACAGTGTGGCTTTTTTACCACACTTTGCGTGGTTTATGCGAAGAGCGGCTCCGACGGCGCAGCTTCGTCGAAGCCTTCCTCACTGCGCGCGGCAGACTCGATCACCTTCGCCACGAAGCGCGAATGGAGGGCGTGCCCGGCCCGATGCGCGGTGATCTCGCCAGCGATCGGACGGCCGATCAGCGCGAGGTCGCCCAGCAGATCGAGGATCTTATGACGGACGAATTCGTCGCGGAAGCGGAGCGGCCCGTTGATCACGGCGTTGTCGTCGAGCACGATGCAGTTCTCGACGGTCCCGCCTCGCGCCAGGCCCGCGGCGCGAAGCTTCTCGACGTCGCGGACGAATCCGAACGTTCGCGCAGGCGCGATCTTGCGGAGGAAATTGTCGTGGTGATAGTCGAACTGGTAGGTCTGCCTGCCGATGGCAGGATGGTTGAAATCGATCTTGTATTTCAACACCAGGCGATTCGACGGTGTCATGCGGATGCTCTTGCCGTTGTCAACGACTTCGATGGGCTCGCGCAAACGCAGCAGCGGAAGTTCGGTGCCCAGGTCGCGGACGCCGGCGGCATCGATGAGATGCATGAACGGCAGCGCGCTTCCGTCGACGATCGGAACCTCGGGGCCGTCGATGTGGATGTCGACGTCGGTCACTCCGCACGCCATGATCGCCGAGAGGAGATGCTCGACCGTCCCGACCGAAACGTCATCCTTGCCAACCGTGGTCGCATAATCGAGAGCCGTCGTCGACGCCTGCAGTGCCGGGATGCGCAGGCCATTGAGGTCGGCGCGCACGAACGTGATTCCGCTTCGCGCCGGAGCCGGCCGCAGTTCGACGGTGGTGTAAATGCCGGAGTGGAGTCCGATGCCGCTGATGCTGACGTTGGACCGGAGCGTCTTGCGTTGCGCGTTCATATCCACACCCGCCTTGAGCACAGTGGGTGCCACCTACGGCTGAGCACGGCTGTTTAGCATAAAGTATTGATATAAAAATACTTACGTTCCGAGTATCACCCGGTGTGTTAACGGATTTTGTGGTGGAATTAGGTCACGACTGTGGCTGTATAACCACAGGTTGCTGGGTTAGTGGGTTGCTCAGTAGTAAACCCAGCAACCACGTAACCGAGCAACCGAGCAACTTACCTCTTCATGGCCGCTTCAGCTTCGCGATCCAATTCGCGTCGCTTTTCCGATTCGCGCTTGTCGAACAACTTCTTACCGCGGACCACCGCGATCTCGGCCTTCACCCTCCCGCTTTTGAAGTACAGCCGCAGCGGAACGATGGTCAGTCCCTTTTCGACCACTTGACCGAAGAGGCGATCGATCTCGCGACGATGCAGGAGCAGTTTCCGCTTTCGCTCCGGATCGTGGTTCTCGCGATTGCCGTGGCTGTACGGCGAGATGTGCGCGCCGACGAGGAAGGCCTCGCCGCGATCGATGTCGATGTAGCTGTCCTTGAGATTCACTCTACCCTCGCGCAGCGATTTGACCTCGGTGCCGGTGAGCGCGAGGCCTGCTTCGAGTTTTTGCAGGACGAAGTAGTCGTGAAACGCCTTCCGATTGGTGGCAATCACTTTCTCGTCGGCATTGGGTTTGGTGGCCATTAGGGCGCGCGATTTTACGGCATGGAAAGTACGAGGTCGTAAAGGACGGTGATCGGCTTGCCGCCGAGCGTCGCCGATTGGAATTGCCATTGCCGCACCGCCGCGATCGCGGCTTGATCCGCCGTCGTGCTGAGCGGCTTCATCACACGAGCCTGTTGTACTCGGCCTTCGCGATCGACGACGATCTCGAGCACAATCGTGCCGGCCGGAGTTCCGGGCGGGAATTGCGGGTTAACGCGCTTCATCGCGACGGGTGCCTTGATATCGCCACCGACCCGCGCTGGTACGTTCGGGTCGATTTTCGTCGTAAGTTCTCTCCGATAATCGTCCGAGATAATCCTCCATCCGTTCCCGTTCCGCTGCAGTGTGGCGATCGCCGAGCCGACCTCGATGTCGCTCCCGGCAGGGATTACGAGCATGTACGGAGTCCAAGCCCGCTGACGATCCGAGGAGTATGCGGGCAACGAGATGTTCAAAGTCCCCGGCGCTCCTTCGAGTTCGTTTGCAAGCCTCACAAATAGGCGCTCCCTTGGAACCAGCTTGACCGGTCGCGCGAGTGCGATCGCCGGGATGAACAACGGCACGGAGTTTCGCCACGCCAGCGCTCGCGTAATCTCGACAGGCTGGCTGCGCTGTCCGAAATCGAACATCCGAGTCTCATTGATGAACTGCGGCGGTCTGCCGCGATTGGGAAAACGGCGGTCGAGGAGAGCCTGAATCACACCGAGATCGTCAGTGCTGAATTCAGCCAGATGCGGAGCGGCCGCTGCATTTGTTGCGCGCGCGATGTCGTGCTTCCCGAACTTCTGCTCCCAAACCACCCTACCGCCCTCAACGAATGTGAGCTCCGTGTGGCTGTACGTCACGTTGAGCATCTCCGGTCCAACCGCGGCGAAGATGATGGCCGACTCTCGGGCGGTGCCTGGAACCGTCACCGCTCGAACCTTGTCCAGGTTCTGCAGCGCCGGATCGAAACGGCTTTTGGGGTCGAGAGCGCGAAACAGAATGTCGACGAAGCGCAGGCGCGTGATTCCGTCGAGGGCGGCTGATTCGAGCGACCAGCTCCGAACGTTTCGCTCGGACAGCGATGTCAAAAGCTGTTCGGTCAATGCCGCCGGCACCCCCCGCCGCAACAATTCAAGTCGGAGATAGGGGGCAACTTCAGGAGAAAGAGCAAACGATTCTCGCGTGATGACCAACGGCGACGTCTTCACGCTACGCGTCGCATTCCAGCCGGCCACGGCCGCTCGCAAGGCGTCGTCTTCCATTGTCGTCGCCTGAATCGAAGGCGGTGGCGGTGGCAGCTCTTTCGTCACCTGGGCCGCAAGGGCAAAAGCGAACGGCAGGAGGAGACCTCGCACCGATCAAGCTTACAATCGGGGGCAAATCAGTGCATCGCTTGCTACAATCCGCCGCCGGACCTGAGAGAGGATGACGACAAAAAAGAACATCGTGCACGTCGTCGGCACCGGTACGATCGGCGAGCCGCTGATCGGCCTGTTCAACCAATTCAAAGAGCGCTGGGGCATCGACGAAGTCACATTTCACAAGCGGACACCCAGCGCCAACGACCGGGCCAAGGTCAATCAGCTGATCGACCACGGCGCGCGCCTCGCGACCGACGAGGAGGCTCGGGCGTACTTCGCTGAGTTAGGCCATCGCGTTTCGTACACCGCGGCAGCAGCGACGGAGCAAGCGACGGTGGTCGTCGACTGCACGCCCGCGGGCAACGAGCACAAATCGAAGTATTACGAAAGGATCAAAGGCCCGAAAGGATTTCTGGCGCAGGGATCAGAGTTCGGATTCGGCCGGCCGTACGCCCGCGGGATCAACGATGAGGTCTGCGGTGTCGATCAGCGGTTCCTTCAGGTCGTGTCCTGCAACACCCACAACATCTCGGTCCTGCTCAAGACCCTGGGATGGCAGAACGGCAAGGCGAATCTGATCGCGGGGCGTTTCGTGTGCATGCGGCGCGCGAACGACGTCTCCGACACCAAGGATTTCATCGCCTCGCCGGAGGCGGGGAAGCACGACGATCCGGAATTCGGAACGCATCACGCTCGCGACGCCTATCACCTCTTTCAGACTCTCGGCGAGAAACTGAATCTTTTTTCTTCGGCGATCAAAATCAACACGCAGTACATGCACACGCTGTGGTTTGACCTGGAGCTGGGCTTCGACACGACGGCCGAGGAGGTCAAGGCGGCCTTTCGAAAAAACACGCGCGTGGCGGTGACGCATCGACGCTCGGTCAATCAGATTTTTTCCTTCGGCCGCGATCACGGTTACTTCGGCCGGATCTTTTCGCAGACCGTCATTCCGCTGTCGACGGTCAGCGTGCCGCATCCGCGCAAGGTGGTCGGCTTCTGCTACACGCCCCAGGACGGGAATTCGCTGCTGTCATCGGTGGCTGCAACGCTGCGCTATCTCGACGCCAGCAAACTCGAAGAGCGCGTCGACGCGCTGCGGCCGTACATCTTTCGAGAGATCTAATTGCGTCGAAGCGAAAAGGCGATCGTCGCAATCGCGACGCTCATCCTGCTCACCGCTTACATCACCCGCCTCTTCACGCGCGGCGGACCGTATTTCGAGCGGCCGCTGACGATCGTCGATCACGTCGGGCCCCAGAGGCACGAGACGCGCGACGCTCTGGTGCTGCTGCCGAAAGTGCGCCCGCTTCTGCCGCGCGGCGCGCGGGTGACGTGCTTCCAGCCCGGCAACCGCGACACGATGCCCGACTTTTTCGCGGCGGTCGGTCAGCTCCCCCAGCAAACCGTGGTGTCGCCAAACGGCCAGCTTCCGGAGTACGTCATCGCGGTCAGGCAACCCTTCACGAACACTTCCTATCGCGTCATGGCCGAGTTTCCTGAGGGACGGTTGTACAAGGCCATACCGTGACGGACTTCCTGTGGATCGCCGGCATCCTCTTTCTGATTTTTCCGGGAGCGATCTTATGGCGCATGCCGGCGATCGGCCGCCTCGATCTTCCGGCCCGACTGTCGATTGCTCTCGCGGGCGGGATCGCGATCGTCACCGCGATTCTTTACCTCTACAACTTTGTGCACATGCCATGGACGCGGTTCACGGTGGGCGTGCCGCTGATCGCTTGCGTCATCCTGAGCCGCAGAGGCGGCGAAGGATCTCGTGATCAGGAATCCTTCGCTTCGCTCAGCATGACGACGATGCTCATCCTCATCTTTGCCGCCCTCACGATCTACGGCGTCGCGACCGCTCGGGAAACGTGCGGTGACCTCATCTACTTCTGGGGACCGAAAGGTCAGCGCTTTCATCAGGCCGGATCGATCGATGCCGGATTTCTCGGATTTCGCGATTACTTCCTGATGCATTCCGACTATCCGCCGCTGGTCCCGCTTCTGTACGCTTGGGCATCGCTGGTGGCGCACCGGTTCTCGTGGTGGGGCGCGCTGTTCCTCATGCCGATTCTGCTGCTGGCAACAGCGTTTGCGTTTCGAGGACTCGCGCGCAATGGCTGGTACGCCGCCCTCCTAACCGCGATTCTCGGCTACGGCTTTGCGATCGGGATGGTGGGGGGTGCGGCCGATCCGGTGCTGCTGCTGTTCGAGGTCATCGCTCTCGCCGCGCTGACTTTTGATTTCGAGATCCTTGCCGTGATCGCGCTCGCCGCGGTGGCACTCACGAAAGTCGAAGGGGCGGTGTTCGTGGCGATGTGCGCGTTTGCGTATCTGGTCACGGTGTGGCGGCGGGCGCCCTCGCCCGCCGCTGAGCGGCCGAGGGCGGCCGCTCCCACACTACGAGCGATTCTCATTCCTCTGCCCGCCGCGATTTTTCTCGGCTCGTGGATTGTCTTTGCCTGGCGCAATCAACTCATCGATTCCTACGGTCTGGCGCGAGGCTCGATCCATCTCGATCTCTTCGCTTCCGTCGTGGGCGAGACGCTGCGGCAGGCGAGCTACAAAATCGCGTACGTTCCGTGGCTGGCAACGCTGGTTCCGCTGGCGTTGCGGCGAAATTTTCGCCGCGCATGGCTGCCCCTCATCGTCGCGGCCGGAACGTTGCTGTCGGCACTCTTCTACTACCTGCACGCCGTCAGTCCCTCCTGGTGGATCGAAGCCTCGGCGCAGCGCGTGCTCCTCACTCCGCTGGCGTGTCTCGTGGTTGCCTCCGCAGCCGCGACTGAGTAGAGTCGCCGTCCGATGGCCTGGTTCCGCAAGGAAAAGAAGCCGAAGGAGCCTGTCGAGAAGCAGGTCACGATCCCGGAAGGTCTCTGGATCAAGTGCGACGACTGCAAGGAGATCGTCTACCGCAAGGAAGTCGAGCAGAACCTCAACGTCTGCCCAAAGTGCGGGTACCACTTCCGCCTCACTGCGCGCGAGCGATTCGACATTCTCTTCGACGATAAGTCGTACAAGGAGTTCGCCGACAAGATCCGGTCCGGCGATCCGCTCGAATTCCGCGACACGAAACGCTATCGCGATCGCCTGAAGGTCTATGAGCAGCGGGTGGGCAGAGGCGACGCCGTGCTGTGCGCCGAGGGGAAGCTGGATGGGATGAATGTGGTGATCTGCGCCATGGAGTACAACTTCATGGGCGGATCGATGGGTTCGGTGGTCGGCGAAAAAATCACGCAGGCCATCGAACGCGCTGTGGAAAAGAAAGAGCCGCTGATCATCGTCTCCTGCTCCGGCGGCGCCCGGATGCAGGAAGGGATTCTGTCGCTGATGCAGATGGCCAAGATCTCGGCCGCGCTGGCGCGGCTGGGCACGGCCGGCCTTCCGTTCATCTCCGTTCTGACCGATCCAACCACCGGCGGCGTCACCGCTTCCTATGCCATGCTCGGCGATCTGAACATCGCGGAGCCGAAAGCGCTCATCGGCTTCGCGGGGCCGCGCGTGATCGAGCAGACCATCCGGCAGACGCTGCCGGACGGATTCCAGCGCGCGGAGTTTCTGGTCGAACACGGCATGGTCGATCTGATCACTCCGCGGGCGTCGATGAAGCCGACGCTGGCGCGCTTCCTCAGAATTTTCGCCGCGAAGTGATCGCCAATCTGGTCTGGCTCGAGTCGCTGCAGGGCTCCGGAATCCGTCCCGGACTCGGCCGCATGCGAGCGGTGTTGCGCGCCCTCCGACATCCCCAGCGCGCCTACCCCTCTATCATCGTAGCCGGCACGAACGGCAAAGGATCTACTTCCGCGACTCTGGCCTCGATTCTGACCGCGGCCGGCCGCCGCACCGGACTCTACACCTCGCCTCACCTCGTCGACTTGCGCGAGCGATGGATGATCAACGGGCATGTCATCGACGAGGCGTTGTTAGACCGGGCGATCGATCGCCTGCGTCGCGGTTCCGAGAAGATCGGAATCCTGCCGACATACTTCGAAGCGTTGACGCTCATCGCGTTCATCGCCTTTCGCGAATCGGAGTGCGACATCGCGGTGCTGGAGGTCGGGATGGGCGGGCGGCTCGACGCGACCAACGTGGTGCGCCCGATCGCGGCGCTCATCACCCCCATCGGCTTCGATCACACCGAATTCCTGGGCGGCACGCTGCGAAAGATCGCCAGCGAAAAAGCAGGCATCATTCATCGGGGCGCGATCGTTTTGACCACCAACGTGGAACCGGCCGTGGTCGATGTTCTTCGACGGCGCGCGGAAAAATTCGGAAATCGATTTGTGGTCGTCGAGGACGAGCACCCCACACCGCTCCCAGGCGATTTTCAGCGCCGGAACGTAGCGCTGGCGGTCCGTGCCGCGCGCGAGCTGGGCATCGGGCACGACGCGATCGCGCGCGGCGTCGCGAAGACGCGTTGGCGGGGACGGCTCGAGCGCATCGACTTCGGCGGCAAACAGATCTGGGTCGACGGTTTTCACAACCCCCACGCGGTAGCGGCCATCGTTCCTTTTATCCAAAAAAAAATCCCTGCTCCCCGGCTCCTCGTCTTCGGCATCATGCGCGACAAGCCGATCGACAGCGTTGCGCAGGCGCTCTTCCCGCTTTTCGACTCCGTCATCACGACTGAGCCCTATCCGCCCCGCAGCGCGAAAGCGGAAGATCTCGCCGAGGGCGCACGCGCGATCGGAATCGCAACGAAGGCCGAGCCCAAGCCCGAGCGCGCTTTTGAGCTTGCCATGCGCTCACGCCAGCGCAGTATTCTGATCGGCGGCTCGCTCTACCTCGCCGGCGCGGCCATCGCGTATTTCGACGAGAAGCGCAAACGCGCCGGCCAGAAGCAGAAGCGATGACGCCATCCACGCCATGACGACAGCGTTCCGATGGCGGCCGAACCGCAGGCTGACGACGTGAGTGCCCGCCGGCACGACCACCCCCAGGCGGTCGATGTTGAGCGGAACGGTGGTCAGATCGCGCCCATCGCTCCTGGCAGACCAGGCGCGAAAAAAACTTTGATTGATCAGAACCAGCGCGGGCGCGGGTGTGGCAACCGAAACCGTGATGTCCTGCAGCGTCTCGGCGTAACCGGTGACGCGTGCCAAAGGGGGCGAGACGAAGCCCGCGAAACTGGAGGGGGCCAGCGCGGCGGTGCGCTCATCGAAACGTCCTGTTTCGATGAGTGTCACTTCTTCGTTGACGCTCCGAACGCCCACGACGCGCGGGACGATCCAGGCGGGAGGCAGCGCGGCTTCCACCGCGCAGCCGGCCATGCGGAGGTAGTGCAGCCGGACGGGCGGCGGGGTCACCGACGCGCGCTCGGCCACGATGCGGCTCATCAAAGAATGCATCCCTTCCGGTGAGCGATTGAGGGCGTATCGCAGTCCCGCCACTGCGCCGAAAATCGGCTCCATCGCGCGCGCCGCGCGGTGATATTCCTCGCGCGCCGGCCTGAGGCCGTATTCGATGTGCTCACTTCCGCAAATGCGCAGCGAAGGCATGGCCGCGACGCGATAGGGATCGAACCAGTCAATCGGAGCGCCGCGCACGAGACACGCCGCCAGCGGCAAAAACGTGATCACTCCCCACGCCCACCGCCATCTCCGATCGAGGCGGCTGACGAACATCGCCACCATGACGCACAGCGCGACCGTCAGCGCGATTGCGAATTTTTCGGGATAACGCGCGATGCGCACCGACGATGTCGACTCGACGGTGGCCTTGATGATGGGGTTGTACCGTCCCAGCGCGAAAAAAATCATGGTCGCCGCCACCGCGGTGTAACGCGATCGCGCGACGATCAAGGCTGGAACGACGATGATGCCGAGAAACACGGTCGAGAAGAGCCGCCCGCGAAATTCAGGATGGCCCGGATCGGTGAGAAATCCGAGGATGGGGCCGATTGCGATTTCGGCCAGGCGGCGCGGGAGCAGGGAGGCGTTCAATGTCGTCACCGCCGAGAAGCCGCGGGCGCGCTCGACCTCTTTGGCAATCTCGGCGTACGCGATGACCTGCGGCGAAACCATCACCACTGCGATCACGAGCGCAGCGGCAACGATGGCCAGTCGACGCGGGTTCAATCGAACGACAATCGCGGCCGAGATGGCCGTCGAGAGCACGACCACCGGCTCGCCGACCAGGCCGATCAGCCCGAGTGCCAGACCGAGGACCAAAGGATTTCTGCATCTCTCGACTGCCCAAAGCGCGAATGGAATCAGCGCCACCGCGCAAATGAGGTTGTAAAAGACAGTCGCGGAGATGGCGAGGCCGCTGGAGGCGTACATGGTCGCTGCGAAATGCGCCGCGGCGCGCGACGCGCCGACCTGCAACGCCAGCGCGCGCATCGCGAACCATGCCAGAGCCAGATGCAGCAGGAAATGGAGATTGAACGCCACGTGGGACGGGAGGAAAAGATACAAAATATTGTCTGGATAAAACGTCAATGTGTTCGGGTTGCCCGCCAGCGGTTGTCCGCCGCCGTCGTAGAAGTTCCACCATGGAATCTGTCCGGCGCGGAAGATGCGCGCCGAGATGACCTTGATCGGATAGTGCGTCCCGAAGTTGTCGCGGAAATAGAAGAAGCCGAAGACCGCGATGCCCGCGGCGGCAACCGCGACCAGAACAGAAAGTACGACGCGCCGAGCGGTCATCGCATCGTTGATTATCGAGTAAGATCGCAAGACTTAGGAGAACCGCAATGGCTGTCCTTCAGGAACATGCGGCCACCGGCCACGATTTTTTGCAGCGATCGCTCGCCGAAGTCGATCCCGAAATCGCCGATGCCATCAAGCTCGAGACCGAGCGGCAGAACGACACTCTCGAGCTGATCGCCTCCGAAAATCACGTCTCGCGCGCGGTGCTGACCGCCATGGGCTCGGTATTCACCAACAAGTACGCCGAGGGTTATTCCGGCAAACGCTATTACGGCGGGTGCGGTCCGACCGATATCGTGGAGAACATCGCCATCGAGCGCGCCAAAAAGCTCTTCGGCGCCGAGCACGCCAACGTGCAGCCGCACTCCGGCTCGCAGGCCAACATGACGGTTTACTTCGCGGTCCTCAAACCCGGCGACACGATCATGGGAATGGACCTGTCGCACGGCGGGCATCTCACGCACGGACATCCGCTGTCGTACAGCGGCCGCGATTTCAAGGTCGTGGCCTATCACGTTCGCAAGGAAGATGAGCGCATCGACTACGACGAGATGGACCGTCTGGCGCAGGAGCACAAGCCGCGGCTGATCATCTGCGGCGCGTCGGCGTATTCGCGCGTCATCGACTTCAAACGGATTCGCGAGATCTGCGACCGCTCCGGCGCGCTGATGATGGCCGACATCGCGCACATCGCCGGCCTGGTTGTCACCGGCAATCATCCCTCGCCCATTCCATACGCCGACTTTGTGACCACCACCACCCACAAGACCCTTCGCGGTCCGCGCGCGGGATTGGTCTTGTGCAAAGAGAAATACGCCAAGGACCTCGATCGCGCGCTCTTTCCGGGCGTACAGGGGGGACCGCTGGTGCACATCGTGGCGGCGAAAGCGGTCTCGTTTCAGGAAGCGCTGTCGCCCGAGTTCAAGGAATATCAAACACAGATCGTTCGCAACGCCAAAGCGCTGGCACAGGCGGTCGGCGAGACCGGCTTCCGGATCGTGTCGGGCGGAACGGACAACCATCTGTTCATGACCGACGTCTTCTCGAAAGGCATCACCGGCAAGGACGGGCAGAACATGCTCGAAGCCGCGAACATCACCGTCAACAAGAACACCATTCCGTTCGACACGCAGAAGCCGATGGTCGCGTCGGGCCTCCGCATCGGAACGCCGGCCGTGACGACGCGCGGCCTTCGCGAGCCGGACATGAAGACGATCGCGCAGCTGATCGCGCGCGTCCTCGATGCGAAAGGAGACTCGGGAGTGATCGCGCAGGTCAAGAAGGACGTCAAGGAACTGTGCGATCGATTTCCCATCTATTGACATGTCTCGACGAAACGGCGACAAGGCACGCACTTCACGTCAGCGAAAGCAGCGGATCGTCCAGCGGGCCAAGGCGCGGGCGCTGCGCGCCGCAGCGACGAAGCAGCAGCCGGCCAAGACCACACCGCGCTAAACTTTCCGGGTGCGCGAGAAGAAGTTTCCGTACTATCCAATTTTTCTCGACATCGAGGACCGCGACGTCGTGATCATCGGCGGCGGCCCGGTGTGCCAGCGCAAGGCCGAGACGATGATGAAGTACGGCGCGCGCGTAACGGTGGTGGCGCCCGATTTCACCAACGCAATTGAATCGTGGGCGGCGGCCGGCAAACTCAAAATCCGGCGGAAGCAATACGACTCGAGCGATCTCGACGGAGCGTCCATCGTCATCGCATCGACCGATGATGAAGCCGTCAACACGCGCATTGCCACCGACTGCCGCAAGCGCAAGATCCCCGTCAACGTGGTCGATGTGACGCATCTGTGCGAGTTCATCGTCCCCGCCATCGTCGAACAGGGGTCCATTCAGCTGGCGGTCTCCACGGGGGGGAAATCTCCGGCGCTGGCGCGGACGCTCAAGGAAGAACTGCAGAAGTTCGTCGGCCCTGAATACGCCGAGATCAACGACATCCTGGGCACTCTGCGGCCGTCGGCGAAGCGCGTGCTGCCGACCGACACCGATCGCAAGGGCTTCTTCGACGCCATCATCGCGCGCGGGGTGGTCGAGATGCTGCGCCAAGGCAAACGGCGCGAGGCGTACGAGACCATCGCGAAGGCGTGTGCCGAGGCGGGAGTGGAGCCGAGCGAGAGGTTGCGGGCGGCCCTCAAATGAGGGATCGCGGCGCGATCGTTCTGATCGCGGCGGTCTGGCTGCTGTCGGCGCTCATCTGGCTGCGTCCGGGGATCACCAAACCCGATGGTGTCGCATATTACGCATATTTACCATCAACATATTTTGATACTGATTTATTGCTGTTCAACGAGTGGCAGCACTTCGGGATGCTGGAGAACGGCATCATCGCGTCGGAAGGACTGACGCCCAACGGGCATCTCGCCGATCACTGGACCGCCGGCAGCGCGGTGGTCTGGTTTCCCGGCTTCCTGGCCGCCGATGTCGTGCGCGGCTTTGTCCCGTCCCTGCAGCGATTCGCGCGCGACGGCGTTTCCCTTCCCTACAATGCCGGTGCGGTCTCCGCCAGCGCGATGTGCGGATTGATCGCGCTGCTGGCGGGCTACGCGGTCGGGCGCGCCTTCGCTCCGATCTGGGCGGCGACCGTGGCAACGATCGCGATCTGGTTCGGCTCCTCGCTGCTGTGGTACTCGACGCGCGAGGCGCTGATGGCGCACGCCGTCAGCGCCGCCGTGTGCGCGCTGGTCGTCCTCGCTTCGATGCGGAAGGATTTCCTGGCTGCGGGAGTGGCGGCCGGGCTGGCGTTTGCCGTTCGGCCGCAGAACGCGACCTTCATCATCGTTCCGTTTGTAATCGCAGGTTTGCCGGCGATGCGGAAATGGCTGTCGGTGGCCGGCGGAATCGTGGCGGGCGCGTTGCCGCAAATCGTGGTGACGGTATTCCTCTACGGAAATCCGTTGAACCTCTTCAGCATCTCGCCCGCGAATGCCCAACGTCCGTGGCACTCTTTCGAGCGCTTCTGGGCCTGGCAGCCGCTCTTCTCCTGGTATCACGGACTCGGCACCTGGACTCCGCTTCTGATGGTGGGCATCATCGGCTTCCCGTTTTTGATTCGCGCGCATCGCGGACTCGGAATGGCGGCGCTGCTGATGCTGCTGGCGCAATGGGCGGCCAACGCCACCATCGACCGTTTCTTCTGGGCCGGCTCGTCGTTCGGCCAGCGTCGCTTCGACAACTGCACGATCTTTTTTCTGTTAGGCGCGGCGGCGCTGTTTACACATCTCCCCAAGTTGCTCGCGATCGCGATTGCCGCCCTCACGTCGGCGTGGACCATGGCACTTTTCTTCACGGCAGCGGCGATCGATCTCAATCGCTACTATCCGCCCGACGCGCTGATTGGCGCGATGCAGCGCGCACCGAAGCCGATCGGACTCCTGGTGGCGGTACCGGAGTCATTCAAAATCGACGTCCTGATCGTCTTTGCCGCGACGGTCATCATCTATGTTGTGCTCGCGCTTCTGATGCAGGCCAAGCCCGGCATCGTGGCCGCGACTCTCTGCCTGGTCATGGCGGGTTTCTTCGCGGTGTGCGGCTTGAACGACGCTTCGCACATGGAGGCATGGACTGCGGTGATCGCGAAGAATCGCCAGCTCGAGCCGTACAGCGGCGCGGTGCACGACCGGATCGCGCTCTTGCGCGATGAGGAAAACTATTTGCGTGCCACCGGCGCGGCTGCCGAAGCCGATCGGACTCGCGGCGAGATCACAGCGCTCGAGAAATCGATTCCTTCGGCAGCGCAGTGAGGCGCGCCGGTTCCCGGAAGATGCGGTGCGACCAGATGTGCTTCTTGTGCAGCTTGTAGGTCACCATGGTCTTGAGGATCTCCAGGCCGTAGCGCACCGATCGCCAGAATCCGATCTGCGATGCTTCGTCGAAATAGCGCGTGCTGATGGGGACTTCGCGGATGCGCATCCCTTTGGCCACGCCCTGCGCAATGATCTCGGTATCGAACACAAAATCCTCGGAATTGGCCTCGAAGTTGACGCTCTCGAGGTAGCGGCGCGAATAGGCCCGAAAACCTGAATGATATTCGGACAGGAAAATGTAGAAGGTGGCGTTCTCGACCATGGTGAGGAAGAGATTGGCGAAGTACTTCCACTTGGGCATGCCGCCCTCGATCGGACGTCCGCCTAACATCCGCGAGCCGAAGACGGCGTCGCAGTCGCCGCGCAGCAGCGGCTTCACGAGATCGGGAATGATGGTCGGATCGTACTGGTGATCGGGATGGACCATCACCATGATCTCGCCGCCCATCACATCCATCGCGGTCCGATAGCAGGTCTTCTGATTCCCGCCATAGCCGCGATTCTTCGGATGCACGATCACTCTGATCGGAAGTGCGCGCGCCAGCTCCACGGTGCGATCGTGCGAGCTGTCGTCGACCAGAAGGATCTCGTCGACCCACTCTTTGGGGATGTCGTCGTAGGTCGCCTGGAGGGTCTTCTCCGCGTTGTAGGCCGGCAGAACCGCGACAACTTTCTTCTCGTGGAGCGGCATACGGGCAGCGCCTGAGAATAACACGCACGATTCCGGTTACAATCCGCCGCGCGTGAACGATGCGCGCCGCACCGACGCGCTGGCCGTCGCCTCACTCCTTCTGATCGTCACCATTGCCTTCGGTGACGTGTTGATCGGCGTCAACAACTTTTACATGCGCGATCTGACGCGCTACTACTACCCGGCCAAGCAGATTCTTCGCGAGATCGTCTACGGCGGCGAGTTTCCGTACTGGAACCGCTACTTTTCGGCAGGCCAGCCCTTGGCCGCGAATCCCGAGCACGAAGTCTTCTACCCC
>Ga0137389_10000194_pt1 | contig 32462 bp, 50 predicted proteins | sample 15con2h14BmetaG_FD_104645 | JGI IMG/M metagenome (GOLD analysis project Ga0137389, IMG submission 104645) | Vadose zone soil microbial communities from Angelo Coast Range Reserve, California, USA - 15con2h1.4B metaG | ecosystem: Environmental > Terrestrial > Soil > Vadose zone > Saprolite...
ACCGTCGAGGACGTTGTTGGCATTCTGGGAGTTGGCGACGGTCTTCGTGGAGTAGCGTGGGGCAAAACCAGTGAAGCGTTCGGGGTTAGAGAACTGGGTTCCGTAAACCAGAGTGGAGGCAACTTGCTGCGACATGCCTTCGAGGAAGGCGCGGCTTTCGGAGAGGCGAAATTCAGGAGTGTTGCCGTTCAAGTCAGCGATGTCCTTGTCGATGACGGAGTAGGTTTCGAGGTTGCCGCAAGCTTCGACCAGTTGGGCCGTAGTGGATTTGGCGTTGGGGACACCTGTGTTCAGGAGGCGCCAAGTGGCTTGGGGCAGGCCAGTGCGGACTGTGGTCTTGTGCACGGTCGGGAGATTGCCTTCGACGACCATCATGTCATCGAGGATTTCGTTTGTTTGAGACAAGAGTTCGATGATTGCGGCTACTTTGTAACCGTCATCCATACGCTTCGCCCAGTCCGCATAGGTGAGTGCGGTGGTGCCTACGATTGCCATAGGGGAGTATCCTTAGTCAGGGTTAAGATTCATTCTTCATCCTCTGTTCCTCTGGGCTTAACCGTTCTACCGCCATGCGGTGGAACTCAGGATCGGTTTTGCGCAAGATGCGGATAGATCGCTTCTGCGAGTGAGGGGCGTTCGGGTGCGCCTGGGGCTTTGTTGGCTTCGCCCGAGATCCCACCCGGCTTGATGCTACCGCCTTCGACGAAGGGTTTGAACATGATTGAGAGGGCTTCGACAACGTCTGGGTTGGAGCCGGCTCCAGTTAGGTCGAGGGCTGAGCGGAATGAACGGGCGAGGGATGGGGGTAAGGCCGAGTCGATAGCCTTGGAGATGTCAGTGCGGACGGCTTCGGATTTGGAGCCGAAGCGATCGGAGATGTCCGAGAGCCATTCCTTTTGGGTATTAGCCCAAGCGCGGTAGGGGGCTTCTACGGCTTCGCGGGTGGATTTGGCGTAAGTGTCGACTAGTTTCTGGGCCTGGTCTTGGGTTAGGCCGAGTTCTTTGAATGCCGTGGTGGCCTCAGTCAGAGCCTTATCATCGAACTTGAAACCTTCAGGGAGTTTGAAGTCGGCGTACTTTTCAGGGGCTCCACCTTCGCCTTCTTTGGCTTCAGGCTTCGCTGGATCAATCCCCGGTATCTTAGCATCAGGCTTGGGCTCTTCCTTGGAAGTCTCAGGAATCTTGGTAAGGAAAGAGCTACCATCAGGCTTCTTCTCCGGCGTAAGGGTCGTAGTCTCCGGCGGCGGATTCTGATCCTTCAGCGTCCCGCCCGTTTCCCTCGCCTGCGGCTGGTTGCCCTGTGGAGGTTCGTTGGTCACTGTCACGTCGGTCATTTGCTAGTTCCTTATGCGAAGCTTCTTGCATCATTAGGATGTATTCGGCAGGGCAATTTACGATGACGTCGGCAAAGAGTTGCAGGCCAACGTTTTGAGATCCACAGTTGAATGCGGTAATATCCATAGCTCCACGGACAAAGGGGGTGTGAAAGACGTTACATCTGGCGAGTAGGGAGTGCATCCAAACACGACCAAGGGCTTCTGACATGATACGCCGAGTGTATTCGATTCTGGCGGCTTCGACATGCTTTGCGGCCTTTTCTGCTTTGCGGACATCTTTGCGGTTACCGAAGTCATTGGTCATCCTCCAGCTACCATTCGCTGGACTAGGTTCTGGCCACCGCCTACATCGATTTGGGAAGCGTTAGCGCCAGCTTTGGAAAGGGCTTCCATCTGTGCGGCTTGTTGTTCTTGCACCTGCTGCTGCTCTCGGCGTTGACGGATGGCGGTAAGGGCAGCTGGGGAGCGGATAATACGTGGGGAGTTGTTCAACAGACTGCTGTAGATATCTAGAGCCATATCGAAGTCGAGGTTGTCGGTTGCGGCTGGGTCGATCCCGGCTACCTGTCCAGCGATCTGGAACATGCGTTCGATGGAGCCGGCTTGCGCTGCGTTTTGGGAGATTTCTAAGAGTGAGGAGAATTTGACCTCAATGTTCTTCCCAGCAACTTCTGGCGGGGGTGGGGGAAGGATGTTGGCGCGGAGCATGATGCCCCAAACGCGGTCGATGATGGGAGTGAAGACTTCGTTGTAGAGGCGTTGGAAGACCGGGCCAAGCATGATGAGGGATTCTGCTTTACGCATGTCCCATTCAACTGCGGTTATGTTGGAACGGGTTTCGAATTGGGAAGCGACATTAAAGAGGTTGTTGAAGAAGGTATCGCGGATGCGTTTGCGGACTTCTTCGAGATCGGCAGTGATGGAGGCGATGTCTGGTTTCCAGTTGCCGTAGGCGGGCTTCATGCCGTCGTTACCGGTGGACATCATTCCTTGCAGGAAGGTGATGCCGCCTGGGAGCAGGGAAGCGGGTTGGTTTTTGAGTTGGACATCGGCGACAAGGGGAGGGTTGATTCCCTTATCTATGCCTTGGGCCTTGCGCCTCGTCTCTTGTTGTAACTGCTTAATATCGGGAAGCGCGTCCATTCCAACGGAGCGGCCATATGGGTCGTTCCCGACGAGGTCCCATCTTCCAATAATGGCGGCCCGCTCGTTGAAGCCACGCTTGCGTAGGAAGCCCCTGGATGAAGTCCCCGACTGAGGATTAGTGGCCCCGCCCCACTCCCAATAAGTCTCGCGGTATTTGAAGTGTTTTGGAATACTATATTTCTCAGGATCGGTGTTGGGTTCAATGGCATGAGCGATAATGACCTCTCGAGTTAGCCCCGCGCCATCTCGGCGATCATAGAATTGTTGGATCATCGAGGAGCAATTCTCCCATCCGAACTCGTCTACGACCTGGGCGATGGTGTAGGTGAACTCACGGTAGAAGATGGTGGGACGGTACTTGCCATCGATGTCGACGTAGTATTCACCGAAGCAGGGGTTGATGCAGTTGATGACATTGTCGAAGTCTTCGTAGATGAGGTTTACGGCGGTACCGAAGACCACGAGGTCGAACATGAAGATCGCCATCGCGGTGTAGAAGTTGGATTCCGCAAAGACAAGGTACATGAGGCGCTCGCATTCGGCGAGCCAAAGGGAGATTGGAGAGGTTTGGGTAGAGTCGAGATGACCGATCTTAAGCTTGATCCAAGGCCGGGTTGGAGAGCAGGTTCCGGAGAACACCCCTGCGGCAAGGTTGCGGGCGGCAAGGGTTCCGGTCGAGTCGAGAATGTGTTGGTTTATCGGGGACCCACGGTTCATCTGGTTGGGGGTGATTAGCCATTTGTAACGTCGGGGGAGGATATAGTCGGCGAGTTCACGGCCGTGAGTCCACCAGCTGTAGCGGTTATTGCGGAGGCCGAGGAGGCGGCCTTGCTGGAATGAGCGCAGGCGCTGGTCTTGTTCTGAGGCAAGATCGGTATTGCGTTGGAAGTCTCTCCAATCAACGAGGGCGTTCATTTACGAAGCTCCCCAAACTGGTTGCAGGGAGGCAAAGCAGTCAAAAGGACCGTTATCAATACCTCCCTGCCAGTGGTGCGATTGCGTTTTTGGTTGCGCCAAGGTCGCAGTGGTGTGGCGTATCAGGCCGCGTGGGGATGGCTGGACCGGAGTGAATACCGGCCGCTGGCTTACCTTTCCTTTGGAGTGGGGCATGGCCCAGGCGTCGATTGGCGCTCGGTTGGGTTGCTGGATGGCGTTCATTTCAGGACCTGGAGTTTGGCTCGGCGACCTTGAGGATGACCGGTCTGGAGCCGCCGGGTTGGACCGGGCGGCATGGAACGACCCTGCGCGGCATCAGGCAATTGTCCTTGCTTGGCCATATCAGCCGCGGCCATTAGGAAGTTCACGGGTGAAGCAGGTGCGGCTTGGCCACTTCGCGGCATCATCTCAGGAGGGAGCATCGGAGCTTCAGGCATCACGCAGCCTCCAATGGATCTAGTTTGGTCAGCTCTGCAAGGCCCCACTCACTTATATGATGACTGAATGACCCTTCAACATGTTCGCGGATGGCTTCATAAGATTTGCCGTCAGCCTTCTCGACATAGACAACAGCGTAGTCACCTTCACGTCGAAGCCAAATTCCTTTGATTGGTACTAGCGGTCCGTAAGGCATCACATCTTCCCTGTAAGAGCAGCTGGGGCGGAAGAGCCTTTGGCTGGTAGCGCAGCCGCGCCAAGGAAGGATGGGGTTGTGGATTTCTGGCCTGGCTTTTTGCCGAGCGGTGATTGTCCGAAGACTGGTGGCGGGGGCGGTGCGGCCGGGAGTTGGGGCAAGGCATGTTGGGGCTGTTCGGGGGTCATGCTGCTTCGCCTTTATAAGGATCCCATCTGGGACTGTGAGGAGCTTGTACATGATACTCATGATTAACTTGCATGTGCTCCTCGGCATATGGGTTGTATTCGGTCTGATGGAGTTGGGAGCGCGGACCTTCGCCACCTGCGGCTATATGAGCGGCAAGAGGGCCACCGAAGGTTAGGGCTAGTGCGTCCAGATCGTCCAGGACGAGGCCGGGGTTGTCCGCTAAGATGTCTTCCTTCGGGGTGAGGATGATTTGGTCTTGCTTATTAAACGTATATCGAATAGCAAGCATTGCGCTTCGCAGGTCGGCATCAATGGGCAACAACCCTGTCCGAACCCAACTGCGGAGAGCACCATACATAGCCGCTCGTTTGTTAGCGTATTGCTCACCGGCGTTATCGAAGACGATTCCGGTGATGTCATCTTTGCCTCCGAACTGAACCTCTGTGACATAGAGATGCTTGGCGCGACAGTTGTCTACGACACCACCTCCGACGCCACCCCCGTCGATGAAGATTCCGTCGGGTCGCCATTGCTGCCAAACGTCGAAGACATTGTTGGCAAGATCAACTGTGGAGATGCCGTTGAAGACCTTCCTAGCAATGGTCCTAGCATCGCGTCCTTTACGTGGGAAGATAACAGAGTTGTTGGCCCCATATCGGGCGACGTCAACCCCGAGAGCCAGAGGTATTGAGGCATCTATGAAAACCTCTCGATCGGGAGACATTGCGCCATCGATATCGGAAGCGAGGAAGAACTCCATGAGGCCTTGGCGCGGGAATTGGCCTAGGATGCGGATGCGAACGTAATCGGAGTCGGGCCCGTAGATGTCGATTAATGCAGAGATACGTTTCTTGTTAGTGATGGGGACTTCTCGCGAGTCGATTGAAGTGGTGTGCCACATTGAGTGGTGGTGGCCACCTTCGAAGCATTCGCGGAAGCGGCCGGTGTTGCGGGTGGGGTTGCCGTAGACGAGCCAGAGGAGTTGGGTGTCGGCGTCGGAGAATGCGCCTTCAGCGGTTTCGAAGATGATGTCTTCGATTTCGCTCGCCTCATCAAACACGAGAATGAGCCGGTTACCTTTGTTGTGGAGCCCGGCGAAGGCTTGGGGGTTGGTCTTGGACCACGGGATCATATCGATCCGCCAAGTACGTTCGCGGGTGGGGTCCTTGGAGAGGAGGGCGGTAGCTTTAAGTTCGAAGTGTTCGCGGATCAAGGGGTTCAGGAGATTGAACCACTTGCCGAGTTCGGCCCAGGTTTTGGTCTTTAACTGCATCTCAGTGTTTGCAGTTATGACTCCGCGACAGTCCGGGAAGGTGGTAAAGGCCCAAAGGATTAGCTGAGAGACTGTGGTGGATTTGGCGATGCCGTGACCAGAGGCGACTGCTTCGAGAATGGCTTCTTCGGGGGTAATCAGGCCTAAACGGATGCGTTCCATTTGGGCTTGAGCCCAAGGCATCGGGCCATCGAACGCTTCGAGTTGGGTACCTGGCTGTTGCCAAGGAAATGCACCCATCACAAAGGCATAGGGGTCGTCCCTTACACTCACTAACCATTCGGCGAGTTCAGGTTGCAAAGAACGTGCCTTTCATGAAGCCCGTTGGGCGCAATGGAGGCAGGAACGGCGCCAATAGGGAGCCATGCCGGGAACCCATGTCACTCATCCCTGCCTCCATCATTCCCACCGGTCACCAATCGACTGGCAGGAATTTCGACATCCAAGGTCGCTCCACGGGTGCCGAACTTTGCGTCTATGACATTGCTTCGCCCCGAAGCTCGAGCGATCTGTTCCATCATAGCCGCGAAGTCTAGGTTTTCGTTTCGGTTCACTACCTTCTTGGAGTACCCAAAGCGATCCATCAAATCCGCTCCCACCGCGACCAAGGTCTTCAACGGGATCAACTCACCGCTTTCATCTGCTTCATCAAAATGGTCCTCAACTTGCCGGAGACTGCGGCGGATTAGCTCCGAGGCAGTCTCCTGGACTTCGTCTTGAGAACGCACGAAGGCTTCATCAACCTTGCCCCGATAAGCCGCAATGAGTTCGCAGAACGCGGGGTCCTTACGAAGTTGCAGGAGACGGTTGTAGCTGTAGCCGGTCAGCTTCAGGATCTCTTCGGTACGGAACCCAGCCGCAACCATCCGCGCCAAGCGATGATGCGTCTCCCGCATTGCCTTCGGTCGGTTCTGAGGCGGACGCTTCTCTTGCAAAAGCAGCATATCCTCACGCGTGAGCGGGCGCACCGAAAGGACCTTCGGCGTGCTAGCTAGCTTTCCACGATGAAGAGTTGGGTTCATAGCATCCTTCGTATGTAAACCTTAGGCCTGTCTTCTATCGGAGGCAGGTCCGGTACGTATGTCATCTGCTTCAGTAAGGCCCGAATGTCTTCAGGTAAAGGCATCTGCCCTTTTAACATCTCATTATACTTCGGCCGATACTTCTGAATCATTTCCCTTTCACGCCTATCCAATTCCAACTCAGAACAAGGCAAGACACAAATCCCGTCAAACACCGATCCCTTAATCGTCTTCTTCCCCATCGTCACCTTACGTAATCGATAGCGACTTGAAGCATGCGTGTAAAGCCGCACAAACAATCGCTTCGCTTGCCCCACATACACAACCTCTCCCCGCCAAGTCAGGGCATAAATCCCCGACTGCAAGATATCCGAAACATCAAAAAACCCGTCTTCTTCCATTGGCATGGCCCTTCAAAATTCTGATCCTACTCCCTATTATCCCATGGATCGCCCTAACGTGTCAAGTCTTTTTCCCAATTATTTTATATATGCTAAAGGGGGAAACTCAAAAATTATATTTTGCGGCGATGACAGTACTGCGGCCCCACGCAGAGACAAAATTTTGGCCCCCCACCCGAAGGATGAGAGGCCTGTGGTAGGCGTGGCCGTGGTATACGGTATGCCTAGATCACTCCTTCTCCTTGAGTAGATGGCCATTGGTGGCGATGAACGCCTTGATCTGTGCTTCGCAGCCGAAGAGCCTGTCCCACTGTGAGCGGTACAGCGTGACGGGGAAGCGGCCAAGGCCGTACACGGACAGTCCGCCTTTCTCGCCGACTTTCATCAGGATAGCCTTGGGCTTCGAGGCTGCGGCAAGGGCTTCGGTTTGCTTCGCGATGATTGCCTTGAGGGTATCGATCTCTTGCTGAAGGTTTGGAAGGACGGTCATTGGCATGTCTCCATCGGCGTGATTGCCGAGATCGCCATCATGCACCCCGATTGCGGCAACATTGCGGCGCAGCGATCACGAAATGTTACAAAGCTACGAGTGCAGTGCATCATTGCGCTTCGCATACTTCGAGGGTGGGAGCTAAAACCAAACCTTCGCTTACCCTGATTTACTCTCGATCTACCTGGTGTAGTGACATAACACTAGTCATAGAGGAGGGGTGCCGTAGGTAGGTCTTACACAACACACACACACACACACACCACAATATACCCCCCACCCCCTACGGGGTACCCCCTGTCTACCACTGTTGTTACCTGACTATACTTGGTAGATCGAGAGTAAATCAGGGTAAACCGGAGTGAGGCAGGGTTGACAGCGGACGCGGAATGTGGTATACTTGTGAGTACAATCAAAGGAGTGTGTCATGGCTACACCCGGACCGAAGAGAGATGATCCGCTGCGCCAAGCTGCATTGAAGGAGAATGCACGGAGGCAAATGGAAGCGGAGTTTATGGAAGAATGCCGCACCTTGAAGCGGGAGGGGGCAAAGGCTAAGGATATCATGAGGTGTGTAAGGGCTGGGAGAAGGACTCAGGCTGGGGTTATTGTCGGGGAAAGCCCTGATGGCACGGCATGGGTCTTACGCCTTGCTAATGGCAGGCTCACAGAATATCTCAAGGGCTATTGCGAAAGGCAGACCTCACACGAGGCAGGGAAGGCCATACGCAGAGTTAGGAAAGAGCTTAGGCTAGAGCCCTTACCTGAGATTGATAATGAAGTGTATGGCGATGGGGATGTTTAAGGGCCCTTACGGAGTAGCTCTGACTAAGGGCATCACGAAATCGTGATTTCGGCGCCGCAATTCGGCCGCATTTAGGGCGTAGAATAGGGCACTCACGAAAGGCATATGACATGAGACTTATCCGCAGACCTCCCAGTGGTAGCTGGAAGCTTGGTAATTCTAGGATGGCCTCAACCCGGCGTTGGGTTATACAGGGCTATCCTTGGCAGGGGCAATTCGAAACATTAGAAGAAGTGAAGGATTACTTATCTGAGGATAGAATTGATTGTTTACTCTGTGGTAGAGCGTTAAAATCATTGAGTATGCATCTTGCTAGAATACATGGCATTTCATGTGATAGATATAAGGAACAGTTTGGTATTCCTTATACTTGCGGCTTAATATCCGCCGATGTATCTGATCAGATGTCTGAAAGAATGTCTTTAATTGCCAAGCATGAACCGTTACCTGTTCAGGGTATAAACTTGAACAGGCGTCCGATGTGCAAAGCTATCACTGCTAACAAAAGAGCTTTGGCTAATAAGTATCGCCCTATCGATCGAGCCTTGCTGAGTAAATATGGTAAGATGCAAGCTAAGGTTACTGAAGATATAGTTCGGGCTATTAAGGATGATTTAATCCTTGGTATGTCACACCGCAAAGCTGCTACTAAATACGGTCTTAGCAAGACCACTATAACTAGAGTGATCAAATCTTAAAAGGGAGGCTTATCGTAATTCACTCCACTTCAACTGTCCCTTACGGCGGGCTCCTGAAAGGGATACCCGCCTTAAGGGCGTGAGAGGACATAGATCACTCACGGTACGGCCCTCGGCCGGTGTGGAAGGTGATAGTTCCTACTCAGCACAAAGACGTCAGATGAAAGGACTATAGCAATGACTGACGCAGTTGCAGAAGCCTCCGTTACTCTTAAGATCAAGCTTAAGGGTGGCATTGGCGAGGTTGAGGTGGATACCTCAAAGATTGTCGACATGGATATCTATCAATACATCTTCCAAGTCGGCCTTGAGACCATCATCAACAAAGTGGGGATGTCCAAAATCGCTGTGGGCATCACCAAAGCCGAAGGCGAGGATAAGGTTAAGCGCACCGCGGAGATTGTGGAACAGGCCAACCGAACGGTTCAGGCTATGTATGACGGAAATCTCAAAGGAGCGAAAGCCACGTCCAAGCGCACTGGGGCTACACAAACCGAGGCCATGCGCCTTGCGAAAGCCTTGGTGAAGGATACCTTGCGGAGCAATGGGTATAAGATCAGCGCTTTCGACGCGAAGCAATTGACAGCCTTTGCCAAGGAGGTGTTGGCCGGAAACCCGGATCTTTACAAGCGAGCGGAGGAGAACCTCAAGGCCAGAGCGGAGTTGCCGATCAAGGGCTTGAACGTCGCAGCTATGCTGGGCGATATGGCTGAAGATGAAAGCTTGAAGGCAAAGCCAAAGGTTCCACCAAAGCCCAAGGCTAAGGGCGAAGCCAAAGCTACACTTTCCGCTGCGCAAGCAGGGAAGGTTGCGCCACGGCAGAAGCCCGCAGGGGCTACCGCTCACTAACTCGGAGACATGCCATGTACTTCGTAACCGTCTATGTGGCCAAAGGCACACGGAAACACTTCGGTCCCTTCACCAGCATTGAGGAAGGGGATGAGTGGGCTTCGAACTACATCTGCTCAGATGAAGCAATCCAGCGCTACGGCTGTGGTAGATGGGATAACGGATACATGGAAAGTCCCTTGCAACTGAGTGAGCAATGAGCACGGCTATTGGACAGCCCCCATAAGCTCAGGATCACTCAGCTTTAGCTTCGCCTCCAGCAGAGGCAACACTACGCAGCAATGACTACCGTTCGCAATGTAACGTCAGCCAAGCTATCGGCGGTTGTGTTCCTTACCACAAAGTCAGGATGCGTAGTGCCTCTTTTCTCCATCGCGAGGGTATGATAGTCCCATCGCAAAAGGAATGAGCCATGACTAATGAAAGCATTTCGGGGTTCTTGAACTCCATAGCTGAGGCGAAGCGGGCGTTTGACGCGGAGCCGGAGTACCAACAGCGCATTCGTAATCTTGAAGATAACCATGAAGAGCAGCTCGAGACCATTGCTAAGCGTGAGCTTCACATTCTCGGTTTGAAGCAAGCTAACGAAGAACTCATGCAAAAGCTCCGCTCTGTGGAGGCAGAGCGGGACGATGCAGGGTTTCGCGCTTTGGAAGCAGATGACAAAGTGCAGGGTTTGCTTACGCTTGTGCATCAGTTTGTCGGAGATGGGCTCAAGGCTATCAGCGCGGTGGAAGGGAGGGAACTGTTTGTCATAGGCAAGGATGAGCATCAGGGCAATATTGCATCTATCGATCTTCTCGAAGATGCTAATCGAGAGCTTAACGATGAGCTTCAACGTCTTCAAACGGATATGCGCCTTGCTCAGGAACAGCTAACGCGCCCTTTCGCTCCTTCGGTCGATACGGCATCCTCGCAAGGCGAAGGCACGGACCATTGGTATAACTCCTTGAGGCAGGATCGTGAAGGGCAGCGTGCAGTGGACCCTACTATTGCTTCCACTCCAAGCTCCATCGCACCAGAAGAGGTGACCAATGCCTCATCTGTGGTAAGTGGCTCGATTGAGTCCCAAGAGGGTCAGAGTGATGGCCCTTTTGCCAAGACCGAAGACGTTACCCCTGTTCCAAATGCTGCGTCCGCTGGTGCCGAGAGCGAAACGTCTGCTGTCTCCAACGCTTCGCCGCCTGAACGGAACCGCGACCGTTCCACTTTCTACAAAGGACGGAAGTATTACGATGTGACTTACTACGTTCCACTTCATCAGTGGCTTGAAGGTGGTGGGACGAGAGAAGATTACGAATGGCGACCCCTGCCTGAAGTGAATAGGGCTTCGCATCAATCCTAAGCTTGAGGCCCTGTGTAAAAGCGGGGCCTTTTCTTTAACTTGAAAGGTCAGAAGATGTCTACGGTAAGCAAGACAATGGCAGATAAGTTGGTAGCATGCAACGGCTGTTACAAGGACGACATGCCTGTGGTCCGCATCGTTGAATACACAAACGCTTGGGGCGGCACGGCCTATGGGCTTGAGTGTGAGCATCAAATGGGCCGCTACGCTCCAAGCGAATACGTGATCGACCCTAGGGTCTATTGGGAGGCTAAACACAGCTAAAGGTATCAGGTAAATCAGGGAGCTTGGTAGCAATCAGGCTCCTTGACTTTATGTCAAAACTGTGGTATACTTATGAGTACAATGGGGCATAATGGAGAATTTCATGCCGATCATTCTAGCTGCTTTTGTAGGTTCCCTCTGCGGTTCCCTAAGAACGCATCCTTTCCTTCGAAAGATGGAGGGTGTCATGTCTGTGCTACAGGTTCTACGTCCCGTTGCTTGTTCTTTGGAGGGGTGTCATGACTGACAGGTATTACATTTCCTATATTAGAATTCCACATGGTTGCTGTTATGACATCTGTATCAGGGATAGGCAATTTGCTCACGAGTATAATAGAGGAGAGTTTGAACATATCTGTGAGTGTGTAGACTTGGCAATAGCTGAGAAGATTGTGGAATTACTGAATAGGACTGAGCCATGAACTATGGCTATCAGCACGCTTTGCATGTCATTGACTGGCGCCTTTGGCTTGCCATTGTTTTGCATGTTGAACCACGCTTCGTTTACTCACGTAAGGGAACCTTCGCGGATTTGGACGGAGAAGAAGAACAAGATGGGAGGTGGAGATGAGCAACGAAGATGTAGATGTAAGAGGAAAGATATTCGCCATCTTAAGCAGCAATATGAAGGACAAAGAAGCTAGGCATATCATCCTTGCTTTGAACGATCTCAGCGACGATGATTTCGACGAGCTTGTTAGTTTAATGCAAGAATGGAAGGCATACCGATGACCATTCTCTACAACTGCCGCCACGCCGGGGATCAATACCGCATTACGAAGTTCAACCCCGAGATGAACGTGGAGAGTTCCTACCTATGCACCCTTGAAGAATGTGACTGTCCTCGCGGGCCACACCCTACCTGCCGTCACCGCCAAATGTTGCCAAAGTTCATTGCAAGGCAACATGTTGGAGATGAGTGGTTTTTGGACTTCGACCGAGGTGGATGGGTGCAGATGGACCCGAGAATTATATTGATTGAGGACATTGATCTCTTCGGACCTAGTACAACCTACTACGAAAAGCCAAACGAATCTATGCCACCCCTCCCTGAAGGCGTCACCATGATTTCTTTAGAAAACCCTGTGGCTGTACACAATGCTATCGCTGAAGCTGTAGGGGAGCCTGGGTGGGGAGAGATAAAAGCGGAGGATATTGGAAAGCCCGTTAGAATCAATCTCCCCCCTGACGCTTCGCCAACTCACATCAAGAGGAGGTTTTGATGCTAATCCCCTACACCTTGGCCACAGCAAGCTTGGCTCAGTTTGGCTTCTTGATTTATTGGGTGCTAAGATGACCTCCTTCGTTTACGATTTCAAAGACATCGCCACGCGAATGAAAGGGGAATTGAAGGCCTTCAAGACTGAGGAAGAGGTATTAGTCAAGGCTGCTTCACCACAGGCCCGTTGGCGCTTGCTAAATACAATAATCTGCAAGTATTGTCATGGTTACGGACGCGATACTTTTAATGATTGTTGTATAGTCTGCAATGGAAAGGGAACGGTATGACCGCCTCTTCCGCCAAATCCGCCGCGCCACCCTATGCCGTCCTAACGTGGGCAGATGAGATGAATATCTACATGCAACTCCCTTCGGTAAACGGCCCCTATGTGGCGCGATTCGCTCGAAGCGAAGGAGGTCTAAGCACCGGGTTGCATCACATGGGTGCGTTGCATATAGAGCACAGTGGGGAGCCTTTCCATCGCGCCGAGATACCTTCAAAGGCACTTGCAAAGCTGGCTATCACACAAAACGACCGCGAAGCTGCAAGGGACGTGTTGAAGAAACTGGGAGTTATATCATGACCGATCAAGTTTGTGCTTATGAAGATTGTAACAGACCAGCAACTATCCTAGCCTGTGGTAGAAGCGGTTATAATGATGACAAAGGACACCCAAAACCTGCCTACTATTGTGATGAACATGCTAATCTTGTGGCAGACGAACATGACCCTGAGTATGTAGTATACTGTCCTAGCTGTGAATGCAGGTTTGGAGTGAACTGATGAACAAGAACGAAGACCCGATCTCACAAGAACGCATCAAGGAGCTTAAGATGATGGCTGTGGGCTACTACGGCTCTATCTGCGATATAACTGAGAACCCTTTTGAGGTTGCTACTCTTGTAGTGATGATTCATCTAATGCTTTGGCTGGACGCTCGCCAACCTAATGCGGATACGAGGATGATGTTGGAGGATTATTGTAAGAACTTCATGGAGAACTTCGAGATGAATGAGACTCATGATAAGGGACAGATGCAGTGAGTGGGCTATTTCTTATAGCCCACTCAGTGAGGGGTGAAGCTGCATTCGATGTAGCTACGAAGATGGAGTGTCCACACTGCACAGGTCGTGATCTGAACGATGCCCATGCCTGCTTTGACTGTGACAGCCTTGGCTATTGGTGGATCATCCCTACGTCAGGGCATCGAGCCTTTCCCTACGATATCGTCGAGATAACCAACCTTCGCGATCTTAGTGGGAATGGCATTCTGGATATGCTTGAGACGATGCCCTCCGCTTGGCCCAACCATTATAAAGTAAACGCAGCCCCGAAGCTCGACATCACTTCTCTCTTTAAGGCCAATAGGCCACACATAGCGAGGCGCTTATGACCACTCCAGATCCTTCTTCAAACGAAGTCCTACGCCTTGTCGCTTTGCTACGCCAGCAGGATCAGCTTCTCTACAAGGTCAGCCAATGCACTACATGGGAGCAGATGCGGCCTTATCTCCGTGAATTGTGTGATGACATGTATGTGCGTATGAATGCTGAAAGCGATCGCATCCGCATCCTTATGATCCCTCAAATCCGGGAGGTTTATCTTGAAGCAGCACCGCAGGCGAATCCGGCTCAGGACAGACATCCCCAACCGGCCTCCCCATTGCAAAGGGCGCTTCAGGAAGCAATCGATGTTTTCGAAGGCATGAACGACGACGAGATCAATGTTGAGCTATTGCCTCGACTGCGAGCTTCCCTCTCCGAATCACCCCTGGAACAGCCCGCCATTTCAAAGAAGGAAATTCTATGACCAACTTCTCAACAAAGGGCGGTGTCGTCACCCGCTCTGACACCTACATCAAACTCCTCCACCACCTAGACGAAGCCCGAGACTGCTGTGCCGTCATCGCGCATTTGCATCAAACTGAAGACACGGATAAGGACCGGGTCATGGCAATGGGGTGGCTCGCGGTAGCAGAGTTGCAGAAGAGGATGCGGGAGAAGGTTACTGACCTTGCAATGGGCAAGCTTTTGTGTTGAAAAGGAGATGAGCCGTGCCAAAGATTACATACCTGAAAGAGTTTGATGGAGCCTTATGGGCTCGATTGGAACTGGATCTTGCCTCAAAAGACATGCCTGTTCATGTCCTTACTGATAGTGAGATCATGGAGATCAAACGTAAGGAACGCCAAGCATGTTGGGATGAAATTCAAGCTGCAACGTGTACGGATCGCGATTATGACTAACACCGAAGAGCAAGATGCCATCCTTGCTGCCACAAAGGCCTCCAAAGCCAACTTGATGATATCAGCCCTTGCCGGCACCGGAAAGACCTCAACTCTCTTACATGTTGAACGCGCCGTGCCACGTGGTGCCATTCTCTACCTTGTCTTCAATACTGACAATGCACTAAAGGCCATGTCCCTTGACCAGCTTAAAGATGAACGTAAGAAGGCTAAGCCCGGACATTCTTTAAACCCAGCGGACCGTATGCTGTCTACGACAAAGGTACGAACCTTTAACTCCTTGGGACATCGTATATGGGCCAATGGAAAGGGCCTGAACGTTAATGGGAAGAAGTGCAATCTTATCATGCAGGACATCATTACTGAATCTCCAAGGGATTACAAGGATACACTTTGGAGTGTCTATCATGAGGTCTTGCAGGGCGTAAGTATGGCTAAAGCCCTCGGCTACATCCCTTCAGACAACGTCAGGGGAGCCAAAGGGCTCATATCCCGCGCCGCCTTTCATCAAAGCTTAGAGGAACTCCCTGATGACCTCACCGCCGACCTCATCGACACTGTCCTCTCGCGTAGTATCAAGCAATCCTACAAAGGGCTCATTGACTACAACGATCAGATTTACATGCCCGCACTGTTCGGTGGTGCATACCCTCAGTTTCCACTTGTTCTCGTTGACGAATACCAAGACCTGTCACCAGTCAATCATACCCTTCTTAGGAAGCTTGTTCGAGGAAGGCTTATTGGCGTTGGGGACCCTTGGCAGAACATCTACGGATTTAGAGGAGCTAAAGCAGGGGGAATTGAAGAAGCGACGGAGGCGTACAAGTGCGAGGGATTGCCTTTGAGCATTAGCTTTAGATGCCCCTCAAGGATAGTGCAGAACGTGCATTGGCATGTGCCACATTTCAAATGGTTTACCGAAGGAGGCAGAGTTGATAAACCACTTCGCATTCATGTTAGCGATATTGTGGACGATACTACTATTATTTGCCGTAACAATGCCCCACTCCTAGCCATGGCCTTTAGACTTCTTGCTGCCAGTAGGTCTATTATCATTGCTGGGAGTGATATTGGCCCAAGGTTGATAGGTATCATGAAGAAGCTCGGTCCCGAAACCCTCCAGCGGGCCGGCGTTCTTACCTCAATCAAAGAATGGGAAGAGGACCGTCTGGAAAAGGAGTCGAAGACAGCTTCAGACATGGCTGCTTGCATGAAGATCTTTGCCCTTCAAGGCCGAGACCTCCGTGCCGCTATTGCCTACGCCGAGCATATCTTCAAGCAAACAGGTAGCATCCTCCTCACCACAGGACATAAGGCCAAAGGCCTGGAGTGGCCCAACGTCATCCATCTCGACCCTTGGTTGGTGCGGAAGGATCCTTCTGCTCAAAACAAGAATCTTGATTATGTCATCTCCACCCGCTCAAGTGACCGGCTAACAGAGATCGACTCTGAACAGATAGAATGGTGAACGAAGATGTCCCTCCCTACCTCACTACAGTCGTATCAAGACTGCCTCGATTTCTTCGAAAGGGTCGTTGATGACCCTAAGGGGGGTCGGGTTTGTCTTGGGGCGTATGCGGATGCGCATTACTTCCGTCTGCGGTGCAACAAGGCCAGGGTCTTGCACCGGGAAGAGAACAAGAAGGTGCACGAACCGAACATGCCTCTTTGGGGTTCAAGCGAATATGACCCTTTGCAGCTAAAGCTCAAGGAGGACACGGATGGGGCGTGGTGGGTTTATGCAGAACGGACAAGTCTGGATCCAAGCTCAGTTGAGCTTTTGAGCGAGTTGGATTGATGACAATAGATGAAATCGTTATAATAGCTCTCAAATCCACCTCATTCAAGAACTTTCAAGAACAGTTGGAGTGGATGTCTAAATACGAAGCTGAAATGGCAGAGGCCCAAGAGAAGTTTGAGGCTGTAGCATGGAGACATTTCGATGAGCACAAAGGTTAATCCCCTCTCTTATCTGAACTTCTGGGAAGAAGCCGCGGCGCTAGAGTTCGGGCTTCTTGTAGAATGCGCCAGCGAGGATGACAAGAGTGCTTTAGCTAAGGCCCTTTGGGAATGCCGGAAGCAAAGTGGGGGGTTCGTCAACTTGATGATCTTCCAACCCAATCCGCCGAATGTGCTTTTCATCGCGAAGAAAACAACGGAGTTACCGGAATGAACAAGACCATACTCGAACAACACTTAGAGGATGAACTGCAACGTGATCGGATACGTAGCATAGGTAATGCTATTGGTACCTTTATCGTTATATTGGGGAAGCTGACTGTCTTCTACATCATCTTTCATTTTGCCCTCAAATATTGGTGAGATCATGACAAATGAACAACTAAAGAATGCCTATACAAAAGTCATCAACAAACACTTCAGTGCAGTTCAGACTGATACAGATTTAGGGCGCACTGATAACTGGAAGCTTGAAAAGAAAGCAAAGCAGTTCTGGGAAGACTTCTATAATGCTGATGCAGAGTTCAAAGTCCTACTTGCAAGGTGCACACTCAATGACTGAAGAACCAACCGACCTTACCGCCCTAATATCTCACGACCCCCTCAATCTCACGAAGCAAGACCTAGACAAGATCATTGCTTATCAACGCAAGCAACGGCTCACGCGAGAAGCCGGAGGCCGAACGAAGAAGGCCACGGGCGAAGTGCCAGCAGTAGATATTAAAGCGTTGCTTGGAAAGATACAGAAGCCCTCAGTGGCTCCCACCAAGAGTGCTATTGGGCCTACTACAACAACGCCCGGTAAGGGCTTCATTAGGAGGCTTTAAATGAACGTAGTAGCCATGCCATCTTCCCAATACATGCCCGGAACCCACCTTCGCATTGCGTGGGACAGCACCTGCCTCGGTGCACTTAAGCAATGCCCTCAATACTATAAATACACCATGATCGATGGCTACGTCTCGAAGGATGAAAACATCCACCTTCGCTTCGGAGGGGAGTATCACAGTGCCATTCAAGATTTCGAAAACTTTCGCGCCAACGGCCTTCAGTTCGAGGATGCTCTAAGGGAAACCATCAGGCAGTTACTTGTCCGTATCAAAGATTGGGACCCAGACACCGGGACTAAGGCTGGGTCGTATAAGAATCCGCGTACGCTTGTTCAACTCGTGGTGGATTATTTCGATAACTATCGTGAGGACGCCGCGAAGACTATCATCTTAGAGAATGGCCGGCCGGCCGTGGAGTTAAGCTTTAAGTTCGAACTGGACTTCGGCCCTACCGCGCACCCTGACGTTCAGTACCTCCTCTGTGGCCATCTCGATCGGGTTGTCACCATCAACGACAACATCTTTGTTGTTGACCACAAGACTTCTCAGTCCACAATCGGGGATTACTGGTTCAAAGGCTTCGCGCCTAACAACCAAATGACCCTCTACACCTTCGCTGGGAAGGTTGTGATGGATATGGAAGTGAAGGGGATTGTTATAGAGGGGGCTCAGATTGGGTTGCAGGATTTTACCACTAGATTCGCAAGAGGGTTCACGTATCGAAGTGATGATTTAATCGACGAGTGGCTTGCCGATTTGGAGTATTGGCTAAACGCGGCTGAGGCATTCGCGGAAGCGGATCACTGGCCTCATAATGATCAATCTTGCGGGATGTATGGGGGGTGTAGGTTTAGGGATATCTGTTCTAAGAACCCTTCTGTGCGAAAGCATTATCTAAAGTCAGATTTCATACAACTACCAGAGGATAAGAGATGGAACCCCCTAGAGAGCAGATGATATTTCACGCACTAAAGAACGAAGAACTCTGCACTGATGGTAAGCCCCATGATTGGCAGGGCTGGGTTGAACTGGAAGGTGGTGGCGGTACCACTGTCTGTAGCCGATGTGGCCTAGATGCAATGCCCCATTCACTGAGGTACGGGTCATGAGTGAAAAGCAGATGAGGGCCATTCTTCCCTTAGGGAAGTTCCGCGTCGTCGAACGCGGACCTGATTACATCAAGGTTGGAATGGGTGGGTCTACAACCATGACCATCATGATAAACCATATGCATCTTTACGATATCAAAGATGGCGATCTTTTAACCTACTACACGGAGGTGCTCTTTGCCAAGCCTAGCTCAACACCAGTCTAATCAATTCACCAAGGTTTTGTTCCTTGGTGACTCTAAGTCAGGAAAGACCACCGCGCTTTGGTCCCTTGTTAAGGCAGGATACAAACTCCGTATCCTCGACCTAGACAATCTCCTAGACCCTTTTAAAGAACGGCTCTTGGCTGAATGCCCAAAGGAGATCGCGGGGGTGGAGTACCGCACCCTTCGAGATAAGTACAAGACTGGACCACTTGGAGTCACCTTAGATGGCCCAGCTAAGGCCTTCGTTGATGCTATGAAGATGCTCGATAACTGGAAATACGATGACACGGATCTAGGAAAGCCTAAGGAGTGGGGACCAGATTGTATCCTTGTGGTCGACTCCCTGTCGCGTCTCTGTGACGCGGCCTATGACTTCCACGATATGATTATCAAGCCCGGGAAGTCTGGGGAGAAGGATGGCCGCGCTGTCTATGGTCTGGCACAGGATGCAGTGGAGATGGTTCTAGCGAACCTCACCTCTGCCACCTTTGAAACCAACGTTATCGTGATCTGCCACGGGCAGTATATGGAACAGCCAGATGGGATTTCAAAAATATTCCCGCAAGGAGTGGGGCAGAAGCTCTCACCGAAGATCCCGCAGTACTTTCCTGTTTATATTAGGCTGAAGAAAAGTGGTGAGAAGCGTGTGCTTCAACTTGAGTCTGATGTGATGATTGATCTAGCCATGCCGAAGCTTAAGGCCTTTGAGACAAAGACCCTTGATGTTGATACCGGCTTGGCCCAGATCTTCCAAACCCTACACGGCAAGCCCGCCATGCCTGTGCCTGCCGCAACACAGGTGAGACCGAAGGCGGTAACGTTGCAGAGGAGAGTTTGATGATTACGCCAACTATTGGAAGTCCTCACACTATCGGAGATAGCCCTTACGTTGAATGGATGCCCTACCAAATCGGTCAGGCGAGGGAGAAGCTGAGCCGTGAGTGATGCAACCCTTAGGATCAAGAACCTATCCATCGCCCTTGAGGCGTTATCTCGAATCAATCGAGAGGGATCACATGATCTCTTCGATACCATCGAGGCATTGCTTCAAGACACGATCCGAGCCTTCCGTAAAGAAAAAGAAAAGGAGACCCAATGGCCACAACGGCCAGCTAAGCCTACCCCTAACTTCGTCAATCCAGACGATGTCGACGAACTATAACCCCTTACGAAAGCGTGACCAAATGGCTAATTTCCAAGACATTCTGAACAAGAATTCTGATGATATCAAGCCGCCTCCGACCCTTCCTATGGGTTCCTATCACACTATCGTGATGGGGCTCCCTGAGCAGGGAGAATCATCTGTGAAGAAGACACCACAGCTGAAGTTCATTCATAAGATCATTGCTCCGCTTGATGACGTGGACCCCGATGCCATCGTCGAGTTCGAGGCCGATGGTGAGAAGATCGCGGGACAAGAGGTCGAGAACATCCTCTATATCTCAGATAAGGCCGCAAACATGCTGAAGGAGTTTCTTATCAATTGCGGTGTGGAAATGGCTGGAAGGTCCATTGCTGAAGGCCTCGACGACGTGCCGAACTCGGAGGTCATCGTCAACATCAAGCATGAAGCTTCCAGGGACGGCAAGCGAGTGTTCTCGAAGGTCGGTTCTACGGCAAGGGTAAGCTGACAATGGAACAAGATACCACAAACCCAATGCCTGATGATACTTACCATCTCATCGAATTGATCCACATCCATAGCCGACTGGCTAAGGCCTGTTTGGATGGTAGAGCTAAGAAACTACTCGATGCCAAAGACAAGATCGAAGACCTTATCTTAAAGATGGTCGCTGATATGTCTTATGAGTAATTAGCTTCCTCAGCAAGGTACGCCAACTTGCCTTGCTGAGGGCCTCCTGCGGGGCACCTTAACCCCGCCAACTGCGGCCGGAGACGCAAATGTTCCGGCCGCTCTTTATCCATAATGATAAGGATGTGCGATGACAGAAGAAGAGGCCTTAATAAAGTTAGTACAGCTTGGCTGTAAGGGCGATCCTAATCTATATATCAGTATAAAGGGAAAAAATCCTCCGAGACCAACTATAAATATACGGATTGATCCTGAAGTTACTGAAGAGCTTTTAATAGAATTACAAGAAGCTTTGGGAGGCTTCATCGGTCGAGGATACAATGGTGTTAAGGCAACTACAGGCTGGATACTGTACGAAGAAGATGGAGCAGTACAAATCCTAAAGAAATTGATATGGCCTCTTGAAAGGACGAAAACTAAAAACGGTATTATGAAAGCAGGATATGCGCGTGAAGTATTAATCATCTGGCAGCAGAAAAGAATCATCCAGTAAAATCAGACATATGGAGTGAAGATGAAACCCTTCCAAATTAGCGAAGAGATGCAAACGGAGATGATGGATGGCCTCGCCACGCTTGCACCAAACACGGACACAAATGACCCCACTGGAGAAATGTTTGGTGCGCCGCGCCTACGTCGAAGGACGATCCATAGGTTATCTAGTGAAGGCGATGCACCGCTGCCACAGAACGATACAGCGGTGTCTCACAAAGGAACCGACAGTGCTGAGGCCTTGGCGGAAGACTCGATCAATCCCTCCCATTACCGACGCCATCCAAGCGGTATCGAATGTATTGAAGTCACTCGGCACATGAATTTCAATATGGGGAATGCCATTAAGTATATCTGGAGATATATGGATAAGGGAGATCCTATTGAGCAGTTGAAGAAGGCTCAGTGGTATTTGGATGATGAGATCAGACGGTTGCAGGGGCAAAGATGATGAACAAGATCGTATCCACAACCTACTACCACGATTACATCCTCATCTTTTGTGAGAACGGAGACATCTATAGGTTGATTGTGGAAGATATCACCCTTTGGAAATGCACCTTTCAACGTATTGCTGAATTCCGACCACAACCATGAAACCCATCTTCTTAATCGGCGAAGCCCAAGGGGAAAACGAGGCCAAGATCGGCAAGGGCTTCGTCGGAGCTACAGGAGCCGAGTTGCTTCGGATGCTTAACGACTCCGGCGTCATCACCCTTACCTCCGAAGACCGCTCCTACCTCTCCAAGTGGTACCGCACAAAGGACCCATGGACCCTTGCCACCATCTGGGACCTTCATCCCGAGTTGTACCGAACTAACGTCTTTCAACAACATCCGCCCGGCAATGACCTTCTATACTTCTGTGGTGGGAAGGCCGAAGGCATCGCCGGATACCCTATCCTGCAGAAATCCAAATACGTCCGAAAGGAGTTCCAACATGAGCTTGATCGGCTGGGTGACGAAGTGCTTGCTTGTGACCCTAACCTCATTGTCTGCTTGGGTAATTCTGCTTTGTGGGCTATGGCTGGCCGGACTGGTATCACTAAGCTTCGTGGAACGACTTGCGTCAGCACTCACACTGTTAGCGGCTATAAGCTTCTACTTACTTATCACCCATCCGCCGTCACAAGGCAGTGGGAACTCAGACCAACAACCGTAGCTGATCTAAGCAAAATTCTGAAAGAAAAGGACACCGACGATGTCAAACGGCCAAAATGCACAATCTGGATCGACCCGTCCCTGGCCGAAATACGCATCTTCATCCGCCGGTACATCCGTGGCTGCAAGATACTTTCGGTCGATATTGAAACAAGCGGCAACCAGATTACGAGAATTGGATTCGCACCCCGACCGGATCTTGCTCTCGTGGTTCCGTTCCATGACTCCCGAGCAAAGAGCGGTAGCTATTGGCCGACTGCAAAAGCTGAACGATCATGTTGGGAGCTTATACGTCAGGTGCTTGAGGATCAATCAATCCTTAAGCTATTCCAAAATGGATTATACGACATCCCGTTTATCCTCAGAACTACTGGCATTGCAACCCGGGGCGCTACTCACGACACCATGCTCCTCCATCACGCCCTTCAACCAGAAAGCCTTAAGGGACTAGCGTATCTGGGATCAATCTACACCGACCACCACGCCTGGAAGACAGAATACCGTAACAGTAAGACTATCAAGAGGAATGCATAAGATGGAACTAGACCCATTATTGGAATTGATCGTTTGTGCACTTAAGAATACTGAACTGGATTGTAATAGGTGGGATGATTCAGTTCAGCGTGAGTTAGCAACTGACATAGCAGAGAGGTTAGAGGCTAAATTTAATATCACCATCAAGGATGAGTGATGAGGATAGTTAACACTCATGAATGTGAACCAGAGGATCTCCACAACCATGATGAAAGAGAGAGCACATACTGCGGACTTGATTGTTGTGTCACTTCTGAAATCTTGGAAGTGCTCCTCCCTCAGTTGGACGATCATACCAGAAGAACGTATAGCTTCTCTCGGGCCTTGCAGGGCCCTGTACTCGAAATGCAACTGCGGGGTATATTGGTTGATCAGGCCCGAAGACAAGAGGCCATCGACCTCTATACCGACAAGATCGACCAGCTTGAACAACAACTAGAGCAGATCGTTCTCGACGGAGTCGGGATGCCTACCTTTTCTTGGCGCTCTAACCCCGACCTGCAAAAGCTCTTCTTCGGCTATCTCGGGATCCCTGTGATCCGCAAGCAAGGCCGCCCCACCACTGATCACAAGGCCTTGGAGAAGATGCAGATCTTCCTCGTGGCCCGACCGATCGTTAACCATCTCCTCACCATGAGAGAGCTTCAAAAGAAGATAGATTTCCTCAGAACCGGAGTTGACCCCGATGGACGAATTCGAACCAGCTACAATATCTCAGGAACAAATACTGGTCGCTTTAGCTCTAGCTACTCGGAATTTGGCACAGGCGGAAATCTACAGAACGTGGAGGAAAGCCTTAGAGGCGTTTTCATCAGTGATTGGGGATGGAAGTTTGCCAAGTTCGACGCCAAGGCAGGAGAGTCTTACGTAGTAGGTGCCATCGAGGGAAACCTCTTCAACGATTGGAGATATTTAGATGCTGTCGAATCTGGCGATGTGCATACAGCGGTTGCTCGAATCTGTTGGCCCAATCTTGGATGGACCGGTGATCTCAAGCGAGATAAAGCTATCGCTGAACGACCATTCTATCGTCACTATTCATATCGATTCATGTGCAAAAAGCTTGGACATGGAAGCAACTACGGAGGCCAGCCCGAAACCCTCGCCATGCAAACCAACCTCCCAGAGCCAGTCGTCATTGGATTTCAGCCAAAATACTTTCACGCCTTTCCTGCTCATCTACGTTGGCACGGATGGACTGCAAGTACCCTCCAGCAGCTTGGATATCTTATTACAATTACTGGCCGAAAGCGATGGTTTTTTGGAAGGCGAAATGATCCTGCAACCCTCAGGGAAGCCATTGCATACAATCCTCAGGGCTCGCTAGCTGACATTGTGAACAGAGCCATGCTCCGCATCTGGCGCAAGCGCCCTTGTTTCATAATGATGCAAGATCATGACGCCCTTACTTTCATGTATAAGGAACAAGATGAAGATAAAATCGTTCCAAAGCTTCAAGAAATGCTCGTGGAGGAACTCCCGCTTCAGCATGGCCGTTCGTTAAGCATCCCTTATGATTGCAAAACCGGGTGGAACAAAGGTAACTGGAATGCTGAAGCGAACCCTGACGGCCTCAAAGACTACGAAGGCCATGACGAACGGCGACGCCAGCCGAAAGTGTCGGTCATGGATCGATTGCTTCATAGAAAGTACTGAGGCTTTGGGAAGCCCCTGCATTTTCCGGAAGTGGTCGGCGATTTCTATGCTGGCCGCGGCGGTGGAGCAGCGGGTTTATGTTATATCTGGAGGGGATAAGCTTCACGCCAATATCTACTGTGCCTTGATAGGGCATCCAGGCACCGGCAAAACGCGAAGCATTTACCGCGCCCGCGACTACTACATGACAATGGAAGGGGCACCTATAGCCCCAACCTCAATGACAGATGCTTCAATGATTGATGCGCTAACGCATTATAAACGAACCGCGATGTTGCCGGAACCGGACGGGCCTATTGAATATAACTCAATGTACATCACAGCGGATGAACTCTCGGCGTTTATGAAAGCCTATGATGAAGGTGCTATTGGGACAATGTCTGCGTTTTATGATCCTAAGGCCTACGGGCAATGGCGGCGGGGGAATGATCTTAAGATTAAGATAAAGCGGCCACAACTAAATCTCATCGTGGGCACAACCCCCTCGAACCTTCTCCACTACATGCCTGAGACAGCATGGGAGCAGGGGTTTACGTCGAGGATAATAATGGTTTTCTCAGATGAAAGGACGATTGGAGATGACTTCGCACCTGACGTTGATACGAATCTTAACGATAATCTTATTCATGATCTACATAGTATTGCAGGTCTTGTCGGTAAGTTTACGGTTACCGAAGACTACCGAAGCTGCGTCAATCAATGGCGGAAGCTCGGAGAGCCCCCAGTTGTGTCACACCCCAAACTTATCCATTATGGGACCCGACGGCGTGTCCACCTTTATAAGCTCAGCATGGTGTCAGCCATTGAACGATCTGACTTGCTTGTGCTCACTCGTGACGACTTCAACCGAGCGATGAATTGGATGACAGAGGCGGAAGCGGCCATGCCGGATATCTTCAAGGCTGGAGCTGGCAACGCCGATGCGAAAGCAATGGATGAGATCTTCCATCATGTCCTGACGATGCAGATACGGGGCCCTGTGATAGAAAGGAAGATTATCAACTTCGCCAAGGACAGGGTGCCGCTACACTCTATAGAGAGAGTGGTCCAGATCATGATCATGGGGGGAAGGCTTAAGGTGGTGAAACAGGACTTCCGCACTGGGCAGAGGTTCTTCAAGGCGGAAGTCCCGGATGTGGATGAGGATGGGAGTCTTATTTAGCGTTGCTTATGCTCAATCCACCCATCCCCACGGCGCAGATCACTTAGTTCATGTTGTAGATTAATTACAAGACTAGTCAGATTATCAATACGAATATCCTGCACCGCAATCTGAGTGATAATCTGTGCGAGCTTCTTTAGCTCTTCTTCCATCGATTCCAACTCTTCCTTGAGATCTTTCGTACTCCAATCATTGCGAAGAACCATTGCATAGCCTCCTGAGAGGAAGAGGACTGTCTGCATGCCAATACCTGCTATTATTTCCCACGCCATGAGACAGCCCTCTTTGAGTTTAATACTTGAACGACACGCCTACGCGGCCGCCATTGCCCATCTTCCCACAGGAACCGCCAGCGCAGAAGCTTTGGGAATTGAGTTGCCATCCAGCCCAGGTGTCGACGACGACTCCATCGCTAAAGCGAGACAAGAGTCCCACGCCGAGCAGCGGGGCGACCAGCCACACCTTGTTATGTTGGTCGAGGCCGACTTGGACTGAGATGTCTTGCTCTACGAGACCCGCGAAGAAGTAGCCGTTGGCAGGACCTGCGGTTACCCCATTCGGCAATGCCGGCAGTGAGGGTAAGGCCAGTTGGTTCCCGAAGGGGTTGAACCAATTGTTCACTGGAGAGCCAGCGCCAACACGTTGGATAAAGACAAGTGGGCCGGAGAGGGCCAAGCCATTCACCGCCCCATTGATATTGTCGAAGCCAACCGAGCCTTCAACGAACCAGAACCCGGCTTGTCCGAAGGGACAGGTATAGCCGATCAAGGCATCGAGTTCGCCTTGGACGATCCGATCTCCGACCACGCCTCCATTCACGGCTACGGCTGAACCGCCTGTGCCAACACCGTAGTAGAGCCCGCACCGAGTGGTGGGGTAGGCTCCTAAGAGAGGGGCCTTGGTTGGGAGATCGGCAGCAAGAGTAGCACTCCCCAGTGCTACAGATAGAGATAATGTAAGAAGACCTTTACGCATCATACTTCTCCTTTGGTTAGCCCGACTTAGCAGTCGCAGCTACCTGGGCCTGAGCAGCTGGTATTGGTGCAATCTTATCTTCATTTGGATCCATAGCGATCTTGGCAAGGACTGGATTGGCCTGGGCATTAACGTCGATCTTCTCAATCCCAGGCATTGCTTTGACGTTTTGGATTTGGGTTCCCTGTCCAGAGAACATGGTGACAATGCCACCAAGGACGGAGTTACCCAGGCTACACACCGAGACAATGATATGAGCCCAATGAGCACCCATTAGATCGGTCAGTTGTGCAGTGCTACCGATCAAGGCACCGTTGATAACAAGGGTAACCCCGAGCCATTGCAGCGTCGTTAGACTTTTGATGGAGTTCATTTTGTTCCTTTCAACATCACGAGTGCGGTGCCGTAGACTTCCTTGTTACGGTTCAACCAGCCCTTGATGAACTTAGGCTGGTGCAGGCCTCGGTAGAACTGTTCCTTTGCCTGGGTGTAACGAGAAAGGAGGGATCGGGGATCTGCGAGACGGATAGCCTGTCGGGTGAGAGGACCTACACGACCATCGGCGGTTACCCCAAGGGCTCGTTGGCCCAACACAATTGCCTCATGTGGGCCTGAGTTCACGCACATGTCGAAGAACATGTAATCAGTACCGAGTGGGAGCAGGTCACACCATGGGTTCCAATACTCCATGTGGTAGATGGCCTCGATGTCCTCCTGTGGCGCCTGCCATACATCCAGATGTCCCAAATGCTGCTCCACCCGCCAAGCGTCGTACTCTCGTTGAGTCACCCCCCGGGACGTACGGCCGCCGTGGTCTTGCGGATCGTCATCGTTACCGCCTTCGCTATGAAGAAGGGCCTCTAGCGAAGCTTTGAAGTTCTCTATCATTTCTCTACCCTCAGTTTGGTGGTGCCTCGGGTGACACCACGGAAGACTTCTGAAGCCGAGCGAGGATGGGTTTGTTTGTTCACAAGGTCGATGCCGAAGCGAGCTGCGTTGCCAACGACCTTCGGGGAGACGCCTTTAGTTTCACCCAGCAGCGTTAGGATATCCCCGACGGTCTTACCCGCATGTTGTTTGCTAAAGGCTTCTTTGCCCTTCAGTAGGTCCTTAACGGCAGTTGCGGTGTCATGTCCTGCGGAGGATAACAGCCCAACTCCGGGCTCGTGACCAGCAGTAAGACCATGAACTAAATCCCTGAGATAAAGCACAGAACTAGACATCCCTAGAGTGAGGCCACTAGCTAATCGCTGAAGCGCTGTTCGGCGATCTTCTGTACCAAGCCCTACCACGGCCTCTTCCACAATGATCGGCCACACGGCGAAGGTCATCAGGTCTCCGAGAAGCTTCGGCGCTCGCTTGAAGGCCTCGTTGAGTTCCTTCTCTTTCCTAAGCTGATGAATATCATTCAGCTGATGCCCGATCTCGATCATGCGTTGCATTCGGGTGCCCATGAAGCCGTAGACTGAGGTGAGCCAACCATGAGCCGGGCCACCTCCAGCGACTAATTCCGGTATATCAGCGCGCCCAGTTGTGCCATGGGCGCGAGTGACTGCGTCATCGGCAAGGTTCACGGATTCACCAAAGCTCAGGCCTTCTCTTTGACGTTTGTTGAACTCCGCTATCCATGTGGGCTTAGCTGAGAGCATATCTGATTGAGCCACAAGCCAAGAGCCCTTCTGGATGATCTTCTCCCGGAGGGTGCTTTCACCTTTCAGTTCTTTGGTCTCCCCGGCGATTGTGTCTTGCCAATGGCGCTCACGACGCTGGAGGGCTTCGCTATGTTTCATTGCAAACTCGGACATTGAAAGGCCAAGCTCAGGGCTTTGGGCGTAGAGGCCTTTGACGGCTTCGGCGTAGTTGTCTGCCCCTACCAATTCCATCGCTTTCCGTAAGGGGTCCCCGGCTAGGCGCTCAACTAGTTGCTTGCCGAACTGAGGCAGGAACTCCCTTGCCCCAACCACCCGCGATGACATCACCAACGCAGTTGGACCGTGCTTTAGGGCGGTGTAAATGTTACCTCCAATGTATGTGGAGATCACATTTTGCCTCAGGTACTCACTCCACTCTCCAGCCCATTTCCAGGTAGCGCTTGGGATGGATGCTTGACCGGCCATGCGCTGGAGCCACGGGTCAAGGAGGTCTTTGTAGTGAACCCCATAGTGGTTATCGATTTCATTCCGGAAGGCTTCGTTCTTGAAGATCTTTTGGATCTCTAGTAGGGGCTCCCGATAGGCGATATCTTGGATCATCTGGTTGATCGTGCCGTTCATCGCGGTGATGTCGAGGTCTAAGGGGTACACCGCGCCTGAGCGTTTCTTGGTGTAGCCGTTGGCAGTGGTGGCGTAGGACTTGCCGTATTTATCCAAGACACTATCTCGTCTGCCTACTGTGTTGCGGGACCACTGGCCATTTTCGTACTTGGTCCAAACTTCCTTCCGGATCGGATCGGCATCGAGTGGATGGTACCATCCTTCAAAGGTTCCATGGACATTGGTGATTGGCTCAAGGGGAATCTTCTCCACCGGTACCCCTTCGGTTCGCTCGTAGACCCCGTCGGATTTCTTGATCAATTGTTTGAAGATTAGGTCTCCACGCTTCTGCGCCTGGGCCCAATCCTCTTTGGTGGTATGTGCCTCTAGCCATTTCATCAACGCTATGGGATCCGCCCCATAGCCCTGCGCCAGCACCCGCCAGTTGCTGGCGTTACCGGCATGAGCAAGGATCCCAAGCACGTGCTTTCGCATGAAGCCGTTCCATGGAGTGCCGTCTGGGTTCTCTTCGGTTCGAGTCTTGGGGTCGTTGAAGGGGGAGTCGACTAGTTTCTCGGAGTCCTTTATTGGGCCTACTTCCTTTAGGGACTTGGATACTTCCCGTTGAAGGCTACTATGAGTGTTGTCTGCTTCACGCATTGGATAGGTGATGTACCGGCTGAATATCCCTCGCGGGTCGTAGCGTTCCCAACGCCGAAGTAGGGTTGGAATGGCAGTCAGACCGGCAACGAACTTCTTCGGCTGCTGCGCCTTTTCCTGAAGCCAGTTCCGCTCATCAGGAAGCAATTGTTGAGGGAAGGTCTTTAGCTTAGTTCGCATCTCGGCGATGGTTTGGGCTCGGTCGGCGGCGCCACCTTCGCTATAGATCTTCTTCTCGTCCCGGCCGGCCTTTACAAGAAGGTCGATGGCGTTCTTGAACTCTTTGAAATCGGCGTAGGGAAGGTCCTTAAGCTTAGTTTGGAAGCTGGGATCAGTGAAGGTATCGGCGATCGGAAGGGTCCGGTTCCCCATCCATTCAGCCTCCTTGGCTGCGACGAAGTCCTTTAGATTGTCCTGGGGCTGAAGGCCGATACGTTCCACAAGATCTCCTTGAAGGAACTTGACTTTACCAAACCCTGCACGGCCTAAGAGATCGTGCACCCAATTTGTGTATTCCTGTTCGACACTCCCAACCTCCCTGTTGCGGAAGGTCTTGGCGGTACGGTCGAGTTGGGCCTGCTGGCGCTCATACTCTCGTGCCATCTTCGCGGCGATGATAGCAAACTCCCGTTGTTGGGAGATGCGGTAGGCCTCAGCCCAGTTTCCCTTTGACCCGGCCTCTTCGATCTTACGCCCATGCTTCCCTGCGGTTTGGATGATACGGTCAGAGGAGATCTGCCCTACAGGGGTGAGATCGAACTGACCCTTCACCATCTCCCGGACTTGTTCCTTGGTGAACTTCGGTTCTTGCCCAGACGCGAGGGCATAAGCGAGGGTCTCTTCATGGATCAAATCAAGTTGGGTCTCAGAGAGGGCTTGGTCCTTTGCCGCATCCATTATGCTCTGTCCAAGATCCCCAAACTCCGCGTTGAGTCGTCGATCTGTTTCAACGTCCACAAGCCGATTAAAGTAATCCCGTTGGGACATGCCGGCTGACTTTCGATCGAACGTGAGCATTCCCAACCTTTCAACCAGGGCGTCACCTGACGTGTAACCAAAATAGGGGGCGAGGTCATCTGGGTTAACTCCATCTTTCTTTTGGACATAGTCTTTGGGGAGGGAGGCCTTTTGTTCCTCTGAGAGGAAGTCAGGGTGAAGCTTGATCCCGCCTTTGGCGAACAACTCGTCAGTAGCGAGATCGGGGCGCGAAGCCAGTTGCTCACGGACTTCATCCCGAAGATCAGTCCGGCGCTGTTTCCACTCCGCGGTTTGAGAACGCTTCTGCTGCTTCTCCGCACGGGTGGTAGCCTTCGTGAGGTCTTCGGCATTGCGCTTCGCTATGAGATTGAGCATCCGATCCATATGGGCCTGGGTCACCCCCATGGCTTTGGCCTTTTCGAAGATCCCTTCGCTGGGCTCCTGAGAGGCTTGAGGCTCAAAGCCATCAGGCTCCTTATCTATAACGTCTTGAATATCCTTCAATATCTTCGCATTACGTGCATCGTTCTCCACGTCAGTTAGTTTTGCTATACCTTCCTTTATCCGTTCAGCTGAGGATGTAGCCATACGGGCATCTTCTAGCTCTTCATTAAACCCTTCAACATTATCATTAGCTGCTCGACGGAATTGAGTGGGCTCTTTAGAGGCTTGGGGCCGGAACGCACCTTCCTTTAGCGGTGCGTTGCCCTCCCTGCCACCGACCTCTCCGGTGTCAACCTTCTGGAAGATCTCATCCCAGGAGAGATCCTTCCCTGTGATCTCCTTCACACGTGCGCGAAGGGCATCGAAGAACTCTTGAAGCCTTTGGAAGATCCTCGCGATCCCGGGCGGGGTCATGTTCTTATCTTTAGCATCTCTCCAAGTACGGTAGGCCTCAGCGATAGACTCCTCCATCTTAGCTTCTTCAGAGAATTCCTTGTACCGTCCTCCGATGTTATGAAGAGTCTGCCAATCGTTTTGTCGCGAAGCTCGTTCAAGGGTCTCCCACTCACCAGAACGAAAGAAGCCTTGCTGACGCAGGTAATGCACACTCTCATGTCTAGCCACACCCATAGCATTCGGATTGTCCAAAGCCACAACGATCCAAGGATTCTGATCTTTGAACTGTTGTGCAAATCCTCCAATACGACCGGCGCCACCTCCAGGGAGACTAATCTGACTTGGAGTAAAGACCTGGGCCTGCTTTGGAACGATACGGCCAAGCTCATCGCGGATAGCCACATCGAGTGCAGCCTTGTGCGGCTCAAGCTCTGGGTTGTAGTGAAGTTCATAATGTGAAGATTCGACAGTACTGCCGCCGGCTTCCTGAAAGAGATCGCGTAGAGTGGGTCCAGCATCCACATACCCCCAGCCTTCAGCCTCTTGTGAGAACTTGATGACAGGCATCGCCGACTTGGCTTCCCAAGTCCCGGCCTTCTCTCGTGCACCAGTTACACGATGGCCAGTTATGCCAAGTCCATCAGGCCCAAAGGCCCTTGGAAACTCTGCTTTGATTTGTCGACCAAGATCACGGATGACGGCCGGACCGAGGAAGTTCGGATCGTACATCTTCGGGGTGCCACCGGCTTGGATCATCTCCACGTAGATCTGCTTCCCGCCTTTCTGCTCGGAGAGGTTTAGGACACCAATCTTCTTCCCGGTCTCGTCGAGAAGGTCGAAGTCATGCATGCCTACTAAGGTCATGCTTTTCTGTGTTGGCTCGTCGTGAGCCACCTGCCGCTGAAGGGTGACCTTGCGATCCCCAAGGGAGAATTGAGGCTCAAAGCCACCAGAGCCACGGACCAGTTGGAGGGGATCGG
>Ga0137389_10000196_pt1 | contig 32288 bp, 29 predicted proteins | sample 15con2h14BmetaG_FD_104645 | JGI IMG/M metagenome (GOLD analysis project Ga0137389, IMG submission 104645) | Vadose zone soil microbial communities from Angelo Coast Range Reserve, California, USA - 15con2h1.4B metaG | ecosystem: Environmental > Terrestrial > Soil > Vadose zone > Saprolite...
GCGAAGCCAGGGCCAGAGTCCGTCTACGCATAGGTTCTCTCCGATTGTATTAACCCTGAATGAGACCAATTGTTTCTGCAAGAGTAGAGAAATTCCGAACATTACCGGCGTAACGGAGCTAGCACAGCACACGGGGGGAGACAGCCGCCCCCGGCTGTGCAGTGAAGCGTAGCCTCACAGTTCACCGAGACACTTCCGCCGACGCGGGGCAGAACTTTGCCTGTCACGCTGTCGCCACAACCTCGGCTGCCGCTTCCTCTCCTGACCGCACGCAATCTGGTACGCCGATCCCGCGATAGCCATTGCCAGCCAAAGCCAGCCCCGGCAATTGCTTTCGCAGGCTCTCGATTCGCTCCAGGCGTTCCAGATGGCCGACGGTATACTGCGCCATCGCGCCTTTCCACCGATACAGGCGAGTGAAGAGCGGCTCCGCGCTCAGCCCGAGAATTTGGCGAAGTTCTTCCCGCGCGATGCTCAGGATTTCTTGGTTCGGAAGCTGAAGAACCTGGTCGTCGCGGCTGCCTCCAAAGAAGCAGCGCAACAAAGCCCGGTCTTCGGCGGCCCGGTGAAGAAATTTATTGTGGACAAAGGTTGCTGCCAACATGCGCTTGCCTTCGCTGCGGGGAACCAGAAAGCCGAAGCCCGGTGGCAAGGCAGCACGCACGTCTTTGCCAAAGCCGAGCGCAACTGTAATCGAGGAGCTATACGGAATTACCCTGAGCTCGGAGGCCAGGTATGCAGCCGACATCTCAAGCAGCAAAGCGGCATCCGGCGCCGGCGTGGCCACAATCACCGCGTCAAAATGATCGGAGGCGTACCCCGCGGACACAACCCAGCCTCGATCTTGCCGCTGGACGGCCTGTACCGGAGAGTTTGCGTGCAAGGCGTCCGCTGCGAGGTGCGCCAGAATTGTCTCCGGCAACTTCTGCATTCCGTTTTTCAGCGACGTGAATATGGAGGGCGGTCCAGATTCGGATTGTTTTACCGCCTTGCTGGCCGCGAGCATCCCGCGGGCCAGGCTGCCGTAGTTTGCCTCCATCTCAGCAAAACGTGGCAGCACGGCGCGCACACTCAGCTGTGAGGCTTCGCCACCGTAAACACCGGAGAGCAGCGGATCGGCCACGCGATCAACCATCTCCGCGCCGTAGTGCCGCTCAACCAGCGCTGCCACACTTTCATCACCATTCGACTGGTGCGGCGAAAAGCGCCATTCGCGAACCATGCGAAACTTTGTGGCCGAGGAAAAAAGCGGCGACAACAGGGCCGATGCGAGCCTGGTGGGAACCATGAACATCAGCCCATCCGGCATGGGAGCCAGCTTGCCCTTTACCAGAATGTAAGTCTTGCGAGCGGCGTCATTGGAGCCAATCAGTTGGTCCTCGAGGCCGATTCGACGGCAAAGATCGGCAGCCCAAGGTTTCTCGCTTAGAAACGAATCAGGACCAGCCTCGACCAGACAGCCGTCCACCTGCTCCGTGACCAGCACACCACCGAAGCGCGAGCTGGCTTCGTAAACCTCGTAAGACAACGACTCGCCAGCCCGGCGGCGTTCTTCCAGAGCGAAAGCCGCGGCCAGCCCGGAGATTCCGCCGCCGATAATGGCAACGCGTTTCATGCGAAGTCATTCATGCGAGCCCGATGACGCGACGGGCGGCCATCGACTCTGCTCAGAGCACGTCTCGCCCGTCATCTTTCACTTTTCCATCGGTAAACTGATCCGCGATCGCGCCAAATCAGCCAATGCCGCGGTCAACAACGGCGAATCGTTCAGCGAATCGGCGCGCCGCAAGCACATGCCTTCCCTCTCCGCGAACTGTTTGAAACCGATGTCGATGTCGTACAGCACTTCCACGTGGTCGCAGAGAAATCCGATGGGCTGCACAAATACCCCACGATGACCCTCTTCTTTCAGTTCCAGAATCGTGTTTTCGACCGTGGGTCCAAGCCAGGCGCCGCCCGACATTCCCTGGCTCTGGAAAGCAAACTTCCAGTCGCCGGAGGCAAGCGACGCCGCACGCGCCACAAGCAAGGCAGTTTCCTTGGTTTGGGCTTCGTAACGATCCCCCTCGGCGATCGTGCGCTGGGGAACACTGTGTGCGGTAAAAATTACGGGCACTCTGGCGGACATTTCGGTGCAGGCTCGCTGCCATCCAGCACGAACTTTCTCCGTGAAGGCTCTGATCAGGAACGGATGGTCGTGCCACGATTCGACGAAATCTACGGCAAAAGGTGTGCCCCCTTCAAGATTCAGCGCAGCGCGATACAGTCCTACGCTGGTGCGCGAGTTCTGCGGAGCCAGACAGATGACCACGGCACGGGCGATGCCGTCGGACTTCATCCTACGCACCGTCTCCGCGATAAACGGCTTCCAGTTGCGCATGCCCACGTAGACGGGCAATTTCAGTTCTTCCGCCAGGAGATTGCCCTGTTGCAACGTCAATTGTGTAAGCGGGGACCGGCCAATCAGCCCGTAGCGATGCCTCACTTCTTCGATCACTTCCAGCGCAACCGGACGGCCACGTGTGATTTGACGCAGGAATTCCGGTATGTCGTCCACCGAATCGGGGCTTCCGTGAGCCAGGAGCAGTACCGCATTTTTCTCAGGACCGGACAATTCAATACTCCAGATCTACAATGTGGCGTGGCGCCCGCACCCGCGAAAAGCTGGCGCAACGCCCGCCTCCCTCTTCACTGCGCGGCAGCGCCGAGCTCTGCTGAATATTCCTGAACAAACTTCGCCAGCGCCTTGACGTTCTGCACTGGCGTTTCCGGCAGAATGCCATGGCCCAGATTAAAAATATGTCCAGGCCGGCCACGCGCGCGGCGCAGAATCTCTGCTGCTCTTGGTTTTATTTCCTTCCAATCGGCAAACAGCAACACCGGATCGAGATTACCCTGGACCGCTCCAGCCCCGACCGCAGCCCATCCTTGATCGAGCGGAATCCGCCAGTCCAGTCCGATCACTTCGGCGCCGGTTTGTTTCATGGACGGCAAAAGCGTGGCACTGTCCGTCCCGAAATAAATGACAGGAACTCCGGCCTTGCGCAATGACTTCACCAGTTCGGTCGTACGGGGGAGGGCGTAACCACGATAGTCCTCGACCGTGAGACATCCAACCCAGCTGTCGAAAATCTGGATCACGTCCGCACCCGCGTGCACCTGTTCGGCGGCGTACTCAGAGACCACCGAAACTAGCTTGCTCATGAGTTCATCCCAGGCTGCAGGCGAGGAATACATCATCTTCTTGGTGTTGACGTAATTTCGTGAACTGCCGCCCTCGATCATGTAGCTGGCCAGCGTGAACGGGGCTCCACAGAAGCCGATGACGGGCAGGCGCGGTCCGAAATGCTTGCAGGCCAACCGCACTGCCTCTGAAACGTATCCCAAATCGGCCGCGTGGTCGGTGCGCAGACGAGATATGTCAGCGTGATCGCGGACGGGCCTCTCAATCACCGGACCTTCCCCCGGCGAAAAATGAAAGGGCAAGCCCATGACCTCGAGAGGGAGCAGCAGATCAGCAAAGATAATGGCCGCGTCTACCCCCAGGGCCTCAGCGGCCGTGATCGTGACCTCAGCCGCAACCTCGGGCCGCTTGCAAATCTCGATGAGCGAATATTGCTTGCGCACGGCTCGATACTCCGGCATATAGCGCCCGGCCTGGCGCATGAACCAGACGGGTGTCCGATCCACCGGCTGCACCTGGCAGGCCTTTACGAAGCGGGATTCTGGAGCAGACATTGATTGTTTAACTGTAGCATCTTGCCGCCATGTCTGAGGGCCACCACGCCTGCGCGACAGCCATGGCTACGAATGTGGGGACAGCCGCCCCGGGCGTCCACCGGAGCGAAGCTCCGTAGTTCTGAAATCGTGCTAGTCAGGTTTGTAACAACCCAGGAGGCATCAAGAAAGTACATCCAATCCGTGACCGATTCGGCCTATCATCTTTAGGACTAACCCGGGAGGATTCACATGGCAGCGAGTCAGGTTGTTCTCTATTTTGACAAACAGGAAGACGCGCTGCTGTTTACCTTGGCTGCCAGTTCGATGATTTCCGATGACGGGCCCGGCCGCGCCAGTGAGGCCCTGGTGAAAGTTGCTGCCGAAATCCGCAAGGCCAGCCGGATTACTACGGAAGGCGTTCTGGAGCCTTCCAACTAGCATTCAGCACTCAGCCACAGAGCAGCCTGGAATGTGGGCAGCCCTTTGCCCGAGACCACGTCGCGTGGGGCCGTCTTCCGCTAAGCATCTCACTCGTCCATAACATTCTTAGACTCCCCTCCGAAGCTCACAGCCGAGTCTGCTCTGAATCTTCCACCCGTCGGCGTCGGAAAAGCGACTTGAAGCGTTCTTTCTTCCCTGAGAGTTTTTTTTTGCAACAATTCATCGCAGGTCGTTCGCTCGTAAGCTACTTCAGGTTTTTTTGGTGGATTGGCGAGGCCGCGTTACGAAACCCAAGTTCGGAAGTGTAATTGTGATTCGCGATGTCAAGGCCCCGAAGAGGCTTTACAGCGCTCCTGCTTTCGAAGTTGTCGACATCAACGGTGCCAAGGCACAACTCGAGACCAAAGCCACCGCGGAGGATGCGAGTGTCCGACAGATGTTGTCTTCGATCAACAAGCGGCTTGAGGAAAAGAAATCCGCGCCAAATTCAGCGTCCATCAACCCGGTGTCGTAAGCTGAGACTAGGATCGGTTGGACGGCGCAGGGATCGATGAAACACACAAACATCCGATGGAATCCTGCCACGCGGGAATGGTTCTGTCTGGCCTGCGGCCGTACCTCGGATCATGGCAACGAGCCAGATGCGCACGTCGAACTGGAACAATATGAATGCAATGTTCCCTGGGTAGAAATGCCAAGAGCCTTCCTTGACAACCCGGGTAATGGATAGAATGCAGCCCAGGGAATTCTCGCCCGTCACGCCCAGGTTTCTTCATTCCCGATCTTTGTCATTCACGGTCAAGGCGGGTGTAGGCTTGTTCAGCCAAAACGAGACCGCCCAAAACTCCCGCTCGACCGCCCAGTTGTGGAGCGACGACATACTGGTCAATATCACGCATCACTTCAGGAGCCCGAACATAGCCGTTTAGCAGTATTACCATGTCCTGGCGAATGCGTTTGAAAAGCTGCGATTGGCGCGCGACGCCTCCTCCAAGGACAATGCGCTGAGGCGACAGGGTGAGGACCCAGTTCGCCAGCCCATGCGCCAGATAGTGCCCTTCCAATATCCACGCCGGGTGATCGGGGGGCAAGTCCTGGGCCGCCTTCCCCCAGCGGGCCTGCATGGCCGGACCCGAGGCCAGTCCTTCCAGGCAATCTCCGTGGTAGGGGCAGCCACCAAGATACGGATCCTGCACGAGGTCATGCGGAACCCGGATGTGTCCCATCTCCGGATGCACCAGGCCGTGAAGAACCCGTCCGTTAATAATCGCGCCTCCGCCGATGCCGGTGCCCACCGTTAGGTAGAGAAAATCGGACAGGTTTTGTGCCGCGCCCCAGCGCGCCTCCCCGAGAGCGGCCGCGTCCACGTCGGTATCGAAACCGACGGGGACTCCCAGTGCATCTCGCACCGTGCCCGCAAGATTGTAGTTCTGCCACCCAACCTTCGGGGTGGACGTGACATAGCCAAAGGTGAGTGAGGTACTGTGCAGGTCAATCGGCCCAAAGGAACCGATGCCAACCGCCTGCAGTTCCCCTGCGGATTCCTTGCGAAGGAACTCAATTGCCTGAGTCAGCGTAGCGTCAGGCGACGTGGTGGGAAACTGAATCGTCGTCAGATCCTCGGGTCCGGTTCCAACGCCGCAAACGAATTTGGTCCCACCAGCTTCGATCGCACCGAACATATTTGGGCTTGAGCCTTAAGGAGTCTGCCACAGAACCGGTTCGGGGTAAAATTTCGCCCCAGACGTGGAGTGTCCCAAAACCGTGAACCACAACGGACACGAAGTTACACGAAGGTGCGATTTTGAGGGGTTCCCTTCGTGAACCTAAGTGTCCTTCGTGGTTACGATTGCCTCTCAGGATTAGCGGCTTCGCGAAAGCGCTCGCCGGTAGTCATCTGCGGTGGTGCGGTAGCAGGGCAACATTCCAGTCCGGTCTTTGGAACTCAAGGCCGGAGAGTCGGCGGGATTCTGGGAATCGGGACGGGGATCGGTCTCAGGCCAGGTCATCTGCAGGAGGCTCTCGTCGCAACTCTGATCCCGGGTGACGCGAAGCTTGGGTACCGTCCAGTTACTCGGACCATACTCGGACAACCGCTGTTGATAAGGAAGCGAAACGTACACCAGTTTTATGAGCCGTGACTGGCCCTTGCCAAGCTCTCTTTCTGCAATGAAAACCTCATAATTCGAAAAATAAGACGAACCCGGCAAGGCCAGCACGGGCCCGATCAGGCGCAGCGGTATCTCTATCGTAGCTGGTTCATGCGGATCGTCGGCTGCCGAGGACGACCCGGCTTGTCCCGTCTCCCGGGAGGCTCCACCTGCCGCAGCAGAGTCGCCTCCATCCCAACCCGCACCCCGCGCCGAAGGTGGCATCGCTTGCAAACCGGCGGCGACCGACAGTGAATTCACCCGGCCCCTTCCGGCACCACTACCATCACCCTGCATCGATGGAGCTGGCGGGACTGCCTGCAAGGCGACGGATAATGCCCCCGCACGGCTACTCGCGGCACCACTCCCCGCGCCCGCGACTGAAGGAGTTGGCGGTACGACCTGCAAACCAGCAGCGGACTGTGCGCTGGCGCGGCTGCCTCCAGCTAAATTGCTCGCACCTTGCACTGATGGTGCGGGGGGGACAACTTGTAAACCGGAACCGGCCAACAAACTCGCACGCCCACCGGGTAGAGCTCCAGAACTTTGAACGGACGGCGGGGGCGGCACAACCGAACTGCCTAAACCGCCAAGCGTTCCCTTGGCCATTGCTGAAATAGTGCTTTGATCGGACATGGGCAACTGGGGTGCGGGCTTGACCACCGCAGACTCGCCGATATTGATGTCCCCGAGTCTGCGCATCGCACCGGACACGCTGGGCGGTGGTGCGATGACTGCCGCGTGGGACACGGTGGTCGCAATCCCGCGCCGGGAGGAAACTCCCACCGCTTCGGGAGCCGGTGCCACGGCGAAAGCTTGAAGCAGACCCGGCCGGCGAGCTGTTGGCAGGCCGGAATCGGAGGGCGGAGCCACGACCCAGGTTGGGCCGGCCGGCACGGTCAGGTGCGAGCTCCCGGTAGCAGAGAGCGGCATCACGGGAGCGGGCGGCGAAGCCGGAAGCTTGAGCCGTCCGGGCCTGGACGAAATAAGGTCGGGTGGGGGGATCATCGCTGGTTTCTCGGCTTGTTCCTGACCGTACTCCGGTGCATGCTCGGGCGCCATTCGGATGGTGGGCCGATGTGCCGGCTCGAACTGCCGCTTGGATTGCGCCCGCACCCGCGCCGGGTGGCTTCGCAGCGCAGGGAAGGATTTTGGAGGCGTGTAGTAGCTGACGTACGACTTGTCGAAGACGCTCCGCTGCCGGATCGATTCAGACGTGGGCCACTTCGGAAAAAGGATCAATAGTGCTGTCACCACGATCATGTGGCCAAGCAACGATTCCACAAACCGCCGCCAAGGCATGCTGGATGGCACAAGAACGTCGTTCCAGAAGAATGCCGGAGTGGAGATGGTGGCCATGGGGGCTGGCGTCCGGGCCGAGACCAGGTCAACCAGGTTCCTGAAAAAGACGCGGTGGGCGGGTTCCCGTTCCAGCAGGAGGCTGAGGCGAGGCACTCTCTGGGGCTGACCCTTAACGCCGAAAGCGACGACCTCCGGAGCGGGAGTCGTCTCCAACTCGCCATCCCGGCGCTCCACATCCGTGCTCGCCGTGTCTACGCTCACCAAATCTCCGGTCTGCAGGCGCCGCATGCTTTCCCAGTCGTATTCGTATTCAACCTCACATATACGACAGACCTGGTAATAACGGCCATCGGTGGCGCGCCGGGGCCAGACAAACTGATGCGAGCATTGGCCAAGCATGGGCAATTAAGGACCGTTTCACTTACTTCAGTGTGGCAGGTTTTCGTTCTCGAAAACGCCTACATGAACTAACTATCTTCTAACGGCATCCCGCGGCTGGATAGATTACTTTCGCGTCAGAGGTTTTAAGCCTTATGTGGTAGGAGCCGCGTCCCGATGTGCAACGGCACGAGAGCCTGAAATGCTGGAGGGGTCTCTCTCTCTCTCTGCGAAAATCGCGCAACTTGCTCGACAAGGGATGGCAAGAGATTGAAAAGGCATTGGCTATCAATCCGAGCGACACTCTGGCGCGACACCGCTTGGGCGTCATCAATATGTGCCGGAGTAAGTACGAAGAAGCTTTCAGATCTTCAGTAGCACTCCGCTCGAAAAGAACCCTTCCCTCTTGGCATTTTATACTTCCAACGCTTTATTCCGGCTGGGGCGGAACGAGGAAGCCTCGGCCTTAATTGAGCAATTCTTCAAAAGCTATCCGAAGGACGAGGGCGGGGCTGTTACCAGCGTGAAAGCCATGATGCTGGCCAAAGCTGGCAAGGAACACGAAGCGGAAGACGCTATCCAGCGCGCTATCGAGATCGGCCGAGGTTACGCGCACTTTCATCACACGGCTTATAACATCGCTTCCGCTTACGCGCTGATGCATCGCCCAGAGCCAGCAATCAATGGTTGCAAGTAGCCGCGGAAGAAGGCTTCCCTTGCTATCCGCTTTTTGAGGGTGACGCTAACTTGGACAACCTAAGAAAGGATGCACGGTTTATTTCTTTTATGGCGACCCTGAAGCGGCAGTGGGAGCATTACAATGCCACATTGTGACTGCATTCGAAAGCCGATGCCGTAGGCGCAACGATTCCCAGTCCTCCGGAAGACAAGTTTTGGCGCGACCCCTCCTGGGTCGCTATTGACCAGGAGGGCTTCCGCTGGACATTCCGCAAGATCGTCGAGAACGTGTGTCTTCCTGACTCGGAGGCTAAGGAGCGCGGCCGCAGGCCATTGGGATCTTAATCCGTGTTGCATCTCAGGACTTGCTCACGCTCTGGAAAGACGTCGATGCCCCGATCCCCATCCTGAAGGAAGCCAAGGCGGAGTCTGCGAAGCTGCGGTGAGCGACCCCAGGCGGCCGAGGTGGAGGTTTTGTTACAGCTTCTCGATGCTGACCGTCGATTTTATTCAGACGAACCAAACCTTTCTAAAGCTAGAACAACGGGAGCAGTGGAGGATGGAATGAGGGGAAGGTATCGGCGCGTGGGCTTTCTTGTAACTATTGTGCTGTGCTGGCTTATATCTCCTTCATGGGGCCAGGGCAGTGACAAAACCGAACGCGTCCTCTTTAACGCCAAGGTTTTCACCGGTGTTCCGGACCACCCTTACGCCGAGGCCGTCGCTATCCGCGGGGACAAGATCGTGGCCGTCGGCAATCTGACCGAGGTGTTGCAAGCCGGCGGAAAAAGCGCAGCACTTGTGGATCTAGATGGAAAAACGCTGCTTCCAGGCCTCATCGACAGCCACATTCATGCCATCGATGGCGGTCTCGCCCTCACTTCCGCGGATGTTGGCGATCAACTGCATTCCACGGACGAACTGGTCCGGGTGGCCGCCGAGGCCAAGAAATCCGGCAAGGGCATGCGCGGTGATGTCCTGCGCGTGAGCGGAATACCCGTGGCCCACTGGTCCAAGACGGACGAACTGAATGCCCGCTTCAACAACGGAGCCTACGCGGACCAACCGGTGTTTCTGGCGGGATCCGATGGCCACACCGGTTGGGGCAATCGTGCCCTGCTCCGCCGGGCTGGAGTTACCAAGGACTTTCTCAGTCATCTTTCCCCGTCCGAGCGCGCGTACTACGGCGTGGGCCCTGACGGCGAGCCGACTGGTTTTGCCGTGGATACCGGGTTAGACAAGATTCAGGCGGTTGTGCCCGAACCTTCGAAAGAGCAATTGCTCGAGGGCGGACTTGCCGCCGTTCATTACCTGCATAGCCTGGGTATCACCGCCTGGCTGGATGCCATGGCCGAGAGGCCGATCCTGACGACCTATCAAAGGCTGGCCCAGCGCGGAGAACTGACCGCGCACGTGGCTGCGTTCCCAGTGGTGAATCCGCGTAACGATCCCGCGAAAGAGTTAGAGATCGTGAACAAGCTGAGGCAGGAATTCGCCCGCATACCCAATCTGACTCTCCCCGGTATCAAGGTATTCGCCGACGGGGTGCTGGAATTTCCCTCTCAGACAGCATCCTTGACCAAGCCTTACCGAAATACTGGTAAGGCCGGGGACTTGCTATTCGATCCGGCCCGTTTTGCCGAGCTGGCCACGGCCGCCGATAAACAGGGACTGATCGTGCACGTCCATGCCCTGGGCGACCGGGCGGTAAAAGAGTCGCTGAATGGGATCGAAGCGGCGCGAAAGGCAAACGGAAACAGCCATCTTCCGCACACGCTTACTCATATTCAGTTGGCCGACCCGGAGGACTTCCCCCGCTTTCGGCAGCTAGGCGTCATCGCCGCGCTCCAGCTATTTTGGGCAAATGCCGGAGAAGAGACAATTGAACTGGTCAAGCCCTACGTTGACCCCGAGTTGTACCGCTGGCAGTATCCCGCCCGCTCGCTGCTGGACGCGGGCGCAACCATCTCCGGTGCCAGTGATTGGTTTGTTTCGACGCCAAACGTGTTTGAGGCGATCTACCAGGCTGAAACGCGCAAGGGGCCGGAAGGCGTCCCTCGACCCTGGGCAACGAATGCCGCGTGAGGCTATGCTTTTCGCCTACACCCGCAATTCGGCACGAGCCATGAATCAGCAGGATTCGATCGGCTCGCTCGCGCCTGGCATGCAGGCGGATCTGGTGCTGCTTGATCGGGACGTCCTTACGGTTTCACCCGAAGAACTGAAAGACACCAAGGTCGTGTGGACGATGCTTGGCGGCGCCACGGTTTATCATTCCCAGCCGTGACAATCGCAGCCTTTACAACGAGCAGAACTGGCACCAACAGATCTGGCGATCGGAACTGAGAAGACACGAGCATGACCGACAAGACCAATCGCAAGCAGGACCGGGAACTGGGAATGAGCTGCCCGATTACACGCCGCGACTTCCTCAACGGCGTAGCCCTCGGCGTGGGCGGGGTTCTGGCAGTGCCGCGCTTGATGACGGCACCGGATTCGCCCGTGTACGCGCCGGAGAAAGCTCCTGACTACTATCCCCCGGCGCTGATGGGAATGAGGGGCAACCATGATGGCACCTTCACCTTCGCGCACAACCTGCGCGACGGTAAGTTCTCGAGTAGTGCGCCCAAGCCCGAACCCACCGGGGAGACCTATGAGCTGGTTGTGGTCGGAGGAGGCATCAGCGGACTGGCCGCGGCGCACTTTTATCGCAAGGCTGCCGGGAGCCGCGCGCGAATTCTGATCCTTGACAACCACGACGACTTCGGTGGACATGCCAAGCGCAACGAGTTTCGAGCGGGCGGCAGACTCCTGCTAAGCAATGGCGGCACTCAGTCGATCGAGAGCCCGTCACGCTACAGCGACGTAGCCAAAGGGTTGTTGAAAAATCTCGGCATCGATACCAAGAAGTTCTACAAGGCCTACGATCAGAATCTGTACTCGTCCATGAAGTTGGGCACCGGGGCTTTCTTTGATCGCGAAACGTTTGGCGAGGATCGCTTTGTCGCTGGCATGGGGACGCTGCCGTGGCCCAGGTTTCTTGCCGAAACTCCGCTTTCCCAACCTGCCCGGTGCGATATCGCGCGCCTGTACACGGAAAAGGTGGACTATTTACCCGGCCTTTCTTCCGAACAGAAGCGCGCCCGGCTGGCCAAGATCAGCTACGCCGACTTCCTCACCAAGATCGTCAAAGTGCACGAAGACGTCCTTCCCTTCTTTCAAACCCGCACACATGACCTATGGGCGGTGGGCATTGATGCCGTCTCCGCGCTGGACTGCTACGGCGCCGGTGACGACTACGGCATTGGATACCCCGGCTTTCGCGGGATGAATTTCGGACGGGGCGCCGAAGCAGGCGACGAAAAGAAAGAACCATACATCTTTCATTTTCCCGACGGAAACGCTTCGATCGCGCGCATGCTGGTGCGCTCGCTGATTCCGGGTTGCATTCCGGGGCACACCATGGAGGACATTGTCACCACCCGCGCCGACTACAGCCGCTTGGATGATCTCCGTTTGGACGATCGCTATTTGGACGACCCCGGCTCGCCAGTCCGCATTCGACTGAACAGCACGGCTATACATGTACAGAATTCGGGGCCGCCGGATTCCGCCCGCGAGGTTGAGGTGGCATACATGCGCGGCGGAAAGCTCCGGACCGTACGGGCCTACGCCTGCGTCCTGGCGTGTTACAACGGAATGATTCCGTATCTGTGTCCCGAGCTTCCTGAGAAGCAGAAGGCCGCGCTGGCCTATGGGGTAAAGGCGCCGCTGGTCTACACCCACGTCGCGCTACGGAACTGGACCTCGTTCCAGAAGCTGGGAGTCCATCAGATCGTTGCGCCAGGCAGTTACCACTCGTACGTGGCTCTGGATTTTCCTGTGAGCCTGGGGGAATACACATTTCCCAGCAAGCCCGAAGATCCCATGGTCCTTTTCATGCTGCGGACTCCCTGCCAACCGGGCATTCCCCAGCGCGACCAGCACCGCGCCGGACGCTACGAACTGATGCAGACGCCGTTCTCCACTTTCGAGAGCAATATCCGTGACCAACTGGCGAGAATGCTGGGTTCCGCAGGATTCGACCCCGCCCGGGACATCCAGGGCATTACCGTAAACCGGTGGGCGCACGGTTATGCCTATGGATACAACTCGCTCTTCGATCCGGACTGGGCCGAAGGTGAGCAACCATGGGTTCTGGGGCGAAAGAGATTCGGTCAAGTTGCCATCGCCAACTCCGATGCCGGAGCTTCCGCCTACACCGACGCGGCCATTGATCAAGCCTATCGGGCAGTCCAGGAACTCACGATCGGGCATTCGTGATTACATCAAGCGCGCCGATCAATCTATTGAACTATTGAACCGGCGACAGGAGGTAGAGGACGACTCCATGCGGCGGCACGGTTAGGTCCATCGAGGCCGCCACGCCCACATCTTTGCGTTGCCATAGATCCCGTAACTTGTATTTCGCCGCCGGGAAGCCTAGATCCTTCAAGCCATACTGGAGCACTTGACTCGATTCGGAAACGTTAAAAACGGCCAGGTAATAGGTTTTCGTCAGGGTGGACTGCGCCACCCACACGACTGTCTTATCGGTCGTAAGTACGGGATGATTCCCGGTTGAGTGCTGGTCCATCGCGATCACTTCTGGGTTGGTAAGCAATGAGAGGGTCCACGCATCGGCTGAGGGCAATTCGCCGCCGACCATCAGAGGCGACGGGAACACACCCCACAGCGTCATCAGGGTTCGCTGTTCGTCATGGCTAAGCCGGGTGTCGCGCGGTGGGCCCCAACCCGGAGCCGGCCCGAGACGTCCCAGAGGCAGCATATCTGCATCCGGCCAATGTCCCGGTTGCGCTACTCCGGCCCATTTGGCGACATTGGCGAATTGATCGCCCAATCCCTGCGGATACTCGACTGTGCTGTGCCATAGATCCCAAATATCATTCGATATGCGCCACATCTGGGCATACTGCCGCATCTCTTCCGTCTTTTCCAGCGGCGCAGGACCCGGCGATAGACTGAGCACGATGCCACGCCCGGTTTTCGCAAGCGCCGTGCTTAACATTCGGATTTCGTCTCCCTTGTAGGGACGACTGCTGATGCAGTCAACCTTGATCAAGTCGACTGCCCAACTGGCATAGAGCGTCGCAATCGAGTCGTAGTAAGCCTGCGCTCCCGGTTTGGTTGCATCCAGGCCGTAGTTATCCGGATTCCATGGACAAGTGTCGGACGTATCAGCGGCTTCCACGGCCCGGTAGGAGGAGCCGGCGATCGGCAGGTTCTTCTCTACCGCGTATTTTGGGATGCCGCGCAGAATGTGGATGCCGAATTTCAGGCCGAGTGAGTGCACGTAGTCGGCCAGGGGCTTGAATCCGGCATCGTTCGAGGCGGTCGGGAACCGGTTCAGGGCCGGCGTGTATCGGCCATAGCGGTCCAGCGTATATTGCGAATTCTTGGAATTACCCTCCGGAGTAGGATTCGTAACAAACCATTCCATGTCCACAACCACGTACTGCCAGCCGGAGGATTTCAAATGTTCGGCCAGCCATTTGGCGTTCGCTTTGACGTCGGCTTCTTTGACAGTAGTGCCATACCCATCCCAGCTGTTCCACCCCATGGGCGGGGTCGCAGCCAGCTCACCGCGGCGCACCGGCTTGGCTGGTGCTTGTGACGGGTTGACTTGTCCCGGTGTTACAACGACTAAACCTAGAATGAGCCAGCAACCGGCCAGCGGAGCGCGTCGTTTCATCGGCTTCTCCCTTTGTCCTATCTAGATGGAGTGCACTTAGGACGGCATCATGATGTGGGTTCCGGGAATGCCAAAACCGATATTCGGGAAATCCGGATACCGCAGCTTCAGCTGAACGAAAACGCTTACGTCGCCGATAGAATATACGTCTCGAAAGCTGGTCGTTCAAGCAAATCATGACTTCGACTCTTCGCGGAGAACGTGCCTCATGCTTCCATGTATGACCGTCACACATTGAGCCAACTGACCTGAATTAGACAGCAAGAATCGGAGTGTGGTGGCCCGACAACGATTGCTAGATTGCTCATGTAAGGTCAAACAACTAAGGAGGCTTTATGAATGTATCGACCAAGAATGCTGAATTTGCCACCGCAATCAAGGATGACGCGGGTTGGGCGTCCGTTGTTGCCCGCAAGCGAAAGGCGGACGGTGACTTCGTTTACTCGGTCAGGACTACGGGTGTGTACTGCGGTCCTTCCGGTGCGGCGCGCCCCACCAGACTGGAGAGTGTTCGATCTCACACGACGACCAAGGAACCGGAGAAAGCGGGACTCCGGCCCTGCAAACGCTGCAAGCCGGATCAGTCCACGATCCGTTTTGCGATTGGAGAGTCCTCTGTAGGATCGATCCTGGTCGCCAAGAGTGGGCGGGGCATCTGCGCTATTCTCCTGGGCGACGATCCCGTTCAACTGGCACACCATTTACGAGACCGGTTTCCCCGCGCAAGTCTTGTCACCAATCTCGTCGATGGAAACGGCGATTTCGATTTGCTCGTCTCGAAGGTGGCGAGCTTTGTCCAAGCGCCAGCCGTCAGCCTCGACCTGCCTCTCGATGTCCAAGGGACTGCATTCCAGCAGCGGGTTTGGCAGGCGCTGCGCGCAATCCCAGTAGGCGCGACAGCGAGCTACACTGACATCGCCAATCGTATCGGTTCGCCAAGCTCGGTGCGGGCGGTAGCTCAAGCCTGCGGTGCAAACCGGTTGGCACTAGCGATCCCCTGCCACCGCGTTGTAAGAAGCGACGGGGTACTCTCGGGTTATCGCTGGGGCGTCGAACGGAAGCGCGCTCTTCTTGCCCGGGAGGCGCAAGCATGAACACTTCAGTGAACCAATCAATCAGAACCACTATTGCGCCAGACAACGCAGTCGCCTGCATTAAGACCCTCGACTGGGAGCGTATCTCGAAGAGTCTTGATGCTCAGGGGAGTGCGGTACTCGAACGTGTCCTGCCTGCGGACGAGTGCCAGGCTCTGGCCCAGCTTTATCCGGAGGATGGCCTCTTTCGAAGCCATGTCGTTATGGCGCGACATGGCTTTGGACGCGGCGAGTACAAGTACTTCAGCTATCCTTTGCCGGAGATCATAGCGGAGCTCCGGACCGCGATCTATCCGCAGCTCGCGTCAATTGCCAATCGCTGGAACACCGCGATGGGCATCGATATCCGCTATCCGGAGGAGCACTCTGCCTTCATCACGCGATGTCATGATGCCGGGCAACTGAAGCCCACGCCCTTGCTGCTCCAGTACGGGGAGGGCGACTACAATTGTCTGCATCAGGATCTTTACGGCGAGCATGTCTTCCCGATACAGCTGGCCATCTTGTTATCCGAGCCTGGGAAGGATTTTACGGGTGGGGAATTTGTACTCACTGAGCAGCGCCCACGCATGCAGTCGCGACCGGAGGTGGTTCCGCTTCGCCAGGGTGACGGTGTAGCCTTCGCGGTGCACCATCGCCCGGTGCAGGGCACGCGTGGCACGTACCGCGTCAACCTGCGACATGGTGTAAGCCGTTTGCATTCAGGGCATCGTCACACCGTCGGCATCATCTTCCATGACGCCAAGTAGGATAGGAGAATGACGTTGAGTTTGTTCAGTTTCGATGACGAGATCAGTGCTGAACCTCGAAAAGAAGATTTGGTCCCGGGCGCGTTCGTCTTACGCGGCTTCGCGTTGCCGGATGAAGCCGCTCATCTGGAGGCGGTACGCCAGGTGACCGCACGAGCTCCGTTTCGCCATATGGTTACGCCGGGTGGCTTTCGCATGTCCGTGGCGATGGCGAACTGCGGGGCACTTGGCTGGGTTACGGACAGAACGGGCTACCGGTACGATGCCGTCGATCCCGACAGCGGCCAAGACTGGCCCCCCATGCCGTCGTGCTTTGTGAACCTGGCGAAAACAGCGGCTGCCGAAGCAGGCTTCCCGGGCTTTCTCCCCGATGCCTGCCTCATCAATCGCTACGAGACGGGAGCCAGGCTCTCGTTGCATCAAGACAAAGACGAGAGAGATTTCAGTGCGCCGATAGTTTCTGTCTCGCTAGGCGTTCCCGCGGTATTCCTCTTTGGTGGATTGAATCGAGCCGACAAGACCAAGCGCGTGCCAGTAACACACGGTGACGTGATCGTCTGGGGTGGTCCAGCGAGACTTCGTTATCACGGTGTGATGGCGCTCAAGGAAGGCCACCATCACTTATTGGGCGGATATCGCGTCAACCTCACCTTCCGTAAAGCGGGTTAGTGCTGACCAGCTCCCCTATGCCTTGGTGCGGGTCGGCCGGTGAGCAAAGAACCGGTGACCATTCCCTTACGTTCACGGCGACCGGATGTATGTGGCACAACTCGCGCGACAGTCGAGGACTACCCGTGTGGAGGCCGGGGCACTGGGTTGTTGAGTAGCAAAATCCTTAACCTTTCTACAGGACGCAGGCCGAAACGCTGTCTTCCTGTGGAACTCATGTGAAGCTTTTCGGCTTGGAATAGCCGCTCGACTATTCCCCTGCGTACTAGTAGATCAGTGCTGGTTAAGCCGTATACATCGAAATCGAGTACCTTCCCAACCAAATTATTCGCGAGTCTGAGCTGTCAGGGGATTCGAGTAGGAAACGGTCTGCACTCGAACTTCATGTTTAACTTGTAACCCGTTAAGGATCGCCCGTTCATTTCGCGGTCGACTCATGCCCGCGCTTTCTTAAGAAACTCTCGGTAGAGGCAGATGCCATGCATTCCGTTTCAAGCTTGGAACCAGGGCGCGGGAACCACGAAGAATAGAGTGCGTGTTCGGGAACTTGCAGATTGAAACCGCGTGCGCCGTGCACCAGTAAGGCGGTGGCGCCCTCCTTGCCTCGGTAACGACTTCTGTAGAGTTCGTTTGGATTGTTCAACACTTGACATCGTGAACACTTTGGGTGGAAGATGACGCGCATTCTTTCAAACCCTCCCCCTGGGTCTTTCCTAATGGAGCGTCCGCAGATCCACCGAGTCAGCATTGCCGATCAGGTGGCGTCGGTCCTGCGGCAGAGAATTCTCAACGGCGAGTTGCCTCCCGGAACTCCGCTGCAGGAGGTGCCGCTGGCCGCATCCCTGGGCGTATCGCGGAACACGATGCGGGAAGCAACCCGCATTCTCTCGCTGGAAAACCTGCTCAAACGTAGCGTCCACCGCGGAGTGGCCGTCTCGCAGCTCTCCCTCACAGATGTCCAGGAGATCTACCAGCTTCGGCGGATGCTGGAAATTTCTGGCGTACTGGGTGCCAAGAACAGCCGTTCCGACGTTCTGCCGGAGCTACGCGACGCCGTGGAAGGCTATGAACGCGCCGTGCACGGGCGAGACTGGCTGCGAGCGGTCGGCTTCGACTTTCAATTTCACAGCTTGTTGATACGATTTCATCGCAATCGGCGCCTAGAGTCCTTTTATCAGCGGGTGATCGGAGAGTTACGCGTGGGGATGGTGCTGGTGGATCGCAGGCACGACGATCCTGGCGCGCTGATCCCGGTGCATCGCAAGATGTATCAGTTCCTGGCGGCAGGCAAGCTCAAGAAATGTGCGGCGATATTAGTGCAACATCTGGACGATTCCGAATCCCGGTTGAGCCAGGTAATGAACGGCCAGATGCGGAAGAAGGAAGGAAATAGACAATCAGAAAAGGCAGGTGTTCGCCGTGGGGCTCAGACGGCCTCGAGGAGGAGAATATGAATGCCTATTTTACAAACCGCAGTCCATGGAGCAGATTGCCGGCGCGGACCTATGCTCTGACTCTGATTATCCTCGCAAGTCTGGTTCTGCCTCTGCACGCGCAGATGGTCACGGTCACGATTCAGGGTCGGATTTATGACACCACGGGGGCTGCGATCTCTCAGGCCTCGGTTACGGCGGTCAACACAGCCACCGGTTTTTCGCGCTCCGCGACCGCGAGTGCAACAGGCGACTACCAGGTTTCGTTCTTGCCCGTTGGCGACTATACAGTGACCGCCGAAAAAGATGGATTCAAGAAGGAGGCAAAAAAGGTCCATCTCGATATCGGAGCCAGCGCCAATCTAGACTTCAACCTGCCCGTAGGGCAGGTGGCTGAGGAAGTAACCGTCCAGGATGTGGGGGAACTGGCGGAACCGACACGGATCATGGTTAGCTCCGTTATCGATGAACAAAAAATCGAAAGCCTCCCGGTGAACGGGCGGCAGTTCATTGACTTCGCGTTGCTGGCGCCCGGAGTCACTATCGGCGACACCACCTCCGGCAGCACGGACGTAATCATCGAACCTGTAACCAAACTGTCTTTCGCCGGCCAAAACATTCACTACAACTTTGTGGCGGTCGACGGCGCGGACAACATGTCCACGGCCTCCGGCATTCAGAAAACAACTCCCTCGCAAGACGCGGTGGAAGAGTTCCGGGTGATCAACAGCAGCTATAGCACAGAGTTTGGGCGCGCGGTGGGCGGGATCGTCAACATCATCACCAAGAGCGGGACCAACCACTTGCACGGCTCCCTCTACGAGTATTTTCGCAATGACGTTCTGGACGCTCCCAGCCCCCTGGCGGCCCAAGGCTTCAACAAGCTTCGTCAAAACCAGTTTGGCGCCACGCTGGGTGGGCCGATCACAAAGGATAAGACCTTCTTCTTCGGTAACTATGAAGGGCAGCGGCACACGGAGTCACCCTTCTACAATCGGACGGTACTGGACAACATCAATGCCATCAACGCAGTCAAGGTGAATACTTGGGGATTGCCAGCCGAAAACCTGCACCTAACTCGCGCCATCAAATACGACAACTTTCTCGGTAAGATCAGTCACACCTTCAGTGGCAGCGAGTCCGTGTTCGTGCGCTATTTCTTCAACGACCAGCGGTCCACAAATCTCTCGCCGTTGAATGACGGATTTGATCTTCCTTCGGGGTTCAAGAACAACACCTTTCGTGACCAATCGATCGTTGGCAACCTGATTTCGACTTTCTCTTCGTCCCTGGTCAACGAGCTCCGCATGCAGTACGCGCACCGATTTTTTGATTTTCCGACGACCAGCACTCAGCCTCACCTAGAGGTGTCCAACGTTTTTACCTTGGGCGTGAACCGAGGGAACCCCGACTTCTATGAAGAGGGCCGCTTTGAGATCGTGGACAGCGTCACCAAAGTGTTGGGTAAGCACACCATCAACTTTGGTGGCGATTTCAACCGGGTGGGCACGACCGAATCGTTTCCGCTGTTCTACCCGTTTGAAGCCGACTTCGGCAACCTTTCCGCTTTTCTGGGCACGGACTTTGTGGGCGCGTCGCATCCTTTCGTGATTTTCTTCGAGCGCTTCGACAAGGCGTCCGGATTCAATGAAACCAGTTTCGATCCGTCGGTTTACCAGGGAACGAGCATCTCCTCGGCCATTCGCAACCAGGCCAAGGGTACTCTGGACCACACTTATGCGGGCGCCTATCTGCAGGACAAATGGCGCGTGACCAACAATCTGGCTATCAATTTCGGCTTACGTTGGGAGGGAGAAACCTGGCCTGCGGCGGCGCTCAACAATCCGCTAAAGAATTTTGATCCTCGCGGTGGTTTTTCCTATGCCTTCGGCGGGCATAGTAATTTCGTCATTCGCGGAGGAGCGGGGTTGTTTCACGGTCAGATTCCCTCGCCCCTTCTGATGTGCCAGATCCCTTCCTGCGGCGGTTTGTCAAAGTACCCGGGACGAGAAGGCATCCAGGACGACCTGAATGCGAACACGCGGCTCTCGGCCTTCGGCGCTACTCCCTTCGCGAATGCCGCCGCGCTGAATGCGCTGCTCCACATTGACCAGACCACGGCAGACTACCCAGCGGGCTCGCTCGAGGCGGTAATCGTACGCTTCGTCAAGAACCACAAGCCTCCCTACGGGGCTCAGGCCAGCCTGGGCGTTGAAGTTCAGCCTTTCAAAGACACCGTCCTTAACATCACGGGGATGCACGTACGAGGCATCCACCTAGGCAGCTTCTACAATGTGAATCAGCCCAACCCGAACACGTTCTACAACACGGGAGCAGAGGCTGCGACCCATACAGTTCACGATTCGGAGGGACGGGCCGGACAGAAGAACTACTACTGTGACACGACTGGTCCCACCAACCCAACCGATTGCCTGCCGGGCACTCTGTTTGGTGTCATCCCCAGCATCCGGACTTTCCCGTTCGGGGTAGACTTCGAGGCCGACTCCAAATGGGATTCCCAGTGGGACGGTTTGCTGGTGGACTTTAACAAGCGGTCGACCCATCACTGGGGATGGGGTCTGAGTTATACCTGGTCGAAAGGCATCGACAATGGTCCCAATCCCAGCTTCGTGCTCATTCCGCAAGACACTTGCTGCTTTAATCGGGAACGGGCTGTTTCCGCCGACTACGTGGCACACCGCTTTGTGGGCAATGCCACGCTGGAAGGGCCGACTCATCTCAATCCCATCGTGAATGGCTGGCAATTGGGGATGATCGTGAGCCTAGAGACACCCCACTACTTCACCAAATTCGCCGGCTTTGACGCCAATGGAGACATCTTCGGGAATAACGACCGGGTGGGCATTGAGCCCCGCAACACTTTCAAAGGCGACGGCTATCAGAGCGTGGATATGCGGATTTCGCGTACATTCAAGTTCACCGAACAAATACGCCTCGAGGCCATCGCTGAAGCCTTCAATTTGCTCAACACCCTGAATATTCGCTTCTTCAATACGGCATACGGCGCCGCCGACTTCTGCAACTTTGCCGCCGACTCGGTGGCGCAAGGTTGTACCGCCACACCGTCGGGGAATCGCGAGGGCTCGCCAAATCCGTCGTACGGCACACCGCGCGCGATCTTTAATCCGCGGCAGGTTCAGTTCGCGCTGCGTTTGACATGGTAGAACTCTAAATGGCGGGGGGGCAAGGTCTGCTCCGCCGGAACTTTACGAAACGATCGGCTTTCCCGTGAGCGTCACTCAGGCACAACCCATGCGATTTGGCATCTATTGCGAAATTCAGACGCCGCCAGGTAAGTCGCACTACGACATGATCTGGGAAATCATGCGCCAGATCGAGCACGCGGACGAGTCCGGATTCGATGTGTACTCGGTGATTGACCACCACTTTTTTCAGAGGTTTTCTATTTCCGCGAACCCGCTCGCCATGTTCACGGCGGCAGCGCAACGGACGAACCGCATTCGCTTCCGCACCGCGCTCCACACTCTGCCCCTGGAAAATCCCATGCGCCTTGCCGGCATGATCGCCGAAGCGGACATTCTGACTAACGGCCGCCTGGAATGCGGCCTGGGGCGGGGGCACGCCTGGTTGTTCGGGCCCTCGGCCCTGCCGCTGGAGGAGAGCCGGCCGCGTTATAACGAAGCGGTTGACATTCTGGAACTCGCATTTTCCCACGAGAAGTTTTCATACCAGGGGCAGTATTACAACGTGAAGGATGTCAGCGTGGTGCCGCAACCGGTGCAGAAGCCGCATCCTAGGTTTTACACCGGCGGCACCAGCGACATTACCTACCAAACGGCGGGCGAGAAAGGATGGGGCATTTTCGTGCCGCCGCTGCTGCCCTGGAAAGTGCTGGAGGCCCCTTTGAACATCTACAAGAAAGCCTGCGCCGAGCGCGGGCATCAGTCCGACATCGTGTACATCCGCCCGGTGTACATCGATCAGGACGAAAAGCAGATCCGTAAGGAGGTCGAGCAAGCTCTGCTCAACTTTCTCGCTTTTAACGCTTCGCCAGTGGCGTCGTTGCAGAGCGAGGGAAAGAAAGCGGAGTTGCGCGCCAAGGGCTACGGCTTCTATGCCAGCGGTGCGCTCGAGTCGTTGACCAAGCTGACTTATGACGAAATTGTTGAGCAGGAGATCGGATTTATTGGCACGCCGGAGACAATCATCCACCAGATACGCGCCCTGGAAGAGAAAGGCGGCATTGGGGAACTGGCGATTGTTTCCAATTTCGGCGGCCTGGAGCACTGGAAGAGCATCAAGACGCAACACATGTTCGCCAAGCACGTGATGCCCGCGTTCCGTTCGTAAGATGCCAGAGCTCCAGACTAGCGAGAGCGGCGTGGCATAGGTCAGCGCCTGCCCTGAGCGAAGTCGAAGGGAGCCGTGCCGGCCGAGCACCAGCTTGGCAGCGATTGCGAGAGAGATGGCAACCACCACAACGCGCGCCAAGATAGCCGCCACGTTTCCGGCCATGGGAGCCAGGCGATTGCTCGTGTTCGGAGGCATCGGGCTAATTGCGGCGGGAATGCTTTTCGGCGATATCTTCGCCGCATTTGTCCTGCACCAGAACGGAGGACAAACCGGACAAGCCTTGCTGGCAGCAACCCAAGCGGTGGCGGCACAGGACCCATCGGCGGTGAAAGCGGCGTTTACGCACGTAGGAGATTTGCTCGAAGATCGCGGCACCAAGGTGGACACACATGTGCACATGATTGACGCCGGCTATCTCGCCCTGCTGCTGGCTTTAATCCAGCCCTATGTGGCCCTTTCCGTGTCCAGCAAAAAACTGCTGGCGAAACTATTCCTGATCGGTGGTTTTTTGCTGCCTGTGGGAATTTTTCTCATCCATTATGTGGGACTGACTTACAGTCCATTTATGGTAATTGGATGGGCGAGTATTATGGCCGACTCCGCCGGAGGGCTGTTGATTATTGCGCTGATCGGAGAGGGCTGGGGGTTCTGGAAGTACTTGCGCAACACGCATGCGGGTCCGGCGGAATCGGAGCTGCCGAAAGACCGCAGCTGGGAACGTCGCATGCTGCTCTCGGGCGGGACGATGCTGGTGCTGCTTGGCTTCCTGCAGGGAGCATGGTACGCGGGGTTTAACCTGTATGAGCACGAAAATAGAGAGATGGTAATTCTGAAAGATTTACTGAAACAGCCTTCAGGCTCTGGCGGGATAGCTTCCTCGGTGAACGCCTACGGCATGTTGCAAGCGGAGAAGGCGGTGCTGATCGCTGCGCACTCTCATATCATCGAGTTCGGATTGCTGGCGATTCTGCTTTCTTTCGTGCAGCCCTATATCTATCTCAGTGAGGTGTGGAAGCGGCGTTGGGTCAAGTTATTGCTCGCTGGATCTGTGATTTTGCCGGTGTTTGTTTTGCTTGAGCTCAGGATGGGACTGTTGGCCGGCGGTATTGCGGATTCGGGTGGGCTGATGGTAATCGTGGCCCTGATCGCTATGCTGGTGGGAGTGGTTCGCCACACGGGCAGCCTCGACGCAGGAGTCGGGAGCACACAATGAGCAACGCCCGCAAGTTGCTCATTGGCGGTGGGACGATCCTGGCAGCCTTCGGGATGCTCTACGGTCTGTACTACGCGGTCTTTGTGGAGCACCAGACGTTGGATCGCATGGGTGGTTCGCTGGCTGGTGCGTTCATTCATTCGGCAGAGCGCCATGGGTATGAATCACAGCTTGCGTTGAATGCTTATCGCGAGACAAAGTACGATTACGTCCGGCAGGTCGACGTGCACTCGCACTGGATCGGATTGGCCATGCTGATGATCGTTTTGGGCGTGGTGCTGGATGATGTGGCGTTGGGAGCACGTGCTCGTTTCGGAATTGCGCTGGCCATGCTGATCGGCTCAATCTTATTTCCTATGGGAGTGATCCTGCAGACTACGCATGCTTTGTTAGCGGCATCAGCGCTTGCAATTGTGGGGTCAGCTCTGGTGATTATCGCGATGACTGCAGCGGCAGTGGGCTTCGTTCGGCGTGCCTGATTTCTTGTAGCGCCAGCGTTGGGCGCTATAGAGTAGTCCAGCGGCGGCGATGCTTTCCGAGTTTGGCGCCGAGGCTAAGCAGCTGGCCCGGGGTCAGAGCCTGATTCCGTTGATGAAATTGCGCTTGCGAATCCAAGCCATCTTGTGGAATTTTGTTTCGGGCACGTCTTACATGAAGGAAGAGAATGGCACCTCCGTTTTGGAGCGCTGACTCGGCACGCTGAAATCGAGGCTTCGCCCGCAGCCGCTGCCTGCGCCAGACGCGAAGGCACCGCCGACACCTGCGCCAGAGACACCGGGTACCAACCCCGGCAAGCCCGACGATACAAACAAGAAGGCGGATGGACTGAATCTAGCCTGACGAGGGAGATCGGGAACGCCTCGCAGACAGCACTCAGAAACGCTCACGGCATCACCAAAATCTTCAAGAGTCGCCGCGGCGGAAACCAGGACGGTCGCGCCATGATCGTCATCGTCACCCTTGGAGCCCGCGCCTGGGCTCTCTCGAAAGCACCGAAGTTCTCATAATGCAAGATGCAAGTGTCTCTGTGTCTCTGCGCCTTGCAAAAGAGCCATTTGGGCTCCCACAAGTATCCCGTTCACGGGCCTTGAAAATTCTTGGTTGCTAAGCACGCAGGACTTACACTAGGCGTAGGCCCTGGAGGAGCACAGTATGAGCGCAACGGTTCCCGGATCCGCAAACCCTCTTCCCAATCTGGATCAGTGGGAGGACTTCCTGGAGGGCCGATACAAAGAAGGAAAGTCTGAGTCCGACTTCCGCCAGTATGACGCCGAGGCAAACCCGAGTGTGGCAGAGTTCTACTGCACGAATCACGAGAAGCAGACAGTCAACTACGTGCTGGGCAAAGAGCAGCAGTACTTCGGCCTAACACGCGGCAAGAAGAGCGTTTGGGAAGCGGCGGAATACCTGAACACTCTGGTCGATGACAGCGATCCGGATACCGACCTCACGCAGATCGAGCATCTTTTGCAGACGTCAGAGGCGATCCGCAAGGACGGTCAGCCCCGCTGGATGGTGCTGGTTGGATTCATCCACGATCTTGGGAAATGTCTTTGCTTGTATGGTGAGCCGCAGTGGGGTGTCGTAGGCGATACATTCCCGGTTGGGTGCGCCTGGTCCGATCAGGTAGTCTTTCCTGAATACTTCGCTGGGAATCCGGATGCAAAAGTTCCCGAGTACCAGACGAAGTACGGGATCTATGAGCCGAATTGTGGCCTGGAGAATGTCCACATGTCGTTCGGCCATGACGGTTACATCGCAGAAGTGATGAAGTCCTATCTTCCCGACGAAGCGATCTACATGCTGCGTTTCCACTCCTTCTATGCTTGGCATCGTCACGGCGCTTATCAGCACTTTGAAAATGAGAAAGACAAAGCAATACTGGAATGGGTGAGGAAGTTCAATCGCTATGATCTCTATTCCAAGGGACACGCCAAACCAGACCTGGAGCAATTGAGATCCTACTACGATGATCTCTTCGCGGAATTCTTACCGGAAAGGCTGTCCTGGTAGCATCCAATAGGCTCTTGGTTTTTGGGGAACTCCGCTAACAGGCGATATGAAAGTCCTGGTACGAAATCTCGCCAAGCGATTCGCTGATATTCGAGCGGTGGCGGGTGACCGAGATTTAAGAAACGGACATGCCCCTCGGGATGTATCTCGCCCATAACTACTAAAACTTATCGCTGCATCAGTGAGGCGCTTGGGGCGCAGCCAGCGGCCTGGCCAATAAGTTGCTAAGCTGCCTTCTCATGGCTGTTGGAACCTGGGCTGCTAACCAAATCTTGGCGGAGTCGCTCCATTTGTGCCGATGCTTCCCTTATCTGCTCAGCATATTCGTGGCCTTGCCGTGGTAGAAACCCCCCGTAGTTCTCCAGCAGCAGGCGGGCGTTCGCCTCGATGGCAGAGGTCTTGGAACGGGCTTGGTTGGAAAGGGCAGACGTTAGTTTTTCTAGCTGCAAATCGCGCACGGCTAGCTCTTGTCTGCTCTGAGCAGCTTCCTGTTCAAGCACTTGCCCATGGTAGCGGATGAGTCCAAACAGACAGGCTGCCAGTACGAGCAGACATGAATTGGCAACAATGATTTCTGTCAACGCCTGGCTTAGGCTAGCATTCCTCTCTCTGTCGAATCTCGCGAAGCTGCTGGTCTCCGCCGCGGATAACGAGGACAGAAGCCCGCGAGCTCTATCCATGTACTCCATGCCTTCGTTTGAATCCACCAGCATGAATGCGCGGTGGCGATACCCCTGTTGGCGAAAACTAATAGAGCGCTCCATCTCAGCTTGCTTTGAGATAGCCAAAGACTCGAGTTGCGACTCCAGGGACCGTTCGCGCTCCGCTCGATTAGCTAACCCTGCACGAAGACCGGCAAAATCGGTTCCGATCCTGCCCTTCGCGTCGGTGTAGGGCTGCAGGTACGGCGGGTCCCCGGTTAGCAGGTATCCGCGCTGACCTGTTTCCATATCGGTCAAGTCTTTCAGAACACCGGAGATGTCCGCCTGGATCATGGAGCTTTCCAGTGTGAGCGCAGCAATTCTCTGCATCTGCTTTAAATGGTTGACAGCAAGATATGCATTCCATGCCATGAAAGCGAGTAGCGCGGGGGCCCCTACTTGCAGCGCAGCTTTTCGAATCATTTTGATTGTGCCATCCTTCACGTGATGTTCAGAACACCCTCAGCCGTGATTCGACTGGCTTTGCAAATCTCCTCCGCAACCTTGACCACTGCGACGCTCCTGTGGACGGGGCCTTCCGCTGACATGACCGAACTGGCAGCCAGGGTGAAAAGCAGGGCATCCTCCTGTTTGTCGAAGTAAAGTACTACCTGATTCGCTGCCATGTGCGTACCTCCTACTGATTGTTCTTAGGAATGATAGGCCGAATGGCCACAAGAATGAGGTTATCTCTTTTGGTGCGCAATATGTAGATTGAATCCAGGACCTTCTAACCCCCGAAGTGCTGGAAGCGAAGACGAACGCAGTACCCCGCTCGCCCTTGACGCAGAGTCCGACTGAGGCTTCCTCACCGTAGAATCAGCTGGCAGCGCAGAGCACCAGCGATGCCCAGCCGCACGCAAGCCGTTGGGATAGTAATCGGTTGGTCCGCTTTTACCGAGCCAGTAATTCGGGTATGAGAGGCTTGCGGAGGACGCCATTGTTCTGTGGGTCGAGGGTCAGTACATCCCTATTGAAATTGGTCTCCATCAAGTATGGCGCCGATCGGCGCTACTACAATTGCGGCAGCAAGTCTGGCACCTGCGGTGCTGGCCCCATCACATTCTGGCTGCTTTGGAGACTAGGCCGGGAAATCCCCAGCTTCTGCATCTTGTGGATCAGCGTAGTGCGCTTCAAGCCAAGTTTGGCGGCCGCACCTTTTGGGCCGCCGATCACCCAACCGACTCCTTGAAGCGTATACAGAATCAGCGTGCGTTCAGAGTCCCTCAGAGTAGTTGCAGCCAGAGAGACGACGACACCCTGAGTGCCTGCCGTCGGAAACCGGAGATCGCTGGGCGTCGCTAGCTACGCGACCCAACACCCCTAAGCGGTGGGGTTGGGGACCGACGTTTCAGCTGGCCACGTGCGCCTCCAATTTCCTAAAGCATTTCACCACCCGCTACGCAGCCCCGTCAGTCATTTCGTCCCGCATTTTCAGGTAATCCAAACCGGGCTTCGTTATATGGAAATACTGCTTCACGTCTTTCATACTTTTGTTGTCGATCTTCTGCATGCCCTCCTTGTCGTAGAGCAAACCTCTCACACCCTTGTTCGGCTCGCGCTCGATTAAGCCTAGTTCCAGCAAGCGATGCAATTCTCGGTCGAAATACGGCTTGGTGCCGCTACTGAAATCGAACCAGAAAGGCTCCAGAGATGCCAACTTCTTCAGGTGTTCAAGTTCATACTGTGTCAGGAAATTCCTCATAAGGAACTTAATCCACTCAATTTCGTCCGCCTGTCGTCGCTGTTCTTCTGCAACTTCCCGGAACTTTACCTTCCAACCTCCAGGTAACTCCGCTTCGGATATTACGGTCAAGACCCATGGCAATACTGCGACGACCAGCAATCCAATTCCAATTGTGTCGGCGGGCAACAAACCGGGGTAGAGCTTATGCAGGACAAGCAGTGCAAGGGCACTTAACGAAATGCCCATTCGTACGTAGAATGTTGTGCCCGTCGATTTCCTACGCGCTTGACTATCGCTTCGATTTTCCACCGCAACAATCCTTATTCTAGGGAACTCGATTCGTATTGACGCTGATATCTTACTCCCCGGTTTTTCCTTCGTGAATTGCCTGCACCCTGTTCAGAAAACGGACACCTGCATCTCAACGCTCCACTCTCGGCCCTCCGAAAGCTCGCATCCTGCCCAAAACGAAAGCGTCCCATGACTCGGTTAACTCGCGCCCTTGCCCTGTTAGCCTCCACAGCTGTCGGTGTGACGCGCGAGGTTCTTTTGTACAACTTTTTTTGGGCGGAACAGATCGTAGTGGGGAGAGTTCATGCGATGCTCCGCGCATGTCAGCCACAATGCTTCCCGATCTGAATCTTCTTCCTGCGGAAGCGATATTTTCACGCAGTGGTTTGCTCGGTAACAAGCTCACTGCGCGATGCCAGTAGGGCCAGAGTTCCTAGCACAAGGAAAAGGCAAGCCAACGTCAGCGCTCCCGCTGCAGTCGCGTGGCCGGGCGGAGTTCCACCGGCAAAGCGAACCTCGCGTGCATCAGACCGCTTGTACAAAATCGGAATCCGACGTCCCTGCGGAAAGCGGGCGGCCCAAACGACGGCGTCGAGTTGGGTGGCAAATATGGGTCCACAGTCGAGTTGAGATTGACGAGCTTCCCCGGTCACCTGCTATGAAACTGTGCAGCGGAGACCATAGAACCGACAATCCTACCGATAGCGAACTGGCAAACGCAGCGGACTTGGTTAGATGCCAAAGGCGTGCGCCAGGGGGCCTCCAACGCGCCACAAGCCCTTCGAGGGTTTTGGGCCAGCTTAGCTCCGCCGATGGGAGGAGGCCCTTTTCAGTGGGCAACGCCACTGCATGCTTTTGTGCGCACTGCGGGCAGAATCCGGCTGACAATCTCGTGGTCAGTCGCGGGCTCCTTAAGGATTTCCCATCCCGTAAACACTGCGATCAGTTCTTCGTTCGGAAAGACCATCAGGCGCTGCCCGCCGAACCCTCTGCCCATCCAGACATATCCCTGCGTATCGGCTCGCGGAAACAGCCACCACTTGAACCCATACTTGTAGCCTTCCTCCGCATCAATGAACGGAGCTAATGACCGCTTTACCCAATCTTTCGAGACGATGGGCTTCCCGTCCCACATCCCATCGTGCAAATACAGGTACCCGATCTTGGCCAGGTCTGAGCCGCGCAGATACAGGCCTCCTTCAGTATCCACCAGCCCCTGTGGCGTGCGCTTCCAGAAGTGCTCCATGCCCAACGGATTGAACAAATATTTCTCGCCATACTCCTCGATATCTTGCCCAGTCTCTTTCTGAAAAATGTAGGCCAGCAGCTCCGACACTCCGCTGCTGTAATTGAAGACCCTTCCGGGCTCCTGCGCCATCGGCTTATCGATCACGTACTTCACCCAATCGTCGGCCGCCTCCATCAAACTCGAATCGTTTCGGGGGTCGTCGTACGCAACCTCTTCATTCCACTCGAGACCCGTTGACATGGTCAAGACGTGACGCAGCGTCATTCGCCGTTTGCGGTCATCTACGTCTTTCAGTTTCGCAACGTCGAAGTACTTGAGCACGGGGGTGTCCAGGCTGGCCTTGAAATCGCCGCGTGTAACGGCAACGCCCAGAATGACCGAGCTGACCGTCTTGCTCACCGACTGCATGCTGTGCAGATCGGTTCCGTGATAGTACGGGTGCCACGTCGGGTCGAAGTAGTTGTAAGGACCAGTCAGATGCGCATTCAGGGGCCCGCGCGTCTTCGCCTCTCTCCCGTAGATCTGTCTGTAGTCGTGGGGATATTTGCGCTCGTAGACTGTTTTTCCGCACCGGAACACTTCAAAGCTATCTACCATGGAGTATTTTCCGCTTGCCAGGTCGGCATCAAACGCCGTCAGAACTTTTTTATCGAGTCCCACTCTGGCTGGATTGTCCTTCGCCCAGCCATGGGTCGGCCACTCCCTTTTGTCTGCGCCTTTTCTCTCGGCGCCCTCCGCCAGCGGAAGCGCCGCTAGCACCGACAAGCTCACGAACATCAACGCCGAAGCGATCTCTTTCACTTGCTGGGCCTCCTAGGATTCAAGTGAGTTTCGGAGCACAAACTACGGGCGTCGTGCTGCTGTGTCAAGCTCCCAGGACTTTTGCAGGTGTGGGAGTAGTACTTTCTGACACTATCAAGCGAAAAGGGATTGCTGGGCTGAACGTGGGTTTGAGAAGCGCTAATCCCGCGCGTCAAAGGGGGCATGGTCCGTAAACAGGAGACTATGCGGTTGTTGTCGCAAAATTGCCTTCACGCTAACACCCCGTCGCCTGCAGTCTATGAATGCTGGGCGACCCACGCGGTGGGCAGGTCTGGGAGGCGCTGGATCGGGAGATCGGCAAACCCGGGAGAATCGCGGCCATGTAGTCGCGCACTGGGAGTTTCAACCTGCGGCAGCTTTTCATGAACAGTTAGTCCAGTTAGGCTCACGAGCGTTCTTCGGGTGTTTTCCCCTATTTACTGACCGGAATACTGTAGTGCGATGCGACAACTTGCCACGTGCCGTTGAACTTCGTCCAAACATCGGTGAAACGGTCGCGGTATTCGTAAGGTTTACCCTTGGATCGGCCCTTTTCGTGATACGCGCCAATGACCACGACTGTGCTGCCGTGTGTTCGAACCTTAAGATCCGACATTTCTGTAAGCTCTACGTGGAGAGTAGAGTCCCCGTTGTGCGCAATGTAGCCAAATTTGCTAAGTGTGCTCCCGTCTTCTACGGTGATGATGAAATCATCAGCAAGCAAAGACTCCATGGTCGCGATATCCCCTCGCTTATAGGCTGCATTCCATTTGTTCTCCAATGCAAGAATTGTGGCCGACACAATCTCGGGCTTATCTTGTGCGGCTGCCGAATCCAAAGCCCACACGGCGAGCGATGCAACGACAAAAAGCAAAACCCTGATTTTCATGAGCTGGTGCGCATTTTCTCGCGTTCCAATAGGGTAAGCATAGTGACAAACCTGATAGCAACCTTCCTCTTCCCGCACCATGGGGCACAATCTCGCCGGTTTTGAGTGGCCATTTTTGAGATCCGCCCGGCGTTCAGTTTTAATTGTGCGCCAGCTGTGCTCCATTGATCCTCGCACTTGTGAAGTCATACAGTTGCGGGTGCAGCGGTACAGCGGTTTCATAATTGTCTTCTTCTCTTGTGATGCCCTGCAATCCCAACAATTTACACTCGCACCGACAGACCAACGGCAGTTTCGGGACACCGCTCGGGACACTGCAGTCCTATCCGCTTTGAGCCTGGTAACGGAATGAAGGAAACGGACTGGGACGCCGGAACAGAATTGCCCTTTCGTACCGCGGCGCGGAGACCCGTTCTTCCTATTCCGCAGCCTTAGCCGCCAAGGTTTCAACTACCGCTATGTTTTGCACCATGTCTTGTGGCAGGTTGTGCCGCTTCTGTAAATAGACAGGACGGTTGTAGCTAACCCAGACCTTGGCTTGCGGATCTTCCCACACCAAGATCTTGAGAGGAAGGTCAAGGGCGATGCTGGGCGCGGCCAGCATCAGGGGCGTGCCGGCGTTCGGACTCCCGAAAATTAAGAGCTTGGTCGGAGGCATTTTCATCCCTACCTTCTCAGCTTCTCCGCTATGGTCGATCAGGGCAAACAGCGTGACTCCCTTAGCTTGCAGAATATTCTTGAGC
>Ga0137389_10000204_pt1 | contig 31362 bp, 20 predicted proteins | sample 15con2h14BmetaG_FD_104645 | JGI IMG/M metagenome (GOLD analysis project Ga0137389, IMG submission 104645) | Vadose zone soil microbial communities from Angelo Coast Range Reserve, California, USA - 15con2h1.4B metaG | ecosystem: Environmental > Terrestrial > Soil > Vadose zone > Saprolite...
AGCAGCAAGCTCGACGCGCAGAACAGAAAATCCCACAGCGGATCCCAAACCACGCTCTTGATGTGATTCCGGAATTCGATGGATGCGCCACGGAGAATTAGCAGCCACAGCACGATCATCAGAGGCAAATAAAACCCGCTGAAGGCGCTGGCATAGAGAGCAGGGAAGGCGAAGTACAAAGTTCCGCCCGCCGCAATCAACCACACTTCGTTTCCGTCCCAGACCGGGCCAATGCTCGCCAGCACCTGCCGCCGCTCTTCATCTGTTCTTGCCACAAGAAGATGAATCGTCCCCGCGCCCAGATCGAATCCATCCAGGAGCACGTAAACCACGATCATGATGGCCACCAGCCAGAACCAGATCGTTCCCATCACGCTCTCCTCAGTCCGCCGCTAGGACGATCGCGTCTTCGCCGGTCGGACGATTGCCCGGGTCCGGTCCGAGTTCGATTTCACGATAAATCAGGAACAGCCACAGAATCGCCAGCACCGTGTACATCCCCATGAAGCCAATCATTGTGAACCAGGCATTGCCCGCTGCGACCCGCGGAGAGATACCGCTGGCCGTGCGCATCAATCCATAGATCAGCCATGGCTGCCGCCCGAGTTCGGCGGTCATCCATCCCGCGGTGTTCGCAATGTAGGGAAGCGGCACGCAGACCATCAGTGTCCATAGCATCCAACGAGAGTCGTACAATTTTCCGCGCCAGAGCAGCAGCGCCGCCAAAACCATCACGGCGATGAAGATTGTCCCCAGGCCAACCATCACGTGATAACTGTAATAAAGCAGAGGAATCTGGTCCGGCCATTCCGTCTGCGGAAAATCGGAGAGGCCTTTGACGTTTGCACGCCATTGCTTGTACGTCAGGAAACTCAGCATGTTGGGAATTTCCAGTGGGTTGTCGAGCTTTCTTTTTTCCACGTCCGGCTGTCCGAGAATGGCCAGCGGCGCTCCTTCTTGAGATTCGAATAGTCCTTCCATCGCCGCCAGCGTAGGCTGCTGATTGTACGCAACCAATTTTCCCTGCATGTCGCCCGTGGGAAAGAGTTGCAAGATCGCTACAATCGCTCCCACCAATACGCCCGCTCGCACGAAAGTGCGCCCGTAGAATTCATCGCGCTTTGTCAGCAAATAAAAAGCGCCGACCCCTGCCATGACGAAGCAGCCGGTTTGCACCGCGCCAAGCATGTTGTGCGCGTACTGCCACAGCGCCCACTTGTTCAGCAGCAGTTCCCAGAAGTTGGAGAGTTCGATCGCGCCGTTAGCTGCGATCCGGTAACCGGTGGGATGCTGCATCCACGCGTCCGTTGCCACGATGAGGTACCCGGAGAGCCACGAACCCAGAAAGACCAGAAACGCCGCAACCCAGTGCCCGATTCGTCCAAGCCGTTTTTCTCCGAAAAGGAACAACCCGAGGAAACTCGATTCCAGAAAAAACGAAAACACGCCCTCCATCGCCAACGTCTGCCCGATCACCCCTCCCGCCGCTTTCGAAAAAGCGGCCCAGTTCGTACCGAACTGAAATTCCATCGGGATGCCGGTGACGACGCCGAGAGCGAAATTGATCCCGAAAATCCGCGCCCAGAATCGCGCCGCAAGGTTGTAATGTTCATCCCCGGTTCTCAGCGCTTTGGTCTTTAGGTAAACGAGCAGGAGAGCAAGCCCCATCGTGAGCTGCGGAAAAATATAGTGAAAGGTGACCGTAAAGGCGAATTGCAGGCGGTGTACGTCCAGTGCTTGTCCCATGCAATACCTCGTAGCGAAACGCTGTGGTAATCAGCCCGAAGAGCCTTGGCAAATTTTGAAAGATGCGAGTCCAAGCAAAACTGCGGAACCATTCTCGCACCCTTTCAACTTGAATGTTACTTTCAGTCTTTAGATTCTTATGTGGCGGAAATCACATAACAATGTTTTTTCTTTCCCATTCTCTCCGGCGGATTTGGAACGGAGAGTCTTGTTCCTTGCCGTGCGCCGCTGCTCACAGCCGCGGTGCTATCCTGGCAGCGCGCCAACAAAAGTTCTGCTGGAGAGCTCTCCTTCACGCACTGGACGCCGTATTACCCTCCAGATCCCTAAGGGATGCGGTCCGCTCCCCTGAATTTTCTTCATTCTTCAGTCACCGGTGGTGCATCCGATGTAATGTTTTGTGGACATTCCATCCGGGAGGAGCACCCGAATGAAATACGACGCCATTGTTATCGGCTCCGGCCAGGCCGGCAATCCGCTCGCCCATCGTTTGGCGGACCTCGGCTGGTCCGTGGCGCTGATCGAGAGGACAAATCTGGGGGGCACGTGCATCAACGTTGGCTGCACGCCCACCAAAACGATGGTCCACTGCGCGCAAGTCGCTCACTACGCGCGAAACGCCGCGCGCTGGGGTGTCAACGCTTCAAACGTCAGCATTGATCTCGCCAAAATTGTTGCGCAAAAGGACGAAGTCGTTCTCAGTTTTCGCGGCGGCCAGCAGAAACAAGTGGACAAGCGCGCCAACATTCGCCTCCATCGCGGCCACGCCCGTTTTATTGCTCCTCATCAACTCAAAGTTGGCGATGAACTGCTCGAGAGCGAAAAGATTTTCATCAATACCGGCGGCCGCCCGAACATCCCCGCGATCCCCGGCCTCGAATCCGTCTCGTATCTCACAAACGAATCTGTAATGCAGCTCACGACTCTCCCCGAACACCTCCTCATTCTCGGAGGCGGCTACATCGGCTTGGAATTCGGGCAAATGTTCCGCCGCTACGGCAGCCGCGTCACCGTTCTTCACACCGGCAAACAAATTGTTTCGCGCGAAGACTCCGAAATTGCCGCCGAATTGCAGAAGGCGCTCGAAGCCGAAGGGCTGCAATTCCTGCTCAACACCCGCGCGACGCGCATTGAAAATCAGAAAAGTGCGGTCCAGCTGTCTTTCGAAGGAGGCCCAGGCGCATCGAACGTCACTGGCTCACACCTCTTGGTCGCCACCGGGCGCCGTCCAAACACAGACGAACTCGGTCTCGAAAGAGCCGGCATCGAAACTGACAAGAATGGGTTTATCAATGTGAACGGCCGCCTGGAGACAAACGTTCCCGGCGTCTGGGCTCTTGGCGACTGCAAGGGCGGCCCTGCTTTCACGCACATCTCCTACAATGATTTCCAGATTGTTTTCGGCAACTTGATCGAAGGAAAAAATCTCACGGCTGAAAACCGGCTGGTGCCGTACTGCGTGTTCACGGATCCGCAACTCGGCGGCATCGGCATGACCGAGAAGGAAGCTCGCGCCCACGGATTCAAACTAAAAATCGGGAGATGCCCGATGACATATGTAGCCCGCGCCATCGAGCGCGGCGAAACCGCAGGCCTTATGAAGCTGGTCGTGGATGCTTCAAACGACCGCATCTTGGGAGCATCCATACTCGCCTCCGAGGGAGGCGAATTAGTGCAAATCCTCGGCGCGCTCATGCTCGCGAAACAGCCTTACACGCTGCTGAAAGGCGTGGTCTACATCCACCCTACCCTCGCGGAAGGTTTTTTCTCTCTGATGGAAGACGTGAAGCCCGCGGATTGATGCCGCACAAAAATTTCTGGTGGGGCTGGGCGGATTCGAACCGCCGACAAGCAGTTTAGGAAACTGCTGCTCTATCCATCTGAGCTACAGCCCCACGTCTCCATTGTAATACTTCCCGGGTTTTCCGTTCCGTCCGCGTTTGTCAATGGAGTCGGACGAGTCGCCCCCGGCGTTGCTCACGGATTCGAATTCGATCCCGGCGCAATCTTAGTGATTCGCAGGTTGCGGAAGATCGTCGGCCAGTATTCGCGGAGCGCGTTGCTGGCAGTGTTCAGTCCGATTCGAATTCCGTAGCGCTGGAACGTCCGGCCCGCCGTCTGTTCTTTCACAGGCAGATAGCTGGTCGCCAGACTCTCGGCCAGCAGCGGCGCAATCATCCCGGCCCAATTCGCGCCCAACTTGCCCTCATCCGTGCGGGACACCACGATGCGGCTCAGCGCGTACCCCACGCGACGTCCGAAGCCGCCATGCAGTGCAGGGAAGTAACGCGGATCGCGGTGCAACATCGAAGAAATCAGAAACGTTCCAAAAAAATTGGTCGATGCCGCCGTCGCCATGGAAGATCCGAACCGTTTTCCGTACCCGCCCGCTTCCTGGCCATACCCGGAGAGCGAATTCCGAGCCTGACCGATCCCCGCTCCGGCGGCAGAACTGAGAAAACGGGAAGGAGCGACGCTCTCGTCCGCAAATAGTTCGAATTTTTGTTTGGGGCTCAGCGCTCCAATGCTGGTCGCAATACTGGGAAAGAAAATGGATCGCCGGCCAAGGACTTCGATCGTTGCATTGAAGGAATTCTGGTGCTTCGGCGGCGCGCTCTCCTGTTTTGCTGACGGCGCATCGGGAAGGTCTTGCGGTTTCGGCGCCTGCTGCGCGGCAGCCGTTGCGGCGACGGACATGCACAGCGCAACGAGGCGCAGAGAGGATGGACCGTGGCGCATCCAGTTATCCTAACATGGGTCCAAATCTCCTTCTCGCAGCCCATCGAGACTGGCAAGGAATCTGCGCCCGGCCTTCTCGGTTTGGAGCATGCCAGCTGCGGCCGGGTTTTCAGTCAGGCAAACGAACGCGCTACCCGGAATCCGTAGTCCGTGTATTGAAACTCCGGCGGAATGCTCGAACGCGCCGCCGTGCGCGTCACCTTAATATGGTGCCTCCACGAACCACCCCGCGAAGCCCGCCGCGTCCCGCTCTTCGGGCCCTGCGGATTTTGCTCCGGCGAGCGCGAGTAGTAACCGTCGTCATACCAATCGGCGCACCATTCATGGACGTTGTCGCCAAGGTTGTACAACCCATAGGCGTTCGGGGCGTACAGTCCCACTGGCTCCGGTCCCAGCTTCCATCGCTTGCTGTAATCGGGAACCATCTCCGGAGGCGTGTCTCCCCACGGATACACCAAACCTTCTGCACCGCCGCGCGCGGCGCGTTCCCATTCGGCTTCCCTCGGCAAACGATAGTGTTTGCCTGTTACGCCGCTCAGCCACTCGCAGTAGCTCGACGCCTCGTGCCACGACACCGCCACCACCGGCATCTTCGGATCGTTGAAGTTGGAATCGTTCCATTGTGGCGGCGCAGAAGAACCTGTCGCCGCGAGGAAGCGCGCGTACTCCGCATTCGTCAACTGGTAAGCCGCAAGCTCAAATACGTCGACCCACACACGATGCACCGGCTTCTCATCATCGCGCCCGGTTTCGCATCCCATCCCAAACCAACCCTCCTGCACGCGCACCATCGCCGGCTCGATCGCGTCCGCCTGCGCTCCGTACAATTCTCCCAAGGTTGCCATCCATCATTCCTCGACGCGTTTCGTCGTTGTGCTCGCGGGCCGGAACTTGTCCCGAGCGCAGCCATTTTGTCTTCAAAGATGGGCAACTGCCACACCTTTGTGGGTCGAAGCCTCAGTTCCGCATCATGACGGTGTCTTCTCCTTGTCGCGGCGTGCGGCGGCGGCTTCGGCGGCCCTGCGAAAGCAGGCAGGGCCCTTTATGCCGGAGCCGTCCGCGGGTTCGGGCCAGTCTTTGAAGTAGAGCTCCGTGAGCCCGACTTTTTGGACCGGGAGGAGGTTATATTGAGGAGAAATTGCAAGTGATTGGCGTGGCAGGGGTTAGGGGCAGGGGGATAAGTCAGCTCTTTGCGGAGGGAGATCACTTAGGAAACGGGCCGGCCATGATGGGCCCGGAGAGCATGGGCTTCCAGGGCTGCTTGCAATGGGCACATTCTACTTCGCGTGCGGCAGCATTGCTGGTGCCGGAATGGGTGTCGAGTGCGACCGAGTTTTTCTTGAGGCAGTGAGGGCACGTGAGGTCGACCAAAACGTGGAGCGGCGCGGGTTCTGTCTCCGTCTGAGCACGCTGTTCCGGCGCCTGGTGACGGACATCCGAAGGCGGTTGCGTTTTCTTGCGGCCACGCTTGGTGGCGTACAACAGCTCATCGGCGCGTGCCAGCATTTCCTCTGGCCGCTCGCCCATCTCATACTGCTTCCATCCGGCCGAGAAGGTGACCGGAATCTTTTGGCCGTGCCAGTCTACCTCCAATGAGCCGAGACGTCCCAGCACAAGTTGCAACTGCTGCAGCGTGCACTCCGGAAGGAGAACGAGGAACTCGTCGCCGCCGAACCGCACGGCCAAGTCGGCACCCCTGATGACCTGATTCAAACGGGCGGCAAATTCCTGCAATACCTGGTCACCGGCAGGATGGCCGTACGTGTCGTTAGTATGCTTGAAACTGTCCAAGTCCAAGGTGAGTACGGTGAGCGGGTGTCCCTTGCGCTCCGAGCGAGCCACTTCGGCGATCAGGCGTTGCTCCGCAAAGCGCCGGTTATAAAGACCGGTCAATGGATCTACCATGGCGAGATTGCGGAGGAGGGCCGAATGGCCCTCCTTCTCGGCAAGCTGACGACGAAGCCTTTTGATGAGAATCGCTTGGGAAATCGCGTAAACATTAAAAAGCACGACCAAAGCGATCAAAGCAAAGACAACTTCGACCGTCCTGCTCTTGAAGATAGTGTCCAGGCCGAGAAGCACAACCGGGAGACAAAGAGCGATAACTGCAAAGGCGAGGAGAAGAACGACAAGAATGCAGTAGCCCCACAGCCACCAATCGCGTTTCTCAATTTTCCGAAATTGGCGCTCCAGCTCCAGATCTTTGACTTTCATGGAAGCCGCGATCGGATGGATTTTGGGGTCGTCACTCATGGGGTGGAGACAGGAGAAGGACTGCCCTAACTAGACAAATTAGTTTGTTCGGGCTTGCGGGTCAAGATAATACCATTGCAGTTTTATATGTTGGTTACTCCCAGCATGAAGCAGGGCCGAGACAGATGCGGCAGGCTGATGACTTCCTAACATCTGTACCATGAATCACTTACGGCACTTTCCAGACTTTGCAAGAGTCCTATCTGGTTGGTACCCACGTTCCATTGGCTGATTAAGAGAATCCCGAGAAACTAACGATGAGAACAAAATGGTTTCGGTCTTCATCCTCGTGTTTGCAGGGTTCGCCCTGGTGAAATTCGGAATCTCGCAATGGCGCGCGATCTGGATAACCACGGCCAGTCAACCGCTGTCCGACTCGTTGCAACTGACGGCTGGAATTGACGGCGCGCACGTTGGCGCGGGTGATTTCAGCACACTCATGAATTTGTGCAATGAATTGTCCCCGGATTTGAAAAGGAAGAGCCCCTGGCTAAGGGAAGTGTCGTTCTATTACCGTGGGGTTGAGAAGCTAGAGCGTGCTTTCCGACTGAAACTTCCCGCCATTTCCACATGGGCGAAAAGCGAAATGCAAATCTGCTCGCGCTACGTTGCAGTGGTTCTTGACCAAAGTCTCTCCGTGAACCTGGATCGCCAGTTCGCCACACGTTCCAACTGAACGTAACCGTGCGTGCCCCTGTGGCTCGTTCCCATGCGGTAGCACCATTCTGGAAGCACGAAACGACATTCCATTAGCTTGGGTTTGCGATCAGGCTCCTCTTCAGCGCCACTTCTAAAACTGGCGAGCCGGATGCCCGGTCTTCTCTTGTCGGGAACCTCGCCGGTTTCACGAGTCAGCTATATCCGTATTTCCCAACGCCCTGTCCCCAATCGGACAGACGACCACGCCCTCTCTCATCATAATAGTCGCTGTGCTATCCTCGCCTCTCTGCATTTGGGGGATCGCCCATTCCTCCCGCTTTGGAGGCCGTCATGAATAAGACATTAAAGATTGTTCTTATCGTCGTGGGTGTGCTGGTCGTGCTGGTTCTCGTTACGCCGTTTTTGATTCCCGTGAATCAATTTCGGCCCACGATTGAAGAGAAAGCCTCCGCCGCGCTTGGGCGCAAAGTGGAACTCGGAAATCTGAGCCTTTCGCTGATCAGCGGCTCGGTTGCCGCCGAGAGTCTCTCCATCGGAGACGACCCCAAATTCAGCGCCACACCTTTCCTGACCGCCAAATCGCTGAAAGTGGGCGTCGAAATCATGCCACTGATTTTCTCGAAGACTCTCAACGTCACCGGCGTGACGATTGCCAGCCCGCAGGTGATCCTCCTGCACAATGCCGCCGGTGTGTGGAATTACTCTTCACTCGGGGGCGCCGCCGCGAAATCAAAATCTCCTGGCGCTGCGAACGCCGCCGACATTTCCATCAAGAAACTCATGCTGAGTGACGGCAGCATCGTGGTCGGCTCGACGAATTCGCAGAAGCGCAGCACCTACGATCACGTCAACGTGACTGCTTCCGACGTTTCCATCACCTCGAAATTTCCCGTGAGGGTCACCGCCGATCTGCCCGGCGGCGGCAAGTTTAAGCTGGACGGCACGCTTGGCCCGGTCGATCAAGAGGACACCTCGCTTACACCACTCGATGCCAAGCTCAACGTGAGTTCGTTGGATCTCGCTTCGACTGGTTTGCTCGATCCTGTGCTGGGGCTCGGCGGCATTGTCGATCTCGAGAGCAATCTGTCGTCCCAAGGCGGGGAAGCGCAGACCAAGGGTACGGCGAAATTTTCGAAAGCATTGCTGATCGCCGGTGGTTCACCCGCCGGAGTGCCGGTCACCGTGAATTTCGACACGAAATATAACTTGCGCAAGAATGCAGGCGTGCTCAATCCTTCCACACTCAATATCGGCAGCGCGGCTGCGCATCTGAATGGCACGTATTCAGCGGCCGGGGAAGCCACCGTGGTCAACATCAAGCTAGGCGGCAAGGATATGCCCGCAAAAGACTTGGAAGCCTTTCTTCCCGCACTGGGCATCCATCTTCCAAAGGGCGCGTCGCTGCAGGCTGGCACGCTCAGCACCGACTTGAATCTCACTGGGCCGACGAACAAACTTGTTACCACTGGAACCGTCGGTCTTTTCAATGGGGTGCTCGCGGGGTTCGACCTCGGCTCGAAAATGTCGTCGGTGGCGTCGCTTGCCGGAATCAAATCGGGCAAAGATCTCAACATTGAGAAGCTCACGACGAATCTCCGCATGGCAACGGACGGCCTCAGAGCCGACAACTTTATCGCTGTCTTTCCCAGCATCGGGGAGCTTACCGGCGGGGGAACCGTGGACTCGAGGAATGCATTGGATTTCAAAATGCTCGCCACGCTCACGAAAGAAGCGAGCAGCGCGGCAGTTTCGGGGTCCGCCGCGGGTGGCGCAGCCGACGCTCTTGGAGGGCTGCTCGGAAAGGTTAGCGGCGGCGGTGGCGGGTGCAGCACCAGCAGCGGTTTGAAGGTTCCATTTCAGATTCAGGGAACCACTTCCGAGCCGAAATTTATTCCTGACATCGGCGGCGTCGCTGCCGATCTCTTCAAATCCAAACTCGGCTGTCTCGGCGGCAACTCCGCAGCCGGAGCGACCAAAGCGCAAGGGCAAAACCCGGCCGACGCCATAAACGCTCTCAGCGGGCTTTTCAAAAAGAAAAAACCGTAGGACAGAAAAGCAGAAGCTCGAAATTCGAAGTTCGAAACTCGAAATTCGAAAATGGAAACACGAGAATCGAAACTCGATATTGGAGAATAATGGTTCACTCGTAACGCAAAGCGACGATCGGATCGACGCGCATGGCACGGCGGGCGGGAATGTAACATGCGAGGAAGGCGATCATCGCCAGCAATGCGCATACCGCAAGGAATGTAGGCGGATCGGTTGGCCGGACGCCGAAGAGCTGGCTCTGCAGATAACGCGTCAATCCGAGAGCAGCGGCCATGCCTGTCAGCGATCCAAGGACAACCAGGGCGAGTCCTTGGTTGACCACTAGCCGCAATACATCACTCCTCTGAGCGCCCAGGGCTGCGCGAATGCCGATCTCACGCGTGCGGCAGGCCACTTCGTATGACAACAGGCCATAAAGTCCAATGCAGGCAAGCGCCAGGGCCAAAAGTCCGAAAAGCGAAGACAAGCGGGCGACCAGCCGCTCATTGAAAAGCAACCGATCAATCACCTGCGATTGCGTCCTTACGTCGGCAATCGGAAGGCTGTCGTCGAGATCGCTGACGATGCGCCGCACGACCGGAATCAGTGCAGCGGGCGCGGATGCCGTGCGCAACGCGAAGTGCGCGCCACCTTCTCTCAAAGGAATATATGCTGTCGGAGCAATATCCCTTCGCAGCTCGTCATACCGAGCATCCGCTACGATGCCGACGATTTCCCGTTGGGGATCCTTTGGATCAGTGCCACTGCCGCCAAAATGCATCCCAATCGGGTCCTTGGATTCCAGGAATCTGCGCACAAATGCTTGATTCACGATGGCAAGGGGTTGATTCGAATGCAGGTCCGACGGACGGAAAGTGCGGCCCCTGACAAGGGGTATCCGCATCGTCTCGAAGAACCCGGGTCCCACAGCGAGCATGTCCGTTTCCACCATGGACTTGTCATTCTGCCCCTCGATATGAACGTCGGAGGTCCAAAGTCCATTGTCCAATAGGACTTCGGACGAATAACTGACCGAAACAACGCCTGGCTGGGCAGCCAGCCGCCTCTCCAGGTCGTCATAGAGGCTCTGAATCTTTTCTTCTTTGTAGCCTGCGAGCTTCGGTTCGATGCCGAAAAGCAAGATGTTGTTGGTATCGAAGCCAGGATTAATGCTTCTCAGATTATTCAGCGTGCGAACCAATAGGCCAGCGCCGATCAACACTACGACCGACAGCGCAACCTGCGTAATAACCAGAGAACTCCCAAGTCCGAATCGCCTGCCGCTTGCGTGGCTTGTACCCGTGAGGCTTCCCGCATTTTCCTTGAGAGCTGGCGCCACGTTCACGCGGGCTCCGCGAAATGCCGGGGCCAAACCAAAGAGAATCCCCGTAAACAGGGCGACGACAACGGTGAAGATGAGCACTGGTGCATCAGGTTGCAAGTCAATCTGGAGAGGCGAATACCAGTTCGCCGAAAGAAACGCGGCGAGGCCGCCCGCGCCCCAGTATGCAAAAAGGACACCGAGGGCTGCCCCGGCGGCGGAAAGGAGCATGCTTTCTGTCAAGAGTTGTTGAATCATCCGTCCGCGGCCAGCACCCAACGCCAAACGCAACGCCATTTCTTTTTCCCGCGCTGTCGCGCGAGCCAGCAGCAGGCCCGCGACATTTGCGCATGTGATCAGCAGCACAATGCCCACGGCAACCATCAAAACGGAGAGTGGCTGTCCGAAATCCCCACGGATGCCGACCAAGCCCTTCTGCGCAGGCAACAGGGTAACTCTTGGATCGTCCACATCTTTCAGCACCGGCTTCGCGCCGTGGAGTGTTTGATTGCGGAACAGAAGCGAAACCGCTGCCTGGGCCTGAGTACTCGGCACCCCCTGCTTCAAGCGCCCGACGATGACGAGCCACCAGCTACCGGCGTCATCCGTTCCGCGGCTCCAATGAAGTCCTAAAGGGACCACCTGCGAAAGAGGCAGCCACATGTCCTGAGACTTGCCTGGAGTCAGTCTCGTGAACCGCGGATCAGCCACACCAACAATGGTGAAGGGCACTCCGTTCAGCCGAATTGCTCTGCCGATTGCGCCGGAAGCGGCGCCAAATGCGCTCTGCCAATACCCATAACTGAGCACAGCAACAGGCGGCGCACCTTGTTCTTCATCCGACGGTTCTAGCGTTCTTCCCAGCGCTGCGTGTACTTCAAGCGTCTGGAAGTAATTGCCGGAGACGAGTTCGCCCCGCGCAATACTGGCAGGACCATTCCCGCTCAAATCGAGTCGTGCCGGACCCGCAAAGGCCATTGCGTTCGAAAAGAACTCCTTTTGAGCGCGCACCTCGTTGAATATGGGGTAGGAGAATGAGCAGCCCGCATAGAGCGGTGCTTGCCACTGGGTCGCGTGACAATCGCCATAGCTGCTGCTGCCGATATCGTGGGGGCGGTCGTGCGCTGACCAGCGGAGCACCACCAATTCTTCGGGATGGCGAACCGGCAGGGACTGCAGCATGACGGCGCTCAACAAACTGAAGATCGCCGTATTGGCCCCGATTCCGAGCGCCAGCGTAAGGACGGCGACGGCGGTGAAACCGGGATTTTTCACCAGCATCCGCGCGGCGAAGCGCAAATCCTGTAGGAATGTTTCAAGAAACGGCAGACCGCGGCGGGCGCGGCAGATTTCTTTGGTTTGTTCGACACCGCCCAATTTCACGAGTGCACTCCGTCTCGCTTCTGCGGCGCTCATGCCGGCACGCAGATTGTCTTCGACGTGCATCTGGAGATGACTTTCCATCTCCACGGCGAGTTCGCGTTCGCTGCGCTTCCTCCGGAAAAATCCCCCAAGTCGCACAAGCCAAGCACGCAATTGCCTCATAATTATCCCTCGCGACACAGACACGTCTGAAGACCGACCACTGCAATAATTATTCGTAACGCAGCGCCACCATGGGATCGACGCGCATGGCGCGGCGCGCCGGAACGTAGCAGGCTGCCAACGCGACAACGAGAAGAAGTGCGGAGACGGCCACAAATGTCACTGGATCTGTGGCGCGCACACCGAACAGCAATCCAGCCAGCGCGCGCGACAATGCCAGCGCCACGACGAAGCCCATGGCCACGCCGAGAAGAGCAAGACCCGCGCCTTCGCGCAGAATCGTCCGCAAGATGTTCATTCTGTGCGCTCCCAGAGCCACGCGGATTCCGATTTCATGGGTGCGCTGGCTGACCGAATAAGCCATGACTCCGTAAATGCCGATCATCGCCAAAACCAGCGCGATGGTCGCAAAGACACCAAACAGAACCGCGCGGAAGCGCGAGCCTGCCACCGACTCGTAGAGCAATTGATTCATCGTACGGACGCGGGCTAAGGCAAGTTGGTTGTCCAGCGACAAGGCCGCGGATTGAAGAGCGGAAACAACCTTTTCCGGATCGGACGCACTGCGGACGACGACGTACATTTCTCTGACGAACCACGGGCACCAGCCGGAATCGAAATAGGGAACATACATCGTCGCTTGATCTTTTTCACCCAGCCCTTCGTATTTCACATTGCCGACGACGCCCACAATCGTGTACCAGCCCCCTTTGGGGTTGTATTCACCGGTTTGGACTCTTGTGCCTACCGGGTCTTGATCCTGGAAATATCGCCGAGCCATATTTTCATTGATGACAAGAACGTGTGTTGCAGGGGAACGATCCTGGTCCGAAAAGAGGCGGCCACGAAAGAGAGGAATGCCAAGAGTTGCGAAGTACTCCGTGCCGACAGGAATTTCGCCTACGGTCGGAGCAGTCTGGCCGGGCGTGCCAGGCTTGCCTTCGATGTGAAAAGGGTTCGTGAGCTCGAGGAGGTTGGGAGGCAGGCTCATGGCCATGCTCGCCCCTTCAACTCCGGGAGTATTCTTGACGCGCTCAAGGAGTTGCTCGTAAAACGCAGTAATCCGCGGCGCATTCGCGTAGCGCTCTCGCGGCAGAGTGAGCAGCGCGGTCACGAGGTGAGAGGAGTTGAAGCCCGGATTCACGGCTTCCAACTGCGACAAAGTTCGAATCAGCAGGCCAGCTCCGGTCAAGACAACAAGTGCCAGGGCGAATTCGGCCACGACCAGTGCACCGTGCAAGCGGCGTGCGCTTCGTCCTGAAGTTGCTAGGCGACCTCCTTCCTTGAGCGACTCGCCGACGGGCGAACCCGCGGAACGCAACGCGGGGACCAATCCGAATACAATTCCCGTTACGATCGCGATCAACGCGGTGAATGCGAGGACGCGGCCATCAACAGTGATCTCCTGCACTCGGGGGAGCACGTCCGGGCTGAGGGCAAGCATGGTGCGGACGCCTCCATAGGCAACGGCAAGACCGAGCACGCCCCCTAAAGCGGCCAGAATAAGGCTCTCCGTCAGAAGCTGGCACATCAATCTGCGACGGCCAGCGCCGAGCGCCGAACGGATGGCGAATTCGCGGACGCGCGAACCGGAACGTGATAAATGCAAATTGCCGACATTGACGACAGCGATTAACAGAACAAATCCCACAGCACCCAAAAGAATCAGCAGGGCCTCGCTTGAATCACCGACCATGAGCTCCTTCGTAGGCACGACGATGGTGCTCGTGTCGTCCGAAAGAGGGAACTGTTCGTGAACCTGCTTTGCGATGAGGGAGGCGTCTGCGGCGGCCTGCGTTTCAGAAATGCCTGGCTTGAGGCGGCCAATGGTCAGCAACCAGTACGGCGGGCGCTGCCTGGCCGATTGTAACTGCAGGATGGGCCACAATTCATTATGGGGACCAAAGTGAAAACTCAACGGTAGAACGCCGATTACTGTGTAGCTTTTTCCGTCGAGCTTGATACTGCCACCGACCGCTGCAGGATCGGCGTGAAGGAACTGTTCCCAGAAGCGATGACTCACCATAACGGAAAGATTTCCGCCGGGCTTGCCCTCCGCAGGAAGAAACGCGCGGCCCAGAGCGAGCTGGATACCAAGAACGGAAAAGAAGTCCGATGTGACGGACGTCCCTGGAATCATCTGAGGACTGCCAAGGCCCGTAAGTGTGAATCCAATGGTAGATGGAGAGAAGGCGGCGACGTGTTCGAATACGTTTTGGCGGTCGTTGAGAGCTAGGAAATCGGCTGTGCCCATCACGCCACGATCCAATCCACGGCCGTGAAGAAAGAGCGACACCAGGCGATCGGGCTGCCAATAGGGGAGGGGCTTCAGCAAAACGCCGTTCACAACGGAGAAAATAGCGGTGTTTGCGCCGATGCCGAAAGCAAGAGTGAGTACGGAGACAGCAGTGAAGCCCGGACTCTTACACAACACGCGGCAGGCGTAGCGTAAGTCCTGAAACAATGTTTCAAGCAGGGGGAGCCCCCTGCGCTCGCGAACCATCTCTTTTGTTTGTTCAACGCCGCCCAATTTCATCAGCGCCTCCCGTCTTGCGGCCACCGCTGACATGCCCGCGCGCAGATTGTCTGCGATATGCATTTGAAGATGACTTTCCATCTCGGCGGAGAGCTCTTGTTCTCGCCGATCCTTGCGGAACAGTCCGCTGAATCGCAATAGCCATGCCCGCATTTTTCTCATAACGTCCCCTGCGACTTGCTCCTTCACAGCTAAGAGAACGAACCTTAAGTTGCTGAATCATTCATAACGCAACGCGATGATAGGATCGACGCGCATGGCTCTTCGCGCCGGGAGGTAACACGCCAGCAGCGCGACGCCGGTAAGAATCAAGGTGACACCCGCAAAGGTGACGGGATCGGTCGGCCGCACGCCGTAGAGAAGGCGCTCCATCAAGCGCGTCAGGGCGAAAGCTCCGGCCAGTCCGAGAAATATCCCGAGCGCCGCGTGCCGCGCGCCTTGTGCCAGAACGAGCCTTACCACGTCACCGCGCTGCGCACCCATGGCTACGCGGATGCCGATCTCGCGTGTTCGCTGTGCCACGCTATAGGCCGTCACGCCATAGATTCCCACCGCCGCCAACAACAACGCGAGCGCAGCAAACAAGCCAAAGAGCGATAAGTTGAACCGCTGCGGCGCCACCGAAATGTTCCGCACCTGCTCCAGGCTGCGCAGCCGAGAAACCGGGAGGTCCGGATCCACCTCCCGCATCGCTGAACGAATCGACGAAGCGATGGTCAGGGGATCCACGCTGGCGCGAACCACCCAATCGCGCAGAACATAATTTGAATCGTCCGCCTGCGAAACGGGGAGATATACGGTCGGCCGCGGCGGCGTCAGCACGTCGAACTCACGAATGTCGCCTACCACTCCTGCAATGGTCCACCGCGGGAAAGGATCATCGGGAGTGCCGAACTTGATGCGTTTTCCGAGAGGATCTTCGCCGGGCCAGTAGGTTTGCGCCATGGCTTTGTTGATGATGACGACACGCTGGGCTTGCGGCGTGTCGCGCCAGGAAAAATCTCTTCCACTTTGAAGGGGAATCTGCAGCGATTGAAAATATCCGGGAGTCACGGCGTCGTATGCTGCCACCGGGATTTCTCCGGCGGCGGGCGGGACGTGGCCCTCGATGGAAAAGCCCTTGCTGCTGCGGGCAAAAGTCAGCGGGATGAAACTGACGGCTGCGGCCGACTTCACTCCGGGCAACGCTTCGATGCGCTCGATGGCCTGCCGATAAAACGCAGTGCGGCCCGCCAACTGCAAGTATCTTTCCCCACGAGGAATCACGCGAAAGGTGAGGACGCGCTGCGGCTGGAAACCCAGGGGCGCGCGCTCGAGAATCAAAAAGCTGCGAAGAAGGAGCCCCGCGCCGATCACCACGACGACACCGAGCGCGGTTTCGAGAATCACCAGCAGGTTGCGCGTGCGCAGGCGCGCCCCTCCGGCAGATTCGCGCGCGCCTTCTTTCAATGAATCATTGACGTTTGCGCGTGTGGCCTGAAGAGCGGGCAGCACGCCGAAAATAAATGCGGAAAGAAGGGAAATCGCCAGGCTGAAAACAAGCACCGAAGTATCTATTTGAATCTCGTCCATGCGCGGGATATGCGGCGGGCTTAGCAGTTTGAGGCCGAGGATTCCCCATCGGGCGAAAAGCAAGCCGAACACACAACCGAGAAGCGCGAGCAGGGCGCTTTCCGTCAAGAGCTGGCGCAGAATTCTAATCCGGCCAGCGCCAAGCGCGATTCGAATCCCGATTTCACGGTGGCGGGCCGATGCGCGCCCGAGCAGCAGGCTCGCGACATTCGCGCAAACGATCAGCAAAATGAAACCGACCGCGCCAAAAAGGGCGACGAGTGCAGGACGCACTGGCCCGGCGATCTCTTCCCGGAGCGCGACAATGTTCGCCTGGACACCGGTGTTGGTATCCGGATAGAGCTCAGTGAGATGTTGCGCGATGCGATTCAGTTCACCTTGTGCTTGCGCCAGCGTCACATTCGGTTTGAGGCGCGCAGTGACGAGCAGATAGTGGCTTCCATGATTGGCCAGGTCCTGGGGAGTCAGTGCGATGGGTACCCAGAGCTGGTCGTCCGGATCGGGAAAATGAAAATTAGGCGGCATGATGCCGACGACGATATAGCTCTCGCCATCGAGCAGAATCGTTTTGCCCAGAATTTGCGCGTTCGAACCAAACCGGCTCTTCCACAAGCCATCGCTCATCACAACGACGTGACGGCCGCTGGGCTGGTCGTCCCCGGCGGTGAATACGCGGCCGAGCGCCGCATTCACTTTCAAGACGGAAAACAGGCTTGCGGAAACTTGCTCACCTTCGACGCGCACCGGCCCACCCGCGCCCGTGAGATTAAAACTGCGGTTACGGTAGGCACCAAGATTGTCGAAAACCGAATTCTGACTTCTCCAGTCTGCGAAATTTCCCGGTGAAGGCTCGTTTTGATCGTTCTCGTAATTCGGCAAGGAGACTTTCTCCCACACCATGACCAGGCGATCCGACTCGGGATAAGGCAGCGGTTTTAGAAGCACGGCATGGACGACGGAGAAAATGCCGGCATTCGCCCCCACGCCGAGTGCGACCGTGAGCACGGCAACCGCCGTGAAGCCGGCGTTTTTGAGCAGCAGGCGTCCCGCGAATCGCAAGTCCTGGAACAGTGTTTCAAGAAACGGAAGACCGCGGCGGTCGCGATAGTTTTCCTTGGTTTGTTCAATGCCGCCCAGCTTGATCAGAGCCTGCCGGTGTGCCTCCTCCGCGCTCAGGCCCGCCCGCAAGTTGTCCTCGACGTGCATCTGGAGATGGCTTTCCATTTCGGCGGCGAGGTCACGCTCTTGCCGCGCTCTCCGGAAGAGTCCGCCCAGACGCAACAGCCATCCGCGCAGGCGCCTCATGCGGATTCCTTTCCGGGAGCCATGAAGCGCGCCAGAATTTCCGTGATCTGCTCCCATTCGCGCGCTTCTTTTTCCAATTGTTTGCGCCCGGCGCGCGTCAGCCTGTAGTACTTGGCTTTGCGATTGTTGTTGGAGGTGCCCCACTCGGAGGAAATGTAGCCCTCTTGCTCCAGCTTGAGCAGGGCGGGGTACAGCGTTCCGTAGTTCACGGCTAGCAGGTCGCCGCTGGTCTGCTCGATGCGGCGCGCAATCCCGTACCCATGCAGAGACCCCAGCGCTTGCAAGGTCTTCAGCACCATTAAGGCCAGCGTGCCCTGCCAAACGTCTGCTTTTTCGCCCATCGTTTCCCCCGAGGGCTCCTATGGGATGCCCATACCGTATATGCCATCGTTCCTATGGGATTGCAATAGAAGAAACGTGGACCCCGGCATTTTGTTTCCGGTTTTTTCGTTTTTCTTTGAGGCTTTCTCCTTCTTGACTCCACTGAAACTTCCCACTAGCCTCATGCGTCTACCTTTACGGTTGCGGGGGACGGTTGTCCTTTCAACAATTTCGCAAGGAGTATTGCATGCATTCCAAGCTGATCCTAAGGTGTGTGTCAGCAGTCTGTTTCGCTGCCGTTCTTGGACTTTTCTGTGCGCCGCCTCTTCTGGCGCAAGGTGGCGAGCCGCAGTACTTCGCCATTCGCGGAGCCAAAGTCTTCCCCGTTTCCGGGCCGCCTGTCGAGAACGCCACCATCGTAATTTCTCGCGGCCTGTTTACGGCCGTTGGGAAGGACATCGTCATTCCGCCGGAAGCGTGGGTTATCGAAGGGAAGGGACTGATTGTCTACCCGGGCCTCGTTGATTCGTTTACCGATGTGGGACTTCCTGCCGCTCCTCCGGCAAGTGGTGAAAGCGGTCCGCGCGGCTCACAAGAGAGAGCGCGTGGTCCGGAGGACCGGCCCTACTCCACGCCGTGGCGCAGCGCTGCGGACGAAGTCAGCCTGAGCGACAAGCGCATCGAAACCTGGCGAAGCGGAGGATTCACCACCGTTGTTTCTGCGCCGAAAGCCGGAATTTTCCCCGGCCAGACGGCGGTACTGGATCTGGCAGGCGAGCGCCCGGGAGACTTAGTGGTCAAATCGCCGGTAGCGATTCCGGTGGCATTCCAGACCTCGGGAGGATTCGGCGGCGGGTTCCCGAGCTCGATCATGGGTGTGCTCGCCTACGTTCATCAGGTTTGGCTGGACACGGAGTGGAGCACCAAGGCGCAAGCTACGTATGAAAAGAATCCGCGCAGCATGGCGCGCCCGCGTTATGACCGCACCGAAGCCGCGCTCGCCGATGCGCTGGAGGATCACGCGCTCGTTCTGATTCCTGCCAACAATTCGGTTCAACTTCGCCGCGCCCTCGAACTGGTTGATCGCTGGCATGTCAATGGCGTCTTTTACGGCGGGCAAATGGGATATGAAGTCGCTCCGGAAATCGCTGCGAAAAAACTTGCTGTGCTTGTGAATCTGAAATGGCCCGAGGCAGAGAAAGATGCCGATCCCGAAGATAAGCCATCGTTGCGTACGCTGCAGCTCCGCGACCGCGCTCCTTCTTCACCGGCGGCGCTGGCCAAAGCCGGCGTGAAGTTTGCGTTTTATTCCGGCGGCATCACGGTGCCGAAGGACGCCCTCAAGGCCGCGAAGAAATCCATCGACGCGGGCCTCGCACCGGACGCGGCGCTTCGCGCGCTGACGCTCTCGCCAGCGGAAATCTTTGGCGTCGCCGACCGCCTAGGCTCCATCGAGAACGGAAAAATCGCCAATGTCATCATCGCCGATGGCGACCTCTTCGAGGAAAAAACGAAAATCAAAATGGTTTTTGTCGATGGCCGCAGATTTGAGGTTCGCGAGCCGGAAAAGCCTAAGGACCCGCCGAAAGGCGACCTCAGCGGCCAGTGGAAACTTTCCTACACGACGCCCCAGGGTCCCGAGGATTCTATCGCTGACCTGATGATGGAGAAAGACGGTACTGTCTCCGGCACCGTCACCAGCAACCGCGGCACTTCCTCGATTATCACCGGCTACTTGAGCGTGGATAAATTCAGCTTCACCATCAACATTCTGCTTGAGGGCTCTCCTGCCGACGTCATCTTCTCAGGCACGTTCGATGGAACTTCCTTGAAGGGCAACATAAGGGTCCAGGGTTTCTCGCTGGAGTTCACCGGCGTAAAACCCGCTAACAATGAATCCACTTCTGTGGCCCTGCGCGGAGGTGCCCAGTGAAGAGCTTGTTTAGACTTTCCATCACGACGAAGAACTTCCGATTCCTTAACCTCATTTACCTCCTTTGCTTCCTGTACCTCCCGCTGGCGCACGCCGCCGCGCTGGCTGATGCGCCTGCAGTGATCGTCATTCAAAACGCAACCATCCTCACTGTCTCTCACGGAACGATTGAGCACGGCTCTATCCTTATTAAGGATGGCAAAATTGCCGAAGTCGGCCAGTCGGTTAAGGCGCCGAAAGATGCCCAGGTAATTGATGCCGCGGGCCAGTTCGTCATTCCTGGCATCATCGATTGCCACTCCCACATCGCCGCCGAAAGCATCAACGAGGGCAGCGTTTCCGTCTCCTCGATGGTGAATATGGCGGAGATATTGAATCCCGACGATATTGATATCTATCGCGACCTGGCTGGCGGAGTGACTGCGGCGAATATTCTGCACGGTTCGGCTAATTCCATCGGCGGGCAAACGCTGGTCATCAAGCTGCGCTGGGGTCAGCCTGCGGCGAAACTTCCGTTCGAAGGCGCGCTTCCCGGCATCAAGTTCGCCCTCGGCGAGAATCCCAAGCGTTCGAACTTCAGTATTCCTGGCCAGCCCAACCGTTATCCAGCGACGCGCATGGCGTCGAAGAGACTATTCGCAGCGCGTTTAGTGAAGCGCGCGATTACAAGAAAACCTGGGACGAGTACAACAAGCGCGCCGCTGCCGGCGAGAAAAATCTCATACCCCCGCGGCGCGATCTGCGCATCGAGCCGCTCGTCGAAGTGCTGGAAGGCAAACGTTACGTTCACTCGCATTGCTACCGCGAGGATGAAATTCTGATGTTGCTTCGCGTGGCGAAGGAGTTCGGCTTCAAAGTCCGCACCTTCCAACATGTTCTCGAAGGTTACAAAGTCGCCGACGAATTGGCCGCGGCCGGCGTCGGCGCTTCCACTTTTTCGGACTGGTGGGCCTACAAAGTGGAGGCCTACGATGCGATTCCATACAACGCGGCGCTGATGACGCGCCGCGGCGTGGTCGTCTCCATCAATTCCGACGACGCGGAAGAGGCCACCCACTTGAATCAGGAAGCCGCCAAGAGCATGAAATTCGGCGGGCTCTCGCACGACGAAGCGCTCAAGATGGTCACGCTGAATCCTGCGATGCAGCTTGGCATTGACAAGCGCGTTGGCACAATTGACGTCGGCAAGGATGCCGACTTGGCGATTTACAATAACGATCCGCTCAGCGCCTACGCCGTGGTGCAGAAAACCCTGATAGATGGCCGCGTCTACTTCGATCGCCAGCGCGACATCGCCGAACGCCCCAAGCGCGAAAAAGAGAAGAATGCGCTGATCGACAAATTCAAGAAGTCCGAGGAGAAGAAACTGGAAGAAAAGAAACCCGACGCGATTGTGCCCATCGGCCAAAAGCCGGCGGAAAAGAAACTCGAAGAGAAGAAGCCAGAAGAAAAGAAACCGGAGGAAAAACCAAAGCCTCCTCAATCAGGGGCCAATGACTCGGCTGCGGCGGTTCTTTCCGGAGGTGCGCTGTGAAGCAAGTTCGTAGCCGGATTCGAATCGCTTTGTTTGTTGCCGCGGTCTGCGCATTGCCTGGCTCCGCAAGCGCGCAATCCCAATCCATTGCCTATGCCATCACCCACGCAAAAATATTCACGCTCGCAGGGAGCACCATCGAAGACGGCACGCTGATAATTCGTGACGGAAAAATCACGGCCGTTGGCGTCGGCCTGGACATCCCTGCCGGAGCCCAAGTGATTGATGCAAAAGGGCTGCAGGTCTACCCAGGAATGTTCGACTCAATTACCCAGATGGGGCTGCGGGAAATCGGCGCCGTCAGCGCCACTGTCGATTCTGCGGAAACCGGCGGTTACAACCCGGACGTCGTCGCAGCCACAGCCGTGTCACCATCGAGCGAGCACATCCTCGTCACTCGCGCTGCGGGCATCACGGAAGTTCTTGCCGTTCCCGCCAGTGGCGGCATGGATTCTTTCGGCTCGCAAGGCGTGATTGGCGGACAGGCGTCGGCGATCCACCTGGCGGGTTGGACCATCGATGAAATGCTCATCAAGCGGAATGCAACGATGGTGCTGAATTGGCCGGAGATCGAGACCCGCACTTTCGACTTCGCCACTTTCTCGCGCAAAGAAAAGCCCTACAGCGAGGCGAAGCAGGAGTACGACAAACAGGTGAATGAACTCACCGACTGGCTTGAGCGCGCCCGGCACTATGACCAGGTTCTGGAGAAGAGCGCGCCCGCGAAATACGATCGCGACCTGAAGCTTGAAGCCCTCGTGCAGGTCGTTCGCCGCGAGTTGCCCTTGCTGGTCTTTGCCGATCGCGCGCGGGAAATTCGCAACGCCGTCGAGTTTTGCGACAAGCAGAACCTGCGGATGATTCTCGCGGGCGGCTCCGAAGCCTACAAGGTCAAGGACCTCCTCCGCTCGAAAAGCGTTCCCGTGATTCTCCGCCCAATGCTCACGCTTCCGCTTGAGGAAGACGATCCTTACGATCGTTTGCTTTCGCAGCCCGCGGAGCTCGCCGCTGCGGGCGTGAAGTTCGCCTTCGCCAGCTTCGATAATTCCTTCGCGCGGCGATTGGGACAAAACGCCGCGAACGCCGTCGCGTATGGCTTGCCGTATGAAGAAGCGCTCAAGGCCATCACGATTTATCCCGCGCGAATTTTCGGCCTCGACGGTCAGCTCGGAACGCTCGAACAGGGCAAACTCGCCAACCTCATTGTCACCAATGGCGACCCGCTCGAACTCACCACCGACGTCAAGTACCTCTTCATCCGGGGACAACTCACGTCCATGGATAACCGGCATCTCCGGCTCTACGAAAAGTACTCGAAAAGGCCGAAAGCGCAATAATTCTGTTTGTTTTGCAACTGTAGGGGCGTCTGCCATGGCGCCTCCGCCCCACAACTTAAGCTGCGTCTCTTCGCGCCATGCTTGGCGCGCCATCTGAACTTTAATTGAAACTTTTTGCGTGGAGTTGCGCTGCTATAGTTGAACCTCATGCGCACACGTCTGTTCATCGCATTCATTGCTTTGGTGCTCACTGGCGAGGCCAATCCTGCACGCGCGCAGGAGGCTGGGAGAATTGTGGAGCAATACGTGAGGGCTGTGGGTGGCGGCAGGGCATTGGCTAGGATACAAACGTTGACGCTCGAAGGGACCTTTACAAGCGACGACAGGAAGACCGGGACGTACACGCTGGATACCAAGCTGCCGAATCGATACTACTCGGAATTGCTGATTGGCGAGAAAAATCAGATCGAGGCATACAACGGGAAGTCCGCGTGGCATCAAAATGCCGCCGGCGAGCTCGGCACGCTGGTGGGTACCGAAGGAATGCAACTGGAGGCCGCGGCACAGTATTACAATTCCCGGCTGCTCAATCTCAAGAAAAGCAAAATCATACTGGCGCTCGTGGGGCACGCGCAGGTGCGGGGGAAGGATGCGTTGCAACTCGAGTTGACCACCGCCACGGGCATGAAGCGGCAGGTCTTCTTCGATCCGCAAACGCACCTCATTGTGAAGGAAGCGGCGACGGTCGGCGGAGTCGTGGAAGAGATTCTGTACGACGACTACCGAACCGTTGATGGCGTGAAGCTGCCGCAAAAAATCGAGCTGCACCGGGGAAACGATAAATACGACATCAGCGTGACACGCGCAGTGATCAATGGAACCATCGGCGAGCGCGTCTTTGATTTCCCGATCAAGTCGCAAGTCAAATTGCCGGACCTGAAAGCGTTGTTCAAGGAGATTGACGACAACCAGAAAGCCATCGACAAGATTCGTGAAAATTACGCTGGGTCGCAATCCGAAGAAGAAACGGAATTCGAGGGCGACGGCAAAGTGAAAAAACATGAAATCAATGAGTACACGTTTTTCTATCTCAACGGCCAGGAGATTACTACACTGGTGAAGAAAGACGGCAAGCCGCTTGGCGGCGCGGAACAGAAAAAAGAAAACGAGAAGACTCAGAAACGCATCGAGGAACACCAAAAGCGCGAAGCCAAGAAAGAGGCTAAACAGGAGAAGGCCAAGGAAGAGGGGAAGAACGACGAACGAGATGAACCGGGGATCGAGGTGTTTCTGCGCGCTTGTCAGTTTGTGAACCCGCGCCGCGAGCGCTTCCGCGGCCAAGACGTGCTCGTCTTTGACTTCGAGCCGAATCCCGAATTCAAGCCGCACAAGTTGGTGGAAAGGCTCGCCCAAAAACTTGCCGGGGTCGTTTGGGTGGACGAAAAAGCGCACGACGTGGCGCGGCTGGAAGCTTATTTCGTCGGCGACATGAAAATCGGTGGCGGCTTGCTGGCGAATCTGCAAAAGGGCACGAGCTTCGTCTTCGAGCAGGCGTTTGTGAACAACGAGGTTTGGCTGCCGACTTACATGGAGGCGCATGTGGGAGTGCGCGTCCTGCTGGTGAAAGGGATCAAGGCCAGCGTGGTGACGCGCTACTGGGACTACAAAAAATTCAACGTCGAAACGCTCTCCACGATTGCGAAGCCCAAAGTAGCGACCGACGCCCCCGCAGATCCTCCGACGAAGCCACGGTGAAAACAACTCAAGCGATCGGCGACTCGCGGGAGTTTGCCTGAGGTACAATCCATCGCATGAACCGGGATAGCATACTGGGCAGGCAGGGCAATTTTGGGATCGCCGGCGCCCGGTTTTTACTCATCGCCAATACTTCTCGCCGGTTCGATCTATCTTCTGATTCGATTGCGTGCCAGCCAGCGAAACCAAAGCCAGGCCGCCGATTTTTGAATGAGAATGCCGAAGGAATAAAGGAGAATCATGCGACGTATTTTTTTTGCTATTCTTTTCTCAATCATCGTCATCCTGTTGATCCAGCCCACTGCTGATGTTCACGCTCAATCGAATCCCGCGACGAGCAAAGATGAACCACCGCTGCGCGTCGCGCTTGCCGGTCTGGCGCACGGACATGCGTTCGGATTCTTCGATCAGTTTCAGAAGAGAGCGGACTTGCAGGTAGTCGGAATCGCCGAGGCCGATGGGGAACTGGTTGCACAATTCGAAAAAAGATATGGCCTGGCGCCAAATATCTTCTATTCCGGCCTGGAGGACATGCTGAAGAAGACGCATCCTCAGGCGGTACTCGCTTACACCAACACCTACGATCATCGCCGCGTGGTGGAAATCTGCGCGCGTTACGGCGTCCCGGTGATGATGGAGAAGCCGCTGGCCGTCAGCCTCGAAGATGCGCGCGCCATCGAAAGAGCGGCGCGCAATGGAAAGATTCAAGTTTTGGTGAATTACGAAACCACCTGGTATCGCAGCAATCAGACGGCCTACGACCTCGTACACGAAAAAGCGATCGGCGATATTCGAAAGATTGTCGTGCATGACGGTCATAGTGGCCCGAAAGAAATCGGAGTCGGGCAAGAATTTCTTGCCTGGCTCACCGATCCCAAACTAAACGGCGGGGGAGCTCTCTTTGACTTCGGCTGTTACGGCGCGGACCTGGCGACCTGGCTGATGGACGGCCGCCGGCCGGACTCGGTGACCGCCGTCACTCAGCAAATCAAGCCGGATGTCTATCCGCATGTGGACGATGAGGCGACCATCATCCTGACCTATCCAAGTGCGCAGGTGATTGTCCAGGCTTCCTGGAATTGGCCGTTCTCTCGGAAAGATATGGAAGTGTACGGGCAGAAGGGTTACGCCATCACCGTCGGCCGCAGTGCAGCGCGCGTTCGGCTTCCAGAAAAAGAGGAGACATCGGTTGATGCCAAGCCGTTGGAGAAAACGAAGGAAGATTCCGTCTCCTATCTGCGAGCAGTGCTCTTGGGCGGCCTGAAGCCGGAAGGGCCATCTTCTCTTGAGACGAACGTTATCGTGACGGAGATCCTGGATGCGGCCCGCCAATCCGCGGCCGCGGGAAAAACTATTTCTCTTGGCGGCGCTCACTGATCGTTCGAATTGTCCATGGAATCGATCGAGAGTTTCGACACTGCACCGCGCACTGTCTTAACTGTAGTTGCGATGAGATGCGACTTCGTGCAAGCAGGAGCCGAGGCAGGGCCAACGCGAAAGTCTCGTCTTATAGTTTTGCTCGGACAGTCCGGTCGAGGACTTCGCGGACCTTATTCGTGAGGGCGCGGGGAGTAAAAGGTTTTTGAAGAAAGGCCACGCCGGCTTCTAGCACACCACCGTGAGCGATCACGTTATCCGTGTATCCAGACATGAAGAGGACTTGCATTCCCGCGTTGCGGGCCGTGATCCGGCGGGCCAGTTCGCGGCCGCTGACCTCCGGCATCACCACGTCGGTGAGCAAGAGGTGAATCTCGCGAGAGCCGTTCGCCACAATCTGTTCGGCATGCGCAGCACTTTCCGCCACCAGGACGGAATAACCTTGAGCAGTAAGAATCGTGCGCGCCAGTTCGCGAACGGCTCCTTCGTCCTCGACGACGAGAATGGTTTCGTTTCCGATGCGATCGGCGGTCCCTTCCGATTTGACTGACGGAGCGGGTATCGGTTCCTCGACGCGGGGGAGATAGACCTTGAAGGTTGTACCCTTGCCCGGCTCGCTGTAAACCCAAATATAGCCGCCGCTTTGTTTGACGATGCCGTAGACCGTGGAGAGGCCTAGTCCCGTGCCGCGGCCACCTCCCTTAGTGGTGTAGAAGGGCTCGAAGATATGCGCCTGCGTTTCGGAGTCCATACCTACGCCGGTGTCCGAGACTGCAAGCATGACGTAGGGGCCGGGCTTCACGGAAACATGGTCGCGCGCGTAATTGGCGTCCAGATCGACGTTGCCAGTTTCGATTGTGAGGCGTCCGCCGCTGGGCATAGCGTCACGCGCGTTGACGACCAGGTTCATGATGACTTGCTCGATTTGCGCCGGGTCGGCCTTCACCGTTCCGATATTTTCGCCGCAAGCGGTCTGCATCTGGATATCCGCGCCCATCAGCCGGTTGAGAAGTTTGTCGAGGCCTTCCACGATGGCGTTCAAGTCCAGCGGTTTCGGCTGCAATACCTGTTTGCGGCTGAACGCCAGCAACTGCCGGATCAGCGTTGAGGCGCGTTCGGCGGCGTTGCCAATCTGCTGAACGTCGGTGGTGAGTTCTGGCAGAATCCCGGAACGGTTGAGCGCCATCTCGGCGTAGCCCCTGATGATGGTCAGGAGATTGTTGAAGTCGTGAGCGATGCCGCCGGCAAGGCGCCCCACGGCTTCCATGCGGCGCGATTGCTGCAATTGATTCTCGAGCAGCTTGCGATCGGTGATGTCAACGATCAATCCTTCCATTACAGGGTGGCTGTCGCTGCCGCGGACCACCACGGCGTTGTCGCTGACCCAAATCACCTTGCCGTCTTTTCGGGTTATGCGGTATTCCGCCTGAAACGGCTTGCCCATCGCGCTGGCTTCTTCTGCGGAGTGAACGACATGATGGTCTTCCGGAGAGATGTGGCGCAACCAGTTGCGCGAGTCAGCGAGCCATTCCTCCGGAGTGAATCCGAGAATCGCCTCGATCTGCGGGCTGACGTAAAACCACTGGCCATGGACGCCCAGTTCCGCAATATAGCTGACGGCGGCGACCTGCTCGATAATCATGCGATATTTGATTTCCGCTTCGGCGCGAGCGCGCTGCGCGCTGACCCTTTGCGTGATGTCGTGGGTCACGCAGACCGTGCCGCCATCGGGCAGCAACGTAATCGCCACCTCCATGGGGACTACAGTTCCGTCGCTATGGTGCACGGTGATTGGCCCAAACCACTTACCCTGTTCCTTCAAGCCGTTTCGAATGCTGGTCTCGACGGGGGTCACATCGCGCGGATCGGACATCTCGTCCCACCGTTTCCCGATGAGAAGCTCTGGATTTGGATAACCCATCATCGTGGCATACGAAGGGTTGACGAAGATGTACTTCCCTCCCGCTTCGAGAATGGCCATGCCGTTGATGGCCGATTCCATGGCCAGTGTGTGCGTCTGCAGCACGTTTTCGCTCTTTGCCTCGCGAAATTGACTGACTCCCAGGCGCGCGGCATAGCAAAGAATCGAAAAGCCAAGCAGCGAATAGCGCAGCACGCGCCATTCCGATCCAAGCTGCGAAACCTGCCAGAGTATGGTCAACGGGGCTACCGCAAGTGTGGTGTTGGCCAGCATTAAATTGCCGAATGTCTTTTGCCGTAATCGTGGACCACTCTCGGCTGCAGAACTCGGTTGCCACTGCGCTGCCCACATTGCACCAACGAGAAACGGCAATGTCCACAGCAGGTCTCGCAATGTCCCGGTTGGAGACGGCTTAATACTCTGCAGGTACTGGCCCAGCGCCGCGCACACCGTCAAGAGCATCAGGTAGAAAGTGAGGCCGGCATAGAGTTTTCGAAGGTGCGGTCTCCGCGCTCGCAGCGCCTGGAAGGCGGCCAGCACGGTGAGTACCGCGTCTTCCAGATTCTCGACGCGCATCTCCCTTAGGAATGCGGAATAGTCGTCAAGGCGGCGAGCCGGCAAGTAGTAAAATTCGATGTAAATGAAGAAAAAGACGATTCCGATTTGGATGAAGTCAAGGGCGGATTCTGCATCAATGCGCGGAGAATCCTTGTCCTGGTCCAGGAACAAGGCTACCGCGATCAACACGCTTTCCAGGCCGAACAGGAATCGCACCACCGAAGTTGTGGGCGGCTCCCTGTGCAGCACCACTTCGTAGTACATCCAGCCTAGGTTCGCCAGGCCCCACATCGCGATGCCCGCACCGAAAATCAGCCAGAAGGGGCGGCTCAATCCGCGCCCGCGGCGAGATGCCCGGAAAGCCATGAAGGCCGCAAAACCGCAAGCGAAGATTTCCAGCCAATTCGCAAGAAAGGAACCGAGCGTAGATGTGCCAAGGGTCAGCGCTTCAACAATGTGAAGGCCGACAACGGCGCACGCCAGTGCCAGTGCTTTGCGAGGCATCCTTACGGGTTCCTCCGAGAGTCCACCAAATAGTTCTATTCATCAGTGTATTCCAGCTCTAAGGTGTGCAAAGAAGACTTAAGTGCAGTGGTTTCAAAATGGGAAAGGGCGCATAGTGGCCGTACGCGAGAATGCACGCATTTGGACACTTCGCAAGACCCTCCTTCAGCCAAGCCTCTTGGGGAGGCGTTCGTGCTTGCCCATGGGTATGCGCCGGAGCGAGGAGGATCATCAAGATGAGCCCGCAAAAACAGATTGGCCACGCGGCTCTTTACTCATCCGGGTGTATCCAAGCATCCCTCTCTTCCATCGAAGGTCTAGGCTGTCACTGAGTGATGGCAAACTTAGCGAATCGCACTTCATCCTGGGATTTCTGCCGTTCGCTGCAATAGGAGAGCGTTTAGCGAAATTCACTAGCAATTAAGACTATTTTGGTCTTACTATAAGCTGCTAGAAATACAGGGGTTACATTGCTGATAAGGAGGGCCTCAGGTTGACTTTCGAGGCCTTCTGGGGATACACTTCATGTGCGACTGAATCAGTCGCATATATAGAGAGTTCAGAAAGCCTCTCGAACGATGTTCAAGCTTTCCAAAAAAGCCGACTACGGCCTGATTGCCGTCAAGCATTTGGCGATGCATCGCCAGCAGCATGCTTGCAGCGCCAACGAGATCGCCGAGGAGTACGGTATCTCCGCCACGCTCATGGCCAAAGTGCTGCAGAAACTCGCGCACCGGGCGCTCGTTGCTGCAAAGCACGGTTCCAGCGGGGGGTACCAGTTGGCAAAGGACCCGTCGCAGATTAGCGCGCTGGACGTCATCTCGGCGATTGACGGGCCGGTGCTGATCACTTCGTGCGTCACGAGTCACGGGAATTGCGATGCCACAGAGCGCTGCTCCGTCAAAGAACCGCTGCGCCGCGTCAACGAAAGTATCTTGAGTGTGCTGGGCGCGGTCACGATTTCACAGATGAGCGAAGAGCCCCACGAGCCCGCGCTCGTTGCGTTGAGGACTTAGGAGAATAGGGAATATGGCCGTCAAACTGCCGATTTACATGGACAATCACGCGACTACGCCGGTCGATCCGCGCGTCGTCGAAGCGATGCTGCCGTACTTCACCGAGAAATTCGGCAACGCCGCCAGCCGCAACCATTCGTTCGGCTGGGCCGGCGAAGAAGCCGTGGAAACTTCGCGCCAGCAGATCGCTTCGCTGATTAACGCCACGCCGAAAGAAATCATCTTTACGAGCGGCGCCACCGAATCCGACAACCTGATGATCAAGGGCATCGCGGAGATGTTCCGCGAAAAGGGCAACCACATCATCACCCAGGCCATCGAGCACAAGGCCGTCCTGGATACCTGTAAGAACCTGGAGAAGCACGGCTTTGAGGTTACCTATCTCCCGGTCCAAAGGGACGGGCGGGTAAGCCTCGAGGATCTCAAGGCGGCGATTAAGCCCTCAACGATCCTGATTACCATCATGTACGCCAACAACGAAATTGGCGTAGTCAACCCGATCGCAGAAATCGGCAAAATTGCCAAAGAGCATGGCATCTTCTTCGCCGTGGACGGCGTTCAGGCCGTGGGCAAGATTCCAGTTGACGTCCAGAAGGACAACATTGACCTGCTGGCCATCAGCGGCCACAAGATTTATGGCCCAAAGGGCGTTGGCGCCTTGTACGTCCGCCGCCGCAATCCCCGCGTACAGCTTTCCGCCATCATTGACGGCGGCGGCCACGAGCGCGGCATGCGCTCCGGCACCCTGAACGTGCCTGGTATCGTCGGCCTCGGCAAAGCCTGTGAAATCGCGCAGAAAGAGATGCCGGAAGAGGCGGCGCGCTTGCTCGGTTTGCGTGAACGTCTCCGGAAGGGCCTGGAAGCCAAGCTGGACGAAGTCTTTATCAACGGCTCGATGGAACACCGTCTCCCGAACAACCTGAACATGAGCTTTGCCTACGTCGAAGGCGAATCGCTGCTTATGGGCATTAACGACATCGCGGTTTCCAGCGGCTCCGCCTGTACTTCGGCAACCCTGGAGCCCAGCTACGTACTCAAAGCATTAGGCGTCGGCGAAGACCTCGCCCACACCTCAATTCGATTCGGCCTCGGCCGGTTCAACACGCAGGAAGAAGTCGACTACGTCATCGACAAGATGGTTCAGGTCGTCACCAAGCTGCGCGAACTGTCTCCGCTCTATGAAATGGCCAAAGAGGGAATCGATATCTCTAAAATGAAATGGCAGACAGCCTAAAGGACTGGAACAAAGAACATGGCAAATGAAGGAACAATTCGCATTCATCGCTCCATCGGCGGCACCGGCGCGGCCTTCCGCGTGACGTTTGTGCCCTATGGCGGAGAAGGGGAAGAGGCTGCCGTCGCCGGCGAGCGCTCTTTCCACGAGCTTCAGCAAGTGCGCGCCTTTCTGAAGATGCTCGGGCTCGGCGCGGAGTTCATCAAGGACGCTCTTCGTCAGTTGAC